>Ga0209901_1000383_pt1 | contig 18128 bp, 13 predicted proteins | sample OrgsoiDNA_201058_FD_185806 | JGI IMG/M metagenome (GOLD analysis project Ga0209901, IMG submission 185806) | Permafrost soil microbial communities from the Arctic, to analyse light accelerated degradation of dissolved organic matter (DOM) -... | ecosystem: Environmental > Terrestrial > Soil >...
TTCGACCAGCTGGAAGTGCTGACGCGCATCCACAACCTGCTCGAAGTGCGCCTGCTGTACACGGCCATGCGCGCCCACAGCGCCCACCTGACCCGCTACGACGCGCTGACCGGCCTGCCCAACCGGCTGCTGTTCCAGGAATCGCTGCAGACCGCGATCGACGAGGCCGCCGGACAGAAGGGCAGGCTGGCGCTGATGATGCTCGACCTCGACCACTTCAAGAACATCAACGACACGCTCGGCCACGTCAGCGGCGACGCGCTGCTGTGCGAGGTCACGCAGCGCTTGCTCGTATGCGCCGGCGAAGGGGTCATCGCGGGCCGGCTCGGCGGCGATGAATTCGCGCTGATCGTGCCGGAGATGGCCGGCGAGCAGGACGCGGTCGGCGTCGCCGCGCGGCTGCGCCATGTGTTGCACGCGCCGTTCTCGCTGGCGCGCGGCGAGGTCGGCGTCACCGCCAGCATCGGCGTGGCGCTGTACCCGGCCGACGCGGCCGACGCCGGCACGCTGCTGCAATACGCCGACACCGCGCTGTACCGCGCCAAGGAAGCCGGGCGCGACGTCTGCCGCTTCTTCACCAGCGCGATGAACGGCCAGGCCCAGCGCCGGCTGGAGCTGGAAACGGCGCTGCGCCGCGCCGTCGAGCGCGAGGAATTCGTCTTGCACTACCAGCCCAAGGTGCGCCTCAGCGACGGCCGCATCAGCGGCGCCGAAGCGCTGATCCGCTGGCAGCGGCCCGGCCACGGCCTGGTCTCGCCGGCCGAGTTCATTCCGCTGCTCGAAGAGACGGGGCTGATCGTGCCGGTCGGCGCCTGGGTCATCGCCACCGCGTGCCGGCAGATCGCCGCGTGGAGCGGCCACGCGGCCGGCCCGCTGCGCATTGCCGTCAACGTCGCCAGCCGCCAGTTCGCCAGCGACGCGCTGGAGGCGGTGGTGGTGACGGCGCTCGGCGAGACCGGCATCGCGCCCGATTTGCTGGAAATGGAAATCACCGAAAGCGCACTGATGGCCGACGTCGACCACGCCATCGACACGCTGCGCAAGCTCAAGGCCGGCGGCGTGCGCATCTCGATCGACGATTTCGGCACCGGCTATTCCAGCCTGGCCTACCTGAAGCGTTTCCCGATCGGCGTGCTGAAGATCGACATCGCCTTCATCCGGGAAGTCACCAGCAACGCCGACGACGCCGCCATCACGCAAGCCATCATCGGCCTGGCGCGCAATCTGAAACTGGACGTGATCGCCGAGGGCGTCGAAACGCGCGCCCAGCTCGACTTCCTGCTGCGCCACGGCTGCGACCAGATCCAGGGTTATTATTTCAGCCGGCCGCTGCCGGTGGCGCAGTTCGAACAGCTGCTGGCCGACACCGGTGGCGTGCTGTATGACGCCGGCGCTGGCGACGCACCTGTCCGACACTAACGCGCGCACGGATGAAGGACGCCCAGCATGGAGCTGGCCTGCGAGGCAGGATGGATATTCCTGCGCAAGGCGTCAAATCGTCACGCGCCAGCCGCGCCGGTAGAACAGCGCCATCAACAGCCAGAACACGGCGGTGAATGCCAGCGCGAAGGTTAGCGACGCGATTTCCGCGCCGAACAAGGGCGTCAGATGCTGCTCGAACACCTCGCGATACAGCGGCGGCATGATACCGTATCCCTCCAGCACGCAGGTCGCCAGCCACGAGCCGGCGTAGGCCGCGATCGCGTTCACGCCCATCGCCCGGCCCAATGGCGGCCAGCCGCACACGTCGATCAGCTGATGCGCCAGCGCCAGCGCCAGCATGCCGAAGCCACCCGTCCACAGCACGAACGACGATGTCCACAACTGCTTGTTCAAGGGCAGCAGCACCGACCAGCCGGCGGCGGTGGCGACCGCGATGACACCGGCCAGCACCAGCCGGCGCACCTGCGCTGCTTGCAGCCACGCGCCGGCGCGCATGCCGAGAAGGACGGTGGCCAGCGCCGGCAGCGTGCCGAGTATGCCCTCGGGATCATGCGCGCGGCCGCTGGCCGGATCGTACTGATATGCGAGATGGCCGAGCAGCGCCGTGTCTATGCGGTCGGCCAGGTTCACGTCCGGCAGCAGCGCGCCGCTAGACGCCAGCAGCGCCCAATAGCCAAGCAGGATCGCGGCGAAGATGGTCCACTGCGTGCGCGCCTTCGGCAGATACAGCGCGATCATGCCGGCCGCCGCGAAGCAGATGCCGGTCCTTTGCAGCACGCCGAGCAATCGAAACGCGCGGCCATGCAGCAGCAGCGACGCGATGAAGTGCAGCGCCAAGCCCAGCAGCACGATGCGCGCCGCCCGCAGCAGCACGGCCCTGCTCAAGGGCGCCAGTTCCACGCTGACCGCGCGCTTGCTGCCTAGCGCCAGGTTCAGCGACACGCCGACGATCAGCATGAAAAACGGATAGATAAAATCGGCCAGCGTGCAGCCGTTCCAGTCGGCGTGTTCGATCCACGGGAAGACGTGGCCCCAGTCGCCGGCGTCGTTCACCACCAGCATGGCGGCGACGGTCAAGCCGCGCAGCGCGTCGACGGAATTGATACGATTTGAAGAGTGCATAAAGTGTCGTTCTCAAAGTAAGTGGCGCCGGCGTGCGCACTCAGGCGCCGGCGACGAAGCGCTAAAGCCGCAAGCGGATGTGCAACCGGTTCAATACCATGACCACGGCCATCACGCCGATCGCGTAGGCCGCCGACCAGATCGCACCGGGCAGTCCCTGTTCCAGCAGCGCCGGCAGCGACAGGTGCAGATACTGCATCAGCGCGTAGACGATGTAAGGAATGATGTAAGTGAGCAGCGGATTCGACGCGGCCGGACGAAAGAAGCCAGTCCACGCCTGCACGCGTTGTAAATCGATCAGACTATACAAGGCGCCGAACAAGGTCACGCAGATGGCCGCGCTGTACAAACACCAACTGGGTGTCGCCTCGATCTTCGAGATATGAAACCAAGGCCGTAGCAGCCATGCCGTCAGCGCCAACGCCAGCACCAGCGCCGCCGCTTCGATGTAGCGCCGTCGCAGGCGCTTGTCGTCGGCGCCGAAAAAGATCATCGCGCAGACCACGCCGGACAGCGCGATAGAACTATGCGCCGCGTTGTCCATCTGCCCGGCCCACAGCCAGCCTTGGTGCGCGGCGCACCAGTAGCCGACGCAGCAGGCCAACACCGCCAGCAAGGGTGCCAGCCGCCCGCGCGTCAGCTGATAAAAGACGCAGGCATACAGATACGCCCAGCCGATCAGGCCGAGGATACCCCACCACTGCGGCGCCAGATGCAGTTCGCCGTGCGGTCCGCCGCGAAATAGCGACGCCAGCAGCGCCAGTCCCGCCACGCCGCACAGGCGCAAGCTCGTGGCCAGCACCTTGCTGCGCATCCGGTAGACGTTCCACACCAGGATCGCGCAGGCGTAAAACAACAGGCACCACAAATAAATCGACATGTGCATGGCCTGCTCGTTATAGCCTTCCTCCGCGTTGACCATGAAGACGCCCAGCACCAGCAGGCCCGCCGCGCGCGCCAGGATGTGACGCTGCAGCGGCCACCACCCGTCGCCGGCGGCGATGCGCTGGCCCAGCGCGAACGGAATCGACATGCCGACGATGAACAGGAAGGCCGGGAACACCACGTCCGGAAAAGTCATGCCGTCGACGCCGGCCGACTCGTGATCGAGCCACGCCGGCATGCCGCGCACGCCGGCCAGCGTGTTCACGAAGATCATCACGAGGATGGTCAGGCCGCGGAAAGCGTCGATGGCGAGCACGCGGCGCGCCGCCACGCGCTGCGCCAGCGTCGCCATCAGGCCGTCGGCCTGGTGCGGCGTAGCGCCTTTAGCTACGGTCTCCGTTTGCTGTGATGCAGAATTCATTCAGCCTCCAGTCAAGCATAAAAACGCGGACGCCGCACCGGGGGCGGGGTGCGACCGTCCGCCAAAAACAGCGCCGGCTTACAGTTTGGCGCGCAGGCCGAAGTAGTACTGCCGGCCGTTGGAGTACGACGCGATCGGCTGGTCCTTGTTCTCGCCGTAGTAGCGCAGCGTGGCGTTGTTCAGGTTCAGCACATCGAAGGTCAGCGACAGATGGTCGTTGATCTTGTAGTTCATCGACGCGTCGAGATTGCCGGTGCCGGCCATCACCTGCGGGAAGCTGTTGTACAAGCCGCCCGAGAACGCCGAGCGGAAGGTGTAGGCCAGCCGCGCGCTGAAACGGTCGTCCTCGTAATACGCCTCGGCGTTGTAGGTGTCCTTGGAATTGCCGACCACCGGCAGGCCGTCGTCCGCTGTGCCCTTGGTGTAGGTGTAGTTGGCCAGCACGCCGAAACCGCCCCACACATTCTGCTGGTAGCTCAGCTCCACGCCCTTGTTCTTCGCGCCGATATTGGTCGGCGACGAAATCGAATAGGTGTCGTAGCGGTGGAAGGAGTTGTTGTAGTAAGTCAGGTTGGCCGTGCCATAGGTGACGTAGGACGACATGTCCATGTAAAACAGGCCGGCCGACAGCAGCGACTTCGGCGCGAAATACCATTCCAGCGTGCCGTCGTAATTGGTCGACAGGATGGGCTTCAAGTCCGGATTGCCGCTGCTGCCGGTGAGGTTGGTGTCGTTCAGGCTGACCGCGCCGACCATCGCGCTGTAATCGGCGCGTGCCATCGTCTTGGCCACGGCCACGCGCGCCACCAGGTCCTTCGACAGATCGAACTTGAAGTTCGCGCTGGGCAGCCAGTTGTCGTAGCTGCGCGATTGCACGGTCGGCGTGTATGGGCCGTTGACGTTATCGAGACCGATGGGATTGGAACCGCCCGGCACATTGGTCAGCGTGGTCTGGTTGGTATGCACGAAGCGCACGCCGACGTTGCCGCGCCAGCCGTCGCCGGCCAGGTTGACCATCGCATAGGCGGCAGTATCTTTTTCCAGCACGTCCATTTCGGCGGCCCAGTTTTCGGTATTCGGTCCGCCGGTCAGGTCGTACTTGGCGGCCCACGCGGCGATGGCGGCCGGGTTGATCTGCCAGACGTTGGTGAGGAAGCCGGGTCCGGGATTCATGCCGCTGCCGAAGTTCGACGGATAGGTGCTGCCGTCCCATGCCGGCAGCGGCGCCGACGTGGTGCCGTCGCACACGCTGCAACTGCGGTTCTCCGGCTCGGCCACGTTGCGGTGATGCTGTGCGTAGCGCACGCCGAATTTGGCCGACTCCCAGATGCCGCTGTTGATGTCCCACAGGCCGTCGAACTGTCCGTATTTTTCCGTGTCCAGCGTCTTGACGTGCGTGCCCCATGCGGCATCGGTGACGACGTTGGCGAACTGCGAGGTGTTCGCGCCGGGGAAGGACATCGCCGCCGTCGACAAACCGTTCAACTGGTAAGAGGAGCCGGCGCCGGTGAGGCCCGCTTCGTAGCCGATGTCGGCCGGCGTCGAGCCGGTGCCGCGCGTATAACCGGCCATGCCGGTGATGCGGAAGTCGTGGCTGAAGCGGTACGATCCATCGAGGTCGATGTAAGCCGACGACGACGACGAGCCGGGCCGGTAGATCTGGTCGCCGAAGGCCGAGTACAGCGAGGAATTGTACGGCACCGTGGCGCTGACGGCAGGATACTGCGACGCCGGAATCACGGCCGACGTCAGCGTGCCGTTCTTCACCGTGTACGACGACGGCACCACGCCGACCGCCGCGCCGGTGTTCGGATCGGTGGCGTTGATGTTGGCCGAGATGTTGTTGTAGAAGCTGCGGTTGTAGTTGGCCGCGTCGAGGTTGGACGAGAAGCCGTTCAGGTCCAGCACGAAGTCCGAGTTCGGCTTGATCTGGAAATCGACGGCGGCGCCGGTGCGCTTGCGGGTCTGCTCGAACAGCGAGGCGCTGATGCCGGCCGGCGCCAGCACGCCCGCCAGATCGGGATGCGCGATGGCGGCGTTGCTGGTGGCGGCGATCGGCGCGTAGCCGTAGAACTCCTGGCCGTCGCGGCGCTCGTGGCGGGTTTCGGAAAACGCCTGCAGCATCACGCCGAAGGTCTTGGCGTCGTTCTTCCACGCCACCAGCGCGTTCACTTGCGGGTCGGTTTTTCCTGGCAGGTCGGCGTAGATGGCTTGCGCGCTGGCCTCCGCCGTAAACTGCTGCTTGAAGTCGAGCGGCTTGCGGGTTTCGATATTGACCGAGCCGGCCACGCCGCCTTCGACCATGTCGGCCTGCTGGCTTTTCTGCACCGTCACGGCGCTGACGATTTCCGACGGCAGCAGCGCGTAGCTGACGCTGCGCCCGACGGCGCCGGCCTGGTCGAGCACAAACCAGTCGCCGGTGCCGATGGTGTGGCCGTTGACCAGCGTCTGCGTCAGGCTGGAGCTGGTGCCGCGGATGCTGACCCGGTCATTCTCGGAGAAGCCGCCTTCGCCGCCGGCCGACGACGAGATGTTCACGCCGGGCACGCGCTGGATCGCGTCGGCGACGTTCTTGTCGGGCAGTTTGCCGATGTCCTCGGCCGAAATCACTTCGGACACGGAGTCGCTGTTACGCTTGCGCGCCAACGCCTGCTGCAACGATGCGCGGATGCCGGAGACGACGACTTCCTGCGGCGCCGCCGTCGCTGCCTGCGCGTTGGCCGTATCGCCTGTCGTTGCAACCGCCGTTGCCGGTGTCGCCGCGGATGCCGCTGTTTGTGCAGGCGCCGCTTGCTGCGCCGCCGCCGGTACGGCCGCACATGCCAGCATCAGCGCCACCGCCGACGCGATGGGCGTGAGACCCGTTTTCATCGCTGCAGAATTACTCATCTTCGACTTCCCCTAAATATAATTGAACGCTGATTTGTTATGAGATGTTTTAGTCCAAATGCGGCTTGTGCCCGCAGCAGGCGCGCGCTGGTGGTGTGGTCGCGTCGTCCGGTCGGCCATGATTGACCTTGACGCCGATTCTCCATACTCTTCCTTAACGAACTCCAAAAGGAATCTTAAGATTGTCTAAACGCTGTCGCATTCCTGCTGTTGACAACCCTGCAAGAAGATGCGTTCATATCGTCGGCCCGCTTATCGAACAAGGAACCGCAGCACATGAAAATCTGTCTCGTCGAAGACGACCTGGAACTGGGCCGCGCGCTGCAATCGGCGTTGCAGGACGCCGGTCAGGACGTGGTCTGGGTGCGCCGTGCGGCCGATGCGCGGCACTGGGTCGAGACCGAGCCGTTCGACGCGGTGCTGCTCGACCTCGGCCTGCCCGACGGGAATGGCATGGAGTTGCTGCGCCACTTCCGCGCCGCCGGCCTGACGCTGCCCATCCTCGTCATCACCGCGCGCGATAGTCTGGAGGACCGGCTGGCTGGACTTGATCGCGGCGCCGACGATTTCCTCGTCAAGCCCTTCGTCGTCAGCGAGCTGCTTGCGCGCTTGCGCGCGGTGGTGCGCCGCGCGACCGGCTGGACCGAGTCCGGCGAGCCGGTTTGGAAGATCAAGGACCTGGTGCTGGACGACCGCAAGATGGTGTTGACGCGTTCCGGTGCGACGGTGGTGCTGTCGAAGACCGAGTTCGCGCTGCTGCACGCATTGATGCGCTATCCGGACCGCGTGCTGACGCGTCGCGAACTGGAAACGCGCGCGCTGCCCAATAGCGAAGGGCAGGCACTGGACGTGCACATGTCGCACCTGCGGCAGAAAATCGGCGAGGGTTATATCCGCACAGTGCGCGGCGTCGGCTACGTGGTCGACAAATGACGCGCCTCCACGAGCGCTCGCTGTTCCGCCGCCTGCTGCTCGGCTTCATGGCGGTGATGCTGATTATCTGGCTGGCCAATCTGGGGCTGGACATGATCGAGACGCGCACCGCCAAGAAGCGCGACATGCAGCGCGAATTGCGCGCCAGTGCCTTGCGCATCCTGGTCGTGATGCAGACCATAGGCGACCGCCCGGAACAGATAGCACCGATGGTGCGCAAGATGGAAAAGCTGCACTACGCTTTGTACAGCGAGCTTGGTTGGTACATCCCGGCCTTGCAGACGCAGGTCTGGAAGGACAATCGGCTGGTATATCAGAGCGCCGACGCCGGCCTGCCGCCCACCATCGCCGACGCCGGTCCGAACCGCCAGCCGCTCAAGGACGGCTGGGTGGTCTCGATTGAAACGGATGCGGCCAGCGGCGTCACCGTGCGCATGGCCACGGAGGTGATCGGCGAGTGGATGATGCAGGTGTCGAGCATCGGCTATTATTTCGCGCCGCTGTTATTCAGCGTGCCGTTCTTGCTGATACCGGCGTGGTTCATCATTGGCGTCGGATTGCGGCCGCTGAAATCGATCGTCGGCGAAATCGAGGAGCGCTCGGCGACCGACCTGTCGCCGCTGGCGGCGTCGCCGTATCAGGAATTGTCACCGCTGGTCAGCTCTGTCAACCGCCTGATGGAGCGGCTCACCGAACGCCTCGAACGCGAACAGGAATTCCTGATCGACGCCGCGCACGAATTGAAAACGCCGCTATCCATCATCCAGATCAACGCCGATGCGGTGGGCAGCGCGCGCACGCCGCGGCGTGTGGAGGAGGCGACGGCCGGCCTGCATCAAGGCGTGCAGCGGGCCACGCACACCGTGCACCAGCTGCTGGCGTTGGCGCGTTCGGGCGCCGACCGCGACAACGCGGCCTTGCAGGAGCTGGATCTGGTGGAGCTGGTGTGCGACCGGCTCGCGCTGGCCGGGCAAATCGCGCGCACGCGCGGCATCGAGATCGAACTGCACGCGCCGGAGCGCTGTGTGCTGCCGCTACATCGCGAGAGCATGGCGTCGCTGGTCGATAATCTGGTCAGCAACGCTGTCAAATATTCGCATGACGCTGGCCGTGTCAGCGTCCGCATCGTCGAAGAAGCGGGGCGGGTGAGTTTGATCGTCGGCGATCAGGGGCCGGGCATACCTGCGGAACTGTACGCTAAAGTGTTCGAGCGATTTTTCCGTTTGCCGGGACAGGACCAGGCGGGCAGCGGCCTTGGACTGGCGATCGCGGAACGGGCCGCGCTGCGCAATCGCGGCGGCATCAAATTATCGGCGGGAGCGAATGGCGTGGGATTGCGGGTCACGCTGCTATTCCAGCGCGACCCGCAGCAGGCATAAGGAACGGCGCGGCCGGATAGCCGCGCCGCGTGGTCTTTAGAAAGCCACCGTGCCCGAAACAACGAAGGTGCGCGGCGCGCCCAGCACCAGATAGCCGGAGCCCGGATAGCCGCCAGCCGAGGCCCAGTAATTTTTGTCGGCGACGTTGTCGACACGCGCGCGGAAGGTCACGTTGCGGTCGAGGATGTGGGTGGCCCAGCTGGCGCCCAGATCGACGCGGCTCCAAGATGGCAGCTCTTGCGTGTTGGCGCCGTCGGCATATTGCGACGACGTGTACAAGGCGCGCGCCGTCAGCGTCAGGCCATGCACGCCCGGCACATCCCATTCGGCGCCGAGGTTGAGCTGCGTGTCGGGCGTGCCGATGACGTCCTTGCCCTGATTCAGGCCATCCTGCGTGACGCGTTGTTTGGCGTCGAGCAGCGTCAGGCCGCCGAGCAGGCGCAGGCCGTGCGTCGGCACGCCGTACACGGTCAGCTCCAGGCCCTGGTTACGCTGTTCGCCGAACTGGCCGAAGATGTGGTTTTCGACGTAGGCCGATGGCATCGTCGTCGTGAACAGCGCCGCGCTGGCGGTCACGGTGCCGGCGTCGTACTTGACGCCGACTTCCTTCTGGCGCGACACGGTCGGCGCGAAGCTCTGGCCGACGTTGAGGACGCCGGTGCCCGAAGCGACGGCACCCTGTTGCAGCGCTTCGGTGTAGTTCGCGTACAGCGCCACGTGCGCGAGCGGCTTGTAGACGATGCCGCCGACCGGCGTGAGCTTGCTCTCGTTGTAGTGCGACTGCGCAGCGCCGGTGTTGTAATCGTAGCTGTCGGCCTTGATGTTCTGCTCGCGCGCGCCGATGGTGAGCAGCACCTTGTCGTCGGCGAAGGACAGCGTGTCGGCCACGGCGTAGCTCGAAAGAATGGTTTTGCTGGTCAGCAGCGGATTGCTCAGCACGCCGCCGGTGTAGAAGTTGGTCGCTGGCGCGGCCACGTCGACCGGGCTGTACAGATTGGTGGCGAAGCCGGCGAAGTTGCTGAACGCGTAGGCGTTCTTCGATTCGTTCCAGTAGGTCGACATGGTGGCGCTCAGGCTGTGGCCGACGCTGCCGGTGCGCAGCTTGCCACGGATGCCGATCTCGCCGGTGCGCACGCTGTCGTGGCGCGTGTTGTCGAAGCGGTACATGCTGGCCGCGCCGTCGGCGCTGCTGACGGTCGGCGCTGCCAGGATGTTAGCTTCGTCGCCGCTGCGCGCGCCCAGCGCGGCCCAGGCTGTCACGTCCTTGGCGATGTCGTACTCGCCGCGCAGCGTGCCGAAGGTGTCGCGCTCGTTGGAGTGGGTCCATTTCTGCGCCCAGTTGCTGCTTGCGTCCGGCGCGGCCGGGACCGGGACGCCGGCGTCCAGCGTCACGCTCGGGCGCGCGCCGCTCAGCTTGTGGTCCTGGTAGCCGACGTCGGCCGACAGGCGCAGGTCGCGGCTTTCGAAGTCCAGGCCGACCGACATCACGCTCAGGTCGCGGTGTTCGTTGTCGACGCCGGTGCCGCCGTCGCGGCGGGCCGCGTTGACGCGGATGCCGGTGTTGCCGTCGGCGCCGAAGCGCCGGCTGATGTCGACCGCGCCATAGCTTTGGCCGCCGGTCTCGGTGCCCAGCGTCACCTCGTTCAGCGGCTCCTGTCCGGCGCGCTTCGGCAGCAGGTTGATGGCGCCGCCGATGCCGCCGCCGCCCGGCGTCGCGCCGTTCAGGAAGGAGTTGGCGCCGCGCAGTACTTCGACGCGCTCCAGCAGTTCCGAGGCGACGAACTGGCGCGGCAGCAGGCCGTACAGGTCGTTGTAAGCGAGGTCGTCGGAGTTGACGGCGAAGCCGCGGATCACATACAGCTCCTGATAATTGCCGAAGCCGCGCGCCACGCGCACCGCCGGATCATTTTGCAGCACATCGGCCACGCTGCGCGCCTGCTGGTCCTGGATCAGCTGCTGCGTGAAATTGAGCGTGTTGAACGGCGTGTCCATCACATCGACATTGCCGAGCAGGCCGAGGCGGCCGCCGCGCGCCACCTGGCCGCCGGCGTACGCTTTCGGCAAGCCATCGGCCGACGCATCGGCGGAGGCGTTGACCACCACCGTCTGCATGGCCTGCGGCGTCGTATCGCTGTTTGCGGCCGGCGCGGCGGCCGTCTGCGCCTGCGCGGTCGCGCTGACCAGGAGGAGGGCGGCGAGCGCCAACGGGGACAATACGAGGTTGGGAGTTTGCTTGTGGGCCACGGTGTTTTTTTATTAATGTAAATGAGAGTGATTCTCATTATAATCTGACTGCTTTCTTCTTGCCAGCCAATGCGAGTGATTTGCATTATCATTACAGCCTGTCGCCGCTTTCCCACACAAAATGACCCCGATCACCATCCGCCGCTGGGCCTGGATACACAAATGGAGCAGCCTGGTCTGCACGGCCTTCATGCTGCTGCTCTGCCTGACCGGCCTGCCGCTGATCTACCACCACGAGATCGACGGCCTGCTCGGCAACGGCGTGCAGGCGCCGCAGATGGCGCCGGACGCGCCGCGCGCCGACCTGGACCGCGTGATCGCCGCCGGCCGCGCCATGTATCCCAACAAGATGGCGATGTATGTATCGCAGGACGTCGGCGAACCGGATATCTGGAACCTGACGCTGGGCGACAACCCGACCGACGCCAGCTACAAATCCATCGCCATCGACGCGCGCACCGCGCAGGTGCTGGCGCAGCCCAGCCTTGAGGGTGGCTTGATGGGTGTGATGTACCACCTGCACGTCGACTTATATGCAGGCTTATGGGGCAAGCTGCTCCTCGGCGCCATGGGCTTGTTGCTGCTGACGGCCATCGTTTCCGGTCTGGTCCTGTACGCGCCGTTCATGCGCAAGCTCGACTTCGGCGACGTGCGGCGCACGCGCGGACCGCGCCTGAAATGGCTGGACCTGCACAATCTGCTGGGCATCGTCACGCTGGCGTGGGCGCTGGTGGTCGGGCTGACGGGCGTCATCAACACCTGGGCCGAGCCGCTGCTGGGCTACTGGCAATTCACCGAGATGGCCGAGATGACGGCGCCCTACAAGAATCTGCCGCCCCCCATGCATTTGGGCTCGATGCAGGCGTCGCTGGCGCATGCCGTCGCGGCCGCGCCGGGCATGAAGATCGGCTTCGTGGCCTTCCCCGGCACGCCGTTCACCAGCACCCACCACTACGGCATCTTCATGCGCGGCGACAGCAAGCTGACGTCGCGGCTGTACCGGCCGGTGCTGGTCGACGCGCAAACGACGCAGGTGACAGCGCAGCGCGCCTTGCCGTGGTATCTGACGGCGCTGCTGATTTCGCAGCCGCTGCATTTCGGCGACTACGGCGGCAGCCCGATGAAGCTGATCTGGTCCTTGCTCGACCTCGCCACCATCATCGTGCTGGGTAGCGGCCTGTATTTGTGGCTCAAGCGCGGCGGCGCGGTGAAGACGGAAATGAAGCGCAGCGCGGCAAACGGCGCTGCCGTGACGGCGACAGTCGAGGGTAGCGCAGCGCCGGCGCTGACCGCGCAGGGAGGCGAAGCGTGATCCGGCCGCTGCTAAAACTGTGGGCCGCGCCGGTGCTGCTGGCGGTGCTGACCATCGTCGGCCTGCTCTCGGCGCTGCTCGGCGACGGCCGCTGGAACGCGCTGTCGGCTTTTGCGCTGGGCACGCCGGTGGCCGTCGGCACGTGGTTTGGCCTGCGGCGCAACTAGCACGCGGTGGTCTGCGGGCTTACTGCCTATCCGCAGAAAAATCAGGGGTAGTGCCGACCTTACGACACGTTCTCGGCAGGAGCAAACCATCCGCTAACTAAAGCTGAGTGCGTGTCCGCATGTCGGCACTGCCCCTGCGTGGGCGCTAAGGCTGCGCCAGCGCGGCGCGGATCGCCTCGTCCATCTCGGCGTAATCGCCTTCGCCGAAGTGCTCGTAGACGATGTGGCCCTGCTTGTTGATCAGGTAGAAGGCCGGCCAGTACTGGTTGTTGTAGGCGCGCCAGGTGGCGTAGCCGTTGTCCTGGGCGATCGGATAGCTCAGGCCGAGGCGGCGGGCGGCGTCGCCGACGTTGGAGCTCGCGCGCTCGAACGGGAATTCGGGCGTGTGCACGCCGATCACGGTCAGGCCCTGGTCCTTGTACCTGGCGTTCCACTGTTTTACGTAAGGCAGCGTGCGCACGCAGTTGATGCAGGTGTAGGTCCAGAAATCGACCAGCACCACCTTGCCGCGCAGCTGTTGCAAACTCAGCGGCGCGCTGTTGATCCAGTGCTCGATGCCGGCCAGTTCCGGCGCCGGGCCGAAGTCGCGCAGCGGCGCGGCGTGCGCGGCGAAGGTGGCGGCCAACAGGCTGGCGGCGAGGATATTCTTGAAGGTGAGGTGCATGGCGGCGCTTCCGTGGGTTGGTGTGAGGCCATTAAACCGTTGCGGCGTATCGGCTCTGTGTCGCCGTTTGCCGCGCCTGCAATGTTGTGTATCGCGTTCCGGCGCAGATACAGTCGGACACAAATGTGCGCTACACTCCGGCTATAAAGTAGACTTTCATGACTTAGAAAGCAGGCCATGTCCGACCCACTTCCGCATGCCATCCGCCAGCGCGCCACCGTCCCGTTCAAGCTGGGCGCCAGCGTGCCTACGGCCGCGCGCCTCAATGGCAGCCTGTGCCGCCGACGCGGGGAGCCAGCCTGATGCCGCTGCCGACCGAACGCGCCGACCACATCCTCATCGTCGACGACGACCGCGAAATCCGCGAGTTGCTGGCCACCTATCTGCGCAAGAACGGTTTTGATGCGTCGGTGGCCGCCAACGGCCGCCAGATGCGCGCCGCGCTCGACGACGGCGGCGTCGACCTGGTCGTGCTGGACCTGATGCTGCCCGGTGAAGACGGCCTGCTGCTGTGCCGCGAACTGCGCGCCGGCAAATGGCGCGCCACGCCGGTGCTGATGCTGACCGCGCTGAACGAGGAGACCGAGCGCATCGTCGGCCTCGAAATGGGCGCCGACGATTACATGGCCAAGCCGTTTTCCTCGCGCGAGTTGCTGGCGCGTATCCGCTCGGTGCTGCGGCGCGCCCGCATGCTGCCGCCGAACATGCAGCCGACCGAGGTGGTGCAGCTGATCCGCTTCGGCGACTGGCAGCTCGACACCACGGCGCGCCACCTGGTCGACGCGGCCGGCACGATGGTGGCGCTGAGCGGCGCCGAATACCGCTTGCTGCGCGTGTTCCTCGACCATCCGCAGCGCGTGCTTACGCGCGACCAGCTGCTCAACCTGACGCAGGGCCGCGACGCCGACCTGTTCGACCGCTCGATCGACCTGCTGGTCAGCCGCCTGCGCCAGCGCCTGCTCGACGACGCGCGCGAGCCGCGCTACATCAAGACGCTGCGCAGCGAGGGTTACATCTTCTCGTCGGCCGTCGAAGTGCGCGAGGCCGGCGCGTGAGCGCGGCCGACACGCCGCCGCCGGTCGATGCTTCGAACGGCGCCCGAAGGTCGCAGCCGCCGACCGGCGCGCACGCGGCAAATCCGTCGAAGCCGAATCTGCCGGACACGCCGAATCTGTCGAATCCGCCGAATCGCGCGGGCGTCGCCAGTGCTGTCGCCGGCCCGGCCGCGCGGCGCAACTGGTGGCCGCGCACCCTGTTCGCGCGCCTGACGCTGATCCTGTGCGCCGGCCTGACGCTGGCGTTCGCGCTGTCCTACGCCGTCATCGTCCAGGAGCGCAGCGGTGCCACCACCGACCTGATGCTGGGCTACATGGAGCAGGACGTGGCCAGCTCGGTCGCGCTGCTGGACCGTCTGCCGGCCGCCGAACGGCCGCAGTGGATGCCGCGCCTGGCGCGCCGCACCTACAGCTTCATGCCCGGTCCCGGCCTGGACGGCGTCGCGCCCGACACACGTTTGTCGGCGCTGCTGTCGGCGTCGATCGAACGCGCCATCGGCACGCGCTACCAGCTGGCGGTGCACGCCATACCCGGCGCCAGCACGATGGAACACCTGCAAGTGGACCTGCGCCTGAGCGACGGCATGCCGCTGGTGATCGACCTGCGCCCGCGTGGCTTGCCGCTGTCGCCGTGGCTGATCCCCGCGCTGCTGGCGCAACTGCTGCTGCTGGGCGGGCTGACCTGGCTGTGCGTGCGGCTGGCCACGCGGCCGCTGGCGCAACTGGCGCGGGCGGCCGACGCGCTCGGTCCGGACCTGAAGCCGACCCGGCTGGCGGAGGACGGCCCGACCGAAGTGGCGCGCGCCGCCGTCGCCTTCAACGCCATGCAGGTGCGCATCGCCACGTATCTGTCGGAGCGCATGCAGATCCTGGCCGCCGTCTCGCACGACCTGCAGACGCCGATCACGCGCATGCGCCTGCGCGTCGACATGATGGACGACAGTGACGATCGTACGACGCTGCTGCGCAACCTGCGCGAAATGGAAGAGCTGGTGCGCGAGGGCGTGACCTACGCGCGCACGCTGCACGGCGCGGCCGAGCAAGCGCGCCGCCTCGATCCGGACGCTTTATTGGACAGCCTGATCTGCGATTACGTCGATGCGGCGGCGGACGTGACGCTGCGCGGCGCCATCGGCCGGCCGATGCTGCTGCGGCCGATCGCGCTGCGCCGCATCTTGACCAACCTGATCGACAACGCCCTCAAGTTCGGCGGCAGCGCCGAGCTGCTGGTGTGCACGGCGCCGGACGGCCGCGTCAACATCGTCGTCATGGACCAGGGGCCGGGCATCCCACCGGAACAGCTCGACGCGGTGTTCCAGCCGTTTTACCGGCTGGAAACCTCGCGCAACCGCAGCAGCGGCGGCACCGGCCTCGGCCTGGCCATCGCGCGCCAGCTGGCGCAGGCCATCGACGCCACGCTGACGCTGGGCAATCGTCCGGAAGGCGGACTGGCGGCCTGCCTGACCTTGCCGCTGTCGTCGGCCGGGTCAGCGCTGTAATCCTGTTGGGCTACTCGTCAGCAGGCGGTTCCGGGCTGCCGCCATGTGGATATCGTTGCGCTGTCAAGTTTTATTGAACAGTATGTGTGGCAATCAAGGATGGACTGGCGGACTTAACAGGTCGATAATTTCCCCAGAAATGAATTTGAGACGCCCCACCCACCAGCCAGGAGAGCTGCATGTCCCACGATGTCAATAAAACATGGTTGTCGCGCCGCCGCTTCATGCAAGGCGCCGGTTTGATGGCGGCCGGCGCGGCGGCCAGTCCCTTGTTCGGCCGCCAGGCCCGCGCCGCCAGCGTCGAGGAGGAGGTGCGCTTCGCCGGCGGCCTGCGCGAGCTGGTGCAGTATCCGCAGAAGCGGCCGCTGATCCGCGTGACCACCCGGCCGCCGCATCTGGAAACGCCGTTCGAGGTCTTCAACCACGGCGCCATCACGCCCAACGATGCTTTCTTCGTGCGCTACCACTTGGCCAACATTCCCTTGTCGATTGATCCGGACAGCTATCGCCTGAGCGTCAAGGGCAGCGTCGGCAGCGAGTTGAGCCTGTCGCTGGCGGACTTGAAAGCGCTGGGCACGCCGGTGGAGGTGGTGGCCGTCAACCAATGCTCAGGCAACAGCCGCGGCTTTTCGTCGCCGCGCGTGTTCGGCGCCCAGCTCAGCAATGGCGCGATGGGCAATGCGCGCTGGGTCGGCGTGCCGCTGAAGACCGTGCTGGCCAAGGCCGGGATCAACGCGGGCGCCCATCAGGTCGTGTTCAACGGCCTCGACACGCCGGTGCTGCCGGCCACCTCCGATTTCCGCAAGTCGCTCGACATCGAGCATGCGCTGCATGGCGACGCCTTGCTGGCCTGGAGCATGAACGGCGAGGATATCCCGCTGCTCAACGGCTTTCCGCTCAAGCTGATCGTGCCCGGCTATTTCGGCACCTACTGGGTCAAGCACCTGTCGGAGATCGAGGTGATCGAAGCGCCCGAATACACCGGCCACGACGCCTTCTTCATGGCCACCGCCTACCGCCTGCCCGACAACGACTGCCTGTGCGTGGCGCCCGGCTCGGCGGCGGCCAAGACCAAGCCGATCGCGCAGCTGCCGGTGCGCAGCTTCATCACCAGCGTGGCCAACGGCGGCGTGCTGCCGGCCAAGCACGGCGTCGAACTGAAAGGCATCGCCTTCGATGGCGGCGCCGGCATCGATCTGGTGGAATTGTCGATCGACGGCGGCCGCAGCTGGCGCGCGGCCAAGCTGGGCCGCGATCTCGGCCGCTATTCCTTCCGCGAATGGAGCTTGGCGGTCAGCCTGGCCGGCCAGAAGGGCGCGGCGACGCTGATGGTGCGCGCCACCAACCGTTCCGGCGAGACCCAGCCGGATCAGGCCACGTGGAACCCGGCCGGCTACCGCCGCCACGTCGTCGAATCGTACAACGTCACCATCGCATGAGGGCCGCCATGAATTTACCGACCACCTGCGCCGGCTTGCTGCTGGCCGCCGCCGCAATGGCGAGCCACGCCGCGCCGACGAGCATCACGCTGCCGCCGGAAACGGCCGCGCTGAAAGTGTCGACCTTGCCCGGCTATGCGATCGCGATGCAGAAGTGTGCGATCTGCCATTCGGCCGACTATATCCAGTACCAGCCGCCGGCCATGTCGCTGGCGCAGTGGACCGGCGAGGCCGCCAAGATGCAGCACGCCTACGGTGCGCCGATCAGCGACGATGAAGTCAAACTGGTGGGCGCTTATCTGGCCGTGGCGTATGGCAGTGCCAAGGCCGAGGAGCTGGCGCCGGAACTGCGCGGCGCCGCAGTGGTGGCGGCGCCGGCCGTCGCGCAGACGGTCGACGTGAAGCAGCTGCTGGACGCCAACGCCTGCCTGGGCTGCCACGCCATCGACAAAAAAATCGTCGGCCCGGCGTATCGCGACGTCGCCGCCAGGTACCACGCCGATGCTGACGCGTTGGCCAAGGTTCAGGCCAGCATCCGCAATGGCGGTTCCGGCAAATGGGGCGCGGTGCCGATGCCGCCGTTCGCCCAGCTCAAGCCCGAAGAAGTCAAGGCGCTGGCCGAGTTCGTGTTGAGGCAGTAGCCGGCCCGATGCCACGGCGGCATCGGCCGGCAGCT
>Ga0209901_1000385_pt1 | contig 18019 bp, 11 predicted proteins | sample OrgsoiDNA_201058_FD_185806 | JGI IMG/M metagenome (GOLD analysis project Ga0209901, IMG submission 185806) | Permafrost soil microbial communities from the Arctic, to analyse light accelerated degradation of dissolved organic matter (DOM) -... | ecosystem: Environmental > Terrestrial > Soil >...
TGGCGAAATATGGTGAGGCAGCAGTACCCGGCGCATCGTTACCCTGAACTAGATGAGATTATTGCGGCAGAATTTCCAGCGTCGCAGCATACATCATGCGACGCGCTGGCATCGCCGGCGGCTTGCCGTCAACCGGCGGCACGACCGTCGGCGAGCTGGCGCTGAGCATATACATGCCGGCCGCCGGCAGCGCGAAACTGATTTCGCCATTGGCGTCGGTGCTCTTGCGGATTTCGCCCAGCGTGCCGCGATAACGCACGCCGCCCGGTATCAGGCTGAATGGCAGATGGGCCGCCGGCTTGCCGTCGACCAGGAAGCGCCACTTGGCCGTATCGCCCGCGCGCATGTCGTTCGGATGCGTGAGCGGCACCAGCTCCAGGCCCACGCCGGTGGGCTTCAATACCGTCTGCGTCGGCGCGCCGTTGCTGACGAAGGTCTCCAGACGGCTGTACTGGTGGCTGACGACGACATCCCTGGCGCCGGCCGGTATCTCTTGCGCATAGCCCTCCTCCGTCGAACGGAAACGCTTGTTCGCGCCGTCGATGGAATAGCTGCCGAAGACGCTCTGCGTCACCATGCTGATTTTATACGTGCCCTGCTTGGCCAGCTTCAAATCGAAAGTGCTGCGCAGCTTACCGGTGTTGGCGTTCTCGAACGCGAGCGGCGCGCCATCGGGGCCGGTGACGACGATGCCGTCCAGCTTCAGCGGCTGGTGGTCGATATCGAACAAACCTTCCGAAATCGCCGCGTCGACGGTGATCCACGCGTCCTTTTCATCGAGCACGGTGGACGACGGCAGCAGCCACGGTTTATGCGCCTGCGCGTTGAACGCCAGGCCGGCCAGCAGTAATGTGATAAACGATTTAGATAGTTTTTTCACGATCGCCGCCTCAAGGTTTCAGCATGACGGTGACGGCGCCCAGTTCTTCCTTGCCGCTGGCGGCCAGGTTCTGCGCGGAGGTCGGCGGCCATTGCAGCGGCACCTTGACCTGTTCGCGGCCGCCGGCTTCGCGCGCCGCTTCCAGCACCAGCTGGTATTGGCCGGCCGGCAGCTTGTCGAGCGCCGCTTTGGCCAGCGGGAAGGTCAGCGTGACCTCGCCCGGCGCGCGCGTCGCGCCGCTCAGGCCATCCATCGGCATCTGCAGATCGTGGCCGGTCTTGCGCCACCACTGGCGCAGGTCCTTCAGGTACTTGGCGCCGCCGTTGTCCTTCTTGCGCACGTCGTACAACACGGTCAGGTTGGCGACCACTTTCTGGTCGGCGTTTTCCAGCCACGCGGCGATGTAGGGCCGGTGATATTCGGCCACGTTCAGTTGCGGGACATCGAGCTTGATGGCCAGGTCGGCCGCCATCGCCGAGGCACTGAACAAGGGAATACTGAGCGCGATCGAATAGCGTAATTTCATGGAATACCTGTCGTGGAGATTAATGGATGTAGAGCAGCGCGATGACGCAGGGGATCAACACACCCAGGCCCACCATCGGCCAGGTGAACGGGCGGTTGGCGGCGTGGAATTTCAGGATCAGCAAACCGGTCAGGCAAAACAATAAACAGGCCCCGGCGAAAATATCGATGAACCAGTTCCATGCCGGCCCCGTGTTGCGGCCCTTGTGGACGTCGTTGAGCCAGGAGATCCAGCCGCGGTCGGTGTTCTCGTATTCGGCGGCGCCGTCGTCGAGGCCGATGCGCAGCCAGGCGTCGCCGCCCGCCTTCGGCAGCGGCACATAGACGTCATCGGACGACCATTCGGCGTTGCGCTCGCCGATTTTCAGCGACCACGTCGTTTGCAGCCACTGGCCGACGGCGTCCGGCAGCGGCGTGCGCGCGCCGTCGTGGCTAGACGCGTAGGCGCGCAGCTGCGCCGTCAGCGGCGCCGGCAGGGTCGCCTGCTTGCGCGTGATGGTCGGCTTGGCCTCGATTTGCGAGGCGTGGTTCAGCGTGATGCCGGTGGCGGCGAACAGCAGCATCGCCAGCAGGCACAGGGCCGAGCTGATCCAATGCCACTGGTGCAGATTCTTCAGCCAGACGGCGCGGCTGGCGTTGCGCGCCTGGCTGGCGTTTTGTACGCTCAATTGACTTCCTTCGTTGAAATATGCGGGTCATCGCTGCCTGCGTCGCGGCAGCCGACCGCCAGTGTATCCTGCCGGCGCCGCCGTAAACAGGCGGAATATCGACGGAATACAGGCGAAACGCATAAATGATAATGATTATCATTTGCGAAGTCAATCGGAACCGGATGATCTTTACAAATCGCTACAAGGCCCCATCACATCAGGCAATGATACTCAGGAAACGTAACATGCCATCGAATACTTTGCCATACGGTGGATACAGCAGACGCACGCCGTTCAGGCGGGACTGGTAGAACACCGGCTTTTCCTGGCTAAAGGCACGGTAGCCCCAGACGCCGTGGTAGGCGCCCATGCCGCTGGCGCCGGCACCGCCGAACGGTTGCGACTCCTGGCACAAATGCCAGATGCAATCGTTGATGGTGACGCCGCCCGACACGGTCTGGCGCAACACCTGCTCGCGGCTGGCGGCATGGCTTCCGTACCAATACAGGGCCAAGGGGCGTTCGTCACGGTTCACATAGGCTATCGCCTCCTGCACATCGCCGCTGTAGGTCACCACTGGTAGCAAAGGACCGAAGATCTCTTCGCGCATGATGCGCATGGACGGCGATGGATCGAGCACCAGCGTTGGCGCCAGCTTGCCGCAGTCGGCCGCGCGGGCCAGCTCAGCGGCGCCGTGACTGCCCATCGTCAGCAACTGCGCGCCTTGTTCAGCGGCGTCGTCGAGCAGCCCCTGTAGCCGGTCGAAATGGCGCCGGTTGACGATGGCCGTGTAGTCGGGATTGTCGGCCAGCGTCGGATACATACGCTGTGCGGCGGCCGACAGGGCGGCCACCATGGCGTCGCGCTGTGCCGCCGGCACCAGCAAGTAGTCGGGGGCGACGCAGGTCTGACCGGCGTTCAGCAGCTTGCCGAAGACCAGACTGGCCGCGGCCGCGTGCAAGTCGGCACTGGCGTCGATGATGGCCGGCGATTTGCCGCCCAACTCCAGCGTCACCGGCGTCAGGTTGCGCGCCGCGGCCTGCGCCACATGACGCCCGGTCGCGGTCGAACCGGTGAAGACCAGGTGGTCGAACGGCAGCTCCGAAAACGCCCGCGCGACGCTGCTGTCGCCGGTGACCACGGCCATTTCGTCGGCCGAAAAATACAGCGGCACCAGTTGTTCGAGCAGGGTGGCATAGCGCGGCGTGAACTCGGACGGCTTGAGCATCACGCGGTTGCCCGCCGCCAGCGCCGCGATGGCCGGACCGAACGCCAGTTGGTGCGGATAATTCCACGGCGCGATGATACCCACCACGCCCAGCGGCTGCGACAACAAGCGGTTGCGCGCCGGTAGAAACTGCAGCGCGGTGGCCATGCGGCGCGGCTGCATCCAGCTTTTCAGGTGACGCTGCGCGTGGCGCGCGGCACTGACGATCAGCCCCAGGTCGGCCAGCCGTGTTTCATGCGCCGAGCGGTGGCCGAAGTCGGCGCAGATGGCCGCCACCAGCGCTTCGCCATGCTGCTCGGTCAGGCGCACCACACGCTCTAGCCAGGCGTGGCGCTGCGCGCGGGCGGGATGCCGGTCGCGCTGGTAGGCGCCGTGCAAACGCGCATGTATCGCGCCGAGCGCGACGCCGACGGCTACGCCGTCAGATTGCCTATCCATCGGGACTTTCCCATACAAAAAGTGAACGGCCGGATGCGGGCCGTGTTCCGGCTGCGGCGCTTACGGCGTGACGATCTTGAACAACGGGTCGAATTCCGTCAGGTTGCCGAACAGGATGGCCAGCTTGCGCGGATCGCCCTCGATGCTGGCCTCGCCCGCCTGCACCAGCTGGCCCAGCGGCACCTTCGCCAGCAGCATCTTGTACAGCGCCGCATGCGACAGGTGCAGCGTGACGTCGGCATGGGCCAGCACGCGGCCCCGGGTGTTGTTCAACACCGAGTTCGACAGCTCCAGCGCGTAGTGATCGCCGTTGTCGGTGAAGGCCAGGTTGACGCCCAGCTTCTGGCCGTCCACCTTCTGGTGATCCAGGCGCACCGAGAGAAAGTCGAAGATCATCTCCAGCGACATGGCTTTGACCAGGTCCGGCCCCTGCGTCGACACGCGGCTTTTTTGCGGTCCCGTGCGCAGCTCCTGCGCCGCCGTCAGATATTCATTGCGCCAGACGCCGGACTCGGACTGATAGCCGAGCTGCTCCAGCGCGTTGGCCTGCAGCGCGCGCGCGGCGGCGTTGGCCGGCTCGGCGAACACCAGATGGTTGAGCATCTCCACCACCCAGCGGTAGTCGCCGCCGTCGTAGGCCTGCTGCGCCTTGGCCAGCACCGCGCGGGCGCCGCCCATCGCCGCCACGTAGCGACGCGCCGTCTCCACGCGCGGCAGCGGATTCAAGGTGGCCGGATTGCCGTCATACCAGCCCAGGTAGAAATCGTAGACCGCACGCAGGTTGTGGCTCAAGGTGCCGTAGTAGCCATGCGTCGAGAAATCATCCTTCAGGCCGGCCGGGAAGAAGCTCTGGTTGCCCAGGTCGGCCGGTGTCACGCCTGCGTTGGCCAGGTGCAGCGCTTCGTCGTTAATGAAGCGGTAGCTGTCGCGCTGGTTGGCCAGCGCCTGGCGGATCTGCTCCTTGCCCCAGGTCGGCCAGTGATGGCTGCGGAACGCCACCTCGGCGTCGGGGAACAGGTCCAGCATCTGGTTGATGTATTTGCTCCAGCCCAGCGCGTCGCGCATCTTGGCGCCGCGCAGCGTGTAGATGTTGTGCATGTTCTGGGTCGCCACTTCCGACAGGCACAGCGCCTTCAGGTCGGGAAAGTAGAAGGTGAATTCGGCCGGCGCCTCGGAGCCGTTGGCCATCTGGAACACGATGCGCACGCCGTCCACGTTGAGTTCCTGGCCGGTGCTGGCGATGGTTTCGGTCGGCGCGATCAAGCCGATATCGCCCACCGACACCGCCTTGCCCAGGCCCGAGCCGACCGCGCCCCGCTCGCTCCATGGCAGCGCGGTGCCGAACTGGAACTGCGCGCGGCGGGTCATGGCGTTACCGGCCAGGACGTTCTCGGCCACCGCCGATTCCATAAAGCCTTCCGGCGCGATCACGCGCACCTTGCCGGCCTTGACGTCGTCGTCGCTGATCACGCCGCGCACACCGCCGAAGTGGTCGGCGTGGCCGTGCGTGTAAATCACCGCCACCACCGGCTTGTCGCCCAGCTGGCTGCGGGCGAAGGCCAGCGCCGCCTTCGCCGACTCTGCCGTGAGCAAAGGGTCGATGACGATCCAGCCGCTCTTGCCGGCCACCAGCGTCATATTGGCCAGGTCGTCGCCACGGATCTGGTAGATGCCGTCGGTGACCTGGAACAGGCCGTGCGCGTTGTTCAGCGTCTCCTGGCGCCACAGGCTGGGGTTGACGCTGGCCGGCGCCGCGCCGTGGATGAAGGCGAAGCGCGTGCTGTCCCACACCACGTTGCCGGCCGCGTCCTTGAGGACCGGCTCGGGCATGGCGGCGATGAAGCCGCGCGTGGCGGCGTCGAAATCGCGCTGGTCGGCCAGCGGCAGGGCGGCGCCGAAAGTGGCGTTCAGTTGCGCCGTCTGGCGCGTCGCCGGCTTCGATGCCATGTCCGCCGCGTCTGCCACGGCAGCGCTGCTGACGCCGCACGCCAGCGCCAAAGCGGCGGCCAGCGCTGCGCGTTGGGATTTGCATTTCATATCGAGTCTCCTGTAAGTTTTATAGTGTGTTGCCGCCGCGCCGAGTCAGCCGGCGCGGGCATCGTCGCGCAGCATCTGCGCGCCCTTTTCGGCGATCATGATGGTAGGCGCATTGGTATTGCCGGCCACGATGGTCGGCATGATGGAGGCGTCGATCACGCGCAGCGCGGCGATGCCGCGCACCCGCAGGCGATGGTCGACCACCGAGCCGGCGTCGTTGGCCGGTCCCATGCGGCAGGTGCCGACCGGATGGTATTGCGTGTCGGCGCGCCGGCGGATATCGGCGCGCAGGGCCTCGGCGTCGCCGGCCCGCACCGGGTACAGCATCTTGCCGCGCACGCCGTCGAACGGCGCCGATTCGATGATGCGCTGCTGGATCGCGGCGCCGCGTTCGAGCAAGGCCAAATCGCGCTCGTCGGACAGGAAGCGCGGATCGATCAGCGGGGCGTCGCGCGCGTCGCGGCTGGCCAGCGCCACGCTGCCGCGGCTGTGCGGCCGCATCACGTCGACGTGGCAGGAAATGCCGTGCCCCAGATGCAGCTTGCGCGCGTGGTCGTCGACGATGGCCAGCACAAAAATCAGTTGCAGGTCGGGCGCCGTGACTTCCGGCGACGAGCACAGGAAGGCGCCCGCGCCGGCGTAGGGACTGGTGACCATGCCGCTGCGGCGGCGCTTCCATTCGAGCATGGCGGCGCCCAGCTTGACGCCGCCGCGCAGCGACACGCCGAAGCTCTCAGTATCGCTGCCGGTGCGCCACGACTGCGCATAATCGATATGGTCCTGCAGGTTCTGGCCCACGCCGGGCAGGTCCTGCAGTACCGGGATGCCGTGCCGCTGCAGCTGCGCGCCCGGGCCGATGCCGGACAACATCAGCAACTGCGGCGAGCCGAAGGCGCCGGCGGCCAGCAGCACCTCGCGGCGCGCCCCGACCCGCCGCAGCTGCCCGCCGTGATGGTATTCGACGCCGACGGCGCGGCGCTCTTCGAGCAGCACCCGGGCCGACACGGCGTGGGTCAGCACCGTCAGGTTGGGGCGCCCAAGATGCGGCGTCAGATAGCCCTTGGCCGCACTGCAGCGCTCGCCGTCCTTTTGCGTCACCTGGTACATGAAGCTGCCGCACTGCCGCTCGCCGTTGTAATCGTCCGTCGGCGCGATGCCGTGCAGCGCGGCCGCCTCCAGGAACAGACCGTTGAGTGGGCTGGTGTGCCGCGGATAGCTGACGTTGAGCGGGCCGCCCGTGCCGCGATAGGCGTTCTCGCCGAACATCTCGCAATGCTCGGAGCGGCGGAAGTGGGGCAGCACATCCTGGTACGACCAGCCGGCGTTGCCGAGCGAGGCCCAGTGGTCGTAATCCTGGCGGTGGCCGCGCACATACAGCATGGCGTTGATGGAGCTGCTGCCGCCCAGGGTCTTGCCGCGCGGCTGGTAGCCGCGCCGGCCGCCCAGGCCCGGCTGGGGCACCGTCTGGTAGGCATAGTTGTTGATTTTGGTCGGCAGCATGGCCACCACGGCGGCCGGTGCATGGATCAGCACGCTGTTGTCCGGGCCGCCCGCCTCCAGCAGGCACACCGTCACCGCCGGATCCTCCGACAGCCGCGACGCCAGCACACATCCGGCCGAACCGCCGCCCACCACGACATAATCATATTCCTGCTCATACATGCTGGTCCCTCCCGGCCACGCCTGGCGTGTGATCAAAAAAACGGCGGGAAACTTCCCCGCCTAAATGGAAACAAAATGCGCAATTCCAGGCGCTTGCAACACCCAGAACCGCAAGCCGATTGTGGCGGCGCGCCGGATTTCCCATCATCCCCCTGATGGGGGACGGGCTGGACTGGGCGGCGCCGCGCGCGTTACACTGGTCGCCAGCCTCGCGCCGCGAGCCCGTCCCCGAGCCGACCGCCACCATGTCCCTTGCCGCCCACGGCCCCCTGATCGCCACCAAGACGCTGCCGCCCAAGGCCAAGCGCGCCCTGCTCGAACGCGGCCGGCTGGTCGGCCTGGCCGGCGAGATCGAGGGCCGCCTGCTGACGCTGGTCAGGGCGCCCGGCGGCTTCGGCAAGACCACGCTGGCGCAGGCCTGGGGCGAGGCGCTGCGCCGGCGCGGCAACCTGACCGCCTGGCTCTCGCTCGACCCCGACGACGACGAGCCGCAACGCTTCCTGCACTACCTGTGCCATGCGCTGCAACGCGCCCATCCCGACATCGGCGTGGCCAGCATGGCCACCTTCGCGCACTCGACGCTGGCCGCGCCGGCCCAGGTGCTGCCCTTGCTGATCGATGAAATCGTCGGCTGCGGCGAGGAGGTGTTCCTGTTCCTCGACGACTTCCACTGCATCGCCCTGCCGGCCATCGACGAATTGCTGTCCTTCCTGCTGCGCTACGCGCCGTCCAATCTGCACCTGGTGGTGCTGTCGCGCGACGAGACCACGCTGCCGCTGGCCGGCCTGCGCGTGCGCAGCCAGCTGCTGGAAATCGACGCCGCCCAGCTGCGCTTCACGGCCGACGAGACGCGCGACTTTTTCAACCATGCCAACGCCGCCGGGCTGAGCGAGGAAGACAGCCGCCGCATCCACAGCCAGACCGAGGGCTGGCCCGCCGCGCTGCGCCTGATGTCGCTGGCGCACGAGGGCCAGCGCGCCGACGGCTACACCGTGCCGGCCACGCTGGCCGGCGTGTCGCGCTCAATCGACGGCTATCTATGCGACCTGCTGACCCAGTTGCCGCCCGGCCTGCAGGAATTCATGCTGTTGACGGCCGTGCCGCAGCGCTTCTGCGCCGGCCTGGCGGCGGCGCTGGCCGGCGCCGGCGACGCGCGCGAGCCATTGCGCCAGCTCGACAAGCGCCAGCTGCTGACCGCCTTCGACGACGAAGGCCACTGGTACACCTACCACCAGCTGATCCGCGAGCACCTGCTGCAAAAGCTGCAGCAGCGCGGCGACGCGCCGCTGCGCGCGCTGCACTGGCGCGCCGCCGACTGGTACCGCGCGCAGGAAATGTGGTCGCCCGCCGTGCGCCACGCGCTCGACGCCGGCGCCATCGCCGAAGCCTGCGCCTGGATCGAGCAATGCGCCATGCCGCTGGTCAAGGGCGGCGACGTGCTGACCCTGGTCGGTTGGCAGCGCCAGCTGCAAAGCCACCTGGTGCAGCCGCCGCCGCGGCTGCGGCTGGCGATGGCCTGGGCCAGCATCCTGTCGATCTCGTCGGACCAGGCCGAGCTGCAGCTGAGCCGCGTCGAAGCCGGCAGCGACAACCCCGAGCTGCTGCGCGAATGCCAGGCCGCGCGCGCGGCCGCGCTGGCGCTCAACGACGAGCACCTGGCCTGCGAGGCGCTGGCCAGCGGCTGCCTCGACTATCCGATCGCCGACGTCTGGGTCCAGAACTCGGTCTACAACGTGCTGCGCTACGTCTACCTGAAGACCGGCCGCTGGGCCGAGATGTACGCCGTGCCCAACCTGCCCTATCCGGCCAGCGAGGCGGCGCGCAACGCGCTGTCGCTGGTGTACCGGCTGACCATACTCGGCGTGGGCGACCTGCTGCGCGGCAGCCTCGACCAGGCGGCCGCGCGGCTGCGCGCGGCCATGCAACAGGACGCCGATTCCGACAGCGCCGAACAGATGCTGACGGCGCTGCCGGGCGGCCTACTGGCCTGCCTGCTGTACGAACGGCACCAGCCGGCCGAGGCCGAAACGCTGCTGGCCGTGCGCCTGAACATCATCGCCACGCTCGGCTTCCTCGACTGCGTGATGCGCGCCTTCCTGACCGCCGCCCGGCTGGCGCTGCGCCAGGGCCGCATCGAACGCGCCCACGCGCTGCTGGAACAGGCCGAGGGCATAGGCGTGGGCCGGCGCTGGCACCGGCTGACGGCGGCCATGCTGCTCGAACGCCTGCGCTTGTACCAGATGGAGGGGCGCCACGCCGAGATGCAAGCCTGCCTGCAGCGCCTGCGCCAGCTCGACGCCGCGTGCGAGCGCATGCCCATCAATCCGATGGGCGAAGTGAGCCAGTTCGCCGCGCTCGGCGAGGCCGTCTGCGCGCTGCAGCAGTATCGCTATGCCGACGCCGTCGCCGTGCTCGAACCGCTGCTGGCCGAGCTGCTGGCCGCCGAGCACCGCTTCCTCGCCGTGCGGGTCGGCATGACGCTGGCGATCGCCCACCACGGCGCCGGCGACCGCGCACGGGCGATGGACCACGCCGGCGCCGCGCTGGCGATCGCGGCGGCCGGCGGCATGATCGCCTCCATCGTCGACCTGGGCATGGACGTCGGCCCGCTGCTGTGCCAGATGCGCGAGCAGCTGGAGGCCGGCGCAGGCGATGCCGCGCTGCTGGCCCACACCGCGCGCGTGCTGCACGAATGGCAGACGCTGCACGGCGGACTGCCGGCCGAGCCCGCGCCGGCGGCGCTGCGCAACGCCCTCAGCCCGCGCGAATGCGGCATCCTCGAACTGATCGCCGACGGCAACTCGAACAAGGAAATCGCGCGCCTGCTGGGCATCGGGCCGGAGACGGTCAAGACGCACCTGAAAAACATCTTCATCAAGCTGTCGGTCGAGCGGCGCACCCAGGCCGTGGTGCGGGCCGAGGCGCTGGGCCTGCTCAACCACCGGCGCTGAGCCGGCCGCCCCGTTGCGCCGGCGCGGGTATATCGGCGTCCCGCCCGCGCCGCCGGCCCGCCTGCGTCAGCGTTCGTCGCGCCGTGGCCGCAGCCGCTCGCCGACCAGCAGCGCCGCCAGTCCGGGCAACAGCAGGATGGCGCCCGCCATATTCACGAGGAACATGAACGCCAGCAGGATGCCCATATCGGACTGGAACTTGAGCGCCGAAAACGACCACGTCGCCACCGACACCGTCATCGTCACCGCCGTGAACACCGACGCCGAACCGCGCTGCCGCAGCGCCGCCACGAAGGCCGCGCGCAAGTCGCAAGCGCGCGCGCCGATCTCATGCTTCATGCTCTCGAACAGGTAGATGCCGTAATCGACGCCGACGCCCACGCCCAGCGCCACCACCGGCAGGGTGTTGACCTTGACGCCGATGCCCAGCGCCGCCATCAGCCCGTTGCACAATATGGTCACCAGCGCCAGCGGCAGGATGATGCACAGCGTCACGCGCAGCGAGCGGAAGGTCGCCAGGCACAGCAGCGACACCGATGCGAACAACGCCAGGTTGACCCATTGGTCGGCCGCCTCGACCGCCTCGTTGGTGGCCGCCATCACGCCGACGTTGCCGGATGCCAGGCGGAATTGCAGATTCTTGCTGTCGTGCTGCGCCTTGAAGCGCTGGATCACCTCGACGATGCGGGCGATCGTGCCGGCCTGGTGGTCGGTGGTGTAGACCGACACCGGCATCGCGGTGCAGCCGGAATTCATCAACTCATTGCCCAGCCGCGTGGCATAGCCTACGCCCTGCGCGATCTGCGCCGTTTCCTCCGGCAGCACGCGCCATTTGATGAAGGTCTCGGAATACGCCTGCGTGACCTGTTTGACGAAGCCGGCCAGCCCGCGCACCGTGGCCACGCCCGGCTCCTGGCGCAGCGTGAATTCCAGCTGGTCCATCTGGTCGAGTACCGGCCGCTGCACGCAGGGCGTGTCCTGGCCCCTGGCCTCGACGATCACCTGCAGCAGGTCGACGCCGATGGCGAAGCGGCTGGTGATGAACTCGACGTCGCGGTTGTAGCGCGAATCGGCGCGCAGCTCCGGCACGCCCTTGCCCAGGTCGCCGATCTGCAAGCCGCGTGCCTGCCACAGGCCGACGGCCAGCAAAGCGCCACCCAGCAGCACGGCCAACGCGCCGCCCTGGCGCGTGGCCAGCGCGCCGAGGCGCAGCCACAGCCGGTCGCCGGCCGCCGCCTTGCCGGCGTGGCGGCGCGCCTCCGCCGGCGAGAAGCGCATATACGACAGCAGAATCGGCAGCAGCAGCTTGTTGGTCACGATCATCACCGACACGCCGACCGTGGCCGTGATGGCCAGCTCGCGCACCATGGCGATGTCGATGAAGGCGATCACGATGAAGCCGAGCGCGTTGGCCAGCAGCGCCATCGCGCCAGGCAGGAACAGTTTGCGGAAGCTGTTGCGCGAAGCCGTCACGCCGTCGGCGCCGGCCAGCGTTTCGAGCTTCCACGCATTGGTCATCTGCACCGCGTGCGAGACGCCGATCGAGAAGATCAGGAAAGGCACCAGGATGGACATGGGATCGAGACCCAGTCCCATCAGCGGCAACAGGCCCAGCAGCCACACCACCGGCACCAGCGCGCACACCAGCGCGCAACTGGTCAGCATCAGCGAGCCGCTGTACCAGTACAGCAGCAGGGCCGTGATGACGAAGGCGATCGCGAAGAACACCAGCACGCCGGCCGCGCCGTCGGCGATGTCGCCGATGGCCTTGGCGAAGCCGATGATGTGTACCGTCACCTTGCCATGCTGGTACTTCTGGCGGATCTGCTCGAGCCGCGCGCCGACCTGCCGCAGGTCGAGCCGCCGGCCGGTGTCGGGATCGACATCCTGCAGGCTGGCCACCACCATGGCCGCCGTCATGTCGTTTGAGACGATGCGGCCGACCCAGTCCGACTTCAGCGTGTTTTCCCTGACCTTGGCCAGCTGCTCCGGCGTGCCGGTGAAATCGGAGGCGACCAGATTGCCGCCCCGGAAGCCGTCCTCCACCACTTCGTTGTAGCGCACGTTGTTGGTGAACAGCGACGTCACCGAACTGCGCTCGACGCCCTTCACGTAAAAGACTTCATCGCTGACCTTGTGCAGCGTGTCCATGAAGTCCTTGTTGTAGATATCGCCGTCGGTTTGCCGCAGCGCGATCAGGATCTTGTTGGCGCCGCCGAAGTCCTTCTGGTACTGCACGAAGGTGCGCATATATTCGTGGTTCAGCGGGATCATTTTTGAGAAGCCCGCCTCGACCCGCAAATGGCTGGCGTGGTAGCCCAGCACGATGGTGGTCAGGGCGAACAGCGCCAGCAGGCAGCGGCGCCAGTTGAAGATGTGGCGTGACAGGCGCTCGACCATGCGGGCCGACCACGCCGGACCTGGCCGCGCGCCCGCCTGCGCCCTGGCCAGCCGGGTTGCTTGGGTGGCTGGTGTGTCCAGCCGGTGTTGATGCTTGCTCATGCTCGTCTTCCAGAATATGCTTGCCGCGAGATTGCGGTCACTTGTCGAGGCGGACCCGTTCAACGCCGCCCTCGCCCACCACCAGCAGCGATGCGCCGGCCTTCACGTCGAGCTGCGCGATGCCTTTTCCGCCAGCGCTCTTGTGCAGCGTGAAGCTGATGCCGCGATCGGCGCTGACGGCGACCAGGCCGGCGTCGCCGACCAGCACGACCCGTCCGTCGTCAAGCCGGCGGCCGTTCATCAAGGCCAGCGAACTGCCCAGCTCCACCTTGTTCCAGCTGTTGCCGTGGTCGGCCGAGCGGTAGACATTGCCGCGCATGCCGTACACCAGCAGCGCGCCGTCGCCGAGCGCCAGCGCGCCGAAGAAGGAACCGGCGTAGTGGGCGTCGAGCTTGTCCCAGTGGCGTCCGCCATCGGCCGAGCGCGCCAAGGTGCCCGACTCGCCCACCATCAGCAGCGCGCCGCCATCGACGATGACTTGCGAAATGTGGCGGTCGAAATCCGGCCCCAGCGGCTGCCGACGCTCCCAGCTGGCGCCGCCGTCCAGCGATTCGATGTACAGGCCGAAGGCGCCGTAGGCGAGGTAGACGTCGCCGCCCACATGCAGCACGCCGAGCAGCGCGTCGCTGCCGATCGCGGCAACCGTCACCGGCGTCCAGCGCGCGCCGCCGTCGGCCGTGGTCAACACCGTGCCGCCATGGCCGACCGCCACGCCATGCAGGCCGTCGGCGAACGCGACGCCGCTCAAGGTGCGCGTGACGGGCGCGTATCCGGCCTGCCAGTGGCCGCCGCCGTCGGCTGAGCGCAGCACGACGCCGCGTTCGCCGACCGCCACCAACTGCTGTCCGGCGCGCTCGACGTCGAGCAGCACCACGCGCTCGGGCCGCACGGCCTGCATGGCTACCGCCGCCGATGTCGAGGCCTGGTGCGCCAGTGCGCAGGCCAGCGCCAGCCAATATTTACTGATTGCATTCATAGAATTCCTTCTGCCACCCACAATGACCGACCGCGCGGCGCCGTCATGCGGCGCCGCGCGCATCCCTGCCCCGCCTGGCTTACTTGGTGCCGGCGCGGCGCAAGGCGTCCGGCTGGAAGTCCGCCCAGTTGCCTTTGACGCCGAACTTCCACGGCGTCTTCACTTCATTGTCCAGCGTCGACAGCAGGTAGTTGCCGTTGCTGAGGTCGTGCCAGATATTGGCCCGATACCACGGCGTGAGCGCGTCGTAGAACTGGATCATCGGATGGATGCCGACCCGCCACAGCTGGCCCTGGCCGTCGTAGGCGTCCTCTTCGAGCACGCCCCAACTGTCCTCGTCGAGATAGAAGGTGCGCTTGGCGTAGACGTGTTTCTGGCCCGGCTTGAGCGTGGCCTCGACCACCCAGACGCGGTGCAGCTCATAGCGCATCAGGTCGGCGTTGACGGTGTTCTTCTGGATGATGTCGGCGTACTTGAGCTTCTTGTCGGACAGCTTGTAGGCGTTGTAGGGCACGTACATTTCCTTTTTGCCGACCAGCTTCCAGTCGTAGCGGTCGGGTGCGCCGTTGTAGGCGTCGTACTGGTCGGTCACGCGCATCGCCTCGGTGCCGTCGGAGATGTTGTCGTAAGCCAGGTCGGGCGCGCGCCGCACGCGGCGCTGGCCAGCGTTGTAGATCCACGCCTGGCGCGGCTCCTTGACCTGGTCGATCGACTCGTGCACCAGATACACCGTGCCCTGCAGCGTGGCCGGCGCGGTGAAGAAGCCGAGGAAGGAGAACTGCTGGTTGGGCGTGTGCTGGTCGAAGTTTTCATCCGACACGCGCAGCTCGCGGAAACCGACGCGGTAGAAATCGCCGTTGGCGCGCACCGGGAACCAGTCGTAGGTGCGGTCGAAGCCGCCGCCGATATAGCGCGTCAGGTGGTTGCTGATCGCCTCCAGGCCGGTCTTCGGTATCGGGAAGGGAATGTGCGAGCCGCCCAGGTCGGTCAGCGCAGCACCTTTCAGCGCGACCTTGCTGGCCTGCTCGCGGGCCTTGTCGGTCACCTCTTTCGGATAGGCGGCCGTGCGGCGCGTCTGGTACACGGGGATTTTATAGTTCGGATATTTTTTCAGCAGCGCCAGCTCGCCCGGCGCCAGCTTGTCCTTGTACTGCTCGGCGTTCTGGCCCGTGATGGTGAACAGCACCTTATCGCCGGGGAAGGGGTCGACGTAGCCCTGCGCCGGGGTCCAGCCGGCCGGTGGCTTGCTCAGGCCGCCGTCCCAGACCGGAATGCTGCCGTCCTTGTTGGCGGCGCGCTCGGCGCCGACCGGGGTCAGCTCCTTGCCCAGCTTGTCCGCTTCGGCCGCGGTGATGCCGGCCCACGCGGAAGGCGCGGCCAGCATGACGGCCAGCACGGTCGCCAGCAATGTCTTGTTTGTCGTTTTCATTGTATCTGTCTCCAGTGGTGCTTAGAACGTGGTGCTGTAGTTCACGCCGAAGAAGCCGTGGTCGCGCAGCGGATCGTAGGTGGCGCTGCGGTTGAATTGCGTCAGGCTCAGTTCGAGGTTGTGCTTCTTCTGGTAGCTCAGGCGCATGCTCAAGGCCAGCTGCCGGCGATGTTCGATGAACTGGTTGTCCATCGAATAGCCCTTCACGTCGGCCGCGAAATAGGCGCCCGGATAGGCCGTCACGCCGCTGTCGAACACGTTGTCGTATTCGAGCTGGCCTTTCAGGCGCAGGCCCCAGGCCGAGCGCGTGACATAGCCGTCGTTCTTGCAGCCGTCCGGGCTGGGGTTGTTGATGGCCGTGGTCGGGCCGCAGGTCGAACCGCCGTAGCTGGCCGCCGAGCCCTGGCCGAACAGGAAGGCGCGGCCATAGCGGATCACGCCCGGATCGTTAAAGTCAGGCACATTGTTCCACTGCCCGGCCACCTCGCCCACCACCACGGCCTGCTGCGCGCCCAGCACGTTGGCGTAGGTGCTCACGCCGTTCAGCTGCAACTGCGTCTTGTGGAAGCGGTCGTAGCCGGCGATATAGGTACCGGGGCCCTTGGCGGCGGCCGCAATCGCCTGCTTGGCCAGCGGACCGGCGCCCAGCAACCCGGCGGTGACCAGATCGTTGCCGTTGCGCTGCACCGGTACGTTGGGCGAATAGCTCAGTTCGGAACCGACCGACCAACCGACCAGATTGGTGGCGGCGCTCAAGCCAAAGATATGGATATCCTCGGGATATTCCCAGAACGCCTGCATCGGCTTGATGTTCGGATTGGTCTGCGGATTGAGCGCGGCCACGCCGGCAAAGCCGGCCAGCGGCATCAGCAGCGGAATCGCCGGATTGATCGCCTTCAAATTGGTGCCGGTCAGGCCGGACACGATGGGCGTGCGCGAATTGATGTTCATGCCGTACAGGCCGAAATCGGTGTCCAGCGCTTCGACGGCGAGATGGTAGGACAGGCCGTACTGGCCGCCGTTGGACGGCTTGCGGCCTTCGATCAAGGGCACGTACATGCCGCCGGCCAGCGCGGTCGGGCCGCCGATGCCGCCCAGCGGCACCAGCGTGGCCGCCTTGCAGGTGCCGGGATTGGTCGAGATATTGGTCTCGGTGATCGACCAGTAGGTGCCGCAGCCGTCGATGGAAGTCGGCTGCCACTGGAACTGGTAAAAGGCTTCCACCGACTGACCGCCAGCGAGGCCCATATTGGCGCTGACCATGCCGACCGGCAGCAGCGCCTCCTTCAATTCCGCGCCGGGCCGGCGCAAGGCATCGACGTCGACCGGGTTGATCTGGTTGACGCCTTGCACAAACAGGCTCTCGCCCCAGTTCAGCACCTGACGGCCCAGCCGAAGCTGCAAGGGATTGTTGCCCAACTTGAAGCTGTCGTAGACGTAGGCGTCGAGCAGGTAGGCGCCCTCGAAGCGCTGCAACGGGTCAAAGCCGATGTCGCTGAGCGGCTTGTTCTTCGCATAGCCATCGGCCATATTGCCGTAAGGGACGGCGGTCGATTCGGCGGCCTGGTCGTACCAAAATTTCGCCCGCACCAGGGCACCGAAATCACCGCGCTTGAGCTCCAGCTCGCTCAGGAGTTTGGCCTCGGTCGAGATGCGAGCGTTCTTTTGATAGTTCAGGTCCCCCGCGTCATTGGGATTGCCGGCCGTGCCGCCGCTCAGTCCCACGCGCGCGCCGTCGGCCGCTGTGTACAGCGCCGGGTCAGGACTGCCTGCGCGCCACAGCGACTGCGCACTGAAGGTGTTATTGAATGTGCCGCTCCAGCCGTTGTCGGTCTCGAAATCGACCGCCCCGGCGGCGCCGGCATGCGCAGCCAAGGCGGCCGCCAGCAAGCCGGGCAAAATGGCGTTGCCTTTTTTAGTTATGTATTGCATATGTCTCCTCCGTGGGCGCCGGCAGCAGCCGGCATGGAACCCGCATGTTTTGCGAATTCCTGCCAACGATAGAGAACTATGCAAAACCATCTCATCCCCCAATCGGGGGAATTGTCGGCATGCGCTGATGGGCGCCGACGCAGCCTGGCTGTCGTTATTGCAATAAAATCAGTAGAGGGTGGGCCGGGATTACGGGTTTGATTTTGCTGAGACTACCGTGCGCTCCAACTCTGACGACGGGCGGCAAGGGATCGCGTGATCGGCCGGCACCGTGCGTGGCCGCACAGAGCCGAGCGCGCCACGCTTATACAGTCGGGCCTCACCCACCAATCAGGAGGCCGCCATGGCACTCTACAACACCGACCAGCTGGCCACGATCGCCGCCAAGATCCAGCATGTCAAGTTCGGCATGTTCACCACGCTCGACGACCACCAGCAACTGAGCAGCCGTCCGCTGACCCAACAGCAAATCGATGCCGACGGGCAGATGTGGTTCTTCGTGTCGAACCAGGCCGAGTTCACCCAGGATCTGGCCACGCACCCGTCGGTCAACGTCAGCTTCGCCGATACCGGCGACAGTTTGTATGTGTCGGTGGCTGGGCAGGCCGAGCTGTTGCACGACCGCCAGCGCGCGGCGGAGCTGTGGACCCCGCTGCTGAAAGCCTGGTTCCCCGCTGGCCTAGACGACCCGCATCTCGCGCTCATCAAGGTGCGGATCCAGTCGGCCGAGTATTGGGATGCCGGCTCCAGCAAGATGAAACAGTTCTTTGAAATCGCCAAGGCCGCGATCACCGGCGACGCGCCGCGCG
>Ga0209901_1000392_pt1 | contig 17858 bp, 16 predicted proteins | sample OrgsoiDNA_201058_FD_185806 | JGI IMG/M metagenome (GOLD analysis project Ga0209901, IMG submission 185806) | Permafrost soil microbial communities from the Arctic, to analyse light accelerated degradation of dissolved organic matter (DOM) -... | ecosystem: Environmental > Terrestrial > Soil >...
GGTCGTGTAAGACTGATTGATGACGCCGGTCGACGAGTTCGTACCCACCAGTCCGCCCTGCACGCCATGGCTCCCGCCGCTTACGGAGCCAGTGGCGTACGACTGCAGGATCAGTCCGTTGTTGGTGCCGACAAGCCCGCCAGATGAGCCCTGGGTGCCGATTGACGCGCTGCTCCAGGAGCGCTCGATCGTGCCGCCATTCTGACCGGCCACTCCACCTTCACTGCCCGATCCAAAGCTCCCGTTGCTCACCGTCCCGGTGCTGTACGAGTTCGTGATCAGACCAAGATTGTCGCCCGCAATGAGGCCGACACTTGCGAATAAACCCGTGCCGGATGCATTGACCACGCCCAGGTTGCGCACTACACCCTTTGTCCCTATTGTCGAGAACAAACCAATGGCGCCGGTGGAGGACGTCGAATTCGTCGTCGCGTATTCAAGACCGCTGATCGTGTGGCCCATCCCGTCGAACTGGCCGGTAAACGGCGTAGTCGGTGTGCCGCCGATAGGGTTGAAAGCGACTGAAGGATCAGCCTGGATGTTGTTGCCAAGTGCGTAGATGCCTGCGAGGTTCTTCGATACGTTGTTCAGATCGGCGAGCGTGTTCACGAGTTGATAGGCCGTGACCTGCGTCAGCAGTCCGCTAAACGGAGCAGCACTCCACGCGCCGTTGCTTCGTATCGTGCCGGGTTGCCAGCTACCCTTCATGTCATAGAGCGCAGAGACGATGCCCGTGCTCTTCGACCAGTCGATCGTGCCGGCGTTGATTACGCTGCCACCGTTGTCGATTCCGGCAGCATCCGCGCGCAACGTCAGATTGCCGCTTCCGGTATTGGCGACGGTGACATGCTGCCCGACGTCGACCGTGTGATGGGCATTCAGCGCAAGCGACGCAGCACCCTTCCAGCTCACGCCGGACGATACGGTCAGGTCGCCGCTAGTGCCGCCGGTGCCCGTCGTCGTCACGGCGACTGAAGTTCCGCGCGACAGGTTCTGCGCGAGTGCGCTGGCCGTCACCGCGTCGATCGTGAAGGTAGGCGCGCTCAGATTCCACTGTGCCGCATCGACCGTTGCGCCTTGGACATTCAACGTCTTGCCGCTCATGTCGACCGTGCCACCGCTGCCGCCTGCATTTGCTGCATCGATGGTCCCTTGGGCGCTGACGTTGCCGGTGTTTGCGACCAGCCAGACATGGCCGTCGCGCGATGCTGTGCCCGTCGCGCGCAGCACGCTGTGACTTCCGGCAAGCGCGTACACGTTGCCGTCGGCAGCCTGCAAATTGATCTGCGCCGCCCGAATCGTGCCTGAGTTGAGGACCTGCCCGGCGCTGCCGGCTTGCACGAACACCTGCGGCCCCGAAGACGAATCCTGCAGCAGAACCTGGCTACCGGCGGCAAGCTCGGCGGTTCCGTTGGCCGCCGTCACCGTGCCCTGGTTCGAGACGGTCGTGCGCGAGATCAGGAATACATCGCCGCCGGTAGAGCTGATCGCGCCGAGATTGACGACAGTGCCCTTGCCATTGCCGCTGAGCGTTAGCGCTCCGCCGTTCATGAACGCGCTGTTGGATACGCCAAGCGTCGAGGCAACAAAGCGGCCACCTGTCGTGATGACGCCGGTCGGCCCCACCAGCACGCCCTGCGGATTGATCAGATATACGCTGCCGGTCCCGCTCAGCAGTCCGCTAATCGACGAAGCACTGTTACCAGTGACAACGTTCAGCGTCGCGCCCGAGCCATTGTTGATCGTGACGTGTTGCCCCGCACCAATCGAAAAGGTATTCCAGTCAATCACACCGCGCGCGCTTGTCTGCGAGATGCTGAGTCCGGAACTGCCGCTGGTGATCTTGCCGCTGCCTGCAACAAACTGGCCGCCTTGCGGAAGTACGCCAGCCGCTTGCGTTAAAGGCACCCAGAAAGAGCCCGCGATGGGTATAAGCAGGGTGATAACGAGATGCCGGTGCGACATGTCTTCCTCCAGGGCATAACGACCGCTTTGGCTAAGGGATTGCCTGGCATGCAAAAGAAACGCCTGACACAACCGGTCGGGATATCAGGCATTTAATGCCGGGAAAATATCGACTGATGGAATGTGGTGAATCAATATCGACCGGGCGTTGATGCATTATAAAAACATTTCCACGAAACGAAGATGAATATGTCAGGAGAATAATTAGAATTAGGTGGTCTACCGCACTGTTGTGCCGCCAATACCGGCTCCATGTCGTTTTGAGTGGAACATGACGACCTGCGCGATAGTGTTTACCCCTTTTTTCTCCGTCAACCCGAATTAGAGGGGCACGTAAAAAAGCTCAATTTGTCTATTAATATGACCCGGCTTTACGACACGGACCCGGTTGATCAAGTTGACGACGTAGGTGGCGACGGCGAGCACTAGCGCATTGACTCCAGCCCCAACGCAAATGGCTGGGCGGGAAACCCGACTTCGGAAACCAGTAATTGAAACACCCGTTCGCACCATAGGCCCCTCTCTTAGATGCGTAGGCGGTCATTCCTGCCAACTGGGTTACGCCGTACATCCACGTTTCAAATTGGCGACAGCGACTATTAGATTATTGAATGTACGTTAGTAGCGCGTGGTTGACGACGCACGACAAAAGCAAATCCATGTCAGCCGCGCACTGAGCGAATTTGATGCCAGGCGCCCTGCGCGGTTGCATGACGCATTGCTCCGGGCGACATGCCCCCGAAGTAGAGGAATGCTCGACCAGGAAGCTGATAGTGATGGACAGAAACCGATCGAGAACCGGTCGGTCGGCTGACGGGCCTCAATCGTTGCCAATAGCAAAGGTGTAGCAGCGATGTTCACCAATTGCGTTATCGGACCACAAAATTATCGCGGCGATGGGTTACTGGATTATGGATTGCATGCGGCCAGCAGACACCGGCCGCCCCAAAGCGCCAATCCCAGTCCGTTTAGGTATGGCCGGCTATTCAATCTTTGATTTGAACCATGTGGTGCTTTCCGAGGTCAGCAAAAATAACCCGGCGACAGTTTCCGCGGCAACGCTTATTAAACCCACGACGTTGTTCTGCTCGGAGGATAGCCCGTCCGCAAACAGACGATAGAGGATTGTCATGATGAAGAATGCCGTCAAAAAAAGTGTAACGTTTCTTGCCCAAAGCTTTCCGGCGGAAAGCCGCATGATGGTGAATGCATAGAAGATTAAAATTGCGGAGAGCAGCCCAAACGCCGTGATCGACGCTTCCACTTCCCGGGGAGTACTAAAAGGCGGAACGCCCACTCCAAGACCGATACGGACGAAAAAAACTGAAAACGCAATCCAATAAACTGCGACTGCGGCTCGAACTGACTTTGGCGTATTGTTGCCCGGGAAAAAGCTAAATTTGGTTTTCGCTCTCAAAGGAACCTCCGCAAATTTCAAGATTAGGGCCGCCCACTTTGGCGATCATAATCCTGTTTCAAGGCATCACGCTCTTACGGCATCATCCGGCAAGAAATTGGTAATCGCGCGGCGCAAAGGTTGTTCTATGAATAACCGCTTCGTAGAGCCACGACTGGCTCTTGTGGGTCGAGGCCGGAACCTGACTTTGTGTGGAGCGCTCGTTCGAGCCGTCATCGATGGCGCCGCACCTATGAACGCGGGGGGGGCGAATTCTGGTCACGGTTGGAACGGTGGCCGTCCAATCGCGGTGTAGTATTTCACCATGACCATGTTATTGCCCGGCGTCGACGGTGTGCAGATTTAACGCATCCATGACAAGGACAGCAAACTGGTTAAAAGACAGGAAGCTGCTCCGGCGATATCTATGGTGCGCCGGCCGTTGCAACGGCAGATCGGAAATACGTCATGTCAGCTGAGTGGAAGCGCCGATTCCGGCTGTTTATCCAGCGTTTCTGGCAGCCGACCAGTGCGTGCATGACCTGCATGCCGGGGAGTTGGGGCAATATTATGAGCCTTGGCCACTGGACGATTGCAATCCATACAGGTCTGCTCACCGGACTCCTGGCTGTACTTTTGACTTTCACGCCTGCGGCGAAGCTCTACGCGAATCGATACGGCAATTCGCTGGTTGTAGGCATCCTGACAACGGTAGGCGACGCCTATTCCCATGCGAGTCATTACCACATCCCCTACGTCGAGCACATAGTCACGGGTGCTATTGCAGGTCTCTTGGCGCTGGCTGCCTCATATCTCTTCGAAGACCATGCGCGTCGTCTTCGGACAGCATGGGTTCGGGTTTTCGGATAACTTATCCGTTTGACTCTCTGCGGCCCTCGTCAAGCCGAAAGAGGCTCTCCAGTTTGGCCGCGCATCATTGCCGGGAAACCTTTTGAATATTCGATATCGATCACCACGACTGTCCCATGTGGGTCGCGTGCCGACGATCGCGGACAGGCAAAGGCCGGTCAACGTCGGCCGTTACGTTGACGTTCCAGGGACTCGGCTCGTCCTCGCACTTCAAGATGACCCCAAAGCGAATCGGCACACGCCTCAAGGGTGAGCCGGATTGCTTTTCAACGCCGCAAACTGGCGCTTCGCGTCTTCCGTCAATCTTTTCACAGCCGCCCCCGACACTGGATCCTGCATCTTGTCCTGATCCGCCGCATCCGCTGTAATCTGCAACGCACGGCGAATGTCGTCGTAGTAATGCAGCAGGGCTACCCTCGCTTGCCTCTGCGCTGAATTGGATGAAGCTGGCGTGTTCTCGATTGTGTTGTAAAGCCGATTCCATTCCGGCAGGAGGTCGCTCCTGATATGACTCGCAAGCGTGGCGCGGTCTTGCGCGGTTTGGGGCTTTAGGGAAAGTCCTTTCAGGTCGGCCTGAGCTTGTTTCTCCACTGGACCCAATTGTCGAAGTACCACGGCGAACTGTATCTCCGCTCGTCTTGCCGGAGTCGCATTCACCTCGATGACGGTCCACGACAGCAGGCCCAGCGCGACGACTGCAACCGCGCCGGCAAGACCGGCGCTCATAGCGGGCGCTTCGCGCGTCGGATCGAATTGCACAGGTCGCGCCAGCATCCAACCTATCAGCATTCCGCCGAACAGCCCGCCCACGTGCGCGCCGTTGTCGACACCATGATGCGTAAAGCCATAGATCAGGTTGTAGACGATGAAAAGTGCAGCCATGCGGAAGTGCTTCTTGTAGATCGATTTCGGAATGGCGTCGCTGTAGCGGAGCACGTACGCGAGGAGCGCCCCGAGCACGCCAAAGATGGCGCCCGACGCCCCTGCGCTGTTCAATGCCGGATGCAACAGCAAACTCATCAGACTGCCGGTCAGGCCCGCGAACACATAGAGCGCCATGAAGCGCACATTGCCGAACATGCGTTCCACAATGCGCCCGGTCTGCGCCAGCACGAGCATGTTGAAGAAGACGTGCGCGAGGCCAAAATGGATGAACGTCGAGGTGAAAAGCCGCCACCATTGTCCGCTCAACGTGAGCGGACCGAAGTTGGTGCCGTAGGTAATGGTCACTCCATAGTTCGGTCTTATAAGACCCGCTCCACCTTTGACCATGACAATAAACACGAGCGTGTTCAGTGCGATGATTGTCCAGGTCACCCATATGTGCGGCGTCAGCGTTGCGATCGTCTTGAGAAAGTGGACGCGTTGTTCGTTATCCGCAGCATAGGTTGGCGTCATTTGCTGAGGGAGCAACGCTGCGATCGCTGTGGCCTCGCGTCTGGTATGCGCTTTAAGGACAACAGCCTCAAGGCCGCCTTCCTGGTTGGCGGCTTCGAAACAGACAAGCATGCCATTGCATTCAACGTTGTAAATGCCGGTCCGACTGAGTTCCAGAACCGTCTCTGTGTCCTTACGCAGGAAACGTTTCGCCGACGCGGCAAGCGTGATGCGGTCGCCATGAAAACTGATGGTGCCTTTGCTGTCGAAGGATCGTGCCCGAACTTCGCCTCGCACCTTCTTTAGACGTGAACCGAGAGCGATGTCGAAGGCTCCGCTCCGCTCGATACCGCGCGGGTCGTCGACCGTTTCCGGCTCGATGGCTCTCCAAGTTGGCTCTAACCGGTTCATGTGTAAGAAGCCCGTTATGAAAGCGGTGGGGGATTTGACAATATTTTTATCCCACTATCAGATAACGGCATCGAAATCGATTTCTTTAGCCAAGCCAGCTGCTCAATGATCAGTAGACCAGCACTCTACTGAATCAGTGGGATGCTGCTTGCTCGCTTTCGGCTGGAAGCAGATCGGCCGCCACGTCCATATTCAGATCGTTAACAACCAACCCGGGAATGTAAAATCAAGGCATGGAAACATGATATCGGCCGCAGCACGACCGGAAGCATCAATACGCTGTTCGCCGGTCGGCGGCTAGGCATACCGGGAATTCGATACTATCGCGGGAGTACAGTTGGCTCGCAAGGAACCGATGGCTGGCTTCGGACAGAGTTTCTGGGAGGACCTGCGTTTCTTATTGCGCTTCTGGAGCCGTCGGCGTCGCGTCACCACCTGGCGTGTTCCGTCCGATGCCGAAAGGCAGGCGGTCGATGTGCATCCGATTGTGGGCCGCTTCGGCGACCAGACGCAACTCGTCGCCGATGTCGGAAAGGAGCGGTGGCTCGTTCGCGATCGGGACTGGTGGGGGTGGCCCGATCCGCCTCGGTACGTGTTTTTTGTGCTGGAAGACGATCGTATCGTCGTTGCGGCAGACTTCAACGTCTGGCCCGTCAGCTGGGGGCCAAATCCGGACAAGATCGGCGCTGTGGACATTCCTTGACCCAAGCGATCTGTAGCTGCGACTGCCGCTGACGCGATAATGTGCAGCCATAACCCGTCCTTCAATGCTCAAAAATGAGTCGCTACTAAACGGCGAAATTCAGCCGCTCGCGCCTCTCACCAGAACCTGTTGCCGCTTCGGCCGGCTCGACCAATGACAGCGGCATCCTCATGGCGTTCGCAACCTCGCATTGCGTGTCACATGCTCACGCTTTCCTCAATCGCTTGCTCGATGATCGATAGCCCTCTATCGACCTCAGCCTCGGCAATAGTCAGGGGTGGAGCGAGCCGGAAGACATCTCCCAGTCCCGGCAACTGAACAATATTCATGTGCAAGCCGAGCTCGAGGCAGCGACGTGTGATTGCTGCGGAAAGAGCCGGAGCCGCAGTTTTTGTTGATCGGTTGCCGACGATCTCAATCCCGAGCATCAACCCACGTCCGCGCACATCGCCGATACATTCGAAGCGGCTTTGCAGCGTCTCCAGACCATCGCGCAAACGGGTACCAATTACACCAGCGCGTTCGGCCAGCGCATCCCGCTCTATGATCTCGACGACTTTGAGGCCGACAGCTGCCGGCATCGGATCCGACACGTGCGTCGTATAAAACAGGAACCCGCGTTCGTGTGCCTGATTCTCGATTTCCTGAGTCGTCAGCACGGCAGCCAGCGGAAGGCCCGCGCCAAGCGTCTTGGATAAGGTCAGAATGTCAGGCACCACGCCGTCGTGCTCGCATGCGAACATGGTTCCGGTTCTGCCCATGCCGGTTTGCGCTTCGTCCACGATCAATAGCATCCCGCGCTCGACACACTTCGCTTTCAGCGCACGCATATAGCCTTGCGGCAGTTCAATCAGGCCACCTGAGCTCAGGATTGGCTCAGCGATGAACGCCGCGAGGCTGCCGCAAGACTGCCTGTCGATGAGGTCGAATGCATAGTCGAGTTCAGCCGCCCAATCATACGCACCGTTGCGTTCGAATCGTGGCCGGTACGGATAGGGTGCCGGAATGGCAAAGGACCCCACGGCGGCCGGACCGTAACCCTTGCGGCCGGCGCTGTAAGTGGCCGAAGCGGCACCTCCCGTCATGCCGTGCCACGATTGAGCGAAGCTGATGATCTCGTGCCGGCCGGTTACGAGCTTTGCCATTTTGATCGCAGCTTCGTTGGCTTCTCCACCGGTGCTGAGCAGCAAGGAACGTTCGAGTCCTGCAGGTGCGATCCCGGCGAGGCGGGTTGCCAGGTCCACTACCGGGCGCGAGAGCATCCCGCTGAAAAGGTGGGTGAGATTACGTGCACTCTCCGCGATAACTTCGGCGATTTCCGGATGAGAGTGACCAAGTATGGCGCTCATCTGTCCAGATGTGAAGTCGAGTATCGCGCGGCCCGCGGAATCATAGACATGGCTGCCGCTGGCACGCTCGATTATGACGGGCGAGAATGTACCGCCGTAGCGGATCAGATGCCGCTGAGCGTTTGACCAAAAGTCCCGATCGGTTTGTGCTGACATGACTGTGTCCAGAGTGAATGGCGGGCGTGCCGAAGGTCAATGTAAGCGAACCAGGTCAGCGGGTGGAAATGAAAAGTTGTGATGCCTGCCATTCGTGGAGCTGATGCCATCATGTTGCAGCTGGATTTCGATTTGCTCAGGACCTTCGTCGCAATAGCGGATGCCGGATCGCTCACACGCGCGGCGGCGGAAGTCGGCCGTACGCAATCCGCGATCAGCATGCAGCTCAAGAGGATCGAAGAAATCGTCGATGGCGCGGTGCTCATACGTACCGCACGCGGCGTGGAACTGACGTCGCGCGGAGATCGACTGTTGTCGCACGCCCGAAGGCTGGTGCGAGCACACGACGAGGCGCTAGTCGACGTGACCGGTCGCGGACTCACCGGCTCGATTCGGCTTGGATGCCCCGAAGACTATTGCACGGAGTTCCTTCCGGCCGTGCTACGCGCGATAGCGGCGCAGCATCCGCGGGTCGCACTGGAAGTCGTATGTGCACCTACGCCCTTGCTCGAGAAAATGCTCGATGCACACCGTGTCGATGTAGCGTTGGTATCGCTTGCGCCGGAGGGGAACGTGGAACGGGTGATTCGCTGGGAGGACCTGGTGTGGATCGCGTCACAAGACTTCTACCCCCCAAGCGATGGACCCCTTCAAATAGCCTTGTCGGTGCCTGAAACGCTCGACCATCAGGCGGCGCGGCGTGCGCTCGACTATGCCAATGTCAGCTACCGCGTGGCGTATGAGAGCGTCAGCAAGGATGGTCTGCTGGCAATCGTGCGCGCGGGCATTGCAGTCGCCGTGCTGACGAGAGGAGCCGTTCCTGCGGATTTGCGGATCCTGCCCGATGGAGAGATGCTCCCGCCGCTTCCCCATGTTGGCATTGCCGTCGTTTCGTGCTCGGGTACGGTCGATTCGCTTCTTGCGGAGAGTGTGAAGGACCTCATGACCCGCACTTTGAAAACGATGTCGCCGCTTTCTTCATGACGTTGTACCGCCAAGGTGAAGGTGAGTTGCCCGCCGGGTGTACAGTCTCAAATAAGGCTCGCGATTACCCATCTCCGAGCCATCACCTTGGAGTCGCTTGCCCCATGCAAAATTCAAGTGTGTCCGTGACCTCCGTCGCGTTGCCGGCCAGTTCACGCGTAACGCGCATGTACGCGGACCCGAACCTGGCCGATGCCTACACCATCCGCTTGCCGGACAATGCAAGCACCGATCCCGAACAACTCGCCCGGTTCATGTTTTCGCATCAGGCGGCATGGATTGGAAAGCTCTTGCAAGTACGCGACGCGCTCGTTGCCGGATTTGGCCTCAAGACAGCGAAGCACCTGGAGGAATCCGCGCGCGACGAGCTTGACAAGCACGTCTCCATTTTCAGAATCTACGAGCGCACCGTCGATGAGATTGTCCTCGGCGAGGATGACAAACATCTCGACTTCAGGGTGTCGGTGTTTCAGGAGACCAGGGCAGAGGCCGCGGGCGGTGGGCGTTACCTCACGGTGTCGACTGTAGTGCGATGCCACAATCTAATGGGACGCACCTACATCCTGCTGATCACGCCGTTCCATGAAATGGTAGTTCGATCAAGCATGAGCCGCGCTGCGCGCATTGGCTGGCCCTCTGCCTCCTAACCCCGCTTGGGGTTGCCGCTTCACAGCACTCAAGGCGAGCCTCACGCACTGCGCCCTTGGTTTCGCGCGCGCCGCTGAAGCAACCCGACATCAATCCAACCCGCCTCACGCGATCAATTTGGTCAATGCCGGAACGCTCAGTACTGCCGTGTAATAGCCCATAAACTGAACCCCGGTGTTAAAACCAAAGCGCCGGGATAACAGTCCTCCCAGCAACCCGATTGTCACGATCACCAGGAACCCCAGCAACTGCCCTTCCCACACGCTGATCACCACGATCAGCCCGGCGAACGTCGCAATGATCGCTTCATGGCTGAGCCGCCGGGCGACAAACGAAGCCGCCCGGTGCGCATAGTTCATTGAAAATGGATACGCAATCAGCGCTGCCAGCACCACCGACAACAAACCGTAGCCGAGGAATTCCCAGCTCGTCATCAACGTGTGCAGGTTGTTCATGTGCCCCGTGGCTGTATCGACGAAAAAGCGCGGTGGCGCGTTGAAAAGGGGCGCAGCAGGACCCGCTGCCACAGGGCTCAAAGGCAGTCCGAACGCGATCAGCGGAATCAGCGCCTCCGCAATATACGTGGCCTCCGTCACGCCATTGCGCGCCGCGATGACCGTCGTCAAACGATGGTACGCGTGCTTGATCCGCGAGCCGACCAGTTCGCCCATCACGACGGTCATCGCGACCGGGCTGAACACGAAGGTCGCGCTCGACACCGCCGCCGTCGCCATGGTCCAGTTCCGCTGCTGCCGGTCGAGTACCTTGAGCGGATTGGGGAAGTAGCCGCTCCAGCCCTTGACGTCCGGCGCAAGCGAGAACGTCTTGACCCGATCGCGGCGCATCATCGCGCGATCGGCGGGCGACAGGATGGAGAACAGGTCGGCAATCAGCGGACCGATGGCAATGCCCAGAAAGTAACTGACGCTGAGCTTCACGCCGTATTTCCCGGTCAGCGCCTGCAGCCCGACGATCACCAGCACGAACGGCACGAGCAGCAACACCGACGCCCATCGGCCCGATGAAAAGTACGCGATCGCAACGGCTGCAGCCAGAAACACCCATGGCGCCGCTTTCGATATGGACGGGCCAAACGGCGCGAGCAATACAGCGAACAGCACCGCCAATGGGACCGCGACGAAGGCCGCGATGATCGCGCCCGAAATCATCTTTCGCAATGCAATGTGCGGCACGCCCAGATTGCGCAGCATGGTCGCCTGCTGAAGCAAGGGGGCCGCGAGCGTGTCGCCTGGAATGCCGAGCAGCGCGGTCGGGATGGCGTGCGTCATGTGTTTTGCCACGGCCCCGGCCATGAAAAACGTGAAGACGCCGGCGGGCGGCACGCCGAGCAGCGCAACCAGCAACGTGAGCGGTGCAAGGGTCGTGGTTTCGTCCGTCCCGGAGATAAGACCGATCCCGGCGAACACGATGGCGCCAATCAGGCCCATCGACAACGCCACTAGCACCTGGTGAGCAAGAGCGTCCATCAGAAGGACTCCTTGCTTGTATTTGTTTCGGTGGTTTGAATGATTTCAGTGACGACGCGACCTTCCTCGAGCGCACGTTTTGACGCCTCGATGCGTTGCTCGTGTTTGAGAAAGACATCGTAGAGACCAAGCTCTTTCATCTCTGTGGCGACCGCCAGCGGCAAGTCCGCAACAAACCCCAAGCCGCCCGCCTCCGCGGCAAGCTGGTCGAGCACTTCTTCGCGGCGAGCCGTGTCGGATGACTGGTCGACCACCACGCGTTTCGGCTTGAACAGCTTCGCGCACACGGCCCCTGCGATCAGGCAACCGCCGAGACCCACCAGCATTGCGTAAGCGCGGGTCATCGCGGCGTCGTGTACGTAAAGCGCGAGAAAATAGTTGGCCGAGAAAAAAGCGCCCAGGCTGATGCCTATGCCAAGCGCAACGGACCACGCGAGATGCCGGATATCGACGGTGTCTCCCCATACTTCAACCAGGTGAGAAGTCTGCGCGTCGACTGCGGCGGTCATGCCCACGGACGCGGACCCTAACGCTTCGTCGGCGTCCAATACTGAATGTTTCATTTGTCTCCTCCGTTTGCGGAAGTTTTTGTTTCGGTATCACGGCCGCCAATCAGGCGTCACGAGGTCCTGCAAGCAGTGTCATTGCGTAGTCGGTGCGCACATCGTTTGCCGCGACCATCCTTCTAACTACCCAATCGATGTCCGCACCGGTCGCACCCGCGGACATCGCGATATTGCGTGCGTGAAGCGCCATATGCCCGCGCTGGATACCTTCGGTGGAAAGCGCGCGCAACGCGCCCATGTTTTGCGCGAGGCCGACAGCGACAGCAATCTCGCCGAGATCTTGAGCCGAGTGCACATCCATGATCTTGAGGGCGATCCGGGCGAGCGGATGCGTCTTGGTGGCCCCGCCAACAAGACCCACGGGCATCGGCATCTCGATGGTGCCCACCAGATCACCGTTACCCGCTTTCTCCCACGTGGTCAGCGATGTATATCGACCGTTCCGGCACGCATACGCATGCGCGCCCGCTTCGACCGCGCGCCAGTCGTTACCCGTCGCGACGATCACCGGATCTATGCCGTTCATGATCCCTTTGTTATGCGTCGCGGCGCGGTACGGATCGATGGCCGCGAACAGATACGCATCGATCACGCCTTCGATAACTTGCTCACCGGAATACTCCTTGGTCGTCAGCGTATCGGCGGAGTAACGAACTTGCGCGCGGGCAAGACGCAGATCCGCGAGATTCGACAAAATCCGCAGGCGAACTTTACCGCCCGTGATCTCCTCGATACGACCCGCCACCGACTCCGCCATCGTATTGACGGTGTTCGCGCCCATGGCATCCCGCACGTCGACGATCAGGTGCGCGACCACCATCGCGCCGCGCGGCGTCTCGGGAAACACGTGAACCTCGATGTCCTTGCAGCCGCCGCCGAGACCGATCAGCACCTTGTCGCGGCTATTCGCGAGCTGGACCAGTTCCTCCTTATGCTTGAGGATCGATAAGCGCGCGCCGTAGGGATCGCTCACGCCGATGATCTGCACTTGCGCGCGCATCAGCGGCCCGGTGCTCGACGTGACGAAGCCGCCGGCCTCGCGCGCCATCTTCGCCATGAACGAGGCCGCGGCGACTATCGACGGTTCCTCTACCGCCATGGGCACGAGCACGTCGCGTCCGTTGATCTGGAAGTAGCCGGCCACGGCCATCGGCAACTGGAACGTCCCGATCACGTTCTCGATCATGCCGTTGGCGGTCTCCAGCGGAAGTGCGCCGGGGTTGCCGAGTAACGCATGATCGGCGTCGCTCAGATTCGCAGCCTGGGCAATATGCTTCAGGCGTTGCGCCGGCGAGAGCCCGCGAAAATTCGGCAGCTTCGAATCGATGTTCACGTGCAGTGCTCCTTGCTTTCTCATTTATGCGCCGCGCGTCCGGCTTGCGGAAGTGTCTAGATCGAGCGAATAATAGGCCGGCTGTACCCCATTAAAAGGCACACTTTCTCGAGACAGTGAAGTCACTGTACCCAGAACAATCCAGTTAAAACCGGAGCGACCAGGATCATGCAACGCGAAAAGACGGGCCTGCCTCGATCCATCGCGGACAATTTGGCCAGACAGATCAAAGACGGCCTGCTGCAGGCCGGCGCCAAATTGCCATCGATTAGGGAATACGCTGAGGGGAACGGTTGCTCAAAGAACACCGTCATCAGCGCGTTCGACATCCTGACGGCGGACGGCCTGATCGAACCGAAGCGAGGGTCGGGATTTTTCGTGTCACGTTCGGTCGAGGTACAACCGGTCGGCGATGAACCCACCACCCTGGATCGGGCGATGGACGTCGTCTGGTTGATGCGGGAACAACTGCAGAACAAGCCCGAGTTTCTCAATCTGGGAGAAGGATTTCCGCCGGTCGAATGGCTGGAGGAAACCCGTCTGGATCAATTTCATCAGCGCGTGGTTCGTACCGGCGTGGGATCGCTGTTTCGCTACGGCAGCCGCTTCGGGTATCTGCCATTGCGCCAGCATCTTCAGCAGAAGCTGGCTGGGTATGAGATAGAAGCGGCGCCTACGCAGATCGTGCTAACGCACGGCGCCAATCAGGCAATGGACATGGTGCTGCGATATTTTGTGCGCCCGGGCGACACCGTACTCGTCGACGACCCCGGTTATTACCCGCTGTTCGGGAAGTTGAAATTGAGCGGCGCGAACATGGTCGGTGTTCCAAGGGAGATCGACGGCCCTGACATCGCGGTGCTCGAGGAGCACTTGAAAACCTATCGGCCGAAACTCTTCTTCACGCAGTCAGTGGGACACAATCCAACCGCGACGGACACGAGCGCTGCGAAGGCGCATCGCATACTCAGGCTAGCCGAAACCTATGACCTCACGATTGTCGAGAACGACGCGCTCGCGGACCTGAAACCACGCTCACTGACACGTATATCGACGCTCGATCAACTGCGCCGGACGATTTATATCGGCAGTTTCGCGAAGTCGGTTTCCGCCGCGTTGCGTGTGGGTTTTCTTGCGTGCGACCCGGCACTGGCAAGCGATCTCGCCGATGTAAAAATGCTGACGCACGTGAGCAGTTCGGAGTATTGCGAGCGCACGCTGGAGGCCATTCTGAGCGATGGCCATTTCCTGCGTCACACCAATCACATGCAGGAGAAACTTCGCCGGGCGACCGAAGCGGGGGTCAGCGCGCTCCACGCACTGGGCGCGAAGATCTACAAGGTCAGTGAGCAGAGTCTCTATCTTTGGGCAGCCCTGCCCCATGGCGAAGACTCAATCAAGTTTGCCAAGGCGATGCTCGCTCAATCCGTCATTCTCGCGCCGGGGACGGTCTTTTCGCCTCACGCGGAAGGCGTTTCTCCGTACTGCCGGTTTAACGTCGCGTATTTGAAGGACCCGCGATTCTCAGCCGCGCTCAAGACGCTCGGTTGAGGGTCCGCAACCGCGTCCGCACCATTCGCTTGCCATCGCATATCGTCGAAGGCAAAAAAAGCCCAACTTATAGCTGGGCAAATTCCATCGGGATCGGAGCAACCCCGCTGGAGGAGGTGCTATTCGTTGATTCGAAATAGTTGAAAGAAATGGATGAGCGCACAGGATCGCTGCGCGCTCATCAACCATCGTCGAACCGTCTTCAATACCGCCAGGGTTGCTGGGCGGTTTGGCAACGCGATTAATTAATGTTGCTTAGTGGCCGAAGTAGACTGACTTTGCGTTGTCGTTCAGCGCGGGGCTCACGACTGCGCGGGCACCCGATGCCGACGTGCCGTCGGTCACACCGCCGAAGCTCGTAGCAGCGCCGTTTTGCGCAGAGACACGTGCTTCTGCAGCTTGAATATCAGCCGGGTAATTCGGGTCATCACGGCCGGGTTGATAGCCCGCCTTTTCAAGCTGGACCAGTTGAGCTTTCACTTCGGCGCGGGTAACAGGCGCATTCGATTGAGCGAAAGACGACACGGCCGGAATAGCGAGGACTGCGGCAACAATAAGCGATTGAACGAGTTTCATGACCTACCTCCGAATCTTGATTTTCTTCGCGAACAACCCTGTTCGCGATTCAGTGATTCAAGTGTAGGTAAGTACGCGCTTAAGATTAATAGCAGACTGCGCAAGGGATTATTGTCGAATTAGGTGTAAACCCTAGATTTCTTATAGGGCGGTGATAGCGCCGCCATACAAATGGCTAACGGTTATCGAACGGCTCTTTTGCCGGCACCGCCGCGAATGGGGCCCGCTCGTTCTTCAATCGCGCGGCGAACCGGGTCGCGCAGGCCCAGGAAAAACGCCAGCTCCGCCACAATGAACAACGGCCCGACCGCCAGCCCGATTACATCGTCCACGAAAGCCGGCTTGCTGCCTTCGAAGTAATGCCCGATGAACTGGATCACCCAGCCGACAAAGAACAGGCCCAGGCCCCAAGCGAGCCACGACCCGGTCGTTTGCATGGCGAGCAGCTTCCCGGCCCACACGCTTAGTGCGAGCAAGAGAGTCATCAGGATACCGAATCGTATGTCGAGCCGAAGATAGAACACGGCGACCGCTGCGGCGAGCAGCATTGCCGGCGAAACGCTCAGCGCGCCCGTCACGCCGACCGCCGGACGCGCCAGCAAAGTGGCGACCGCGACCACGATCAGTGGAATGCCAATGAGGTGCGAAACAATGTTGCGCGAGTCGCGGTGATACATCGCGTACTGTCCAAGCTGGTCAACCAGGGATTTCATGGCACTGCCCTCCGAAGCGTGGCTAACGGCATTGGGTGCAATCGCATCGTCAACGGCGCTCAAACCAATCGGCCTTTCTGGCTAGCGTACGCGATGACGGCTTAACGCGCATCTGCGTTGCCCCGAATGGTGCGCTGGGTGTCGAACAAGTTAAAGGCGAGCATGCCGGCAAGCATCGCTGCAAGGAAGATCGCAGCGCCGAATTTCCCCGCGCCCACAGCTACCACGACCGGTCCTGGACAAAACCCCGCTATCCCCCAGCCGACGCCAAAAATCGCGCTTCCCACGATCAATTGGGTGTCGATTTTTTTCTTCGTTGGGAGATGCTTTGTTTCATCGAGAAGCGGTTTTTCGATGCGCCGGCTGGCGAAAAAACCGATTGATGCAAACGCAATCGCGCCGATCATGACAAAAGCCAACGAAGGATCCCAGTGACCCGCGAGGTCCAGAAAACCCAGCACTTTCGCTGGGCTCGCCATACCGGAGACGATCAGGCCGAGACCGAAAAGCAGACCAGCCAGAAACGAGCTCATATTTCGCATGCTAGCCGCCCCACAGATGTCTGATAGCGAAAACCGTCACGAAGCCCGCCACCATGAATGTCAACGTCGCGGCGATTGAGCGGACTGAACCACGCGATATTCCGCACACACCATGACCACTCGTGCAACCACTTGCCGCGCGCGTGCCAAAGCCGACGAGCAAGCCGCCAAGAATAAGAAGCGGCACACTGGCCTGAACAACGATCGGAGGTAGAGGTCGCATTAAAACGTAAAGCACCGGCGCGGCAAGCAGCCCGGCAACGAATGAGACTCTCCATCCGTCACGCCATCCGTCAGCAGTCAGAAGGCCGCCGAGAACCCCGCTTATCCCTGCAATACGCCCGTTGAGCAGCATGAGAAGCGCCGCGGACAAACCGATCATCGCGCCTCCCAGCAGGGATTCGATCGGTGTGAAATTCGCCCAGTCAACAACCATTGTTTGTCATCCCGTCTTCGTGTTCAGTTGCAGACTCACGGAATGCTTCGCGAGCATTTTCCTCACGTCGCCTTCCGCCCTTGAGCCCGCATTCGCCGCCTCGACGCCGTTCACCCGTTGACTTTCCAGGCCTTCAATACTATATTCTCTTTGAATATAAGCTTATACCCAAAAGTAATATAGTGAATTTTTCGAGGTTATAAGGCAATGCTGTTCCGGCAATTTTTCGACAGTCAGTCGAGCACCTATACCTATGTGCTCGCCTCTCGGGCAGGCGGAGAGGCGGTGATCATCGACCCCGTAAAAGAGCAGCTTGAGCAATACCTGAAGGTAATCGAGCAGTTGGACCTGCGGCTGGTTCATGCCATTGACACCCATACCCATGCCGATCACATCACAGCGCTGGGTGACCTGCGAGACGTCACGCACTGCACGACGATCATGGGCGAATTATCGCAGGCGCATTGCGTATCGCAGCATGTACGTGAAGACGAAATCGTGCGTTTCGACGGCATCGAACTACGCGCTCTCTATACGCCCGGACACACCAACGAGTCGTTTAGCTTCGTCCTGAACCCTTCCGCACCGCAAGCCGTTTTTACCGGCGATGTTCTGCTCATTCGCGGCAGCGGACGTACAGACTTTCAGGGTGGCGACCCGCATCGGTCATGGGATTCGATCGTCAACAAGCTGTTCAAGCTACCCGACGCGACCACGCTCTACCCCGCTCACGATTACAAGGGATGGACCGCGTCGAGCATTGGCGAGGAGAAGCACTTCAATCCGCGACTCGCG
>Ga0209901_1000394_pt1 | contig 17832 bp, 10 predicted proteins | sample OrgsoiDNA_201058_FD_185806 | JGI IMG/M metagenome (GOLD analysis project Ga0209901, IMG submission 185806) | Permafrost soil microbial communities from the Arctic, to analyse light accelerated degradation of dissolved organic matter (DOM) -... | ecosystem: Environmental > Terrestrial > Soil >...
GGGTCGGCGCGCAGCGGCTTGAAGTCGACGGTTTCATTCTTGATCTGCGACAGCGCGCCCGAGTAGGTGAAGATCAGCAGCGTGCGGAACTGGTCCTGCAGCGCTTTTTGCTGGTCCGGCGTGGCGGTGCGCCAGTTGCGGCCGGCCGCTTCGGCGGTCATGCGCTGGAAGTCGACGTAAGGCAGGATCTTGGTTTCGACCAGGTCCATGACTTTTTTCTGGTCGCCGGCCTGGATCGCCTTGTCGCTCTTGGCCGTGTCGATCACGTCCTGGCTGATACGCTTGACCAGCACGTCCGGTGCTTCGTTGCCGGCCGGTGCGGCCGCCTGGGCGTTGACCGCCAGCGCGACGGTGGCAAGGGCGATAAATTGCTTGATGAATTTCATATTGTTATACCTTGTGGTCGGGTTTTTCGGATCACAGGCTGGCGTCGTTCGCAGCCGGTGTGCCCGAGTTTAACTCTTTTGCGGCCAAAGTGGCGGGCACGGTTGGCGCAGCCTCTGCGGTCGACGCCGGCGTGACGGCCGGTTTCACGTCTTTATTGTCCTTGTCGTCGGGCGCGTCCGGCGATTTTTTCGGCTTGGCATCCGGCTCGCCGTCATGCACCTGGCTCTCGCGGCGTTGCAGATAGCCGTCGCGGACGAACTCGTAGCGGTCCAGCGCGGCTTCTTCCAGCAGGTTGGAGGCGTCGAGCAGGTTGGCGCGCTGGTCGACCACGCGCACCACGGTGCCGATGTTGCGGATGTAGACCGGATCCTTGTAGTGCCAGATGTCGCCGGCGATGTCGACCGGCAGGGCGACGGTGTCGCGCACGGTGGACGGGCCCAGCAGCGGCAGCATCAGGTAGGGACCGGAGCCGACGCCCCAGTAGCCCAGCGTCTGGCCGAAGTCTTCGGTGTGCTTGCGCAGGCCGTTCGGCGTGGCCACGTCGATGAAGCCGAGCAGGCCGAAGGTGGTGTTCAGACCGACGCGGCCGAGGTCGCGCGCGCCCTGCGTGCCCTTGCCTTGCAGCATGTCGTTGACGACCGACCAGGCATCCGACAAGTTGCCGAAGAAGTTGTCGATGCCGGTCTGCACGAACGACGGCAGCACGTTCTTATAGGCGGTGGCGACCGGCTTCAAGGCCACTTTGTCGACCGTGTCGTTGAAAGAAAACATGGCGCGGTTGAAGCCTTCGTACGGGTCGCGCGGGTTGGGGCCGGCGCAGCCGCTCAGGACGGCGGTCGCGGCGATGGCCACGGCGGCGAGGCGCAAGCTGCGGGCGGAAGTATTCTTGGTGTGGCTCATTTTTTGTCGTCCTTTCCGTCGGCGGCTTTGCTGTAGATGAACTGATTGATCAGGTCTTCCAGCACGGCGGCCGATTGGGTTCTTGCGATTTTATCGCCGGCGGCCAGGTTATCCACGGCGCCGCCTGCTTCGATGCCCACATACTGCTCGCCCAGCAAACCGGAGGTCAGGATCTTGACCGAGCTGTCTTTGGGAAATTTATACAACACTTCCATATTCAAGGTTACCAGTGCCTGATAAGTCTTGTCATCAAACTTAATCGACTCGACGCGGCCGACGACGACGCCGGCGGCCTTGACCGGCGCCTGCGGCCGCAGGCTGCCGACGTTGTCGAACTTGGCGGTGACGGTGTAAGCCTTGCCGAAGGACAGCGAGCTCATATTGCCGGCCTTGAGGGCCAGGAACATCAGCGCGGCCACGCCCAGCACCACAAACAAACCTACCCACACATCCAATGATTTACGTTGCATAGCGCTATCCTAATGAGTTTTCTTCTATGGTGGCGCGCGCCACCTTGTACTTTGGCAATTACTTGCTGAACATCAAAGCCGTCAGCGTGAAATCCAGCCACCAGATCACCAGCGACGAGATGACGACGGTGCGGGTGGTGGCGCGGGCCACGTCCTCCGGCGTCGGCTGCGCCTCATAACCCTGGTACAGGGCGATGAAGGTGATCGCCACGCCGAACACGATGCTCTTGATGAAACCGTTGAATATATCTTTCCAGATGTCGACGCCGCCCTGCATCTGCGACCAGAACGCGCCCTCGTCGACGCCGATCAGCTGCACGCCGACCAGGTAGCCGCCGAGGATGCCGACCGCGCTGAAGATCGACGCCAGCACCGGCACGGCGATCACGCCGGCCCAGAAACGCGGCGCCAGCACGCGCTGGATCGGATTGACGGCCATCATTTCCATGGCCGACAACTGCTCGCCGGCCTTCATCAGCCCGATCTCGGCCGTCAGCGAGGTACCGGCGCGGCCGGCGAACAGCAGCGCCGTGATGACGGGGCCGAGTTCGCGGGTCAGGCCCAGCGCGACCAGCAGGCCCAGCGCCTGCTCGGAACCGTATTTGTTGAGCGTGTAATAACCCTGCAAGCCCAGCACCATGCCGACGAACAGGCCGGACAGCGAAATGATCAGCAAGGAATAGTTGCCGATGAAATGCAGCTGCTCGACGATCAGGCGCGGGCGGCGCAGCAGGCCGGGCGACACGCCCAGCACGTTGAAAAAGGTGCGCGTGCCCATGCCGATGCTCTCGACATAGTCGCGCAAGGCGGCGCCGACTTTCGATAATACTTTAGCACCTATCATCGGCGCGCTCCCAGTCCCAGGTCATCGGCCAGGGACTTGCCCGGGTAGTGGAAAGGCACAGGACCATCGGCTTCCGCGTTGACGAATTGTTTAACATAAGGGTCGGTCGAGACCAGCATCTCGGCCGGCGTGCCGGAGGCGACGATCTTGCCCTGCGACAGGAAATACACGTAATCGGCGATGGCGAAGCATTCCTGCACGTCGTGCGACACCAAAATCGAGGTCGAGCCGAGCGCGGTGTTCAGGTTGCGGATCAGGTTGGCGGTCACGCCCATCGAGATCGGGTCCAGGCCGGCGAAGGGCTCGTCGTACATGATCAATTCCGGGTCCAGCGCGATGGAACGGGCCAGCGCCACGCGGCGCGCCATGCCGCCGGAAATTTCCTGCGGCTTCAGCATGGCGGCGTTGCGCAGACCCACCGCGTGCAGCTTCATCAGCACCAGGTTGCGGATCAGCTCTTCCGGCAAGTCGGTGTGCTCGCGCAAGGGAAAGGCGACGTTTTCAAACACGGATAAATCGGTAAACAGCGCGCCGTGCTGGAACAACATGCCCATTTTGCGGCGCAGCAGATACAGCTCGGCCGTCTTGAGCTTGTGCACGACCTGGCCCTGCACGGTGACTTGGCCCTTTTTAGGGCGTAATTGACCGCCGATCAGGCGTAATACCGTGGTCTTGCCGCTGCCGGAACCGCCCATGACGGCCACGACCTTCCCACGTGGAAAATCCATGCGCAGGCCGGTCAGGATGGCGCGCTTTCCATAGGAGAAGTGTAAATCGCGGATTTCGACAAGATTAGGCACGACTGAACTCACTTTTTTGAATGCCGTATTGTAGTGCAGAAAGGCCAACCTCTGCAGGAGCCCCCTCTTAGGAGCGGGGAAATGGCAGATAATACAACACTACTGAACCTAAAGTCAGCAATTTACATCCGGAAACATTCTGCAATTGTTGCATCGCAGCAAAACCGGCAATAAAAAAGCCGGAAGGGCGCCGCCTGGCGGTCGCGCTTCCGGCCGATGCCGCCGTGTCAGCGCGGCAGCGAGGATGACCCCATCAGGAATTCATCGACGGCACGCGCGCACTGGCGGCCTTCGCGGATGGCCCACACCACCAGCGACTGGCCGCGGCGTATGTCGCCGGCCGCGAACACGTTCGGCGCCGAGGTTTTATAGCAACCTTCGCCGTCGGTGCTCGCCTTGGCGTTGCCGCGCGCATCTTTTTCCACGCCGAAGGCGTCCAGCACCTGCTGCACCGGCGACACAAAGCCCATCGCCAGCAACACCAGGTCGGCCTTCATGTCGAATTCCGAGTTCGGCACTTCGACCATCTTGCCGTCTTTCCATTCAACGCGGCAGGCGACCAGTTTTTCGACCTTGCCATTCTTGCCTTCCAGACGCTTGGTGGCGACCGCCCAGTCGCGCTCGCAGCCTTCCTCGTGCGACGACGAGGTGCGCAACTTGGTCGGCCAGTACGGCCAGACCAGCGGCTTGTTTTCCTGTTCCGGCGGCATCGGCATCAGTTCGAACTGCGTGACCGAGGCGGCGCCGTGGCGGTTCGAGGTGCCGACGCAATCCGAACCCGTGTCGCCACCGCCGATGACGACGACGTGCTTGCCGCTGGCCTTGAGCTGATCCTTGAGCTTGTCGCCGGCGTTGACCTTGTTTTGCTGCGGCAGGAAGTCCATCGCGAAATGCACGCCTTTCAGCTCGCGGCCCGGCACCGGCAAGTCGCGCGGCTGCTCGGCGCCGCCGGCAATGACGACGGCATCGTAGTCTTTTTCCAGGTCTTCCGGGAAGATGGTTTCCTTGGCCCAGTTGTTGACGTTGGCCGGGAAATCCTTGCCCACCAGCACGCTGGTACGGAATTTGACGCCTTCCGCTTCCATCTGCTTGATACGACGGTCTATATGCGACTTCTCCATCTTGAAGTCAGGAATGCCGTAGCGCAGCAGGCCGCCGACGCGGTCGCTCTTCTCGAAAACGGTGACGGCGTGGCCGGCGCGTGCCAGTTGCTGCGCCGCCGCCAGGCCGGCCGGGCCGGAGCCGACCACGGCGACTTTCTTGCCGGTCTGCTGGGCGGCCGGCTGCGGCACGACCCAGCCGTGCTCCCAGCCTTCATCGATGATCTTGTGCTCGATCGACTTGATGCCGACAGCATCGCTGTTGATGCCCAGCGTGCAGGCCGATTCGCACGGCGCCGGGCAGACGCGGCCGGTGAATTCCGGGAAGTTGTTGGTCGAATGCAGCACGTCCAGCGCTTCGCGGTAATTGCCGCGATAAACCAGGTCATTCCAGTCCGGGATGATGTTGTTGACCGGGCAGCCGGTGTTGCAGAAGGGGATGCCGCAATCCATGCAGCGCGCGCCCTGGATCTTGGCCTGGTCGTTCGTCAACGTGATGACGAATTCCTGATAATTCTTCAGCCGCGCGGCAGGTGCCAGATAAGCCTCGTCCTGGCGCTTGAATTCCATGAAACCGGTGATTTTACCCACGATATTTCCTTAATAATTATGCTGTCAGGCGGCGATAGGCTGGACCACGGCCGTTTCATTGGCCACATCTTCGGCCAGTTCGGCCAGCGCCCGCTTGTACTCGCTCGGGAAGACTTTGACGAACTTGGCGCGACCATCGGCCCAGTTATCCAGCAAGAAACGGGCACGCGTACTGCCGGTATGCTTGAAGTGGCGCTCGATCAGGCGCTTGAGTATCACTTCATCGGCTTCCGGCTCGCCGTCGCGATGCTGGGTGTGCCAGGTGGCGCGGTCGACCAGCTGCTCGGCGGCCGTCAGCACCGGCTCCAGCGCCACCATGGACGTGTTGCACCTGGCCGCGAAATCGCCATCCGGGTCGTACACATAGGCGACGCCGCCCGACATGCCGGCCGCGAAGTTGCGTCCGGTCTCGCCCAGCACGACGACGGTGCCGCCGGTCATGTATTCGCAACCGTGGTCGCCCAGGCCCTCGACAACGGTGGTGGCGCCCGAGTTGCGGACGGCGAAGCGTTCGCCGGCCACGCCGTTGAAGAAGGCTTCGCCGGCGATCGCGCCGTACAGCACGGTATTGCCGACGATGATGTTATCCACCGCCCAGCCGCGGAATTCCGTGTTCGGACGGACGATGATGCGGCCGCCCGACAAGCCTTTGCCGACATAGTCGTTGCCCTCGCCCACCAGGTCGAGCGTGATGCCATGCGCCAGGAAGGCGGCGGCCGACTGCCCGGCCGTGCCCTGCAGCTGGATGTGGATGGTGTCGTCCGGCAAGCCGGCATGGCCGTAGCGCTGCGCCACTTCACCCGACAACATGGTGCCGACCGTGCGGTTGACGTTGCGCACCGGCGAGATGAAGGACACGCGCTCGCCTTTTTCCAGCGCCGCCCGGGCTTGCGTGATCAGCTTGTGGTCGAGCGCTTTTTCCAGGCCGTGGTCCTGGAGTTCCGTGTGGTAGACGGATTGGCCGGCGGCCATTTCCGGTTGGTGGAAGATGGCGCTGAAGTCCAGGCCGCGCGCCTTCCAGTGCGTGATCGCCTTCGACTTGTCGAGCAGGTCGACCCGGCCGATCAGTTCGTCATACGTGCGGATGCCCAGCTGCGCCATCAGCTGGCGCGCCTCTTCGGCCACGAAGAAGAAATAGTTGACCACGTATTCAGGCTTGCCGGAGAACTTGGCGCGCAGCACCGGGTCTTGCGTGGCGACGCCGACCGGGCAGGTGTTCAAGTGGCATTTGCGCATCATGATGCAGCCTTCGACCACCAGCGGCGCCGTCGCGAAACCGATCTCGTCGGCGCCCAGCATGGCGGCGATGACGACGTCACGGCCGGTGCGCATCTGGCCGTCGGCCTGCACGCGGATGCGGCTGCGCAAGCCGTTCAACACCAGCGTTTGTTGCGTTTCGGCCAGGCCCAGTTCCCATGGCGTGCCGGCGTGCTTGACCGACGACAAGGGCGACGCGCCCGTGCCGCCATCGTGGCCAGCGACGACAACGTGGTCGGCCTTGGCCTTGGTGACGCCGGCCGCGACCGTGCCTATGCCCACTTCCGACACCAGCTTGACCGAAATCGAAGCGCGCGGATTGGCGTTTTTCAAGTCGTGGATCAGCTGCGCCAGATCCTCGATCGAATAAATATCGTGGTGCGGCGGCGGCGAAATCAGGCCCACGCCCGGCACCGAGAAACGCAAGGTGGCGATGTATTCCGACACCTTGTGGCCCGGCAACTGGCCGCCTTCGCCAGGCTTGGCGCCCTGCGCCATCTTGATCTGGATCTGGTCGGCCGAATTCAGGTAGGCCGCCGTCACGCCGAAGCGGCCGGACGCGACTTGCTTGATGCGCGAACGCAGGGAATCGCCTTCCTGCAGCGGAATATCGACGACGACCTGCTCCTTGCCGACGATGGACGACATCATCTCGCCCTGCTTGATCTTGATGCCTTTCAATTCCATCGTGTAGCGCGCCGGGTCTTCGCCGCCTTCGCCGGTGTTGGACTTGCCGCCGATGCGGTTCATGGCGACGGCCAGCGTGGCGTGCGCCTCGGTGCTGATCGAGCCCAGCGACATGGCGCCGGTGGCGAAACGCTTGACGATGTCCTTGGCCGCTTCGACTTCATCGAGCGGGATGGCCTTGGTCGGGTCGAGCTTGAACTCGAACAGGCCGCGCAGGGTCAGGTGGCGACGGCTCTGGTCGTTGATGATCTGCGCATATTCCTTGTAGCTGGAGAAGTTGTTGCTGCGCGTCGAATGTTGCAGTTTCGCGATAGCGTCCGGCGTCCACAAATGGTCTTCACCGCGCACGCGGAAGGCGTATTCGCCGCCGGCGTCGAGGTTGCTGGCCAGCAGGGGATCGTTGCCGAAGGCCAGGTTGTGCAGGCGCAGCGCTTCTTCCGCCACTTCGAACACGCCTATGCCCTCGACATTCGACGCCGTGCCCTTGAAGTATTTGTCGACCAGCGATTTGTTCAGCCCGATCGCCTCGAAGATCTGCGCGCCGCAATACGACATATACGTCGAGATGCCCATTTTGGACATCACCTTCATCAGCCCTTTGCCGATGGCCTTGGTGTAGTTGTAGATCGCCGTTTCGCCCGACAGCTCGCCCGGCATGCCGTGCGCCAGCTCGATCAGCGTTTCCATCGCCAGGTAGGGATGGACCGCCTCGGCGCCGTAGCCTGCCAGCAGCGCGAAGTGGTGCGTTTCGCGGGCCGAGCCGGTTTCCACGACCAGTCCGGTGGAAGCCCGCAAGCCCTTGCTGACCAGATGCTGGTGTACGGTGGATGTCGCCAGTAGCGCGGGGATGGCAACGCGATCGGAGCAGATCGAACGATCCGAGACGATCAGGATATTGTGGCCGGACTTGACGGCATCGACCGCCTCGGCGCACAGCGACGCCAGGCAAGCCTCGACGCCTTCCTTGCCCCAGGCCAGCGGATAGCAGATGTTCAGCTCATAAGACTTGAACTTGCCGCCGGTATGCAGGCTGATGCCGCGCAAACGCGCCATGTCGTCGAAACCGAGGATGGGCTGCGACACTTCCAGCCGCATCGGCGGGTTAACGTTGTTGGTGTCGAGCAAGTTTGGCTTCGGCCCGATGAAGGACACCAGCGACATCACCATCGCCTCGCGGATCGGGTCGATAGGCGGGTTGGTCACTTGCGCGAACAACTGCTTGAAGTAGTTGTACAGCGGCTTGAGCTTGTTCGACATCACGGCCAGCGGCGAGTCGTTGCCCATCGAACCGGTCGCTTCTTCGCCGGAAGCGGCCATCGGCGCCATCAGGAATTTCAAGTCTTCCTGCGTGTAACCGAACGCTTGCTGACGGTCCATCACGGAGGCGACGGCTTTTTCGCCGGGCGCCGATGCATATTTGACGCGGTTATGGGCCAGCTGGCTTTCGCTCAGCTTGATTTCGTTGAGCTTGATGCGCACGGCGTTGATCCACGCCTTGTACGGCTTGGCGTTGGCGTAAGTGTCTTTCAGCTCTTTATCGTCGATGATGCGGCCCGCTTCCAGGTCGATCAGGAACATCTTGCCCGGCTGCAAACGCCATTTCTGGATGATTTTCGATTCCGGGATCGGCAGCACGCCCGATTCCGACGCCATGACGACCAGATCGTCGTCGGTGACGATGTAACGCGCCGGCCGCAGGCCATTGCGGTCGAGCGTGCCGCCGATATAGCGGCCGTCGGTGAAGGCCATGGCGGCGGGACCGTCCCACGGTTCCATCATCGCGGCGTGATATTCGTAGAAGGCGCGGCGATTGTCGTCCATCGTGCCGTGATTTTCCCAGGCTTCCGGGATCATCATCATCATCGCCTGGGCGATCGGGTAGCCGGCCATCAGCAGCAGTTCGAGCGCGTTGTCGAAGCTGGCGGTGTCGGACTGGCCTTCATAGATCAGCGGGAACAGTTTCTGCAGGTCTTCGCCCAGCACCGCCGACTTCATCACGCCTTCGCGCGCGCGCATCCAGTTGAAGTTGCCTTTGACGGTGTTGATCTCGCCGTTGTGGGCGATCAGGCGGTACGGGTGGGCCAGCGGCCATTCCGGGAAGGTATTCGTGGAGAAACGCTGGTGGACCAGCGCCAGCGCCGACACGCAGCGCGGATCTTGCAGATCCTTATAGTAGACGCCGACCTGATCGGCCAGCAACAGGCCCTTGTAGACGATGGTGCGGGCCGACATCGACGGCACGAAGAATTCTTTGCCGTGCAGCAGCTTGAGCGCCTGGATGGCGTGGCCGGACGACTTGCGGATCACATACAGTTTGCGCTCCAGCGCGTCGGTGACCATGATGTCCGGGCCGCGGCCGATGAAGATCTGGCGTATCACCGGTTCCTTGGCGCGCACGGTCGGCGACATCGGCATGTCGCAGTCGACCGGCACATTGCGCCAGCCCAGCACGACCTGGCCTTCGATGCGCACGGCGCGTTCGATTTCCTGTTCGCAGGCGATGCGCGAGGCGTTTTCTTTCGGCAGGAACACCATGCCGACGCCGTATTCGCCTGGCGGTGGCAGTTCCACGCCCTGCTTGGCCATTTCGTCGCGATAGTACTGGTCCGGAATCTGGATCAGGATGCCGGCGCCATCGCCCATCAATGGATCGGCACCCACGGCGCCCCGGTGATCGAGGTTTTTCAGGATCAGCAGACCCTGTTCCACGATCGAATGGCTCTTGTTGCCCTTGATGTGGGCGACGAAACCGACGCCGCAGGCATCGTGTTCATTGGACGGATCGTACAGACCTTGGGCTTTCATGACTTCTCCACTGCGTTTTTGAGCGAAAGGCCAGAGTAGTGCAATGCAATATAAAAAACAACAATAATAATTAGGGTCGGAGTAGAATTAAATTTCTTTCAGTAGCTTGAAAATTTAATTAGGGACATAGTGAAGACAATTTTGGCAAAGCCGCGCCTGCTCCCATAGGCAAGGGCTTGCCTAGCTGTTAGTCAGCGATTTTTGCCGGTGTTTTGAAGGGTCTACCCCGTTTGGCGGGCAATACCTGGCGTTTCACCTTGTTTTGCAGATCGGTCTTGAATTTGTCCGAGCCGAGCGGCCAGCCCTTGAGTACAGCCTTGTCGATCACCTCGATTTCGGCAGCAGTGAGCGCTTGCTCCGCCAATGAGATATACGCTGCCTCGCGCTGAAATGGCGTATTGCCTAGCGCCCAATACTGGGCGTGGTCGGTGATCAGCTTGTCCGATTTCAATCCCGCGTGGTGGGCGTAGCTGGACCACGGATACGAGCCGGCATCGGCAGCCAAGCCAGCGCGGACCGGGTTGAATTCGATATAGCGGCTGCAGGACATGAAATATTTATCCGCATCGATCAGCGAGGTTTTGTAGCGTCCCTGCCACAAGGTGCCGTTGCGGCCATATTTTTGATTGAAATAAGGCACGTAATAACGACCTATCCACTGCATCATCTGGCCCAGACCGGCTTCATCCGACGGCGACACCAGCAAATGCAGATGATTCGGCAGCAAAACATAGGCATGCACGGCGACTTTATAGGTTTTGGCGGCGCTGCGCAGCCAGCCGAGGAAAGCCAGATAGTCTTCGCTATCCTGAAAAATCAGCTGGTCGTTGTTGCCGCGCTGGATGACATGGTGCGGCTGGAAGGGAATAATGAGACGGGGAAGGCGGGCCATGATGCGAGAAAGCTAGGATCGGAAACCCGATACTACCCAGTTTTAATCGCTCTGTCCCTGATTAATTTCGCAAAGCGAAAAACACCCTCGACTCTGTCCCTATTGATCTAGGATAGGTTGAAGCTGGCGGACAGGCTGTAGCCCTCGCCGTAGGCGCTGCGCAGCGGCAAGTCCTGGCCGAGTCCCGTGCGGGCTTTCTTGCGCAGGCGATACACCAGCATGTCGACGCGGCGGCCGGCGTCCGGATCGTCGCCGCCGATGCCGGCCACGATGACCTGGCGCGGCACGGGCCGGGTGTTAATCGTCAACAAATGCAGGAAATTGCATTCTTTTTCGGTCAGCGTGATGGCCATGCCCTGCAATTCCAGCTGGCGGGCGCTGACTTTCAGCGTCCACTTGCTCGGCAGCGGCACGGTTTCCTGCGGACCGACGCGGCGGTCCAGCGCCTCGATGTGCGCGGCCAGCTCGGGGAATTTGATCGGCTTGGTCAAATAATGGTCGGCGCCCAGGCGCAGGCCGAGGATGCGGTTGTCGAAGGCGACGCGGCCGGTCAGCACCAGCAAGCCGATCTGCGGATACAGCTGGCGCATGCGCGGTATCACGTTGAAGCCGTCCTCATCGGGCAAGCCCAGGTCGAGCACCACCACGCCGACGTTGCCCTGACTTAAAGCCGACCACATATCGCTGGCGTTGTTTGTCGTGTGCACTTCGTGTTTGAGCTCAGACAAGAACTCTGCCATTTCTTCGGCATAGTCCAGATTGTCTTCCACGATGAGTATTTGCGTCATTGATGCGCCATTCGTTACGAAGATTGTCGAGCTATCGTGCTCAATACGCCCGCCTTAGTCGGCTTGCGTCAGGGAATTATCACTGCTGCAACCGTCGGGCGCAAGGCTTTTCCCGGCGGCGCCTTGCCATGGCAGCCAAATCCGAAATTCTGTGCCGCTTTCAGAAACATTTTTTACGCTCAGGATGCCGCCGTGCACCTCGACCACCGCCCTGGCCATATACAGGCCGAGGCCCGAGCCCGCCACGTTGCCGACATTGCGGCCGCGGTAGGATTTGTCGAATACCCGCTCCAATTCCTCGTCGGGGATGCCGGCGCCGTGGTCGCGTACGCGGAATTCGATGCCGCCTTCAGCAGCATTGTTACCCAGCAATTCGATCGCGCTGTCGTCCGGCGTGTATTTGATGGCGTTGTCGACCAGAATCTCGAGCGCCAGGCGCATGCCGTTGGGGTCGCAACGCAGCCATTGCGGCAGGCCCGCAGTGCGCACCGTGATGTTGGCGCGGCGCGCGCGCGCCTGCGCGGCGGCCGTTTCCAGCAGGGCCACCGGCGAGACTTCATGGGGCTGGCGCGCACGGCCGATGCTGGCCATGCGGTCCGGCGACAGGTATTCGTCAAGCAGGGCCAGCATGCGGTCGACGGCGACCTGGATCTTGCGGTAGCGCTTGCGGGTGCCTTCGTCGTGTCCGGCACCGGTCATTTCCAGGCGCTGGACGGCGCCGTCGATGGTCGACAGCGGCGTGCGGAATTCGTGCGACACCATCGAAGCGAACTTTTTCTGCTGCGCGGCATGTTCGCGACGCGCGCTGATATCGCGCACCACGCCAAGCAGCGTGGCCGGCGTGCCGTCGGCGTCGCTGATGAGGGTCGATTCGATTTCCACCGCGATGAGGCGGCCGTCGCGCTGCGGCAGCTCCGACTCACGCAAGACGCTGCGGCGGCTGGCGTCGCCGGCCCGGTAACGGGCCAGCCGCGCCGGCAAGTCGCGCAGCAGGGCCTGGGCCAGCGGCTGGGCACTGTCGAGGTCGTGGCCGAACAGGCGGCCGGCGGCCGGGCTCAGATAGGTCAGGCGGCCGCTGGCGCAATCGGCTATCCAGCCGACCTCGCCGCTGTGTTCCAGCAGCAAGCGGTAACGCGCCTCGTTTTGCCTGACCCGCTCCAGCTCGGCGAGTAATTCGGGGACGGTAGGCATGGCATTCATATTGATGAAAAAACACGCGCTAGTATAGTCCCGCTATTCGACCAGCGGCGCAAAGATCTGCTGCAAATCTTCCTGAGTCAGGGCCATTTTGTGCGACTCGCCCTCGGCCAGTATCGATTGCGCCAGGTCGGCTTTCTTTTGCTGCAGCACCTGGATTTTTTCCTCCAGCGTGCCCTTGGCGATCAGCTTGTAGACGAACACCGGCTTGTCCTGGCCGATGCGCCAGGCGCGGTCGGTGGCCTGGTTCTCGGCGGCCGGATTCCACCACGGATCGTAGTGGATGACGGTGTCGGCCGCCGTCAGGTTCAGGCCGACGCCGCCGGCCTTCAGGCTGATCAGGAAGATCGGCACGGCGCCCTGCTGGAACGCCGCCACCTGCGCGCCGCGGTCCTTGGTGTCGCCGGTCAGCAGGGCGTAGGGGATGTTGCGCGCCTCCAGCTCTTGCTCGATCAACTCCAGCATGCTGGTGAACTGCGAGAACACCAGGATCTTGCGGTTTTCTTCCAGCAAATCCTCGACCATCTGCATCAGGTCGATCAACTTGGCCGAGCCGGCCGTCTGCTTTTTCGACGGCAGCGATTTCACCAGGCGCGGGTCGCAGCACACCTGGCGCAGTTTCAGCAGCGCCTCCAGGATGACGATCTGGCTGCGCGCCACGCCTTTGCGGTCGATTTCCTCGCGCACCTTCTGGTCCATGGCCAGCCGCACGGTTTCGTACAGGTCGCGCTGGGCGCCGGTCAGCTCGACCTTGCGCACCATTTCCGTCTTCGGCGGCAATTCCTTGGCGACATTGTCCTTGGTACGGCGCAGCAGGAAGGGTTTGATGCGGCGGTTCAGCAGCGCCCGGCGCAAGGGATCGTCCTGGCGTTCGATCGGATGGCGGAATTGCGAATTGAAACTTTTTTCGTCGCCGAGCAGGCCGGGCAGCAGGAAATGGAATTGCGACCACAGCTCGCCCAGATGGTTTTCCAGCGGCGTGCCCGACAGGCACAGCCGATGCCGCGCGCGCAGCAGGCCGGCGCTCTGGGCCGCCTTCGAACGCGTGTTCTTGATGTAGTGCGACTCGTCCAGGATGACCAGGTGGAAATCGTGCTCGCGCAGCTTTTCCTCGTCGCGCGGCAACAGCGCGTAGGTGGTCAGCACCAGGTCGGCGTCGGCGATCTGGTCGAACTGGCCCATGCGATCCTTGCCTTGCAGCAGCAGCACGCGCAGGCCCGGCGCGAAGCGTGCCGCCTCGTCCTGCCAGTTGCCCATCAGGCTGGTCGGCGCGATCACCAGCGCCGGCGCGGTCAGCCGGCCGGCCTCTTTTTCAACCAGGATGTGGGCCAGCGTCTGCACGGTCTTGCCCAGGCCCATGTCGTCGGCCAGGATGCCGGCCAGATTGTATTCGCGCAGGAACTGCATCCACGACAGGCCCTCGCTCTGGTAGTCGCGCAGGGTGGCTTGCAGGCTGGCCGGCGTGGCCACGTTCTTGACCGCGCCGAACTGGTTGAGCTTGCGGCCTATTTCCAGCAATTGCTCGCCGCCATTCCAACGCAGCTCCAGGCCGCGCGCCAGCTCGTCGAGGCGCGCCGCGTCCAGCGACGCCATGCGCAGCGAAGTCTTGATCTTGTCGCTGAAATACAGCTCGCCCAGCGTGCTCAAGATCGGCTTGACGCGGTGCCACGGCAGCGCGACGCGGGTGCCGTCGGCCAGGGTCGCCAGCATCTGGTCGGCGTCGGCGTGGGCCGCGATGGTTTTTGGATTGAAATCGAGCGGTGCGTTGCGGATCATCTGCACCAGCACCGGCAGCAGCGGCACGCGATGCTGGTTGACGACGATGCCCAGCTCCAGGTCGAACCAGGCGTTGCCGGTGTCGGGATCTTGCTCGACATCGGCGTACCAGTCGTCCACCGCGCTGACGTCATAGCGGTATTTGGCCGACTTGTCGACTTGCCAGCCCTGCGCCTGCAACACGGCGATGCCGTCGGCCGCGAAGCGCAGCCATTCGGCCTGCGACGGCAGCAGCTGGGCGCCCTTGACGCTCGACAGCGGCAGGCTGCCCGGCTTTTTGAAGCCCAGCGCCGTCAGCGTCTCCAGCGCGGCGGCTTCGGCGGCCTCGTCGCGCTGGATGATTTCGGTGACCGCGCCCTTTTGCCGCACCACCCGCTGCGACGGATCGAAGGACACGCGCTCGCCATCGTAGTCGTAGGACAACACGGCGTAGTCATGCCAGCGCTGCGTGCTGCCGTCGGCCAGCATGGCCGCGTCCAGCGTCAGGATGGGGCGCGGCGCCACGTCGTCGCGCAAGCGCTGCGGCAAGGGCTGCGGCAGCGGCATCAAATGTTGCAAGCCGTGCGCCAGCAGCAGTTGCGAGACGCGCACCTTGTCGTTGGCCGTCAGCAAAGGCGCCTGCGCCACCAGCGCCTGCAGGTCGGCCAGCGGGATGTCGCCGCCACCCTGGTTCAGCTGCAACACGCCGCAGGACAGATTGTCGATATACCACGGCGGGTCGGTCGGCAGCATGTAGTCGATCTGGTCGGCGCCGGGGTGGCGCGCGCCCGGCGCCGCCGCGACCTGCCAGCCCAGGCGCAAGCCCTTGCCTTCTTCGCGCCACGCCAGATTGGCTTCGCGCAACACGCCGGCCTTCAGCGGATAGACGAGGCCATTGCCGACGTCGGCCCACGAATTGGCCCACAACAACTTTTCCTGGTCGGACAGCATTTGCAGCAGGGCCGCGCCGATCTTGCCGCGCGGCTCAGTGGCGCTGCCGGTCTGCGAATTGGCGCCGCTGCGCATGGCCACGAAGAAACGCACCAGGTCCTCGTCGCCGGGCGCCAGGAAAGGCGGCGGCGCCGACAGCAGCGAAAACACTTCACTGACCGGGCTGGCCGCGGCCACCTCGCCGGTGCCGCGCAGCCGCGCCTTGTACAGGCACAGCGCGACATGGCGGCCGCCGCTGGTCGGCGCCATGACGTAGATCAAACGGTATTGGGTTTGCTTGGGGTCGGCATCGGCGGCGACGCTCAGCTTGGCTTTCGGATGCGCGGCCGCGTCCACCCGTTGCAGCCAGGTGGCGACGGCGTAGGACAGCTGCGTCGCCGGCGCGGCGGGCGCTGGAACGGGTGGGGCATCACTGGTGTCGTCGCGGGTAAAATCCATGGGGCGCATTGTTGTTCAAAGACGGTTCAAAAACGGCAACAGGCAATATTATCCGCGATACACGCGTCCGTGTTTGCGTAATCTTCAAGCGCGTGGCCGGTGTTGCGGCGTTACACAGCTCTTTCACAGTCCCTTTCGACTGTCAAGACTGGCACATTCGCGCCGATTGCGTATGATTCCGGGCTTGACCGCTTAGGATGGATGCCCATGTTGCCCTCGATCGAACAACGTCTCGCCCTCGAACTCGCCGCCAAACCGGCACAGGTGGCCGCCGCCATCGCCCTGCTCGACGAAGGCGCCACCGTGCCTTTCATCGCCCGCTACCGCAAGGAAGCGACCGGCGGCCTCGACGACATCCAGCTGCGTCTGCTGGAAGAGCGTTTGCGCTACCTGCGCGAGCTGGAAGACCGGCGCGCCGCCATTGTCGCCTCGATCACCGAGCAGAACAAGATGACACCGGAGCTGTTAGATGCTGTCATGCACGCAGAAGACAAGACCCGTCTGGAAGACTTATATCTGCCCTACAAGCAAAAACGCCGCACCAAGGCGCAGATCGCCATCGAGGCGGGCCTGATGCCGCTGGCCGACAGCCTGCTCGGCAATCCCGAGCTGACGCCGGAAACCGAAGCGGCGCAGTTCCTGCGCGCAGCCTTCACCACGCCCGACGGCAACAATCCCGGCGTGGCCGACACCAAGGCCGCCCTCGACGGCGCGCGCCAGATCCTGATGGAGCGCTTCGCCGAAGACGCAACCTTGTTGCAGGCGCTGCGCGAATATGTGCTCGACCATGGCGTGGTCGAATCGAAAGTGGTCGAAGGCAAGCAGGACGAGGGCGAAAAGTTCGCCGATTACTTCGATTATTCGGAAACCATAGGCACGGTGCCGTCGCACCGCGCGCTGGCCTTGCTGCGCGGCCGCCGCGAAGGCGTGCTCGACGTCGTGCTGCGGCTCGACACGGAAGCCGAGAAACCCAAGTGGGACGCGCCGCACAACCCGTGCGAAAGCCGCATCGCCGCCCGTTTCGGCATCAAGCAGCAGGGCCGTCCGGCCGACAAGTGGCTGGCCGACACGGCCCGCTGGACCTGGCGCGTGAAAAGTTTCATGCACCTGGAAACGGAACTGATGGGCGCGCTGCGCGAACGTTCGGAACTCGACGCCATCAACGTCTTCGCCACTAATTTAAAGGCGCTGCTGCTGGCCGCGCCGGCCGGCCAGCGCGCCACGATGGGCCTCGATCCCGGCCTGCGCACCGGCGTCAAGGTAGCCGTCGTCGATGCCACCGGCAAAGTCGTCGATACTGCCGTCATCTACCCGCATCAGCCGAAAAACGACTGGGACGGCTCGCTGCACACCCTGGGCCGCCTGGCCGCCAAGCACAATGTGTCCTTGATTTCAATCGGCAACGGCACCGCTTCGCGCGAGACGGACAAGCTGGCGCAGGACTTGATCAAGCAGCATCCGGATCAAAACATGACCAAGATCGTCGTTTCCGAAGCGGGCGCGTCGGTGTATTCGGCCTCCGAGTTCGCCTCGCGCGAACTGCCGGACATGGACGTGTCGCTGCGCGGCGCCGTCTCGATCGCGCGCCGCCTGCAAGATCCGCTGGCCGAACTGGTCAAGATCGACCCGAAATCGATAGGTGTCGGCCAATACCAGCACGATGTGTCGCAGACGCAACTGGCGCGCTCGCTGGACGCCGTCGTCGAGGATTGCGTGAACGCGGTCGGCGTCGACGTCAACACGGCCTCGGCGCCGCTGCTGGCGCGCGTGTCGGGCTTGTCGTCGTCGGTGGCGCAGGCCATCGTGTCGTATCGCGACATGAAGGGCGCGTTCACCTCGCGCGCCGGTCTGAAAGCGGTGCCGCGGCTGGGCGACAAGACTTTCGAGCAGGCCGCCGGCTTCCTGCGCGTGATGGGCGGCGACAACCCGCTCGACGCCTCGGCCGTGCACCCGGAATCGTATCCGCTGGT
>Ga0209901_1000397_pt1 | contig 17723 bp, 6 predicted proteins | sample OrgsoiDNA_201058_FD_185806 | JGI IMG/M metagenome (GOLD analysis project Ga0209901, IMG submission 185806) | Permafrost soil microbial communities from the Arctic, to analyse light accelerated degradation of dissolved organic matter (DOM) -... | ecosystem: Environmental > Terrestrial > Soil >...
TGGTCTTGCTGCCCATGATGCCGACGGCGCTTTCCCAGTCAAAGGTGCTCCACTGGCCTTTCAGTCCCGTCAGTACGCGGTACTGGTCGCTGCTCGTTTCGCGGTAGGCCGGTGCATCGGCCCAGCGGTAGCGGAACTCGATGTCCTGGCCGCTGTGGTTGAGCGGGTTCGTGCTCGGCAGGTATTGGTAAGTGAAGTCCTTGCCCTGGCCAGTGCTGGGGTTGCCCCAGATCGTATCTGGGCTGGTCGAGCCGTAAGTGCCAAAAGCGTTGGTGTAGGTGGTTTTGGTGTGCGAAAACAGCACTTCGGAGAAGCTTTCGGTACCGCCACCCAGATTCAGTTTGCCCGACAGCAAGGCATTCACGCGGTCCGCCTGCGGCACGGCTTCAAAGCGCGAGAAGCGGTCATATACGCACAAGCCCGCTGCATTGAGCGTGGTGCAGCCCGGTACGGCACCTTGGCCGATCAGGTTGCCAGGATAGGAAAAGGTCGATGGGGCGCCGCGGTTGCCAAACATCAGGCCGCTACCTGGTGCCACAGCGGAGAATTTCTGGCCGTAGGTAGGGTTGATGTGGTCGACGACGTCGCGCCACATCACTTCGCCGCGCTTGAACACTTCGAGGTTGGCCAGCACATTGTATTTATCCGTGCTGAAGTCGCCCACACCGGCCGTGATGCTGGCCGTCTTGGTGTTGAACTGTTCATGGGCGACCGACTGGTCGTAGCCAGCGCGTACCTGCACACCCTGGTAATCGGAGCGCGTGATGATGTTGATCACACCGGCCACGGCGTCGGAGCCATAGATTGCCGAGCCGCCGTTGCGCAGTACTTCGATGCGTTCGATGGCGTCCAGCGGCAGCGAGTCCAGGTTGGTGAAGACCTCGTTGTAGTCTGCCAGCGCATAGGGAGCGACGCGGCGCGAGTTGAGCAAGACCAGAGTCGATTGCTTGCCCAGGTTGCGCAGCGAAACAGCCGATGCGCCGCCAGCGAAGGAGTTCGAGCCGCCGATATCAGACAGGCTGCCGGTGGAGGCGGTCAACGTTTCCAGCGCTTCCTTGACCGAGTTCACGCCCAGGCGGACGATGTCTTCATGTTTCAGGATCTGTACCGGCGTTGCGGTTTCCGTGTCGATGCGTTTCAGGTTGGAGCCTGTCACGAGGACTTTTTCCAGCGGTTTGCCCGCTGCGTCGGTGTCTTGCGCCAATACGACGTGTGAGGATGCCAGCGTTAACGCAACCGCGATAACACCTTGTTTCAGTGCGATTTTTTTCACCCAAACTCCCGATTTAACTTTAGTTATATATAAGTTTTTATGCGTTACAGATCGTGTAACTGCGGTTTGATTATATTTATCGCTAGAGCAAAATTGCGAATAGTCAATTACAAAAACAACACTCGATGTGTAACGGAATGTGTCGTATTTGTAATGTTCAAGGTTTTTTGTGTAATTATTAGTAACTGAAAAAGAGATTGCCGATGGCGTGGATTGCCGATGCTGCGGGGCATGGGACTCTGATTTTCCGTTTGACAAGGTGCTGGCCAGGATCGTCCAGCGACAGGCCTTGAACGGTAATTTTTCCCTTGGTCAGAGAAAAATATGCTTGACGAACAATTGTATCCGTGCATTTTTTATTCGGCGTTTGCCTGCGCCGGATGCGGCAGGCGCGCGGGAGCGCCAGCGGCTGTTTAAACCGCTGCCAAGTGTTTTGATTGATCGCCTGCAGGCAGGCGCGGTGGGGGCTGTTAGTGCGTTTCCTGGAAAATCGTTTGCCACAGGCGCCGCACGTTGTCCGCATGCACGCGTACGCGCTCCGGTTCCACGCGGGCCAGGTCTTGTCCCTGCAGCCGCAACTGATGCTGCAACTTGCGCAGCGCGCGGTAAGCGTCGGCGACCAGCGCGGCCAGGCTGGCGTCGATCAGTCCCAGTTCGCCGCACAGGCGCAGCAGGGCGATATTGCCCATGTTGGACGTCAGTTGCGGATAACGGGCCGCATGTTGCAGCACCAGGTATTGCACCATGAATTCGATATCGATCATGCCGCCCGCATCCTGCTTCAGGTCGAACCAGCCGGCGCGCGGTGGATGGGCGTCGAGCATCTTCTTGCGCATGGCCACCACTTCGCCCTTCAGCGGGCCATTTTCTGGACGCTCCTTGCGCAAGATGGTGTCGCGGATACGTTCGAATTGCTGGCCGATGCCGGCATCGCCGGCGCAAAAGCGCGCGCGTGTCAGCGCCTGGTGTTCCCACACCCAGGCTGCGCTGCTTTGGTAGCGCTCGAACGCCTGCACGCTGGACACCAGCATGCCGGAGGCGCCATCGGGGCGCAGCGCGATGTCAATATCGAACAGGATGCCGGCCGAGGTATGCGAGGTCATCCAGGTAATGAAGCGTTGCGCCAGCCTGGCGTACAGGGCGGGCGCTTCCTGGTCATCGTCGTCGAACAGGAAAATCACATCCAGGTCGGAAACATAACCGAGTTCCTTGCCGCCCAGTTTGCCATACGCGATGACGGCAAATTTTGGCACTTCGCGGTGGCGGGTAGCCACGGTTTTCCAGGCGGCCGGGATGGTGGCGGCGACGATGATGTCGGCCAGCTGCGACAGGTAATCGGCCAGTTTTTCCACGCTGAGGTCGCCCGCCAGGTCTTGCGCCAAACATTGGAACAGCTGCGCGTGGTGCATTTCGCGCAGGATATCCATTTGCCGCTCGGTGTCGCCTGCTGCGTCATCGAGCTGGCGTTGCAAATCCAGCGCCAGCGCAGCCGGATCGGGCACGCTGTGGCGGATGCGTTCGTCCAGCAATTCATCGAGCAGTATCGGATGCTGGGTGAGGAAAGTGGCTGCCCAGCCGCTGGCGCAGACCATGCGCACCACTCTTTCCAGGGTGTGCGGGTATTCTGTCAGCAACGACAAATACGCCGAACGGCGTGCAATGGCTTCTAAAAAGTCTAGTAATCGCCCTAACGTCGACAATTGGCTGGCTTTTCCCGAGCTGATCGAACAGTCGGCAATCAGGGGCAGGGCAGAGTTCACCAGGGCGACCAGGCGTGTGCGGCTCGCTTCCGGCAGTGATTGCAGCCGCGGCGCCTGCCAGGTGGCCAGCAGGCGCCGCGCGCAATCAGCAGGTTCGTCAAAACCCAAGGCGGCAAAACGCGCTTCGATGGCTTCCTGCTGGTCCGAGGCGGTGGAGTCGTTCGAGCTTTGCGGATCGATGCCGGTGTCGGCGGGCGGCGTGCCACTGCTCTTGTCGCTGAACATTTCGTCGAACTGGCCGGCGACAAATACGCGGTGCGCTTCCAACTGGGCCAGCAGGGTGGCCGTATCGGGCAAGCCCATCATGTGCGCGACCAGCAGGCGGTCGGCGTCATTGGCGGGCAGGGTATGCGTTTGCGCATCGTCGATATATTGCAGACGGTGTTCCAGGTTGCGTAAAAAAGTGTAGGAAGCGAGTAATTGGTCGACGATGGCTGGTGTTAGCAGATTTTTGTCGGCAACTGTGCGCAGGGTGGTCCGCGTGGAACGGTCGCGCAGATCGGCGTCGCGCCCGCCCCGTATCAATTGAAAGACTTGCGCCAGGAATTCGATTTCGCGGATGCCGCCGCGGCCCAGCTTGACGTTATTGCTGCGGTCTGGATGCAAGCGCTCTTGCCGGTTGACTTCGGCGCGGATCTGGCCGTGCATGGTACGGATAGCGTCGATTACGCCGAAATCAAGATAGCGGCGGAATACAAAGGGGCGCACGATGGCGTCCAGCGCGGCGATATCTTCAGGTTTGCCGGTGACGGCGCGCGCCTTGACCCAGGCATAGCGCTCCCATTCGCGGCCCTGCACGATCAGATATTGTTCCACCATGCTCAGGCTGGCGGCCAGCGGTCCCGAGTTGCCATTCGGGCGCAGCGCCATATCGACGCGGAAAGTAAAGCCATCCTGTGTGATTTCGGCCAGGGCGGCGATCAGTTTCTTGCCCATACGAATGAAGAATTCGTGGTTGGACAGGCTGCGCTGGCCAGGCTGCGTGGCGTGCGTTTCACCGTCTTCAGGGTAGACAAAAATCAGGTCGATGTCGGACGAGACATTCAGTTCGCCGCCGCCCTGTTTGCCCATCGCCAGGACCATCAACTCCTGGGTTTGCCCCGATTCCTCGCCCACCGGCATGCCGTGCAAGGCCACCATCTCGGCCATGATGGCGTGCACGTGCGTGCGGATGGCGAAATCGGCAAAGCCTGTCATGGTGGTGACGACTTCATGCAAATCAGCCTGGCCGGACAGGTCGCGTTCGATCAAGCCGCACACCAGCAGATTGCGCAGGCGCCGCATGGCGCGCTCGGCCGGCAGCGGCGGATTGACAACGTTTGCCTGTTCCGCCAGGGCGCTTACAAAGTCAGTCTTATCGAGCGCAGTAAGCACTAACTGTGCTACTTGTGCGGCGCGTTCGGGAGCAGCATTGAGCCAGCGCTGGTAAAAACGCGAGGCAGAGATCGGGGGCGTAGGACTCATGGTGGCGGTTTCTATCGTTTCTGTCAGGGTATAGACGCGTAAAGTGGCGGCGAACGCCGGGGGATGCGGTAAAATTGGGCCGCCGGTAGTTTGCTGCCTGCTTGCAGGCAGGTCCTCCCGGACGATGGTAAGGGAGGCCAGGCGCAGACGCAAGCGCAAGCAGGCCGGCAAACGCCCTCGCGGCGTGCCCGCAGACTGAGAATTCAGACGATTTTTGCCATTATTTGACGCCAGGCCAGTTTATTAGCTTATTGATGCAAAAACCGCCAGAAGCAAGCGAGACCGAGCATGTGCCACTGGCCCAGCGTTGGCAGCGGCTGCGTGCCGCCTATCGCATGGCCAATCTGGCCACACACCATGTGTTGGGCTTTACGGTCAAGGCCGTGCTGCTGGTCTATTTTGTTTTCGCTGTACTGTTCCTGTCCCTGCGTTACCTCATTCTGCCCAATATCGATTATTACAAGAGCGATATCGAGCAGGCAGCCAGCCATGCGCTGGGCAATCCCGTCAGTATTGCCCGTATTTATGCTTCCTGGCATGGCTTGCGGCCGAATCTGTTTCTCGGCGATGTCACCCTGCGCGACAAGACAGGCCGACAGGCGCTGAGTTTGCCCAGCGTGTCTGCCACGCTCTCGTGGTGGAGCTTATTGGGTTCAGTGCGATTCGATACACTGGAAATCACGCGCCCCGACCTGGACGTGCGCCGCAGTGCAGATGGTAAGCTGTATGTGGCTGGCGTGCTGGTCGACAATAATCAGGGCGGGGACGGCAAGGGCGCCGACTGGCTGCTGGCACAGCATGAGATCATTATCCGCGACGGCAAGGTGCGCTGGACGGATGAGTTGCGCGGTACGCCGGAGCTGGCGCTGGAGCAAATCAATTTATTGCTGCGCAATCGCTGGCGCAGCCATCGCCTGGGCTTGCAAGCGACGCCGCCGGCCAGCCTGGCCGCGCCCATCGATGTGCGCGCCCACTTCGTGCATCCGCCTTTCAGTACGCACATTTCCGATGTCGGCATGTGGAAGGGCGAGCTGTATGCCGACCTGAAGAATGCTGACCTGGCCGCCTGGCGCCGCTATCTCGATTACCCGTTTGAACTGAGCCAGGGCAAGGGCGCCGTGCGCGCCTGGCTTAACCTGGACCATGCGCGGCTGGCCGGTTTTACGGCTGACGTGGGGTTGACGGATGTGCAGGCCAGGCTGGGCGAGCATATTGCACCGCTCGATTTACTGTCGGTCAGCGGCCGTGTTTCGGCAAAGGAAGAGCTGTCGGCACAAACGCCAGTTGGCAAGCCGACTTTTGGCGCCAACGGCCATCAAGTCGAGTTGACTGACTTTGCACTGCAGACGCGCGATGGCTTGAGTTTGCCGCCGACTACCTTGTCCGAACGGTTTACAGCCGCCACCAAACGCAAGCCGGCGCATACGGAAATTACGGCCCAGACGCTCGACTTGCAAACCCTGGCCGCACTGGCGGACAAATTACCGCTTGGCCAACAGCAGCGCGAGAATCTCGAAGCGATGGCGCCGCGCGGCAGCTTGCAGGATTTTTCGGCGCAATGGGACGGCGATTTCGCCACCGCCAGCCGCTACCGTGTGCGCGGCCGCCTGGTGGAACTGGGCTTGAATGCGCGCCCGGCCCGCCTGGCCATGGCCAAAACCGCCACCAGCCCGGCGCAGGCTGCCGCGCCTGCGATTCCCGGTTTCGATAAGCTCAGCGGCACGATAGACGCCAGCGACAAGGGCGGCAAGATCGATATCGATGCCCACGGCCTGGTCTTGCAATTGCCCAGTTATCTCAGTGATCCGGCTTTGCCGTTCGAACAGTTCCAGATGCAGGCGCGCTGGGACTTCGAAGCGAACAACATGCTGCAAGTCAACCTGGACAAACTGGACTTCAACCAGCAAGGCTTGCGTGCCAGCTTGCACGGCACGCACCGCATGCCGCTCGATGGCAGCAACCTGGGCGAAGTGGACCTGACTGGCACGCTCGATAATTTTGAAGTCAACACCATCGGCCGCTACCTGCCGGTGCAAACGCCAGAACACTTGCGCCATTGGCTGACGGGCGCGCTGGAAGGCGGCGTGGCGCGCGACGTGAGCTTGCGCCTGCGCGGCGAACTCGATCATTTCCCGTTCAAGGCCGACACGGCGGCAGAGCGTAGCCGTGGTGAATTCCGCGTGGCCGGCAAGATCGACAATGGCAAGCTCAACTACGCGCCTGGCGAATTTGCCGAAAGCGGGCCGCTGGCCGGCAAGGCGCCGTTGTGGCCGCAGGCGGAAAAGATCAAGGGCAGTTTCCTGTTCGAGCGCGCGCGCATGGAAATTCGCGGCGACACGGCCACCACCGGTGGCGTCGCCCTGAGCAATGTCAAAGCCGTGATACCGGACCTGACCGTCTTCGACACCCTGCTCGATATTGATGGCAACGCCGCCGGCCCGATGCAGGAATTTCTCAAATACGTGACTGACAGCCCGGTGCTGGCGTGGATCGATCATTTCACCGATGAAACGACGGCCACCGGCAACGCCAAGCTGGCCCTGAAACTGCACTTGCCGATCGAACGCTTGCTGGAATCGACCGTGCAGGGCAGTTTGCAGCTGGCCGGCAATGACGTGGTGTTGTTCCATGACATGCCGCCTGTGCTGGGCACGCAAGGCAAGATCGAGTTCAACGAAAAGGGCGTGAACCTGAACGGTCTGAACGGCAATCTGCTCGGTGGGTTGGTGGCTGTCTCGGGCGGTACGCAGCCCGACAATTCCATCCAGGTCAAGATCGCCGGCAACATGACGGTCGATGGCTTGCGCAAAACCTATCCCACACCTGTGGTGCAGCGGCTGGCGAAACACTTGAATGGCGGCGCCCGCTATAACGGCTTGATCACCGCCCGTGATCATTTGCTGGTAGTCAATGTCGAATCGCCATTGAATGGCCTGGGCCTGGACTTCCCGGCGCCCTTGAAAAAAGCCGCCGGCGACAGCCTGCCGCTGCGCTTTACCTTGACCGGTAATGCCGCCAACCCGGCCGGTCTGCGCACGGACGATATCCGCATCAATCTGGCAAACGGCATCGCCGCGCGCTACCAGCGCCAGAAACAGGGCAAGGAAGCCTGGCGCCTGGTGCGCGGTGGCATCGGCGTCAATGTGCCGGCGCCTGAACCGGACAGCGGCATGATGCTCAACGTGAACATGAAGTCGCTCGACGTGGACAGCTGGATCGCCGCCGGCAGTGCAATCGCGGGCGGCGGCACGGCCGGGGGCAGCGATGCTGGCGCGGATGGCGACGCGCCCGATTTTGCGCAATATGTGGTGCCGGACGTGATGGCGGCGCGCGCCAGCGAGCTGATGCTGGGTGAGCGCAAACTGGAAAACGTGGTGGTGGGCGCCACGCATCAAAAGGATGTGTGGCAAGCCAATATCGACGCCAAGCAAGTATCCGGTTATGTAACCTGGCTGGAAACGCCTTCCGGCCTTGGCAAGATGACGGCGCGGCTGTCGTCGCTGATCATTCCCGAATCGGCCGCAAACGATGTGAAAAACCTGCTGGAAGGCAAGAGCAGCGCACAATCGATCCCCTCGCTCGATATCGTCGCCGAGCAGTTTGAATTGTTCAATAAAAAGATCGGCCGGCTGGAACTGCAAGCGTATAACACCATGGCGGCCGGCGGGCGCGAATGGCGTGTTGGCAAGTTGCAATTATCAAATCCCGACGGCGCCTTGAGCGGCAACGGTAAATGGATACTCAAGGATGGCCAGAGCACCACCAGCCTGCGCTTCGGACTCGATATCGTCGACGCCGGCAAGCTGCTGGACCGCTTCGGCTTTGTCGATACCTTGCGTCGCGGCAAGGGTCGCCTGAGCGGCGACATCGCCTGGAACGGCTTGCCATATTCGCTCGACATTCCGACCCTGTCCGGGAATATAGAGATGAACGTGGAGTCGGGCCAGTTCCTCAAGCAAGACCCGGGCGCGGCCAAGCTGTTGGGCGTACTGAGCTTGCAAGCCTTGCCCCGTTTGCTGAAACTCGATTTCCATGACGTGTTTTCCGAAGGCCTGGCCTTCGATGGCATCACGGCCAATGCCAGCATCAAGCGCGGCGTGGTGACCACCGATAATCTGAAGATGCATGGCGTGGCGGCAACGGTATTGATGGATGGCACGGCCGATATCGACCATGAAACGACCAATCTGCACGTGGTGGTGGTACCGGAATTTAATCTGGGGACAGGCCCCCTGGTGTATGCGCTGGCCGTCAACCCGGTGATTGGCATTGGCAGCTTTTTGGCGCAACTCTTTCTGCGCGCGCCGGTCATGAAGGCGCTGACTTACCATATGCAGATCGCCGGACCGTGGAAGTCGCCCGTGGTGACCAAGCTCGATGGTGGTAAATTGGAGCCGGTCCCTGCTGCGGCCTCGACGCCGGAGGCGGTCGCGAAATAAGCGCAATAGCTGAACCAAGCTGAACCAAGCTGAACGATAGGTGAAATGATGCATACAGTGGCAGCAATACAAATGATTTCCTCGCCCTCCGTCGAGGAAAACCTGGCCACCGCGCAGCGCCTGGTGGCGCAGGCGGCGGCTGGCGGTGCCAAGCTGGTGGTCTTGCCTGAATACTGGGCCATCATGGGCCAGCAAGAGACAGACAAGCTGGCCCATGCCGAACAGGCCGGTAGCGGACCCATCCAGGATGGCATGGCGCAGATGGCGCGCCGGCACGGCATCTGGCTGATCGGCGGCACCTTGCCGCTGGTCTCGGAGCAAGCTGGCAAGGTCCTCAACACCACTCTGGTGTATGACCCGCAAGGCGAGCCGGCCGGCCGTTACGACAAGATCCACCTGTTTGGTTTTACGCGCGGCGCCGAGTCATACAACGAATCGCGCACCATCGTTGCCGGTAGCCAGGTACGCAGCATCGAAATGCCATTTGGCCGGGTCGGCCTGTCCGTCTGTTATGACTTGCGTTTCCCTGAGCTGTACCGGGCGATGGGCGATTGCGCGCTGATCGTGCTGCCGGCCGCCTTCACCCATACGACCGGCCGTGCTCACTGGGAAGTGCTGCTGCGCGCGCGTGCGATTGAAAACCAGTGCTATGTGCTGGCGTCGGCGCAGGGCGGCCTGCATCCGAACGGGCGCCGTACCTGGGGCCACAGCATGCTGATCGATCCCTGGGGCGAGATCAAGGCGGTATTGCCGGAAGGCGAGGGCGTGGTGATAGGTGACATCGATACCCTGTTCCTGGCTGGCGTGCGCGAATCGCTGCCAGCCCTGGCACACCGCACCATGTAAATTGAATTTTAAGAATAGATAGACATGATCCCATTTGAACCTAATCTGTCCAGCCTGGCCGTGGCGCGCGATATTTTGTTGACGCCGTTCGGCCTCGACGAAGACAAGCTGCTCAAGGCGCTGGGCACGATGTTTACGCACAAGGTCGATTACGCCGATCTGTATTTCCAGTTCACCAAGAGTGAAGGCTGGAGCCTGGAAGAAGGCATCGTCAAGACGGGCAGTTTTTCCATCGACCAGGGCGTCGGCGTGCGTGCCGTGTCTGGCGACAAGACGGCTTTTTCCTATTCGGATGAGATTTCCGAACGGGCCTTGCTGGAAGCGGCAGCCGCCACGCGCACGATTGCGCGCGCGGGCGCTGGCAAGATCAAGGTAGCGGGCCAGACGCAGCTCCAGGGCGGCCGTTCGCTGTACCTGCCGAACGACCCGCTCGCTTCGCTCGATGCGACGGCTAAAGTGCAATTGCTGGAGCGCGTGGAAAAAATGGCGCGTGCCAAAGACCCGCGCGTGGTGCAAGTGATGGCTGGCCTGGCCGCTGAATACGATGTGGTGCTGGTGCTGCGCAGCGATGGCGTGCTGGCGGCCGATATCCGGCCCCTGGTACGGCTCTCGCTGACGGTGATCGCGGAACAGAATGGCCGCCGTGAAACGGGTTCCTCGGGAGGCGGTGGGCGTTTCAGTTATGACTATTTCAGCGACGCCGTGCTGGCACAATATGCCAGCGACGCTGTCAATTCAGCCTTGGTGAACCTGGAAGCGCGCCCCGCGCCAGCCGGCCCGATGACCATTGTGCTGGGGCCGGGCTGGCCCGGCATCCTCTTGCACGAAGCCATAGGCCACGGCCTGGAAGGCGATTTCAACCGCAAGGGATCATCCGCGTTTTCGGGCCGCATCGGCGAACGCGTGGCCGCCAGGGGCGTCACCGTGGTCGATGACGGTACCTTGTCGGGCCGCCGCGGTTCGCTCAATATCGACGACGAAGGCAACCCCACGCAATGCACGACGTTGATCGAAGATGGCATCCTGAAAGGCTATATCCAGGACACCATGAATGCGCGCTTGATGAAAATGCCCGTGACGGGCAATGCACGGCGCGAATCGTTCGCGCACCTGCCGATGCCGCGCATGACCAACACCTACATGCTGGGCGGCGACAAGGATCCGGGCGAGATACTGGCTTCCGTCAAAAACGGCTTGTATGCGGTGAACTTTGGCGGCGGCCAGGTCGATATCACGAACGGCAAGTTCGTCTTCTCGGCCAGCGAAGCCTACATGATCGAAAACGGCAAACTCAGCTATCCAGTCAAGGGGGCGACCCTGATCGGCAATGGCCCCGATGTGCTGAATCGCGTTTCCATGATCGGCAACGACATGCGCCTGGACTCGGGCGTAGGCGTGTGCGGCAAGGAAGGGCAGAGCGTGCCGGTAGGTGTGGGGCAGCCTACCTTGCGCCTTGACGGTATTACCGTGGGTGGCACTGCTTGATTTTCCAAAACTGCTTGTCCCAGCCCGGCACAGGGACAAGCCAGTCTTTCCTCAGAACTTGTACTTCAATCCCGCGCTAAAGAACCGTCCTGCCGCGCCCGCGTAGTCGAGCGGGTTGTAGCCGGTGGCACCGTAGGTCAATGGGTCAAGCGGGGCGATCTTGTCGAACAGGTTCTGGATCGATGCATAGGCTTCCAGCTTGGGCGTGGCCAGCCAGCGGGCAGTCAGGTCCACGCTGGTGAACGAGGCGATGCGGCAGCCGCGCGGCGCATCTGAACCGTCGGCAAAATGCGTGGCGCAGCCGTCGGGATCGTTCTTGAACAGTACATTGTCGAGTGCACCGCGGTAGTTGACGTTGGTCGAGACGCGCCAGCTCTGGCGCTCCCAGGTGATGCCCAGGTTGACACGGTTGTTCGGCGTACCCATGCAGTTGGAAACGTCGCAATTACCATGCGTGCCGGCAAAATCGCGCTGCGTGCCATCCTGCTCCGTGCGCAGCCATTTGTACAGATGGGTCCATTTCACGTCGAAGGTCAGGCTGCCATAATCGCTGCCCAGGATGAAGCGCTGGCGGCCATCGACGTCGATACCGCGCACCGTCGTCTGCGCCGAATTGACATAGTTGGCCAGCACGGCCGTGATGGCGCCAGGGTCGCCCGGTATGCCGGTGGCAGTCGATGGGTCGCGCGCCACATGGCCTTCGGCAATCGCCGTATCTGTTTGTTCCTGGTTGATTTCATTCTTGCGGCGGATTTGCCACAGGTCGACCGAGACGCTGGTGCGGGGCAGCGGGTCCCAGATGGCGCCCAGGGAGTAGCTGCGCGAGCGTTCTGGCGACAGGTTCGGATTGGGCGAGGTGATGATGGCGATCGAAGCGGGATTGCAGGCGGCAGCGACGCCGAGCGCGCAGCGCAATGGATCGGTTGCAGTGGAGAATGCTGCCAGGCCACCGACGCCGTTCTCTGCCGCGCTGGGAGCGCGAAAGCCCTTGGCGAACGTGCCGCGCAAGGCCAGTTCGCGCAGCGGCGTCCATTTGATGCCCACCTTTGGCGTGTAGGAATTGCCCACGTCGCTGAAATGGTCGGCGCGCAAGGCGCCCGACAGTTCCACCTGGCTGAGCACCGGCGCCAGGACTTCGGCATAGATGGCCGAGGCGTTGCGGCTGCCTTTGTAGGCGGAGTAGCCGAGGCCGATGATATTGCCCCGTTCTGTACCCGTAGTCGGCTGTAACTCCGTCGCTTCGTGACGCAATTCTGCACCGACCGCCACGCCCAGCGCGCCGCCGTCCAGCTTGCCGACTTCGCGGCTGGCCTTGAAATCGATTTGTGCGATATGCGTCTTGGCATCGTTGGAAATGGTGGGCGACAGCGCCGCATACAGGGCCGGCGAATTGAGGCCGGCATTTTCCGCGATGCGCCACAGGCTGCCCGCAGGCAGGGCGGCATAGGCGGGGTTCAGGCTGGCCGCAGCCACGTTGACGGCGCTGGGGTTGAGCAGGGCAAAGGCCACGTCGCGCTGCAGATAGCCGTTCTGCTCGTTCGATACCCGGTTTTGCGAGTACAGCAGGGCGCTGTCGATATCCCAGCCGGCAAGCGTGCCCTTGATACCGAGCACATAGCGCTGGAAGGTGGAATCGATGTTCGACACGCGCGGCCCCACGTCGCCTGCCAGGTAGCGCAGGCGGGCATCCGTGCCAAAGTAGGGGTTGTCCGGATGCGTGGCGCCCAGCGAGACGCCTGCATTGCTGACGGGGCCGCCTGGATAACCCACCGAACCGCTGACCGTCGATGGTGTCGTTTGCGAGGTCGATTCGCTGTGATACAGGTTGACCTCGGCATAGGTTTGCAACTCTGAGCTCAGTTGCCAGGCGCCACGGCCGAAGAAGTTGAGGTTCTTTTGCTGGGGCTGGATTTGCCCGTATTGTTGCGCGGCATCAATCAAACAGCCGCCACCCGGATCGCCCTGCGGGTGCGTGGTGAAGTTGCTGCAGGCCGCTGCCGGAAAGGTGCGCGTGAAACCCACGCCGGCCAGGTTGCCGCGGTTGTAGTAATCGAGCGTGCCGGGGTTGCGCACGTTGCCGTTGATGGCGCTGCCGGCCGCATTGTTGGTGGTGATCGCGCCCGTGCCGCCCAGCGCCTGCTGTGCACTGAAGCCCAGGTCGCGCAAGTCGCTGCGGCCGACGGCGCCGCGTCCGTCCCGGTCGCGGTTCCAGATCGGTGCCTTTTCACTGTATTCCAGATTGAGCAGCACGTTGTAGCGGTCGGTGTCGATATCGCCGAAACCATGCATGATGGCCGCGTGCGCATCGCGGCCATCCCAGTATTTGGTCTTGCCGTAATTGCCTTTGATCGTGGTGCCCTGGAAGTCGCGCCGCAAGATCACATTGACCACGCCGGCAATCGCATCGGAGCCATAAATTGCCGAGGCGCCATCCTTGAGGATTTCCACGCGCTCGACGGCGTCGAGCGGAATGATGTTCAGGTCGGCAAAGACCTTTTGCCCATCGTCGGCCAGGCCATACGGCGCCACCCGGCGCCCGTTCAGCAGTACCAGGGTCGAGGCGGTGCCCAGGCCCCGCAGCGAGATGCCCGAGGCGCCGGCAGCGAAGCCATTGCCGAAGGTGGTGGGGACCGAACCCTGGTTGTCGACGGCCAGCGTCTGCAGCAGTTCGGCCACGCTGGACTTGCCGGATTTTTCGATATCGGCGGCGCTCAGGGTTTGCACGGCCGATGCCGTTTCAGCCTGCGTGCGGCGGATGTTTGAGCCGGTAATTTCCACGCGGGCGATCGGCGCCGCCGTGGCACTATCCTGGGCTTGCGCCAATGCAGGCAGGGCCAGCAGAATGGCGCCAGGTGCGAAGGCGTACGGCAATGCGAATACGATGGGGGTAAGTAAAGGTGTAAATAAGGAGGTAAATAAGAGTGGTCCTGCCTTGCAATGTCGCGACATGCTGTTCTCCCGGTTGGATGTGCAGGTGTATGCCTGAACTCCCAGTTTTGCCGGGGCGCCTGTCGCCAGATTCGATCTGCATCAGTTGTGCGCGATATGCGGGACGTTTTATGCTGGTTTGTAGCTGATCTACGACAGTTAAAAAGGCCAGAAAAGTATGAACTTTTCTGGCCTTTTATGGTCGTGCTTTAAGTGAACAGTTTAGAACTTGTAGCTGGCTTTCACGTACAGCGTGCGGCCCAGTGGATCCGTGTAGCGTGGATCGTAGCCGGTCTGGAACACTGTGCCCTGGTTGGTGAATGGCGGGTTGGTGTCAAACAGGTTTTTCACGCCGACGCTGATATCGGTGTTATGGAAGCCCTTGTACGAACCCGACAGCGAGAACGTGGAATAGGCTTTCACGTGCTGCTGATATTGAGCATCGACCAGATTCTGGTCTTCATAACCACTCATGTACTGGTTCGACAGGCTGGCGCCCCATTTACCCTTCGACCAGTTCAGCGATGCATTGTGTTTCCAACGGAACACTGGGTTGTTGTCAGCATACACGCCTACATTCTGGATGTAAGCGCCGCCAGTTTCGTTCTGGTACTCATAGTTGTGTACCCAGGTACCGTCGAACTGCAGGCCGAAGTCGCCATAGGTGTTGCTGTGTGGCAGTCTCCAGGTCAGGCTGGTATCGACACCGGAGGTATGCACTTCGCCGAGGTTGGTCAGATTGGCGTTGACATATTGCAGCGTATTGCCATCGGCCGAATATACGAAGTCTTGCTGGTATTTGGCATAGTTGCCGAACAGCGTTTGCTCTGCCACGGTGCCGATCTTGTCGCGGATCTTGATATTGAAATAATCGAAGGACAAGGTGACGGCATTGACTGGTTCGAGCACCACGCCGAAGGCGAAGGTCTTCGATTTTTCCGGCTTCAGATTGATGTTGCCGCCGCTGCGGATGTTTTGCTGCTGGTTGCAGACCACGTTGGCATTGGCGCCAGGAACGGCCGTACCACCTGGGCACAATTTAGGATCGTTATACGAATCGCCGGTGAAGGTGGTAGTCGCCGGTCCATGCAAGTCATACAGCGTAGGCGCGCGGAAGCCGGTGTTGTACGAAGTGCGGAACAACACTTGTTTGGTCGGTTGCCAGCGGAATCCCACCTTCGGATTGAAGCTGCTGCCGACGTCATCGTAATGGTCGTAGCGCGCTGCCAGCGACAGATCCAGATCCTTGCGCAGAGGCACGCTCAGTTCCGAGAACAGGGCGGCGATATTGCGTTGGCCGGATTGGTTTTGTGCATCGGCATAACCGGAGCTTTGCGCTTGCGAAGCGAGGGCCGTGTTCACATCGTAATCAGCCTTGTCGTGGCGGAATTCGGTACCCACGGCGAAGCCGACTGCGCCTGCTGGCAATTGGTAGATATCGCGGCTGATTTTTGCATCGACGCCGGTGCTGGTCATTTTCGCACCGAGGTATTGGCCATGCAGCTGGGCTGCATCGATATACGCGGTACCGGCAGCGGACTGGTCGCCGAACGGGTTCAGGATGCCATTGGCCACGCCCTGCATGATCTGGCTGTCATTGGTGTAGCCATTGACGAAAGCGCTGGCAGCCTTGCTGATCGAATAGTTGAAACCGACATCGTAGTCCCAGCCTGCAACCAGGCCTTCCGAGGACAGTACCAGACGATCCGAGATACTGGTGTCGTAGCCTTCGCGCTTGCCGGCAGCGACGGTACGCCAGTTCAGCGTCAGGTCGCTGCCATTCAAACCGGCCACGCCGGGCACATTGCCATTGCCTGGATAGTAAGGGCTGGTCGATGGCATCGAGATACCGATCAGTGGCGATGCAGCGATGGCCGTCGTGTCGCTGCTGCGTGCATGCAGGTATTCCACGCTGGCGGTATTGTCTTCGTTGAGCTTGAAGGTAGCCTTGCCCAGGAACGACTCTTGCTGCGTTTTTGGAATGTCATCAATAAAGGTGGTGGTGTCGGTGCGGCAAGTGCCGGTCTTGCTGTTGGCGACCAGGCCAGGGCCCTGGCAGCCGGTAGCGAAGTAAGGGTTGCCCGTCAAGCCGTTATCGGCAAAGAAGTTCGCTGGTTGCGAGGTGCCGCTGGTGCGGTCAACACCCTTGCTTGGAATCAGGCTGGTATCGGAGAAACCGCGCGAGATGGCCGACAGCGCCGATTGCTTGTGCAGGTCGGCCACGCCGAAGACATTGTAGCCATCCTTATTCAGATCGCCATAACCGCCGGTCAGGTTGATGCGCGATTCTTCGCCGCCGCCACTCTTGGTCGGCGTGAAGCCTTCGACGCTGACGGTGGCGCCTTGCACCGAGCGCTTGGTGATGAAGTTGATCACGCCGCCGATGGCATCGGTGCCGTAGATGGCCGAAGCGCCGTCACGCAGGATTTCCACGCGGTCCAGTGCCGACAGCGGGATGATGTTCAGGTCGACCGAGGAGCCGTTAAATGGGTGGCTGGCGATGCGACGGCCGTTCAGCAGGACCAGGGTCTTGTCGGAGCCCAGGCCACGCAGGTCGGCGACCGATTGGCCGCCCGTGCCCAGGCCGACGGACTGGCTGCTGCCTTGCGAGCTTTGGTTCATCGGGATGGTATTCATCACATCTTGCGCCGTCGTCAAGCCTTGCTTGATGAAGTCGTCGGCCTTGATCGAGGTGATAGGCAGTGCCGTCTGCGACGACAGGCGTTTGATGCTCGAGCCGGTCACTTCCACGCGCTGCATGCTGGCTGAGTCATCGGTGCTGTTGTCCGTTACGCTCTGCGCGCCTGCCGCGTGCATGCCTAACAGCAGGCCGCTGGCGCAGATGACGCGCAACGACCGTGACAGCAATTTTTCTATCATCATGGCAAAACTCCTGGTCAATAATTTTTTGTGATTTGTGTTTGTCTACAAGCAAGGGGGTGGCCTTACGCCTGTAACAGAGATGCCTCGCTGTTTTTTTATGCAGGAGACGTATTCATCAAATCACCTTGCCGGTAGCAGGGTCAAGAACCAAAAAGACAAGAGTGAAAATAACCAACAGTAATGATTAATTACAGATGTAAAGAGGTATTGATGCATCTGGAACGTGCTTGTGCGTCGTTGCGCGCGGGCTGATTACTTGAGCCCGCATGGATGCTTGCGATGGGATTTGGAGAGGGGCGACAAGGTCGCTTACAAATTGAAACGTTTGTGAGGAATCGCTATGCCGGGCAGGCTGGAGATAGCTTACTTTTCAATTGTAAAGTTATGTAGTGACAGTATGATGACACGGAAAAAAACGCATATCCGATGGCAAAGCATACACGATGCAAACGTGTTGCACTATGCCGCGCAGCACAAATATGCTTGCCAAGCGTTCCAATTTGGCGTTATAGTGAATTAACACCAACTGGATGACTCGCATGTTCGCTCGCTTTTTTACCGCCTACTTTTACTTTAGCAATTCCAACCCAACGGCGGTGGAGTAGCGGTCGGTTCACGTAGCAGCAAAAACGAGATCCCAGCAAA
>Ga0209901_1000398_pt1 | contig 17679 bp, 12 predicted proteins | sample OrgsoiDNA_201058_FD_185806 | JGI IMG/M metagenome (GOLD analysis project Ga0209901, IMG submission 185806) | Permafrost soil microbial communities from the Arctic, to analyse light accelerated degradation of dissolved organic matter (DOM) -... | ecosystem: Environmental > Terrestrial > Soil >...
CACGGCGATGCGGAAACAGCCAGGCTGGTCAATCTGCATGCGCCCACCGTCACCGAATGGCCGCTGGTCGTCTGCCCGGACGGCAGCATCCGCAAAAATCCCACTCAGGCGGAACTCGGCCGCTGCCTCGGCATGCTGCCCGAGCTCGACGACCGGGTCGTGTTCGATGTGCTCATAGTCGGCGCGGGACCGGCCGGCATGGCCGCCGCCGTCTACGCCGCCTCCGAAGGATTGTCGGTGTTGATGCTCGAACAGCGCGCCTTCGGCGGCCAGGCCGGCACCAGCGCGCGCATCGAAAACTATCTCGGTTTCCCGACGGGTATTACAGGCCGTGCTTTGGCAGGACGTGCCTATGTGCAGGCACTCAAGTTCGGCACCGAAATCGCCATCCCGGCGCCGGCCGCCCGCCTACTCTGCGACGCCGGCACAGGCCCTCTGACAGTGCGACTCGGGGATGGATCGCAGGCACGGGCGCGCACCATCGTGTTGGCCAGCGGAGCGCGCTACCGCCGCCCGGAGCTGGCCAACCTGGAACAGTACGAAGGACGCGGCGTCTACTACTGGGCCTCCTCGTCCGAGGCCCGCTTATGCAAGAATGAGGAAGTGATCCTGGTTGGCGGCGGCAATTCCGCCGGGCAGGCAGCTGTCTTCCTGTCCGGCCATGCCAGCAAAGTACATATGATTATCCGTGGCGCCGGCCTGGCGGCGACCATGTCGAACTACCTGATCGAACGCATCGCCGCCAGCCCCAATATTGTGCTCCACCCGCACCACAGCATCGACGGCATCGACGGCGATGAACAGGGCATCACGCAGGTGCGCTGCGTGAATCGCAAGCACGGTGCTGGTGTACCGCATCAGATATTCAATCTGCGCCGCGTGTTTCTCTTCATCGGCGCAGAACCGAACACCGTCTGGCTGCGCGACTGCGCAGTCGCGCTCGACGAGCAGGGCTTCATCCGCACCGGCAACCATGCCGACGCAGTGCGACGTGCACCGCTGGAAACGAGCGTGCCCGGCGTGTTCGCCATCGGTGACGTCCGCGCCAATTCGACCAAGCGGGTTGCAGCGGCGGTCGGCGAAGGCGCCACCGTCGTAGCACAAATTCACGCCCACCTGGAGCGACTGAAGGCCGGCTAAATCGACGCCGCGTGGCAGCGACACGATGTCCGGCTATCCGTCGCGACGCGCCGCCGTGGCGCGGCCAGACTACGACAGCAGCCGCTTGGCAGCGGGAAGATATGCAAGGTAAGCGTGGATCTGGGACACCACCGCCGCGCCCTCGCCTACCGCGCCGGCCACACGCTTGGTCGAATTGGCACGCACATCGCCGATCGCAAACACGCCCGGCACACTGGTCTCCAGCGCGGCGCGGCGCGGCATATACGCCGGGTAATGCGGCTTGTCGGCGCAAGGATCCTGCATCACGTCGCTGCCGGTGCGGATGAAGTGGTGCTCGTCGACGCATATTCCACAGGCGTCCAGCCAGCGGGTATTGGGCTCGGCGCCGATAAACAGGAACACGTTGCGGATATTCGCCGTGGTCGACTCGCCGCTGAGATTATTTTTCCACGTCACGCGCGCCAGGCATTCGCCCTCGCCGTCAAGCTGCGCCAATTCCGTGTGCGTGTGCAGCACGATATTTGGCGTGGCCGCGATGCGCTCGACCAGATAGCTGGACATCGTTGCCGCCAGACCGGCACCGCGGATCAACATCCGCACCGTGCCGGCGTGCGTGGACAGGTACACGGCGGCCTGGCCGGCCGAATTGCCACCACCGACGAGCACGATTTCTTCCTCCTTGCACAGCCGCGCCTCGATCGATGAGGCCCAGTAGTAAACACCGCGCCCCTCGAACTGCGCCAGCTTGGCCAGCGCCGGGCGCTTGTACTGCGCGCCGCACGCCAGCACCACCGTGCGCGCATGCAGCGCGCTACCATCGTCTAGTGCCAGCCGCAGCGGAAACTCATCGCAATACAAGTTAGCGACCCGCGCCGGAATCGCTACGTCGGCACCGAATTTATGCGCTTGGACATAGGCTCGCCCGGCCAGCGCACGCCCCGATATCCCGGTCGGGAAGCCGAGGTAGTTTTCGATCCGCGCGCTGGCCCCGGCCTGGCCGCCGTAAGCGCGCTGTTCCAGCACCAGCACCGACAGCCCCTCCGATGCAGCGTAGACGGCGGCGGCCAAGCCCGCAGGCCCGGCGCCGACGACCAGTATGTCGTAGACGAACTGCTCATCGAGCTCCGGCAGCAACCCCAGACAACGTCCCATCTCCACCATCGATGGCCGGACTTTCACGCTGCCGTCGGGGCAGACCACCAGCGGCCAGTCGGCTGCCTTCGGCTGCAGGCGTGCCACAACGGCCGCAGCCTGTGGGTCGAGCAGCGGATCGCGCACCGTGTAAGGGTGGCCGTTGCTGCTCAAAAAATTCTGCAGATCGATCATGGCGGGCGCCTCGGCCGGACCGATCAATGCCGGTCCGCTGCCGTTGGCCTGGATCAGCTTCAAGCGTCGCAGGATCAGCGCCCGCATGATGCGCTCGCCCAGTTCGGCCTCGGCCACCACAATGCGGCGCAGCGATTCCGAATTGATGGCTATCGCCTCGAATTCGCCACGCGCGTCGCCGTGGGCCAGCGATGGCCGGTTGGTCAGCTGCGCCACTTCGCCGGTGAACTGGCCGGGACCATATTCGACGATCAGGGAACTGCGGCCCATGCCGTCGTCGCGGCTCATGGCGATCTTCCCCTTCAGGACGATCAACATAGCATAGGAGCTTTCCCCGGCGACGTAAATGCGGCTGCCGTCGGGCCAACGCATGATCTGGCCAAAGCGCTCCAACCGCTTGATCTCGGCCGCCGTCAGCGCGAAATACATCTGGTGCGCGCGCCGTGCAAAATCGGCCACGGTGGTCGGCCCATGGCCGTCCTCGTGCTCATTCGGAAACTCCGGTACTTCGCTATTGGACATGGTCTTCTTCAGGTTGAGATCATCGATACTTGCAGAAGCGCCCGCTAGTAAATTTCGCAGAATCGATATTTACAGCGCGGGCACACGCATACACGGCTCCGCCGATAGCGGCCGATACTCCGACCGACAAGCAGGCCCAGCACTGGACACTCAGGTTGGCCATCGGCGCCGGACCACGCCACACGGCGGATTCTTGCGCGGCGACGCACCACCGACGGCGCAGAAGTCAGCATCGGCTCCGTTACCGGGCGCGCCAGTTCAACGCCGCGCCGCGATCGCATCGCCGGACCAGCCGCCGCCAAGTGCCCGGTACAGGTCGACCGACGCGATCAATATCCGCGTCTGCAATTGCAGCAGGCCGACGTCGGCGCTATATAAGGTCCGCTGGGCGTCCAGCTCTTCCAGATACGAGGCGTAACCGTTGCGGTGGCGGTTGCGTGCGATGCGCAGGGCCTCGGCCGCGCTGTCGCGCCGCGCACGGGTCTGCCGCTCCTGCAGCTTGAGACGATAGACTGCATCGAGTGAGTTCTCGGTTTCCGCGAACGCGTTGCGCACCACGCTCTCATAGGCATAGATCGCCTCGTCGCGCTGCGCGGCGGCGATGTCGGTCTGCGCCTGCAGGCGGCCGCCCTCGTAAAGCGGCGCGGCCATGCCCAGCGTCAGGTTCCACAGCGCGGTGGGAGCGTTGACCAGCTTACTGAAGTCGAAATTTTCCACGCCGCCGCCCACCGTCATCTTGAACGATGGCAGCATTTGGTCGCGCACGGCGACCAGATTGGCGTCTTGCGCCAGCACATTGCGCTCGGCACGGTAGATGTCGGGCCGACGCCGCAGCAGGTCGGACGGCAGGCCAGCCGGTACTGCTGGCGACTCCAGCTCGGCTAGCCTGCGGCCACGCGCGATCTCGCCCGGGTTGCGCCCGGCCAGCACGGCCAGCGCGTTTTCCTGTTCGCCGATGGTGCGCTCCAGCTGCGGCACCAGTTCGGCGGTGGCATCGTATTCCGATTCGGCCTGCGCCAGCTCCAGCCGCGAGCTGTAGCCGATGTCGAACTCGCGGCGCGCCAGTTCGCGCGATTGCTCGCGCAACTGCAAGGTCGCCTGCGCCAATTCGAGTTGCGCGTCGAGCCCGCGCAAATTCAGATAGGCCGAAGCCACGCTGGCCGCGATCGACAGCGCGACCGCGTCGGCGCTGGCCTGCTCGGCCTGATAGCCGGCCAGCGCCGCCTCGTCGGCCTTGGCCAGCTTCCCCCAGACATCGAGTTCGTAATTGGCTTGGAAGCTGCCCTGATAGACATTGGTGACGAAGGGCTGGGCAAAGCCGTTCAGCGTGCGCGTGCGCGTCGGCGTCAGCTGGGCGCTCAGCGTCGGCAGTTCGCCGGCGTGGGCGATCACGGTGCGGGCGCGAAACTCCTGCACGCGCGCACGTGCGATGCGCAAATCGCCGTTGTATTCCAACGCGGCGGCCACCAGCGCGCTCAGTTGCGGATCGCCAAACGCCGCCCACCAGGCGCGCTCGGTGCCTTGCTGGCCGCTGTCGGGCCCGACCTGATTACGCCAGTGCGCCGGTACGGTCAGGGTTGATGCAGGCGGCTGCGCCACCTTGCCTGCGCAGCCGCCCAACAGCAAGGCCACTAGAGGAGCGGTCCATAAAACCCGTGCGTTCACGACTTCGCCTCCGCCGCGGAGGCGCGACCGGACGCGGTGTCGATACTGACCACTACCGACATGCCGGGCCGCAGCCGTCGCGCCACAGCCTGGCCGGCATCGATATGGATACGCACCGGAATGCGCTGTGCGATCTTGACGTAATTGCCGGTGGCGTTATCGGCCGGTAGTACGCTGAATTCGGAACCCGTCGCCGGCGAAATATACTCGACCTCGCCATTCAGCATGGCGCCGCCGAGCGCGTCAACGGTGAACGGCGCACTCTGGCCAACGCGCACGTCGTTCATCTGGGTTTCCTTGAAATTGGCAATGACCCACATCTGCTGCGGCACCAGTCCCATTAGCTGCGCGCCGGAATTGACGTAGGCGCCGCGTCGCACGGTGACCTGGCCCAGCTGACCGTCACACGGCGCGATGACGCGGGTGTTGTCGAGATCGACCCTGGCCGCCTTCAGCACCGCTTGCGCATTGCCGACGTTGGCGATCAGCGCGGCGCGGTTGACAATCACCGACTGCAGATTCTGGCGCGCGATTTCCAGTCCCGCGCGGGCCTGCGACAACGACGCCGCCATCTGCGCGTGCACCGCCTTGACTTGGTCCTGCTCACGCACCGACAGCGAGCCATCGGCCACCAGATGATTGACACGCCCCAGGTCGGCGCGCGCCTTCACACCCTGCGCCTGCGCGTTGTCCAGCGTGGCCTGCGCCAGCACGATGCTTTGCTCGGCGCTGTGGCGCTGCTGCTCCCAGTTGGCCAGCGCGGCCTGCTGCGACTCCAGCTGCGCCTGCGCCTGTTCATAGCGCTGCTGGAAGGTACGCGCGTCGATCAGCACCAGCAAGTCGCCCTGCTTTACATATTGAAAATCCGTCACCTTGACGTCGACCACATAGCCCGACAACTGGGTGCCGATCAGCGTCACCTGGCCACGCACGAGCGCGTTCTCGGTGCTGACGATGGGACTGGAGAACGGCGGCAGGCGCCAGGCGTACAGCACGATCAAAATCCCGGCCAGTGCCACGGCGCCGAAGCCCAGGCCGGACAGCCATTGCTGGCGGTGACTGGTCGGCGCGACCGGCGCCGGTCCGCCCGCGTCGGCAGCGTGGTGAGGATCGGTCTGAGCTGGAGAATTATTGGCCATGTTATTTCTAAGGTGAAGTGAGGAGCCGGGCATGCCGGCTCAGGATTTGACTGGGGCCGGGGTGGGTGGAGGGGCCGACAGCGCGCCCCGGCAGCGTTGCAGGAACTGGATCAGCAGCATGCCGGCCAGCGTCAGCGCAGCGATGGCGGCGATGGCAAGGAACACGTCGTTATAGGCCAGCACGTTGGCTTCGCGCGTGGCCGCCGCACTCAGCGCCGCCATGCCCTGTGCGGTCTGCGCCGCCGGATCGGCCAGCGCGCGGCCGACTGCGGTAGCGCCGCTCTGCACCCGCGCCGCCACTTGCGGGTCGAGCAGCGTCAAATGCTCGACCAGATAGCTGGAATGGTATTTTTCCCGCACGGTTTCCCACGTCCCGACCACGGACGAGCCGAGCAGGCCGCCCAAATTCTGCGTGATCGAAAACATCACCGTGAAGCTGATGACGTTGCGCGGATCGGCCAGCACGGCGACAAAACCGATCATCAGCGTCGGCCCGAAGAACAACGTGCTGCTAAAGGCCAACAGGAACTGGCTCAGGTACAACTGCTCCGGCCGGGTCAAGCTGGTGGCGCCGGCATCCATGAAAGCGCCGACGGCCATCAGCGCCAGCGCCACCATCAACGACTGGCGCAGATTGGCCGGCGATATGGTCAGCGCGCTGACGACCAGTCCGGCGGCGCTGCCAAACAGCACCCAGCCGAACAAGGTATTCATCTGATCGGTATGTAGGCCGAGCGCCTGCAAAAAGCTGATAGCCCCGGTCGCTTCCGCCAACACCACGCGGATCAGTAGAATCGACAACAGCAAGCGCGCGATCTTCGCCGTGCCCAGCCAACGCGTGTTGAGCAAGGGTTTAACGCGGTTGTGCTCGATAAACAGTGCGGTGCAGATCAGGCCGATGGAACACGCCAAGCTGATGCCGATCCAGCGCGCATCGAGCCACCAGTAGACCCTCCCCATCGTCAACGCCATGCACAACAAGCCGACACCGGGCGCGAACAGCAAAAAGGTGAACAGGTCGAGCAATTCGAACGATCTTTCCCGATCGCCCTTGGGCAGGCGCAACGCCAGCACACAGCCCAGCGCCAACAAGCTCAGCCCCAGTTCGAACAGCACCAAGCCACGCCACTCGGCATATTCCAGCAGGCGCGACGAGAACAGCCTCGCCAACGGCAGCGCCAGCTGCGAAAAGCCCAGTCCGAGCACGATGGCCCGGATCCGGTGCGCAGCGGGAAAGGCCTGGATCATGTAGTACAAACCCAGCGACGACAACGCCGCGCCGGCCATGCCGTGGGCGGCGCGCACCGCGATCGCCGCGCCCAGCGTGTGGACCAACAGATGGGCGCAGGCGACGGCCGCGTACAGCAGCAAAAACGTCACGGTGAACGAATGCAGGCCGAAGCGCTGGCGGAATTTGACCAGCACCAGGTTCATCGACACGAACGTCATCGCATACGCCGTCGGTAGCCACTGCATCTCGGCCGCGTAGGCGCCCAGCGTGCCTTGCAGGTTGATTAGATTGGCGGTCACCAGCGCGTTGCCGAGACTGCCGGTCAACGCGACGATCAGGCCGACGATGCCATAGGCCCAGCGCCGCGGCGTCGAATGCAACGGCGTCGATGGCGCGCCCGGCGTGGATGGCCGTTCGGACGGCGCCCACTGCCGGGGCTTGAAGTCATCCTCGTCCTGATCGCTCATGGGACGCTTAGAACGTCACGCCGCCGCTGACCATGATGTACTGGCCAGTAACCCAGGCCGCGCCGTCGGAGGCGAGGAAGGAGGCCACCGGCGCCACGTCGCTGCCGCGGCCGATGCGGCCCAGCGGCGTGTGCGCCACCATGTAGTCGCCGAACTCGCCTTCGGTGATGCCGATGCTGGTCGTACCCTCGGTGGCGATCATGCCCGGGTTGAGCGCGTTGACGCGGATGTTGCGCGCGCCCAGTTCCTTCGACAGCGACACGGTCAGCGAATCGACGGCGCCCTTGGTGGCGGAATAGATCACCGCGTTCGGCGTCGACATGCGGCCAACGACGGAGCCGATATTGATGATGGAGCCGCCCGCCTTGTCCATCAGCTTGACCGCCTCGCGGCAGGCCATCAACAAGCCCATCACGTTGAGGTTGAAGTGCACATGGAATTGCGCTTCGGTCAGCTCTTCGAGCGGACCGAACTGGTAGACGCCGGCGTTGTTGACCAGCACGTCGAGCTTGCCGTATTGCTGCTCGATGGCGCCGAACACGCGCAGTATGTCGGCTTCCTTGGAGAAATCGCCCTGCAGTGCGATGGCGTTGCCGCCGGCCCGCAGGATCTCGGCCACGGTGGCGTCGGCGCCGCTGGCGCTGCTGGCGTAGTTGACGATGACGGTGGCGCCGTCGGCCGCCAGTTGGATGGCGATGGCCGCGCCGATGCCTTTCGAGGCGCCGGTCACGAGGGCGATCTTGTTTGCGAGCTGTTTCATGGTGTGGTCACTTTCGGGTCAGGAGTCGGGCCGGAACTGGCCCGGCATAACTGGATTCTATCAACGACTTCATATTTTGAAGTAGTTAAAATAAGTGAATCTTTCCATTTTTGCCGTGCCGCGCGGGCCGTTTCGGTCAAGCCCCCAGCACCGGGCTGGAGCCAAGCAGCAAATGATTGAATTGCAGCGCGTACTCCGACGCCGACTGCTGATTTTGGCCGGTGACCAGCTGGCCGTCGATCACCACACGTAGACCCTGCGGCTGGACGTGGACGAAGCGGATGCCTGCCTCCTCCATGACGGGCTGCGGATAGTGGGGAATGAAGTTGGGACCGTACAGCGCCTCGGCCTGGACATCCTCGGCCAGCGTGAAACCGGTGGCGCGGCGGCCCGCCACGCGCGTGGCGATATTGCCCAACGCGATGGAGCCGTGGCAAATGGTGCCGACCACCTTCCCGGCAGACCAGAACTGCTCCAATATCCGCGCCATCTCGGCGTTCGGATACAAGTCGACGGCGGCGCCGGTGCCGCCGGCCACGTGTACGGCGTCGTAGTCCGCCACCCGGATCTGCTCCAGCGCGATCGTCGCGCCCAGCCGCGCCACCAGCGCCGGATCGGACAGGAAGCCCTTGCTGACCAGGCAGTCCGGCTCGAAGGAGCCGGGCGTGTAGGGGTCGCTCATGCGGTCCCAGACGATCTTGCCGCCGGCCGGGCTGGCGAAATCGATCTCGCTGCCGCGCTCGGCCAGATGCCAATACGGGCGCGTCACTTCGGGCAACCACGTGCCCATGGGGGAACTGGTAATGATGAACAGGATTTTCAAGCGCGACTCCTCGTCGGAAAGGAAGTGAAAAAGGACCACAGCGGGCCGGTCGGTCGGTCGCTTCATTCTAGAATGACTTCAACTTTTGAACTCGTTAAAATAAGTAAATCCGCCGCCATCGCGAGAAGGCTTGACTTCACAGAATTTCGACTTCAATATATTAAGTAACAGCGCAGTCAACTTACCCACAACAGCTCTCCATTCCCGACCGAGGTGCAGCGATGTCCAAGCACGGTGTACTGCGTTTGACCTATGTCGTGGCGGCGTTGCTGTCAGGCGTGGCGGCTCGCGCCGAGACCACGCTGTATGTCGGCAACGTGGCGCCGTATGCCTACCTGGAAGGGGCCCCGCAGCGCGGCCTGGTGTATGAACTGATCCATGAGACGGCGCTGCGCGCCGGCCACAGCGGCGTAGTGCATGTGGTGCCGCTGCGGCGCCAGATCGAGATGCTGTTGCACGAAGCCGATTCGCTGGGCTCGGTCACCCGGCTGCCCGAACGCGAAGCGCTGTTTTCGTGGCCGGTCAAACTGATGCAGGAACCGATCGCGCTGGTGACATTGACCGGCTCGGCCATCGATATCAGCAGCGTCCCGGCCGCAAAGCGCCTGCGCGTCGGCGTGATGCTGGGCGGCCCGGCCGAAGCGGTGGCGCGCCGCATTGGCTTCGCGCAGATCCAGACCACCACCAACAACCAGAACAATGTCAGCAAGTTGATTGCCGGACGCATCGACGCGATCGTCGTGCTCGGCGGCCTGTTTGCCACCGTCGAGGCGATGCCGGACGCCAGCGCCCCGCATCTGCGCGAAGGCGCCGTGCTGGACCGGGTCGATGTCTACCTGGCAGGCGCGCCCGGCATGGCGTCGGCCGAGATGCAAAAGTGGAGCGATGCCTTCCAGGCGCTGCGGCGCGATGGCGGCTATGCCCGTATCATGCAGCGCTACCACCACGCCGAAGATCCTTGATGCGCAGCCCGGCCGCCGTGCCGCGACCGCCCGCCTCCACACAATCTCGGTTCGGTTTCAGTTCAGCGCCGCGCTCACCACCCGCAGATCGGTGAATTCCTCGATGCCGGCGATGCCCTGCTGCTGGCCCACGCCCGACTGCTTGACGCCGCCGAACGCGACATCGAGGTGCAGCGCCATATGGCGGTTGACCCACACCGTGCCGGTCTCGATCCGCTCGGCCAGCGCGATGCCGCGCTGCGCGCTGCCGGTCCAGATCGTACCGCCCAGTCCATACTCGCTGTTGTTGACGCGCGCCAGCATCTCGTCCTCGTTGTCGTAGGCCAGCACCGGCATCACGGGACCGAACTGTTCCTCTCGCACCAGACGCGCGGTGTCGGGCAAATCGCGCACGATGGTCGGCGCGATGAAATACCCGCCGCCGCCAACCGCGTTGCCGCCGGCCAGGATGGTGCCCTCGGTGCGCGCCTCGGCGATATAGCCGAGCAGCCGCTCGTACTGGGCACGGTTCTGCACCGGCCCCACCGTCGTCGCAGGGTCCATGCCGTCGCCGACGCGCGCCTCGCCCGCCAGCCGCACGAACTCGGCACAGACGCTGTCGAGCATGGCGCGCGGCACATATACGCGCTTGCTGGCAAAACAGATCTGTCCCGCGTTCAGCATCGCTGAGTTAAAGATTTTCGGCGCCACCTGCTTGACATCGGCGTCGTCGAGGATGATGGCGGCGTCGTTGCCACCCAGCTCCAGGCTGAAGCGCTTGAGCGTATCGGCGGTGCTGTTGAGGACCTTCTTGCCAGTCGCCGTCGAGCCGGTGAAGCTAACGTGGGCAATGCCCGGGTGGCTAGATAACACCGTGCCCAGATCGTTCTGGTCGACGATGGTCTGGAACACGCCGGGCGGCAGCGTGGAGGCTGCCACCATGCCCATCAGCAAGGTCGTCAGCGGCGTGGTCGGCGCCGGCTTGGCGATCACGCAGTTGCCGCTGATCAGGGCCGCGCCGACCTTGTGCATCAGCAGGATCACCGGGAAGTTCCAGGAACTGATCGCCGCCACCACGCCCTGCGCGTGGCGCTGTTCGATCACCAGTTCGTCGGCGCTGGCGCGCAGCACCCGCGGCTGCAGGTCTTGTGCGGCGTAGTAGCGCAGCGCGGCGACGGTCACCGTCATTTCGTGACGCGCACGCACCAACGGCTTGCCCTGCTCGCGGGTCAGCAAATGGGCGAACTCTTCGAGTCGCACTTCGATTCCGGCAGCAAAACGCTGCAGGTAGGCGCTGCGTTCGACGTAGCTGCGGCGCGACCAGTCCGGAAAGGCGCGCTGGCCGGCGTCGATGGCCTGCTCAAGCTGGGCCGCATCGGCACGGGCCGCACTGGCAAACACCAGGCCGGTGGCGGGATTGATCACATCGAGGGCCAAGTTGCCTCGCACCAGTTCGCCATCAATTAGCAGTCGGTAGTCCATGGGGGCGTTCCTATCTTGGGTTGTCATGCAACGCATCTTATAAAAGACCGCAGATAGGCGAGCGTTAATGATTGTTAAACGAATTTCCGCCTCATATGGCTTAACAACATTAAACAAAAATGGCCTTCATCACAGTCAAGGCGCTTCCTATAATCAACTTTCCTACACAACCTGAACATCGATCTTCATGAGCCAGCCCAAACAATTGACAACGGCCTCCGGCATCCCGGTCGCGGACAATCAGAATTCGATCAGCGCCGGCCCGCGCGGACCACTATTGCTGCAAGACTTCCACCTGATCGAAAAGCTGCAGCACTTTAACCGCGAGCGCATACCGGAGCGCGTGGTGCACGCCAAGGGTTCCGGCGCCTACGGCACCTTCACGGTGACGCATGACATCCGCAAGTACAGCAAGGCCAAGCTGCTCAGTGAAGTCGGCAAAAAGACTGAAATGTTTGTACGGTTCTCGACTGTCGGCGGCGAACGCGGCAGCGCCGATACCGAGCGCGATCCGCGCGGCTTCGCGATGAAGTTTTATACCGAGGAAGGCAATTGGGACCTGGTTGGCAACAACACGCCGATGTTCTTCATCAACGACCCGATCAAGTTCCCGGACTTCGTCCACACCCAGAAGCGCGACCCGCACACCAATCTGAAATCGGCCGCCATGATGTTCGACTTCTGGAGCCGCGCGCCGGAGAGCCTGCACCAAGTCACGATGCTGTTCTCGGACCGTGGCACGCCGGACGGCTACCGTCACATGGACGGCTTTGGTAGCCACACCTTCAGCCTGATCAACGACAAGGGCGACACCACCTACGTCAAGTGGCATTTGCGCACGCGCCAGGGCATCCGCAACCTGTCCGCGCAGCGCGCCACGGAATTGGCCGGCAGCGACCCCGACTACGCCCAGCGCGACCTGTTCTTCGCCATCGCCGACGGCGACTTCCCGCGCTGGGACGTCAGCGTGCAATTGGCAAGCAAGGGCGAACTGAGCGCATGGGAACAGCGCACGGGCTGGAATCCCTTCGACTTGACCAAGATCTGGCCGCATGCCGATTTCCCATTGCAGCCGGTCGGCGTCATTGAGCTCAACCGCAACCCCGTCAACTATCACGCCGAGGTCGAACAGGCCGCCTTCTCGCCGGCCAACGTGGTGCCCGGCATGGGTTACTCTCCCGACAAGATGCTACAGGGCAGGCTATTCGGGTATCACGACGCGCAACTGCATCGTATCGGCACCAACCACCAGCAGCTGCACGTAAATGCGCCGCGCTGCCCGTTCCACCACCATCAGCGCGACGGCCAGATGGCCATCGCCAACGGCGCAGCGGCGCAAAACTACGATCCGGTACACGCGACCGGCACGCAGCCGCATGCGAGCGGCCATGGCGATCCAGGCTGGGCTTTGTCCGGTGCGGCCGGCCGCTATGACGAGCGCGGCAATGACGACTACTGGACCCAGGCCGGCAATCTATTCCGTCTGCTGCCCGCGCAGGAGCAGCACCATTTGTTCGAGAATTTGGCTGTCGCGCTCTCAAAAGCCACTCCGGCTACGGTGGAGCGCCAGCTCGGCCATTTCGACAAGGCCGATCCAGCCTATGGCATCGGTGTGCGGCAGGCGCTGGGGCGCCACGGCTTGCCGCAGAGCTGATCGTCGGGCGCCTGCGCCAAGCGGCGCTGCGGGCGCTCTTTAATGCGGGCGCTCTTTAACTAACGCTTGGCGGCGCGCTGCTTCTTGGCCGCCAACTGCGCAGCCTGGAAATCGGCGCGGCGCCCTTCCCGTTCGGCGGCGAAAGAAGACCCCATGGTCGGCTCTACGTCGTCGAAGGTAAACGTCGCTTGATCTTCCTGCGGCACCTGCCACAGGTGGTCCAGTTCGATGCCGCTTTTCTTGTGCACCAGCCGGCAGGATGGTTCGCCCGGCGGGCAGTCGCCCTCCCACTTGCGTCCCCAACTGCGCAGCATCATCAAGATCGGATCGAGTTCTTTGCCCTTGGCGGTGGCGTGGTATTCGTAGCGCGGCGGCCGTTCGGTATAGAGCTGGCGCTCGATGATGCCATCCTTCTCCAGTCGCTTCAAGCGCGCCGCGAGCAGATGCGATGACATGCCCGACTGCGCTTGCAACTCATCGAAGCGATGTACGCCCATGCCCAGTTCACGCAATATCAACAATGTCCAGCGATCCCCAACCAAGCCCAACGACCGGCCGATGGGGCAGACACTGTTACTTATTTCATCCCAACTCATGGAGTTACCTTCTGTTCAACAATCTAAGTCACTTCATATTTTACACCTTTAACATATTTTAACAGGCCGGTCAGCGATGTAGCAGCAATGTTTCAATATCGGTAAATCGGCTTAATCTGGCGCAACGGGGGCCATCGATAACGCCGGTGTGATGGCGATGGCGCAAGAGCGATTTGAAGGAAATACAGGGGCAATCGCTGGTATGGGCCCGAATCATGGAGACGCTGGCACCATGATGGCTACCGCATGGGAGAACTAGCGATGCGGTCGAGCTATTCGGACATCGAGTACGCCAACAACAAGAGGCTGACCGGGCGCGAACGTATTTCTTGCGAGATAGACGCCAACACGCCATGGCTGACGCTGCTGACCGCCGCGCCGCCATCGATCAAGAACCGGGATGGCAAGCGCGACGAGGAACTACACCAGTCGAAGAACGGCAAGAACTGGTTCTTTGACATGAAGCCGGACATTGTACTTAGAATAGCTGCCAACCAAGTTGCGTCCTGAGGGCAACCTTCGCTGGCAATGCGCCATACTGGGCCTGCTGCAGCGCTACACGGGGATCTCTTCGGCCAACCGGTAGCAAACGCAACCGGCCAGCTGTTGCAACGGCGCTCCTCTCATCCAAAAACTGATGAAGTCCGCGTCGCCCCAAGCGCTTTATTTTTACTGGGCGGTGCTGCGGACCACGCCTTTGCTGCCGATCAGGCTGAGAATGCCATCATCCTGCAGCCGGATAAAAGCACCGTAGTTGCCGGCCGTGTCGCTCGACCAGACCGCTTTGCCCAGCGCGGTATATTCGACCAAGTTGCCGTCGTGTTGCATCAGCACTTGCGCCACCCGCTGATTGACGGTGCCGCTGGCCCAGATCGCGCGGCTACCCTGATAGATGACCAGGTTGCCATCGAGCTGCAGCAGCAGTTTGAAGCGTCCGTCACAGGAGGAAATCGAGCGCCCTGGCGTCAGGTTTTGCAGCGACTTGAGCACGCCGCAGTTGGCCGCAGTCGTCAGCCACGGCGTCGCCGGCAGGGTTGCCGAATTCGGAATAGTACCGGCCAGCGTACGTTTAATTTCATAAGCCAGGCGCATATAAAAGTCCGACGGCAGCACATCGCCATCGGCATCAAGCGTGAGCCAGTAACCCTGGTCCGGGGCCTGCGAGCGCAACGACGCGACCTTGAAGATCGCAGTGCCTTCATTGATTTCGTCGAACATGGCGATCTTCACGGCGTGGGCGCCGACGCTGCGGGCGTTGTAGGCTTGCTGCCATAGCAGCGTGCCGCCTAGCCGCGCGGCGCCATTCGGATACGAGCTGCGATCGGCGTTATGATCGGCCGAGCCAGGAATCAGCACCGGCATATACAGCTGGTGATTTTTGGCGGTCAGGGCCATCTCCGGCTGTAAGTGCTGGGTCAGGTAGGCGTTGGCGTCGGCAATGGTGCTGTTGACGCCGACCGTCCACGGCTGGATCACGTCAAGCTGGGCGTAGACCGCCGCCCAGCCGGCGCCAGGTGCGGAGCCGTTCTGGCCCGGAGTGGCCCAACCGTTCGAAACGCCGCCCATCACCGTCGCGTGTGCGGTTTGCTGGAACCAGGTGATGATCTCCCGCGCCAGCACGGGATCGGAAATGTGGTTGCCAGTCAAACCGATACCCCACAGCGACACGAGCGGCTTGCCGTTGTGCCGCAGGTAGGCTGGGCTTCGGGTGATGCCAAGGTCATTGACCAGGTGGTTCCAATCGTTCTGCAGTACCGCCAAGATCTGGGCATTGCTATAGCCGGTATAGTCGGCGCTCAGGTCATATTCCACAGCGAATACCCGGCCGTGGTCCTGCGCGGCTGCCATGATGTTGCGCAGGCTATTTTCATGTTCGGCGACCTGGTTGGGAATTTCGCCAATGAAGCGCTGCGCCAGCACGCCGTCGATACCGTATTCCTGCATCCAGGCGAAATGGGTTTCGGCCGTTTGCTTCGGATACGAGGAGAACAGGTAGGCGGGCTTGCCCTGGATGGTGTAGTTGACTGCCGGGCAGAGCGAGGCCGGGTCCATGCCTGTGAGGTCGGGATAATCATCAACCGTGATGGTCGCGGCGCTCGGCGCGGCGTTATTGCTGCTCCAGTGGCTCCAATTATTGCCGGGAGAACCGTCGCCGGGGCAGCGGAACCAGCCCTGGTAGCCTACCAGCACCTTGCCTATCAGAGTGGACGGATCGACCGTTTGCGCCGATGCCGGCGTCAGCGCCGTCCCGAGGGCGAGCGCGGTGATGGCCGCAGCGACACGCATAAAGTTCAGATACAGATTGGGGCGCAGGTACGGGCGCAGGTTCAGAAGCGCGCTGCACGCAGCGGTAGCGATCGCGTGCGATTTACTGATTTGGATCACGCTGGATTCCTTTCTGGGGGCAATAGAATGCCGATCGCCAAATAGTGATTATCATAAAATTTCTTAGTTTTGTTTTCAGGCGGAACGCCAGTCCGGCACGGTGCGCAGTCCCGCCAGACGCAGGAAATAGCCCGGACGGCTGCGTTCATTATAGCTTCATTTTTTGAAGCCAAAAAATCTGATCCATCTCAACATAACCACGGCCCCGCACGCCTCTCTGGCACATCAGATCGCAGCGGCTCACCGCTGGTTAAACAATGCCAAGGCGGCGCTGATTTAATCAGCCTTGGGATACGCTGAGGCCGTGGCGCCGCAGAACGCTGCGACTGGTCAACATGGCGTACGGCCGGCGATGGCTCTCCCCAGAACGCAAGCTGTCTCTAACGCGGTTCCCAGCGCGCAGGGAATCGTTCCTCGTCCTTCGACGCCAGCAACTGCTCACGGGCGTAGGCACGCGTACTGTTCAGTAAGCGATAGGACTGACGCGGCACGTCCGACTCGGCTACGACCAGCGACTTGGCCACGAGATTGGCCAGCACCGGTAGTACGCACCGTCCCGGCACGAACAGACAGTTGACGGCGGCAATGGCCTGCTTCAGGCCAAATTCATGCTGAAACACCGACAGACGCCTCAGTACGATCTGCTCTTGCGCAGGCAACCGCAGGAAGCTCCAGTCCAGAGCGTCCCACATGCTGCGATGGCGCTGCAAACCAGTGCGCCGGCCGTCGGCAAGCAGATGGAAGCGGTAGTCCATTTGGTGGAGTATTTCGTCGATAGTAAACAGCTCAGTGCGCGCCGCGGCCAGTTCGATCGCCAGCGGCACGCCGTCGAGACGGGCACACAATTCAACCAAAGTGTCGACATCACCGTCACGCAGCACGAAATCAATCGAACGAGCGCGTGCTCGCTCGCAAAATAATTCGATGGCTGGATAACGGAGCGCCTCATCGATCGACAATCCCGTCATGCCAACAGGCATTGCCAGCGCCGGCAAACGATAGACGGCCTCTCCACGCGCAAGCAAGGGTTCCCGACTGGTAGCCAACATCCAAAGTTCTGGCACCAGCAAAAGCAGCTGCGCCGCCAGCGCCGCTGTCTCTTGCAGGCGACATTCACAGCTATCAAGCAGCAGCAGCGTGCGCCGCCGCCGCAGTTCCTTCAGTATCGGCGCGATGCCAACGGCTTCGTGCCAATGCAACCCTAGCGCAATCGCCAATGCCCGGGGCAGCGAGCAAGCGTCATTGATCGCGCCCACATCGATCACGCAAGCGCGTATGCCGAACTGCGCCACCAGGCGGCCGGTCACCTCGCGCGCAACGACAGACTTGCCGATGCCGGCCGGTCCGGCGATCGTGCGCAACCGGCGCTCCGGGAGGTCGCGTACCAGCTCGGCGATCACGGCGGCGCGTCCCAGTGCCGGCCGGGCCCACGACATGAACCACGGAGCGGCTTGCTGGAGTTCTCCGGACGCTGGCAGCAGTGGCATCGGGGTAACGGCAGGATCCGACCAGCAGACCTCCACCGGCGCGACGAAACTATAGCCCTTGCCGGGCACGCTCTCGATG
>Ga0209901_1000399_pt1 | contig 17645 bp, 10 predicted proteins | sample OrgsoiDNA_201058_FD_185806 | JGI IMG/M metagenome (GOLD analysis project Ga0209901, IMG submission 185806) | Permafrost soil microbial communities from the Arctic, to analyse light accelerated degradation of dissolved organic matter (DOM) -... | ecosystem: Environmental > Terrestrial > Soil >...
AGGTGCACGCGGCGGCGGCCTATGGCGCCGTGCTGCCCGGCGTCGCGTTCAGCGTGCCGGCACGGCCGGGACTAGAACTGCGCGTGGTGCCGGGCGGCGCCTTGCTGGTGGCGGCCGGGATGCAGGCCGCGCCGCCGGTACGCGTCGATTTGTGCAGCCAGCTGCGCGAAGCCGGCAAGCCGCGCCTCGTACCGCTGCGGCTCGGCTATCGCTTCGAGGACGTGCAGCGCTGGCTCGCGCACGGCGCCGGCGCGGCCGAGCAGGGCACGCTGCGCAATGTGCTGCTGGTGGATGCCACGTCGGCCACGGAGGCGATGCCGGAAGTGCAGATCAGCGGCATGGCGCGCGCCGACTTCGCCGATCCGCTGAGCGAACCGCTGCAACTGAGCTGGCGCAGCGCGCAGGGCAAGGCGCGCTGGATCAGCGATGCCAGTTTCGGCCAGGTCGAGGAGGGCGCCGGCGCGCAGGTCGCGTTGCGCCAGCAGGGCTGGCTGCTGTGGGGCACGGCCGCGCTGCGCATCGAGCGCCGCGCCAACGCCATGTGTCCGCAGGCCGGCGACCTGCTGGTGCAAATGTATCACCTGCCGTCCGCCATGCCGGCCGGCGGCCTGCACGCGTTGGTGACGGCCTTCCCCGCGCGCGGCCGGGCGGTCAGCTCGTCGCTGGCGCCGGGCCAGTATCTGGTGCCGTCGGCGCCGCGCGCCGCGCTGGAAGACCAAACCCTGTTCCAGGACCTGCAAGCGCATGGACTGGTGCGGCTCAACGCCAACGGCGCGATCGATACCGTGCCGCGCGACCTGGCCATGTGGAGCGCCGCCGCAGACACCGGCCGCGCCGCGCCGCTGCCCGGCTGGAGCGATGTGCAGCTCGACCACGCCGCCGTCAAATTGATCAAGCGCCTGTACTACGAAGCCGACGGCGATTACGTGCGCCAGCAGATCGATATCTACAACAGCGAATTGCGCCTGCTGGCCTGGCGCGTCCGCAGCGGGCCGCAGTGGAACGCCAGCGTGGACGGCGGCCCGGTCGCGGCCACCACGCAAATGCCCGGCGTCGCCGCGCGCCTGTTCGACGCAGTGCCGCAGGGTTGGCAGCCGTGGATGCGCGTGGCGCACTGGCCGCAAACGTCGGCGCCGCCTATCGTCCATCTGACGCTGGATTTGCCACGGCCCGCCGTCGGCGGCGAGACCATGCAGCTGATGCTGATCGGCCGCGCCGCCAACGCCAGCGGCGCGCACTTGCAACTGCACGCCGCGTGCACGGGCCGCGCCTGCGCCGCCGAAGACGACGCGCAACTGGTGTCGCTGGAATTGCAGGCCGGCGCGCGTAGCGTGCGGCTCGACGTGCAGGCGCTGGCCATGCAGGCGCCCGAAGATCAAAAATACCGCCACCTGCGCGTCGACGGCGGAAAGCTGGTGTGGCAGGCACTCGGCAACGGCGGGCTGCCATCGTCGGTCAGGGCGCAGGCGCAATCGCCGGTGCTGCTGCAGGACCGCAACGGCACTTTGTTGTGGGCCGACGGCGCGCCGACCCAGCCCGCGCTGGATGCCGGCCTGGCACCGATGCTGGGTTTCAGCGCCGATCACGCCAGCAGCGTGGCCGGCATGCTGGCGCGCCTGCCGTCGGCGTCCGGCGCCGCCGTCACGGCGCGCATGACGCTCGACCTGCCGCTGCAAACCCTGAGCCAGAAAGTACTGGAATGCGTCGGCATGCGGCGCGGCCACTGGGATGGAAAAGTCTGCGCCGGCGGCAGCGACGCGCCGGACGGCCGCCACGCCGGCATGGTCATCCTCGACACCGAAACCGGCGATGTGCTGGTCGCCGCCGGCGCCGGAGCGGGCGCAGTCAACAGCGCCAACTGGTCCGAGGTGCGCGACTTCGACCGCGCCGATCCCGCGCGCAGCCCGCTGCGCCTGCCCGCCTTGCAGCACGACGGCGGCGCGCACCAGAGTCCCGGTTCGACGTTTAAAGTCATCAGCGCGCTCGGTCTGGAACTGGCCGCCGCCAACGACGCGCAGATCGACAGCCTGTTGTCCGGCATGCCGCTGGCCGCCATCAACCATCTGGCGCAGCAGCGCGGCTACGGCTTCCACACCGACGCCGCGACCTATCCGACCAACCCGCACCTGGCCCACATCACCAACTACAAGGAACAGAGCCTGGACCGGCGCGCGCAGGAAGGCCGCCTCGGACTGGCGCAGGCGCTGACCTACAGCCTCAATACCTGGTTCGCGTGGTCGAGCGAGATGAGCGACCGCAGCCTGTTCGGCCGCCCCGATGGCGGCGCGCCGGACCTGCAGGCGCTCGACGCCAACGCGCTCGACTCGGTGCGACCCATCGTCGCGGCGGCGCACCGCCTCGGCTTTGAACAATCGCTGCGCCTCGACGGCGGCCTGCTGCCGGCCGATTTCAACTGGTCGACCTGGGACGCGCTGCAAGCCACGCCGGCCCACATCGACCCTATCCACACGCGCCATGAACTGCGCCAGATGGCCATCGGCCTGCGCATGCAGGTGACGCCACTGCAAATGGCGATCGCCGCCGCCGCAGTCGGGCAGGGCAAGGTCGTCGCGCCACGCCTGTTGTTGACGCTCGACGGCAGCGACAGCGTGGTGCCGGCCATGCCCGATATCGGCATCCGCCTCGACCGCATCCGCGCCGGCATGAAAGGCGTGGTCGATGTCGGCACCGCCGCCAACGCCTTCGGCGGCAAGGCGCTGGCGCCGCTGCGGCCCAAGTTGTACGGCAAGACCGGCACCGCGCCGACCGGCGACGACAGCGCCACGGTCTGGTTCACCGGCTGGCTGGAGCCGGGCAGCCTGCCGGGCCAGACGCACCGCCTCGCGGTGGCAGCCTTCGTCAGCCATTCCGAAGCGAGCGGCGGCGACCACGCCGCGCCGGTCGTCGCGGCGGTGCTGTCGACGCTGTTGCTACAGGACTCGGTGCGGAAGCCGGAACAGAAGGGGATTTAGCCTTGTAAACCACATAACGGGCAGGCGCATTCTGTGGCATGATTTTGAAGCGTCCGCTGGCCGTTCACACTGCGATGGCCCGGCGCTCTTTTATGCACAGGACTGTATGCGGTTGCCAGGAACCCGATATCAAGAGCATGGCTGGGAGCAGGTGCGCAAGCTGCTCGGACGCTGCTCGCTGCAGGCCTTCCGGCAGATCGACATGGCGCTGATGCTGGACGCGCCGCACCACGCCGAGCTGCTCGACCAGTACACCGACGCGGTGGCGGCGGCGCTGCGCCTGTCAGGCCAGGGCGCGCGCGCCGAGGCGGCCGGCAACAGCTATGGCGACGGCGTGTGCGAGCTGGCGCTCAGTCTCGTCTTCGAATTGCGCGCGCAACCCACATACTGGGGTGGTTTGATGAGCGCCATCGCCGGCGAACACGCGCGCATCGGCGCCTTCTGGCGGCAGGCCTCCGCCGACGCCATGCTGCGCAAAAAAGTCAACGACATGTACGCCGGCCTGCGCGACAAGATCGACGCCGACAGCTACACCGTCACCACCGGGCGCGCCTGCTCGCCCAACAAGATGTACACCTACCGCATGCTCGACACGGCCTATCGCGACATCGCGCAGCTGTTCGCCGGCTGGCGGCAGCACGCCGCGCAAGTCGGCGCGATACTGGGCCGCGAGCTGGCCGGCATTCCGATCGAGGCGCGGCAGATGAAGTCCATCGCCGGCTGCAAGGCAGAGTGGATCATCCGCTGGAGCGCGTCGCAGGAGCAGTACAGCGGAGCGGCGGGCCCGCTGCACACCAAGTCCAAGCGCTTTTCCAGCCTGAAAAACAGCCCGGAAAAAATCGCCGCGATGTTGATCGAAATCGGCGACTACGAAGAACTGTCGGCCAACCTGGACAGCGGCGACGACTGGCAAAGCGACGCCGGCGAAGCGGCGCTGTGGCTGGAAGACTACTGGCGCGTGATCGGCGAATCCGAGGCACGCGAAGCCGAAGAAGAAGAGGAGGCGCCGCTGCCCGACGTCGTCGACCAGATCCTGCAAGCGCCCGAGCCTGACGACGAAGAGGAGGAATTCGAACTGGCCGACGAAGCACCGGACGACGACGAGGAGGGCGAGCCGTCCGAGTCGGCCGCCGTGGCCCCGTTGCTCGAGTCGCCCGCCAGCACCGACCAGTTGCGCGACGAACAAGCCATCGCCAGCGCGCTTTCCCTGCCCCCCCGCTATCTGGAATTGGCGCGGTCGGCACAGGACAGCGGCAGCTGGACGCTGCGCATGCTGAAGGACGACACGCTGGCGATCCGGCTGGCGGTCTACCACAAGCTGCTCGGCGCCAGCGACGACAGTTATCCCGATGCCTGGCTGGACCCGGCCACCGGCGAGCTGCCGACCTTGCAGCAGCTGGCGGCGCTGGACCAGGTCTCGATGCCGACCTTGCGCAAACGGCGTAACGCCGCCATCGACAAGCTATACGCGGCCCAGTCCCGCGATGGCGTAAAGAAGGAGTAGGCATGAATTCGACACCGATAGACGACAAGCTGCACCAGCGCCTGCTGCTGGCGCGCGCCGTTCCCGGCGACCGCCTGATGCTGGGCGACGACACGCTGCAGGCCGCGCTGGCCGGCACGCGCGCGCTGACGCCGAACGAGCGCGCCGCCTTGCAGCAGTCGCCGTTGACGCTGCGACGCTTTCGTCACCTGGCGTTGCAGCGGCATGCCGCTTCTCAATCCGCTCCTGCGCCGACGGCGGCCAACGACGCGCTGTGGCCGGGCAGCGGCGGCATGCTGCGCGCGGCCTCCAGCAGCGCCGTGCTGGATGAACTGATCACCGACGACCGTTACTGGACACTGCACTTCTTACCCAACGACGACAGCTGGCAAGTGGTGCTGACTTTGGCGCCCAACGCGCCGTTCGCCGCGCGCCTGTTGCGCGAGCAGGCCATGCTGCGCGTGGTCGACGGTGGCGGCGCCATCATCCTGCAAGGACGGCTCGACGCCGACGGCGAATGCGAACGCGCATGGCCGTTCGACACCGCGCCCGCCTCGCATTTCCACCTGTACGGCGCCAGCTTCGCCGTCGAACCGGTCGCACCGTAGATCATGGGGCTGTTCACGCGACGGCGCCGGCAAGCCACCGATACCAGTGGCCTGGGAGCGAGTGTCATCGCGCTGCGCGTCGGCGATGTTGATGTCGCGCCGGTCGGCACGGCGCTCGTCATCTTCAATGCCGCCGGTTATGCGCGGCGCGCTGTCGCCGGCCGCGTTGCGCCGGGCGAGGGCGAGACCGTTTACTGCGTCCATCCCGGACCGTACAGCATCGACCTGATCCCATTCGCGGCGGCGCCTGAACTGGGTTTGCGTTTGCGCTTCCTGATCGACGCCTCCGATCCGCGCGTGACGCAGCAGCGCTTCGACCTGTTTTTATTCAGCGAAGCGGAAGCGCAACTGAGCGTGGCCGCATTCGGCAAGGCCATCGAATCGGCGCTGCAATCGGAGCTGAATCAGGGCAGCCTCGATCTGCCGCCCTGCACCGCGCTGGAGGAATGGCATGCGTTCCGCGCCGGCTTGAACCAGTTGCTGTACACGCGTTTCGGCATCACCGTGGACGATTGCGTGCCGGTCGATCTGGGCGATAGCCGCGATTTCGCGCAGATGCTGGCGGCGCGCGTGCAGCGTATTGCAACTGATTTGCAATTCAAAGCTGACGCGCCGGGGCCGGAGATCGCACCATCGCCCGTGGCCGCACCGTCGCGCGTGGCCGCGCGCGCGGCGATCCGGCCGGCGGTGCGCGAGGCGGACGCCAAATCCCTGCGCCGCCTGTTCCTCGAATTGCCGGCGCTGACCAGCGGTTTGCGCGTGCTGGCGCTGCCGGCCGGGCAGGCGACGTTCCAGTCGCACCAGCAGCTGATGCAACGACTGGGCTTGATTGCACTGAGCGTCGGCACGATGCCATCGCTCGATTGGGCTGCGCCGGACCAGTCGGTGTCGGCACTTGAACAGAATCGCCGCAGCGCCGACAGCGCGCGGGCGGTCCTGTCGCTGGACGAAGCATGGGCGCTGTTGGCGCGCTTGCAGCTGGCCGTGCCGATGCAGTTGGACGAATTGTTTGACGACGCCGACAGAATTGTAGCTAACCTCGAACATCATTTGCAGCGTCGGCGTGCCGCGAGTCTGGTTCCGGATGTTGATGACAGCGCGGACGAAGCAGCCGCGCCGCGCAAGGAGCCATCGCTATGACGATGCCGAACAGCGCAGAATGCCGCAGCGTGCTGGCCGATGGCCGCGTGCTGACGATTACCGCCACGCGCCGTCCGCGCGCCAACCGCGCCGACGTCAAATGCGTGGTTGCGGGCGCGCCGTCGATCTGTGAGCGGATGCAGGAAGTGGTGCGCCTGGCGCGCCACACGGAAGCGCGCTTCGACAGCCGTGATCAGGTTGTCCTCAGCATGGACATCGCGCCCACGGCGGTGGAGCGCGACTGGGAGCTGGCCGCCGTGCTGGCCGACCGCATCGTGCGCGGCGCGTACCAGCCGCCGCAAGCGGCCGAGGCGCCGCCGATCTACGCGCAGGGCTGGTCCGACGCCTGGCATCTCGCCAGGGTATGCGGCCAGCCGGCGCTGGCCATGGAGCGCCTGCGCCCCCGCTTGACGGCATCGGACATCGTCATCCTCGGCGACGACGGCGCGGAACCTAGGGATGACGCGCGCGATGGCAGCGGCTTGACTGTATCGCATCTGGGCGGCTTGACCGGCCATACCGATCCGTCGGCATCCGTGTCGACGGCGCGCGCGTGGTTCCCCTTGCACAGCGGCGGCGTGAACGACAGCCTCAATTGGGTCGACGTCAGCGTCTATCCGATCGAGACGGGCGGCGGCGAGGAGGAAACGACCATCGCCGCGCCGGAACTCGATCCGACGGCGCAGCTGGCCCTGCGCCAGGCGCTGGCCGGCGCGCGGCATTTCGATGGGCGGGGACTGGGCCGCTGGCGCACCGTGGTGCGCTTCGGCCAGCCGCGATTCCAGGGCACGTCCTACGAACTGGCGCTGGTGATGGCCGACCGCCTCGCGCGCGGCCGCGAGTTCGTGCCGCGCGGACGGGTGATCGCCAGCGGCTGTTCCAGCGCCTGGCACGCCGGCCGCGTCGAAACGGTGGAAGGTCACGAGGCCAAGCTGGCCTTGATTTTAAAACAAGCCGGCCGGGGCGACCGGGTGCTGCTGCCGCTGGCCTGGCAGGCCGATTTGCCGGCCGATTTCGCAGCGGCGCTGCGTGCGCGCGGCGCGTCCCTGGCCTGCATCGGCCAGATCGGCATTATCTGAATCGTGCGCAAGACTGAAAGCGGCGCGCCCCTGCTAAAATCGTGCGAGCGGGGAGCCCGAGTAGATGAACCCAAGAAGGAGTCTGACATGTTCCAAATGTTTGGTTTTGGCGGCGTCAAGTGCCCGCGGTGCGAGCACAAAAACGGCGGCGAGTCGGGCTACTGCGACAACTGCGGTTTGACGCTGGGCGCGCCGCGCAGCGAGCCGCTATTGCGCGACAACCGCTGGATACCGGCCAACGACGAACTGGCCGTGTATTTCGGCGTGCGCGAATTGTCCGGCATCTTCACCAAGACGCTGCGCGTGCCGGCCACCGCGCGCGCCTACATCCTGCAGGCCGACAAGGCCACCGAGGTGCCGCAGGGCGAATACGAAATCGAAGGCTTCTTCACGCGCCTGAACCACCTGCTGCGCAGCCAGCACGCGGAAATCCTCATCACGCGGACCACGCCGCTACCGGTCGAATTCGTGTTCAGCGATTTGCACACGGCCGAGCATCTGAAAGTGTCGGCGCGCTTCACGGTCGGCATCAAGATCGAAAACGTCAGCGCCTTCGCGCAGCATTTCATGACCACGCCGGGCACCGTCACCACGCTGCACCTGCACGATTTGCTGGCGCCGTCGGTGCGCCAGCTGGCGGCGGAATTCGTCGGCGGCCGTTCGATGCGCGACATGGCGCACAACGCCGAACTGCGTCCGCAACTCGACGAGCGCCTGCAGGCGGCGCTGAAAATGCGCCTGGCCGAATATGGGCTGGCGGTGGCGCAGGTCGAGACGATGGCGCTGCGCCACGATAAATTCGACAGCAACCGCGAACGCATCGGCACCTTGTGGCTGGTGACGGACGAACGTTTCGTCCAGCTGGAGCACGTCAAGCAGCTCGACGAGTTGTACAACGCCGAGGAATGGCAGGCCATCTGGCGCGAAGAGCAAAAGATGCGCAGCGATTTCCGCCGCGCCGAATTGAAGCAGGACGCCGGCATCGACAAGGCCGAACTGGCCTTGCAGGAAGCCGAGCGGGTACAGGCGATCCGCGCGCGCGAGGTTGAGCTGTACAGCCGCATCATGGAATCGAAGACGCGCAAGGTGGCGCTGGAACGCGGCGCCGGCACCACGCTGGCCGACCTGGAGCACGAGCTGGCCAAGCACCGCGCCGCGCGCGCCGGCGACGAAGCCGATTGGGAGCATGTGCGCCAGCTGGCGCAGATCAAGATGCGCACCGGGCTGGAACTGGCGCAGCAGGAGGCGGCCGAACAGCGGCAACTGGCGCAACAGCGCTTCACGCACCAGCTGCAACAACAGGCGGTGCAAAACCAGATCGCGCAGGCGCTGGCGATCGAGGACGAATCGCGCCGCCGCGCCGAGTTGGAACGGCTGCATCAGCGCGAGGCGCAGCAGAAGCAGCGCGACGCCGAGGTCGAGGCCGAGCATCATACCGCCCGCTTCCAGGGCGTGGCGCTGGAAAACGCGGCCCGCCGCCGCGAGGCCGAGCGCGTGCTCGAATGGCAGGACCAGATGCATCTGGCGCAGCAGCGCGACCTGCTGCGCGGCGACGCCGTCAAGGATGCGGCCAACGCGGTGCAGGTGGCCGAGATCAATCAGAAGATCGAGGAACTGCGCCGCGCCGGCGCGCAGGCCGACGCGGTCGCGCAGTACGAGAAGCTGCTGCGCACCATCGAGGCCGACGGCATCCACGCGCGCCAGAACCAGGCCAATACCAAGCAGGCCATGCTCGACCAGCTGGCCGTCGACGAGCAGCGCCTGATCCTGAAGCAGCGGGAACAAGAGGCCGAGTGGCAGCGCGAGCTGAAAAAAATGGAGCACGAACGCGAGGAAAAATTCGCGCGCTGGAAGGGCGATTACGAGACCTTGCAAGCGACGCAGTCGCATGAGCTGCGCCGCATCGAGAGCATCGGAAAACTGAGTGACACCGGCAAGGTGGCCACGGCCGCCGCGCCGAACGCCGAGGCGCTGACGCAGATTATGAAGCTGCAAATCCAGGGCGGCATGAGCGCCGAGCAGATCACGGCGCTGGCGCAGGTGGTCGCGGCCGAACAGGGCGTGACGCCGGCCGAGGCGGCGCGCCTGGCGCATGAACGCGTGCTGGAAGAGCGCGGCCATCGCGATACCGAAATGGACAAGGATCGCCGCCACCAGCTTGATTTGATCAATCTGCAAAACGCCTCGCACGCCAACGCGATGACCTCGCAAAGCCAGTTGGGCATCGGCGTGGCGCAGGCCGGCGCGCCGGTGCACCATCACCATGCGCCGGCAACGGCGCCAGTCTCCGCGCCGGCTCCGGTCAAATACTGCAGCAACGGCCATGCTGCCCGCGCCGGCCATCCGTTCGATAAATTCTGCGCCGAATGCGGCGTGCCGCTACAACCTTGATGGGATAAGCCGTACCCAGATGATGCAAACAGCAAGAGACAAGATACGCGAACTGCGTGCCCTGCATGACGATGGCTTACTGAGCCTGCAGGAGTTCGACCGCCGCAAGAACGCCATCCTGGACGCGGAATACGCGCCGCCGGGCGGCACGGCCACACCTGTCGCGCCGCTGGTCCGGCAGGGCACGGAGCTGGGCCTGATGTCGGGCCAGGAGATCGGCCCGCAGAACCGCCGCTATCGGCTGGAGCGCCTGATCGGCATGGGCGGCATGGGGCAGGTGTGGCAGGCGACCGACCTGGCCACGCACGCCGAGCTGGGACACAGCGACATGGTGGCGCTGAAAATCCTGCCGCCGCAACTGACGCTCAGCGCGACGCACGCCAAGCTGCTGATCGAGGAGGCGACGCAGGCGCGCAAGCTGGCGCACGAGCATATCGTGCGCGTCTACGAGTGGGCGCAGGACCCGGCCACGGCCAGCTATTTCATCATCATGGAGTATCTGGAGGGCCAGGACCTCGACGCCTATCTGGCAAGGTCCGCTGCCGACGGCGGGGGCGATGCCGTCGTCAAGGATGGCAAGGTGCCGCTGTCGTCCGTCTACGACCTGTTGCAGCCGGTGGCCGAGGCCTTGCAGTACGCGTGGGAGAAGCACAAGCTGGTGCATCGCGATATCAAGCCGGGCAATGTGTTCCTGACCCGCCACGGCGAGATCAAGCTGCTCGATTTCGGCATCGCCTCGCGCGTGCGCAGCGCCGGCAGCAGCCTCGGTTTGCAGACGCCGAACGCCGGCACGGCCGGTTACCGCGCGCCGGAAGCGGGTACGCATCAGCGCCAGCCCCATCCGCAGCTCGATGTCTACGCCGTCGCCGTGATGATTTACCAGATGCTGGAAGGGCGCGTGCCCTTCGACGACGGCCGCAGCGCCGACTTCCATCCGCCGGCGCCGGCCGGGCTGAATCTGCGCCAGTGGCAGGTGCTGCAAAACGGCTTCGCCTACGCGTCGGAGCGGCGGCCGGCGACGGTGGCCGAGCTGCTCGACGCGCTGCGGCGCGCGGCCGGTCCCAGCGACGAGGAGTTGGCGGCGCAGGCGCAGCAGGAGCGCGCCCGCGAGCAGCGTAGTCAAAAGGAGTTGGCCGCGCAGGCCGAGGAACAACGCGCGCAGGAGCAGCACGCCCGCGCGCTGGAGCAGAAGCGCACGACCGAACTGGCGGCCCGGCGCCAGGTCGAGGCGCATGCCGCGGCGCTGGAGAAAATGCGCGCCGATAAAATCCGCCGCGACCTGGAAGCGAAGCAGCGGGTCGAAGCCGAGGCGGCGGCCAAGATCCGCAAGCAGCAGCTGCGCGAACAGCTGCAGGCGCGGCGCGACGCCGATGCGCTCCAGGCGCAGCAGGAGCGCGAGGAACAGCAGCGCAAGGCCTTGCAGCTGAAGGCGGAAACGGCCTATCGCGCGGAGCAGGAGCGGCACCGCAAGGAGCTGGCCGAGCGCAACGCCGCCGAATTGAAGGTGCTGATGCCGACGCCGGGCAGTCCGGTGGCCGATCCCACCGGCGTGCTGCGCGACCGGTTTGTCGACGGCACCGGCGTCGGCCCGGATCTGGTGCTGATCCCGACCGGACGTTTTCAAATGGGTTCGCCCGAGCACGAGCATCTGGTGGCAATCAAGGCCGGCTCGCAGAAAAACTGGCTGGAGCGCGAGACGCCGCAGCACTGGGTCGGCATCGCGCAGCCCTTCGCGCTGGGGCGTTATCCGGTCACGGTCGGCCAGTGGAAGCAGTTCGTGCGCGCCACCGGCTGGGAATCGCAATCGGATACGGACTGGAAGAACCCCGGTTTCGCGCAGACCGACGCGCATCCGGTGGTGGGCGTCAGCTGGACCGACGCGCAGTTGTACCTGCACTGGCTGTCGGAGAAAACCGGGCAGGTGTATCGCTTGCCGAGCGAAGCGGAGTGGGAATATTCATGCCGCGCAGGCACCAAGACCGCGTTCAGTTTCGGCGACACCATCAGCAGCGAGCAGGCCAACTACGACGGCAACTACACCTACAACGGCAGTCCGCGTGGTGAGTTCAAGCAGGGCACCACCAAGAGCGGCGCCTACGCGCCCAATCCCTGGGGCCTGTTCGACATGCATGGCAATGTGTGGGAATGGGTGCAGGACGTGGTGCACGAAAACTACAACGGCGCGCCGTCCGATGGCCGCGCGTGGGAAGAGGACGGCGACCAGGTTAGGCGCGTGCTGCGCGGCGGCTCGTGGCTCTACAATCCGCGCTACTTGCGTTCGGCGCTGCGCAACGGCTTCTCGGCCGTACTGGCCAATGACATCGTCGGCTTCCGCGTGGCGCGCAAACTGGTCTAGGAAAAATTGGCCGGATTGGCCTCCCTTCGCAGCGTCGGAACCGCCTAACATCGAGCTACTACAACCACGATGCGGGAATGAACGATGCCTGACCCCTTGGAAATCACCCGCCGTCACGGCGATGAGCGCGCGTTGGCGACAGGCGCCGTGCTGCTCGCGATGCTGTATCCGTTTTTTCTGAAGGCCTATAGCGCGGCCGCGCACGCGGGGGGCGCGTGGTGGTGGTTGGCGGCGCTGATGCTGGCGGCGGCGTTCGCGGCGCCGGCATGCGGATTCCTGGCGGCGTGGCGGATCGGGCGCCGCCCGCTGTCGCAGCGCGGCCAGCTCACGGCGAAGCGCATCGCCCTGGCGACGATCGCCTCGCCACCCATATTCACGATGCTCGGCGTGCTGCTGTACATGGCCGGTGACCCGGTGGCCGATACCACGGTGTGGCTGGCGGCCTGGCTGCTGGTGTTGGCGGTGGGCTGGGTCGCTTGCGGCAGCAAGGCGAGGCTGGACTTGTCGCCGCCGGCCGTGTCGGCCCGTTTGCGGGCGGCGCATGGCGGCAGCGCGCTGACCATCATCGTGCTGTTTTTGGCGATGCACTTGTCCAACCATCTGAGCGGATTGATGAGCGAGGCCACGCACCGGCAGCTGATGGATCTGTTCCGCCTCGTCTATCGCGCGCGCCTGGTCGAGCCCTTGATCGTACTGCTGTTTTTATTCCAGGTGGCGTCGGGGCTGGAGCTGCTGCGCCGGCACACCATGCGGCCAGCCGATTTTTTCCGCACACTGCAAATCGCGTCCGGCGCCTATCTGGTGTTTTTCATCCTGGGGCATATGAACTCGGTGTTTATTTATGCGCGTACTTTCGCCCATATCCAAACCGATTGGAATTTTGCCGTCGGTGCGCCCACGGGATTATTGAACGACGCGTGGAATATCCGTTTGCTGCCGCACTATTACCTGGGCGTGTTTTTGGTGCTGGCGCACCTGACTCTGGGAGCGCGCGTGGTGGCGCTGGCGCATGGAGCGCAACGCGCAAGGGCGGATGGCTATGCGAAGGCCGGTATCGCGGCGGCGGCCGTGATCGCGTTGGCGATCATGCTGGGGATGGTCGGCGTGCATTTCGCCACTTGATGTGACGGCTCGCACCAAGGCCGCGCGGGCCGCTGTACATGCGCAGGTGCCGGAACACCATTGCATGAACGGCCGCCCGCGCGGCATCGTCAAACAGGACGACAGACGTTAATAGTTGCCGGGATCGACGCCGCGATCGGGCAGGTCATCGTCCAGATCGCGCGTGCCGCTGCCCGAGATGCTGCTGCCCGAACCCGATACGGTGGCGTTCTGGCGCAAGCTGCCCGGATTGTTCGCGCTTTGCAGCGATGAGCTGCCCTGGCCCATCACGCTGCCGCTGGAAGTCATCCGGCCTGGTACGTTTTGCTGGGTGTTGTAGAAGCCATGGATTTGCGCACCGAAGTCCGCACCAGCCATGTCGGGCCAGTGGTCCTTGTCGAAGCCGGGCGCCGTTTTCAGATGGTCTTTCGACGCATCGAGTATGAAGCGCTTGTTGTTGGTGTCCAGCTCCAGGCTTTGCCAGGGCACGGCGAACAGCTTGTTGCCCATGCCCAGCACACCGCCGAAGGACAGTACGGCATACGCGATCTGGCCGCGCGCCATGTCGATCATGATTTCCTTGATGTCGCCCAGGCTCTCGTTCTGGCGGTTGTAGACATCCTCGCCGATCAAGGTGTCCGCGCCCATCAGATGTGGTCCCGGACCGTTTTTCGTGTCACGGTAGATGCCCAGATTGTCCCTGTCTAAGTAACTCATTTTGGTCTCCGCTTAGTAGTCAAAAGGGTGCCGCGGCTATCTCATGCGGCATGGTTTTAGCATACTGCGTTTGACTATTTTGTGTACTTGTCGAAAGGAATCGTGCGGGACGTAGCGCCCGTGCTTATTGGGCGCGTTCAATCCGCTCAGTGTTTTTCTTCCTCTTTTTTATGCTCTTCGCCACCGCCCTGAGGGTGGGGCTGCGGATGCTGCGCCTGCGGCTGCGGACGATGCTCCGGCGCGCGCGCTTCGGCCATTTGCTGCGGACGTTCCTGCGGCGGATGCGCGGCCTGCTGCGCGTGCTGTTCCTGCGCGTGAGCTTGTGCTTGATGTTGCTGGTCCGCTGCCTTGGCCTGATGCTGCTGTTCCTGCGCCTTCGCTTCGACCTGATGCTGCTGCGCCGCGCGCGCGGCCTGAGCTTGTTGATCCGCGTGGGCAACCTGTGCCTGTTGTTGCGCCACTGGTGCGGCATGCTGCTGCTGCTGTGACGGCTGCGCAGGCGCGTGGTTCGGCTGCGGCGTGACGGCGGCCACGGGATGAGGAGGCTGGTCGCGATGACCGGCGTCCTCGTGTCGCGCCACTTGTTCGCGCTGCGCGATACTTTGCTGATCCAGCTGGCGCGGCGGCGCTGCCACGCCAGGACGATTGCCCTCGGCCGGACGCGCTGCGGCTTGGCCGTTGGCCAGCGCCGGCGGCGCGTTGACCGGTCCATGCAGCGGTGGCACGGTACCCGGCCGGCCCGCCATGTTAGGCGGCGTCAGCTCGCCATTCGGACGACCTTGCGCCAGTTGCTGCTGTTGCAGTTGCTGTGGATTGGCATGCTGGTTAGGCGCCGGGATCGCGCCCGGCCGGCCGGCAAGTTCCGGCGCGCCGGGACGTCCGCCCGGCGTCATCGACGGCGCCGCTGCCATTGCCGGTGGACGTCCCGCTGGCGCATTTTGCGCCACATGCACCATATTGAATTGCGGCGCCGCCTGCGCCGGAGCGCCATGCAGGTGGGCCATCGCCGCCTCATCCAGCGGACGGCCGCCGTTCGAGGCCAGCGCCTGCTGCCGGCTGGCGAACGACGCGGGCGCCGGCGGCGGCGCGGTGCGCACGACGGCTGGCCGCGCCAGCAGTGCATCGGTGGGGCGATGGCCTTCGCGCTGCTCGCCCAGGCTGGTGCGTTGCGGTGCGACGCCGGCGTTCGGCGCGACTTGCGCGTGAGCCAGCATTTGCGGCGTCAGCGCCACGGCGGCGCGACGCACCGGCTGCGCGTTGACGAAGGCCTGCGTCGGCACGGCCATCACCGCGCCGCGCACGCCACGATTGGCATACGTGATGTTGGTGACGTTGTTATTGTTGTAGACGTTGGTGATCTGGGTGCGGTTGATCACCGTGTTGCTGGCATTGATATTGGTGAAGTAGTTCTGGCTGACGTGATAGGCCGGCCGGTACACTTCGCGCGGCGCCAGCGGGAACCAGCCGACGCCATTGCCGCCGCCGCCCAGCGCCACCGCCAGGCTGACGCCGCCGACAAACGCCACCAGCGCCGGCGCATACACGGACCGCTCATGCATCGGACCCGGCACCCAGCCCCAGCCACTGTCCATATGCGCCCAGCGGCCGTAATGGCTCACTGCGAAGCCCCACGGCTGGTCATCGACCCAGGTCCAGCCCCATGGATCGACCCAGGCCCAATGGCCGTCGTGATACGGCGCCCAGTCGGACGCCACATGCGCGGGCTGCCACACCGGCCCGTATTGGGGATCGGTGCGCCAGCTGCCGTTGTTGTCGAGGTCTTCATAGCCGACGACGTCGGGCGACACGTAACGCACCGCCTGCGAATTGGTGTAGCGACGGTCGCGCGCGTTGGACCAGTTGTCGAAATCGTCCGGCGCGCCGACGGCGCTGGCCGCGTAGCTGTGCAGGTCGGTGCCGCCGAAGCGGTACGATTGTCCGGCGCCGATCAGATAGGTGTTGCCTTCGCCGTAAGCCTGGCCTTGTCCCTGGCCGACGGTGACGGCGGTGGCGTTGCCGGCCGCGTCGACGTCGATGCGGTAGTGGCCCGGCTGGCGGATCGAGAAGGCCAGATTCGGCGTGTCCACTTCCATCACCTGGCCCGGATCGAGGCGCGGCACGCGCAGCACGATGCGGCCCTGCGACAGCTGCAATTGGGTGCTGCTGTCGCTGACGTTGAGCAGCGTGACAAGCGAGCCGCCGTCCATGCGCACCGACGCGCCGCCCACTTGCAGCTCGTCGCGCGCGCCGTTGTCGGCCCACACGCGGTCGCCGGAAACCAGCGGCCGGTTGACGGGCGCCTGCAGCCAGCTGGTGTCGCCGGCCGGCGAGAAGCTGACCGCGCCGCTGGCGTACGACAGGCGCGCCGCGCGCGCCGGCGGATCGGCGTAGGCGGAGGTGCTCAGGCCGAGTGCTGCGGCGACGCACAGCGCCATCAGGGTGCGTCGGGGTGTGGTATGAGTGGTCATGATATTCGCTTCAGGTGAGCCGGACGCGCCGGCAGGTAATCGGATGGATCACACCCTATCCGCTTATGCGCGCCGCGACTGTGCGCTGGCGTACCAAGAATGTCGTCGCCTGGCCTTCCGGGGCATGTCAAACGGTGTCAAAGGGTGTAAATTGTCGGCTTTACCAGCACAGACAGGAAGGCCATGACCATCTCCGTACTCCGCGATCAATCGCTGCCGATGCGCCACATCGTCCACGTCCGCAACCACCTGATTTCGACCGACGGTTCGGTGGAGGAGGGCGGCAACGACGCCGGTCCGTCGCCGCACGACCTGTACGACGCGGCGCTGAGCGCATGCAAGGCGCTGACCGTGGTCTGGTACGCGAAGCACAAGGGCATCCCGCTCGAACACGTCGAGGTGACGATGGAGCGCGACGCCAGCGAGGAACGCAAGGGCGTCTACCGCCTGGCCGCGACCTTGCATCTGACCGGTGAACTGAGCGAGGCGCAGCGCCAGGAGCTGCTGGCGGCGGCCGGCAAATGTCCTATCCATAAATTGATGACGGCCGTGACGACCGAAGTCACCACCGTATTGGGGGAAGCAGAATGACGATAGCGAATCTGATCAAGGGACACGAGAAGGACCTCGGCGGCGGCTTCACGGTGCGCCGCTATCTGCCGTCGGCGATCAAGCAGGCGGTCGGCCCGTTCATCTTCTTCGACCATTTCGGCCCGCTCGACGTGCCGCTCGACGCCGACCACGACGTGCGTCCGCATCCGCATATCGGCCTGGCGACGGTGACGTATTTGTTTGAAGGCGCGATGGACCACCGCGACAGCATCGGCTCCTTCCAGCGCATCGAGCCGGGCGCGATCAACTGGATGACGGCGGGTCGCGGCATCGTCCATTCCGAGCGCACGCCCAAGGATCTGGTGGGCCAGCCGCACCATATGCACGGCTTGCAGTTGTGGGCCGCGCTGCCGGCCGCGCACGAGGAGGATGAGCCGAATTTCGCCCACACGCCGGCCGAGGCGATTCCCGTGTTCGCGTCCGGGGGCGCGACGGTGCGGGTGCTGATCGGCAGCGCGTTCGGATTGACGTCGCCGGTGAAAACCTACAGCCAGACGCTGTATCTGGACGTGGCGTTGAAGGCCGGTGAGCAGATCGAACTGGCCGGCCTGCCGGCGGAAGCGGCGATTTATCCGATCAGCGGATCGGTCGCTATCGATGGCGCGGAGCTGGCTTTGCACACGATGGCGCTGCTCGACACGTCGGTGCCGCAGCGGGTGATGGCGCTGGCGTCGGAAGGCGCGCAGTTCGTGGTGATCGGCGGTGAGCCGCTGGATGG
>Ga0209901_1000404_pt1 | contig 17469 bp, 17 predicted proteins | sample OrgsoiDNA_201058_FD_185806 | JGI IMG/M metagenome (GOLD analysis project Ga0209901, IMG submission 185806) | Permafrost soil microbial communities from the Arctic, to analyse light accelerated degradation of dissolved organic matter (DOM) -... | ecosystem: Environmental > Terrestrial > Soil >...
ATGCTGCTCGCCGCTTTTAACTTCGTATAACTGAGGATTCCATCATGACCTCCCATATTCGTCCAGCCGTGGTCTTGTTCGGCGCACTGACGCTGATCTGCGGCGTGATTTATCCGCTGGCCGTCACCGGCATCGGCAGCGTCGCTTTCGCTTCGCAGGCCGGCGGCAGCATCATCGAATCCGGCGGCAAGGCGGTTGGCTCCTCGCTGATCGGCCAGTCCTTCTCGTCGCCGAAATACTTCTGGGGCCGTCCGTCGGCCACCGGCCCGATGCCGAACAACGCCAACAACTCCAGCGGCTCCAATTTCGGTCCGAGCAATCCGGCGCAGATCGACGCCGTCAAGGGCCGCATCGCCGCGCTGAAGGCGGCCGATCCCGGCAACGACGCGCCGGTGCCGGTCGACCTGGTGACGGCGTCGGCCAGCGGACTCGATCCCGAGATCAGCGTGGCCGCCGCGATGTACCAGGCGCGCCGCATCGCCGCCGCGCGCCACATTGAGGTGGCGGCCGTGCGCGGCATGATCGAGGCGAAGCGGCAGGCGCAGTATTTCGGCTTCTTCGGCGAACCGCGCGTGAATGTTTTGGCGCTCAATCTGGCGCTCGACGCGGAAAGTGCGCATACTCGCTAAATTGGCGTTTATCCTTATGACTCATGCTCCCCATCGACAGCCAACGGCCTGACCCCGACGCCCTGCTGGCGCAAGTGCAGGCGCAGGAACGGCGCGCCGCGCGCGGCAAGCTGCGCATCTATTTCGGCGCCTCGGCCGGCGTCGGCAAGACCTACGCCATGCTGGCCGCCGCGCGTAAATTGCAGGGCGATGGCCAGCAGGTGCTGGTCGGCGTGGTCGAGACCCACGGCCGCGCCGAGACGGCGGCCATGCTCGACGGCCTCGATGTGCTGCCCTTGAAGTCGGTCGAATATCGCGGCAAGAGCATCGCCGAATTCGATATCGACGCGGCGCTGGAGCGCCGGCCGCCGCTGATCCTGATGGACGAACTGGCGCATACCAACGCGCCCGGTTCGCGCCATCCCAAGCGCTGGCAGGATGTCGAGGAACTGCTCGACGCCGGCATCGACGTGCTCACCACCGTCAACGTCCAGCATCTGGAAAGCCTCAACGACGTCGTCGGCGGCATCACCGGCATCCGCGTCGGCGAGACCGTGCCGGACACGGTGTTCGACCTGGCCGACGAAGTGGTGCTGGTCGATATCCCGGCCGACGAACTGCTGGCGCGCCTGAAGAGCGGCAAGGTGTATCAGGAACAGCAGGCCGAACGCGCGTCCAAGAATTTTTTCCGCAAGGGGAATCTGATCGCGCTGCGCGAGCTGGCGCTGCGCCGCACCGCCGACCGCATCGAGGACGACGTGCGCGCCTACCGCGTCGAGAAGTCGATCGACGCGATCTGGAAAACCGGCGCGGCCTTGCTGGCGCTGGTCGGCCCGCGTCCCGGCTGCGACCACACCGTGCGCAGCACCGCGCGGCTGGCCGGCCAGCTGGGCACCGAATGGCATGCGATCTACATCGAGACGCCGGCCTTGCAGCGGCTGCCCGCGCAGCAGCGCGAACAAATTCTAAAAACGCTGAAACTGGCGCAGGACCTGGGCGCGACCACCGCCGTGATACCCGGCCAGGACATCGCGCTGGCCACGGTCGAATATGCGCGCAGCCACAACCTGTCGAAGATCGTCATGGGGCGCGGTCATCGCACGTGGCCGTGGCGGACTTCGCACATCAAGAGCATCGCCAGGTACGCCGGCGATATCGACCTGATTGAAATCGGCGACGCCAAGAACGCAACGCTGGCCGAGGCGCCGCGCGCCGCGCAGGACCCCGACGCCGAAGATGATGACCGCGCCAAGCGTCGCGTCAAAGGCTATATCTGGGCCGGTGCCGCCAGCGTCGCGACGGCGCTGATCGCCACGCCGCTGCTGGCCTATCTGGACCTGGCCAACATCGCCATGCTGTTCCTGCTGGTGGTGGTGCTGGTGGCCGTGCGCTTCGGGCGCGGACCGTCGGTGATGGCGACCTGCGTCAGCGTGGCCTGCTTCGACTTCTTCTTCGTACCGCCGCGCTTCACCTTCGCGGTGTCCGATTTCCAGTACCTGATCACGTTTGCCGTGATGCTGGCCGTGGGCCTGATCACCGGCCACCTGACGTCCGATTTGCGCTTCCAGGCGCGCGTGGCGTCGCAGCGCGAGGCCCGTTCGCGCGCGCTGTACGAATTTGCGCGCGAGTTGTCCGGCGCGCTGCTGACCGAGCAGATTTTCGAGACCACCCAGAATTTCATCCAGCGCGCCTTCCGCGCGCGCGCCACCATGCTGGTCGCCGACGACGGCGGCCGTTTGCAGCTGCCGCGCCAGACCACCAGCGACGCCGCCACCTTCGCCCACCTCGGCGCGCTCGACATGGGCATCGCGCAGTGGTCCTTCGACCGCGCCGAAAGCGCGGGACCGGGCACCGATACACTGCCGGCCGGCCGCATCTTCTACCTGCCGATGGTGGCGCCGATGCGCACCCGCGGCGTGCTGGCGATCGAGCCGGAGCACCGGCGCTGGATCCTGATCCCCGAGCAGCGGCAGCAGCTCGACACCTTCGCCGCGCTGGCCGCCATCGCGCTCGAACGGGTGCACTACATCGAGGTGGCGCAGAACGCGCTGGTCAACATGGAGTCCGAGCGCTTGCGCAATTCGCTGCTGGCGGCGCTGTCGCACGATTTGCGCACGCCATTGACGTCGCTGGTCGGCCTGTCCGAATCGCTGGCCAGCTCCAAGCCGGCGCTGGCGCCGTCGCAACTCGAGGTGGCGGACGCGCTGCACGACGAGGCATTGCGCATGAGCGCACTGGTGTCCAACCTGCTCGACATGGCGCGCATCCAGAGCGGCGAGGTGAAATTCAATTTGCAGTGGCACGCGCTGGAAGAGGTGGTCGGCAGCGCGCTGCGCGCCAGCGGCTCGCAGCTCAAGGGCCATAACGTGAGTACTCAACTATCGTCGGACCTGCCGCTGGTGCGCTTCGACGCGGTGCTGATCGAGCGCGTGCTATCCAATTTGCTGGAGAACGCCGCCAAGTACACGCCGGCCGGATCGCATATCGCCGTCAAGGCCGAGGTGCTTGGCCTGTGGCTCAACGTGATGGTCTATGATGACGGCCCCGGTTTGCCGCAGGGCCGCGAAGAGGCCATCTTCGAAAAATTCACGCGCGGCGAACGCGAGTCCGCCAAACCGGGCGTCGGTCTGGGACTGGCGATCTGCCGCGCCATCGTCGAGGCGCACGGCGGAAAAATATCGGCCGCGCCATCGCCGGCCGGCGGCGCGGCGTTTGTCTTCACGCTGCCGCTGGGGACTCCGCCGACCATGCCCGATCTCGATACCTGATTAAACGAAAAGCGACACCGAATATGAACGAGCCCTTACCTACAGCGCTGCTGGTCGAAGACGAACCGCAGATCCGCCGCTTTGTGCGCACCGCGCTGGAAGAGGAGGGCTGGCAGATTTTTGAATCGGCCACCCTGCAGCGTGGCCTGATCGACGCCGGCACCCGCAAGCCCGACCTGATCGTGCTCGATCTGGGCCTGCCCGACGGCGACGGCATCGACTTCATCGGCGACGTGCGCAAGTGGTCGCAGGTGCCGATCATCGTGCTGTCGGCGCGCGTCAACGAGGCCGACAAAATCCGCGCGCTCGACGCCGGCGCCGACGATTATCTGACCAAGCCCTTCGGCGTCGGCGAGCTGCTGGCGCGCGTGCGCGCTACCTTGCGCCGGCAACGCCAGCCGCTGGCCGACAGCGCGGGGCTGGTGCAGTTCGGCGACGTCTCGGTCGACCTGAAAGACCGCCGCGTCACCAAGGCCGGGCAGGCCGTGCACCTGACGCCGACCGAGTTCCGCCTGCTGTCCGTTTTGGTCAGCAACGCCGGCCGCGTGGTCACCAATCCGCAGCTGCTGCGCGCCGTGTGGGGACCGTCGCAATCGGAGAACGGCCATTATCTGCGCATCTACATGGGCCACCTGCGCCACAAGCTGGAGGACGATCCGACGCAGCCGCGCCATCTGCTGACCGAGACGGCGGTCGGCTACCGGCTGCTGCTGCCGGCATAAATTTTTACGGCGTCTTTACGCAATGTTTACAAGGCCTCGCGGTCTTTTTGCAAAATTTTTATACCTCTCTTGATACGCTTTGTTACGTGCTGAAAAGCGCATTTCAAATATCAAAGGGAGTATTGGAATGATGAAGAACACCACCATGCGCCGCGGCTTAGCCACGGCGTGTGCCGGTCTGGGACTGTTCGCCATGAGCGCGGTCCACTCGACTTTCGCGCAGTCCGTCGCACCGGCCACCCCGGTATCGACGGGTGGCGCGGCCGCTGGATGCGCGCCCGGTTCGGCGCAGAAATCGCTGTCCGAACGCCTCGTCGGCACCTACAAGGATTACCTGGCCTGGAACGGCGACCCGGCCGATACGCCGCCGAACTGGCGCGAAGGCTATGCGCCGCCACCGGTGGCAAGCGCGCCGATGCCGTTCTCGAACTGGCCGATCGGCGGCACCGAAAACATCGGCTACGAGAACCAGTACTACGGCCCGCTGATGGACGCGATCTACTGCGGTTCCGATGGCCAGGCATGGAAGGACAGCCGCGTCACCGTCTACGGCTGGATCAACGCCGGCGGCAACCTGAGTTCCTCGCACACCAACTACAACACGTCCAACGGCACCGGCGGTAACTTCCCGGCCGCGTATTCGTATGCGCCGAACACGGTGCAGATGGATCAGGTGGCGCTGTACCTGGAACGCACACCGGACGAAGTCCAGCACGACCATTTCGACTGGGGCTTCCGCCTCGCCGGCTTGTGGGGCACGGACGCCAAATACACCTATTCACGCGGTGTGTTCAGCAACCAGTTCACCAACGGCAACGGCAAGGTCGCCAAGTATGGCTACGACATCCCGATGGCCTACATCGAAGGCTACTTCCCGCATGTCGGCGACGGCATGAACGTGCGCGTGGGCCGCTATATTTCGGTGCCGGACATCGAGGCGCAACTGGCGCCGAACAACTACACCTACAGCCACTCGCTGCTGTATTCGTATGATCCGTATACGCAGGAAGGCATTGTCGCGACGATCAAGCTGAATAAGAACTGGGCTATCCAGCCGCAGGTCAATCTGGGTAACGACGTCGCCGGCTGGTACAAGCAATCGGTCCCGCAGACTTACGTGAACGCCGCCGGCAATACGGTGCACAACCCGAACGCCGGCCAGGAATACGGCAGCCAGGTGACGCCGGCCTTGTGCGTGCAGTGGACTTCGGATTCGGGCAACGACGCGATCTATCCCTGCCTGAACGGCGCCAAGCCGATCGGCAACTCGGGTAACTTCGGCTGGAATAATCTGCAGCACGAAGTCGCGACCTGGTATCACAAGTTCAACGACCAGTGGCATATGTCCAGCGAAGCCTGGTATATGTATCAGAAGAACACGCCGAACATGCAGAACGTCGACGGTCCGGCGCTGTGGAATTCCTACTTCGGCACGAGCAACTCGGTCGGCGGTCCGTTCGGCGCCATGGGTGGCCGCGGTTGCGGTCCCAACGACGGCGTGACCTGCACGTCGAAAGAGTGGGCCTTCGTGAACTACGTGATCTACCAGCCGACGCCACGCGACTACTTCGCCTTCCGTACCGATATCTTCGACGACACCAACGGCCAGCGCACCGGCTTCGCCACGCGTTACAGCGAGTTCCTGGTGAGCTGGAATCACTGGCTCGGCAAGGCGGTCACGATCCGTCCGGAGATACGCTACGAGCACGCCGGCGTGGGCGCTTATAACAATCCGTGCCCGGTCGCCGGCACCGCCGGTTGCGGCAACACCGTGACCACCGGCTCGAAGTCGCAGACCATGTTTGCGATGGACGTCATCGTTCACTTTTAATCGTAATATCGGCTAACTTTCGGTTAGCATACGGCGCGGCGATGCGTACCCACGCGTCGCCGTATTTTTCGCCGTGCCCGGATTCGGGCGCGACGTGGTGATCGCCGGCGTTATCAGGGTCGGCGACTGGATATATCTACGGACTATATCGTGAAAAAAATAGCACTCATCGTCTTCGCGCTGGCCAATCTGACGGCGCTCGTTTCGGTACACGCGGCACAGGATACTTCGACGGCGCAAGCCGTGAAAAATCATCAGGCCGCGATGGCGCAGCAGGGCGCGTCCTCCGCTCCGGCCCCGACCAGCAAGCCTGCGGTGCAGCCGCTCGATCATGGCCCGCGCGCGCAAAGCACGCCGTGGCTGAACGCGCAGGCGCGCGAGCACGCGGCGCAGGCCAAGCTGGCCGCGCATGACAGCAGCACGCATTCCTCGGCCAGTAATTAAGCGGGGTGTTTTGCGATGTAAGGACCGGCCGTGTGGCCGGTCTTTTTTTTATTTGCTCAGCGTGCGCATCGCGCGTTCGAGTCCATCTATCGTCAGCGGGAACATGCGCTCGTTCATCAGCTGCTTGATGATGGAGATCGACTGGCGATACTGCCAGATGCCTTCCGGCTCGGGATTGAGCCAGGCGAATTTGGGGAAGGCGCTGGTGAAGCGCGCCAGCCATGCGGCGCCGGCCTCCTCGTTGTTGTATTCGACCGAGCCGCCCGGCTGCAGCACTTCGTAGGGACTCATGGTGGCGTCGCCGACGAATATCAGCTTGGTGTCGGCCGGGTATTTGCGCAGGATGTCCCAGGTCGGAAAACGCTCCGAGTTGCGGCGCCGGTTGTTCTTCCACATATAGTCGTAGACGCAGTTGTGGAAGTAGAAGAACTCCATGTTCTTGAATTCGGTCTTCGAGGCCGAGAACAATTCCTCGGTGCGCTCGATGTGGTCGTCCATGGTGCCGCCGACATCGAACAGCATCAGCACCTTGATATTATTTTTGCGCTCCGGCCGCATCTTGATGTCGAGGTAGCCGGCGTTGCTGGCGGTGGCGTGGATGGTGGCATCGAGCGCCAGTTCGTCCTCGGCGCCCTGGCGCGCGAATTTGCGCAGCCGGCGCAAGGCCACCTTGATGTTGCGCGTGCCCAGTTCGCGCTCGCCGTCGTAGTCCTTGTAGGCGCGCGCCTCCCACACTTTGACGGCGGTACGGTTGCCGCCCTTGCCGCCGATGCGCACGCCCTCGGGATTGCTGCCGCCGTTGCCGAACGGTGAGGTGCCGCCGGTGCCTATCCATTTGCTGCCGCCTTCGTGGCGTTCCTTCTGTTCCTTCAGCAGCTCGTTGAGGCGGTCCATCAGTTTGTCGTAGCCGAATTTTTCCAGCTGCGCTTTCTGCTCGTCGGACAGCTCGCGCTCCATGCGCTTGATCAGCCAGTCGAGCGGGATCGCGCTGTTGGTTTCGAAGGCGCCGTTGATACCTTTGAAGTACTGGGCGAAGGCGCGGTCGAATTTGTCGAAGTGGGCTTCGTCCTTCACCATCGTCAGGCGCGACAAATAATAGAAGTCGTCCATCGAGGCATCGATGACGTTCTTTTGCAGCGCTTCAAGCAGCGTCAGGAACTCCTTGATCGACACCGGGATCTTGGCGTCTTTCAGCGTGAAGAAAAAATCGATCAGCATGATGATTAGCGGCGCGCGCCCGTCTCCAGTTTGTACCAGAGGTGCGCCTTGATCTCGGGCCATTCGCCGCGCGTGATGCTGTACATGACCGTGTCGCGCACGGTGCCGTCGCGGCGCAGCGCGTGGTGGCGCAGCACGCCGTCGCGCTTCGCGCCGAGGCGCTCGATGGCGGCCTGCGAGGCGTGGTTGTAGTTATCGGTGCGCAGTCCGACCAGCGCACAGCCCAGCGTTTCGAAGGCGTGCGTCAGCATCATGATCTTGCAGCTGGTGTTGACGTGGCTGCGCTGGTAGCTCCTGGCGTACCAGGTGTAGCCGACTTCCGTGCGGGCTATGGCCGGCGTGACGTCGTGGTAGCTGGTGGTGCCGATGACGGTGCCGCTGGCGATGTCGATCACGGCGAAGGCGAAGCGCGACGGCCGCATCTCGATGGCGCGCGCGATGTAGGCGTCGACGTCGTCCGGCTCCGGTACCGAGGTGACGCGCAGCGTCCACAGTTCGCCGTCCGAGGCGGCGGCGCGCAGGCCGTCGGCGTGCTGTGGCGCCAGCGGTTCCAGGCGCACGCCGTTCAGTTCCATCGTCAGCGGCGCGATGTTGGCAAGCAGTTCGTTCATCAGCGGTTGGTCCTCGACATGAACACCAGGCGCTCGAACAGATGCACGTCCTGCTCGTTCTTGAGCAGCGCGCCGTGCAGCGGCGGCACGACGGCCTTGGCGTCCTTGCTGCGCAGCGCCTCGGCCGGGATGTCCTCGGCCAGCAGCAGTTTGAGCCAGTCGAGGAATTCCGAGGTCGACGGTTTTTTCTTCAGACCCGGCACGTCGCGCACTTCGTAGAAGGTTTGCAGCGCCTGCGCCAGCAGCTCTTTTTTCAGGTTCGGATAGTGGACGGCGACGATCTGCTCCATCGTGTCCTTGTCCGGGAATTTAATATAGTGGAAGAAGCAGCGGCGCAAAAAGGCGTCCGGCAGTTCCTTCTCGTTGTTGGACGTGATGATGACCAGCGGCCGGTGCGTGGCGACCACCATCTCGCGCGTCTCGTAGACGTAGAATTCCATGCGATCGAGTTCGCGCAGCAGGTCGTTGGGGAACTCGATGTCGGCCTTGTCGATTTCGTCGATCAGCAGCACCACCGGTTCCGGCGCCGTGAAGGCCTGCCACAGCACGCCCTTGACGATGTAGTTGTGGATGTCGCGCACACGCTCGTCGCCCAGCTGCGAGTCGCGCAGGCGCGACACGGCGTCGTATTCGTACAGGCCTTGCTGGGCCTTGGTGGTGGACTTGATATGCCACTGCATCAGCGGCATGTCCAGCGCGGCGGCGACTTCCTCGGCCAGCATGGTCTTGCCGGTGCCCGGCTCGCCCTTGATCAGCAGCGGCCGTTGCAGCGTCAGGGCCGCGTTGACGGCCAGTTTCAAATCGTTGGTGGCGACGTAGTTGTCGGAACCCTGGAAGCGGTGGGAGGCTGGCATGCGCGTCGATCTCGGTGAGGAAAAATAAATCCGAGTATAAGTCAGAACGCCGCAGGTGGGGCCGCGCCACAAGTGCTCGATTCCATGTGGACTCTCGGAATGTTATTGGGTTAGAATCGAAAGCCAATAGCGCAATTGTCAAGTTTTTGTACCTGTGGTCTCCGATTATCACTGATATTACTTAGCCACCACCATGAAAAAAATCTACGCACTTCTCGTGCTCGCCGGCCTGCTTAATGTCGCGGCAGCGGCGGATATCGTTGGAAACGCCAAGGCGGCTCCCGCCAAGATTGAAATGTGCATCGGCTGCCACGGCATCCCGGGCTACAAGGCGACCTTCCCTGAGGTGTTCCAGGTGCCGATGATCGGTGGCCAGTCGGCCAAGTATATTGAAAACGCGCTCAAGGAATATCAGAAGGGCGACCGCAAACATCCGACCATGCATGGCATCGCGGCCAGCCTGTCGGACCAGGATATCGCCGACGTTGCGGCCTACTACTCGCAACAACAAGCAGCGAAATGAGGATGAAGACGATGAAAAAACTGATGATGGCGCTGGTATGCTCCGCCGTTTCGCTGACTGCTTTCGCGAGCGGGAATGTCGACGCGGGCAAGGCCCTGACCGAAAAGTACAGCTGCTTCGCCTGCCACGGCAAGGACTTCAAGTCGCCGATCGATCCGAGCTATCCGAAGCTGGCCGGCCAAAACCAGGACTATATCCAGCACGCGCTGACCGCCTACAAACGCGGCGACGGCCCGAATGGCCGCAACAACGCCATCATGGACGGCCAGGTCAAGCCGCTGAGCGACCAGGATATCAAGGACCTGGCGGCGTATCTGCATAGCCTGCCGGGCGAGCTGACCGCGCATCGCTGATCTTCGCCTCCGCTGTTCAGAGAGAGCCACGCATCGCCGTGGCTTTTTTCATGGGCCGTCGCGATCTGCCGTAAAATCGCCGCACACTTTATTGGAGCTTCCTATGCGAGTCAGATACCGCGCCGCGCAAGCGGCTTTGTTTGCCGTGCTGGCCGCCGGCGCCCAGGCGCGCGCCGACGACATCATCGTGTTCGGCACGGTGGCGGCCAAGTCGGCGCTGGAGCAGATCGCGCCGGCCTTCGAGCGCGACACGCACCACAAACTGCTGCTGCACATCGCCACCACCGGCGAGCTGGCGGCGGACATCGCCAAGGGCGCGCACTTCGACGTGGCCTTGCTGACGCAGGCCGCGCTGGATGATTTGATCAAGCAGGGCAAACTCGATGCGGCCGGCAAGCTCGATGTCGCGCGCGTTGGCGTCGGCGTGGCCGTGGCAAAGGGCGTGGCGCCGCCGGCCATCGGCAACGCGGAACAATTCAGGCAGGCGCTGTTGGCCGCCAAATCGATCACCTACACGGCGCAGGGCGCGACCGGGCCGACGATGAAAAAAATCTTCGAGCGCTTCGGCATCAGCGATGCGATGCAGGCCAAGACCGTCATCGCCAAAGGCATGACGGCGCCGCAGGCCGTGGCGGCGGGGCAGGCGGAGATGGGCTTCACGCAGGTCAGCGAAATCCTCGACGCGCCGGCCGCGCAGTTGGCCGGGCCGCTGCCGGCCGAGTTGCAGGTGTATTCGACGTTCAGCGCGGCGCTGGCCGTCGAGACGAAATCGAAGGCGGCCGCGCAGGCTTTCGTGGCGGCGCTGAAGACGCCCGCCGCGAAGGCGATCCTGACGGCGCGTGGCTTGCAGCCGTTTTAAATCAGCCCTTGCGCACGCATTCGACGTAGGCGTCGGCGTCCGGCGGCAGGCCGCTGCGCTGCGAGGTCCAGATCATCTGGCCCAGGCATTCCATGATCTGGTGGTGCGCCTCGTGCGCCGAATCGAGCTTGCGGCTCAGCGCCTGGCAGGCGTCGCGGATGCCGCGCGGGCTGTCGATCGAGACCTGCTCGGAGATCGACAGGTGCATAGACAGATGCAGGAAGGGATTGGCCTGGCCGCCCTCGACCGAATAGTCGCGCGCCAGCGCCGCTTCGACGTCGGTCAGCGCGTCCTCGTATTCGGGATGTTCGGCGATCCAGTCGACGGCGATGGCTTCGATCGGGCTGAGGATTTCTTTGGCGTGATGCTTGCGGTAGGCTTCGCAGAAGAAGCGCCGCACGTCATCGGAGGACGGATTGAACATGGACTGTTAAGGTGAGCAAAGGCAGCCGCCATTGTACTCCGTGCGGAAAATGTGTACTCTGGCGTGGCCTTTTCATGCCACTTTCCCAACCTTGTACTGGACCTCACATGCTCAATGATACCGCCCTCGATACGCTGTTCTACGCTGCCCGCACCCACAATGGCTGGCAGGACCGCGACGTCAGCAACGCCCAGCTGGAACACCTGTTCGATTTGCTGAAGTGGGGCCCGACGGCGGCCAATGGCTCGCCGGCGCGGCTGGTGTTCGTCAAGTCGCCGGAAGCGCGCGAGAAGCTGGCGGCCTGCGTCTCGGCCGGCAACGCGGCCAAGGTGGCGCAGGCGCCGGTGACCGTCATCATCGGCATGGACATGGAGTTCCACGAGAAGCTGCCGCAGTTGTCGCCGGCCGTCGACGCGCGCGCCTGGTTCGTCGGCAACGAGGCCTTGATCGCATCGACGGCCTTCCGCAATTCCTCGCTGCAGGGCGGTTATTTGATCATGGCGGCGCGCGCCATCGGCCTCGATTGCGGTCCGATGTCGGGCTTCGACGAGGCCAAGGTCAACCAGGCCTTCTTCGCCGGAACCAGCGTCAAGGCCAACTTCATTTGCAGCATCGGCTACGGCGAACCGGCCAAGCTGCGCCCGCGCGCGCCGCGCCTGTCGTTCGCCGAGGCATGCAGCATCGTCTGATCGCGTACACGTCGGCCGTCTCCGACGCAGTCGAATACAAAACGGGCAGCGACACCAATGGTGCAGCTGCCCGTTTTATTTGGCCGGTCGCTTTGGCCGCTGCTATGACTCGCCGGTTTTCTGCGGTTCGGCCGGTTCCGTCGTCGCGCAAGGCGATTCCGTCACCGCTTCCGTCCCCGTGCGCGGCGCGTGCGGCTGGCGCAGGTAGCGCGACGTCGGCCGGTGATGGCCGTTGCCGTGCGCGGGCCACGTCAGGAAGCGCGACAACTCCTGCAAGGCGCGCTGGTACACATCGCGCTTGAATTCGATCACCACGTCCAGCGGCACCCAGTACTCGTGCCAGCGCCACGCGTCGAATTCCGGATGGTCGGTCAGGCGCAGGTTGACGTCGTTGTCGCGCGCGCACATGCGCAACAGGAACCAGATCTGCTTCTGTCCGCGGTAATGGCCGCGGATTTCACGCTTGATGAAATGGTCCGGCACCTCGTAGCGCAGCCAGTCGCGCGTGCGGCCGACGATTTTCACATGCTCCTGCCGCAGTCCGATTTCCTCCTCCAGCTCGCGGTACATCGCCTGCTCCGGCGTTTCTCCGTATTTGATGCCTCCTTGCGGAAACTGCCATGAGTGCTCGCGCACCCGCTTTCCCCACCACACCTCGTTCTGGGCGTTCAGCAGGATGATGCCGACGTTGGGCCGAAACCCTTCACGATCGAGCATATTGCACCTCAATACTTTCTGCGACCTAGCTTCCCTCTTATATTTTTGCCCACAAATCGGCCTGCCGGCTGCGCTTTCGGGCTGCGAAAGCGGTCGGCGGACCATCAAATGAACGCATTTGTATAAAGTATGGACGCATCGGCCAGCTAATCCTTTAAAATTAGGTTGATTATAACCCTCTCTTTTTAAAAAGAATTCACCGTATGCGCGCCTCCCGTTTTTTTATTTCCACGCTTAAAGAAGCACCGTCCGACGCGGAAATCGTCAGCCACCAGTTAATGATGCGCGCCGGGATGATCAAACGCCTCGGTTCCGGCATCTACACCTATATGCCGATGGGCCTGCGCGTGATCCGCAAGGTCGAAGCCATCGTGCGCGACGAGATGAACAAGGCCGCCGCCATCGAGCTGCTGATGCCGCTGGTGCAGCCGGCCGAGTTGTGGCAGGAGACGGGCCGCTGGGACAAGATGGGTCCCGAGCTGCTGCGCATCAAGGACCGCCACGGCCGCGAATTCGCGTTCCAGCCGACCGCCGAGGAGGTGATGACCGACGTCGTGCGCTCGGAAATCAAATCCTACCGCCAGCTGCCGCTGAATTTTTATCATATCCAGACCAAGTTCCGCGACGAGCGCCGTCCGCGCTTCGGCCTGATGCGCGGCCGCGAGTTCACCATGAAGGACGCCTATTCGTTTGACCGCGACGTGGCCGGCCTGCAGGCATCCTATAAGATCATGTATGACGCCTACACCAAGATCTTCACGCGCTTCGGCCTGAAGTTCCGCGCGGTGGCGGCCGACAACGGCGCCATCGGCGGCAGCGGCTCGCATGAATTCCACGTCATCGCCAGCACCGGCGAGGACGCCATCGTCTACTGCCCGACGTCGGACTACGCGGCCAATATGGAGGCGGCCGAAGCGCTGCCTTTGAGCGCGGCCCGCGCCGCCGCCGGCGCCGCCTTGAGCAAGGTCGCCACGCCCGACGCCACCAAGTGCGAGCAGGTCGCCGCGCTGCTGAAGCTCGACCTGACGCAGACCGTCAAGACCATCGCGCTGACGGTCGAAACGGAGACCGAAGGCAAAATCGCCAAGCAGTACTTCATGCTGCTGCTGCGCGGCGACCATGAGCTGAACGAAGTCAAGATGGGCAAGGTACCCGGCATGGCGGCGCACCGCTTCTCGACCGAGGCGGAGATCCTCGAAGTCTACGGCTGCGTGCCGGGCTATCTCGGTCCGATCGGCACCAAGGAGCCGGTCACCATCGTGGCCGACCGCACCGTCGCCAACATGGCGGACTTCGTCTGCGGCGCCAACGACGCCGGCTACCACTACACCGGCGCCAACTGGGGCCGCGACATGGCCGAGCCGACGCTGGTGGCCGACCTGCGCAACGTCGTCGAAGGCGACGCTTCGCCCGACGGACAAGGCGTGCTGGCGATCGAGCGCGGCATCGAAGTGGGCCACGTGTTCCAGCTCGGCACCGCGTATTCGGAAAGTATGAAGGCCACCTTCCTGGATGAAAACGGCCGGCCGGCGCCGCTGCAGATGGGCTGCTACGGCATCGGCGTGACCCGCATCCTGGGCGCGGCCATCGAGCAGAACTTCGACGACAAGGGCATCATCTGGCCGACGTCGCTGGCGCCGTTCGAGCTGGTGCTGTGCCCGATGGGCATGGACCGCAGCGAGATGGTCAAGCAGGCCACCGAGCAGTTGTACGCCGACGCGCAGGCGGCCGGCATCGACGTCATCCTCGACGACCGCGGCCTGCGTCCGGGCGGCATGTTCGCCGACTGGGAGCTGATCGGCGTGCCGCACCGCGTGGTGATCGGCGAGCGCGGTCTGAAGGAAGGCAACCTGGAATACCAGGGCCGCCGCGATACCGAAGCGACGGCCGTCGCGCTGGCCGACATCGTCGCTTTCGTCAAGGGCAAGCTGACTCAGTGAACGCTGGAGCTGCTTTAGCTAAAGGCGCCGTTGCGTTTGAACGGCGCCGCCTTTGGGCTTGGCCGCTGCGCTGGTGTTATTCATTGGCGCTGGCGGCCGGCGTGGCGTGCGCGCCGCATGCGTATGCCGGTAATCAGAAAGAGGAGGCGCTGGCCGACGCCGTGCGCGTGGCGCTGTCGAACGCGATCCGCGATGCGCGCCCGCCGCGTCCCAGCTTCGCCAATGAGCGCGACCGTCTGCGCTACGAGGGCTGGCTGGCGCAGATGTCGGAGCGCCTCAAGCGCAAGCTGCCGGACCAGCAGACCCGTACTGAGTTCCTCGCCACCGCGTGGTACGAGTCGCACCGCGCCGGCCTCGATCCGGCCATGGTGCTCGGTTTGATACAGGTGGAATCGGCATATCGCAAGTACGCCGTGTCGATGGTCGGCGCGCGCGGCTATATGCAGGTGATGCCGTTCTGGACCAACATCGTCGGCGACCGCAATCGCAGCGCGCTGTTTAATATGCAGGCCAATCTGCGTTACGGCTGCTCCATCCTGCGCATGTATCTCGACATGGAAGGCGGTAACTACTTCCTCGCGCTGGGCCGCTACAACGGCAGCCGCGGCAAGCCCGAATATCCGAACGCCGTACTCTCAGCATGGAACAACTGGAAATATAGCCCGCCGCTGTAACCCGCCTCAAAATAACCGTGGCGTCGTTGCCGTTCCTGGCCTCGCTCAATTTGCAACGCATGCCAGGTTAAAATGCGGGCGAAAAAAATGCCCCGGTCGCGGACGACAGGGGCAGGGGCGCTAGGCTGCTGCAGCCGATGGCGCTTATTTCAAATGGTCGGAGATGAGCTTCGTCATTTCGAACATGGACACTTGGGCTTTGCCGCCGAATACTGCTTTGAGCTTGTCGTCGGCATTGATCATGCGGCGGTTGGCCGGATCTTGCAGGTCGAGCTTCTTGATGTAGTCCCAGACTTTCTTGGTCACTTCGGTGCGCGGCAGTGGTGCTGCGCCAACCACGGCTGCCAGAACGGTCGATGGGGTCATCGCTTTCATGAAGGCGGCGTTAGGCTTGCGGGGTGCGGCGGGTGCTGCTGCTTTTTTCACTGCTGCTGGCTTGGCAGCGGCCTTTGCTGGTGCTGCTTTTTTTTCGGCTGCAGGTTTCGCTGCCGGGGCCTTTTTAGCGGGTGCTGCTGCTGGGGTTTTTTTGGCTGTTGCCATCTTCGAGCCTCCTTAACGAACACATGGAAAATTGCGCAATTGATCGCACGGCTAATATTGGTGGGGATTTACCTAGTATGCAAGTGTTTTTCAGCATTTTTCCCGGAAACGCCACGTAAATACGGCCGAGTGAGCGCCGGCGCACCTTCCAAGGGCGTGGCGGCCTGTTTTGGCGCAAAAAAAGACCGCCTGGCGCACGCTGCGCAGGCGGTCTTGTTGATGCTGTCGTGAGTCGGAATCGGCTTTAGTACAGGCTTTAATTCGGATTCCAGTGCCGGCGTAACGGGCGGCGCGGGGCCTCCCGCGTGCCGTCAGCGCATGCCCGGCATCATGCCCTTCATCGAGCGCATCATCTTCATCATGCCGCCGCCCGACAGCTTTTTCATCATCGTTTGCATCTGCTCGAACTGGGTCAGCATGCGGTTCACTTCCTGCACCTGCACGCCGGCGCCGGCCGCGATGCGGCGCTTGCGGGTCGCCTTGATCAGCTCCGGCTTGGCGCGTTCCTGCGGCGTCATCGAGTCGATGATGCCGACCATGCGCCGTACCTGCTTGTCGGCGTTGTCCATATTGGCGCCGCCGGCCGCTTGCTGGAACTGCGCCGGCAGCTTGTCGACCAGGCTGGCCATGCCGCCCATCTTCTTCATCTGGCCCAGCTGCGCCTTGAAGTCGTTCATGTCGAACTTGCCGCCGACCTTGATCTTCTGCGCCAGGTCGGCCGCCGCCTTCGAGTCCACGCCTTTGCGCGCTTCTTCGACCAGCGCCAAAATGTCGCCCATGCCGAGGATGCGGTTGGCCATGCGCTGCGGGTCGAACGCTTCGAGGCCGTCGAGTTTTTCGGAGACGCCGGCGAACTTGATCGGCTTGCCGGTGATGTGGCGCACCGACAGCGCCGCGCCGCCGCGCGCGTCGCCGTCCAATTTGGTCAGCACGATGCCGGTCAGCGGCAGCGCGTCGTTGAAGGCCTTGGCGGTGTTGATGGCGTCCTGGCCCAGCATGGCGTCGACCACGAACAGCGTCTCGATCGGCTTGACGGCCGCGTGGACGGCGGCGATTTCGCGCATCATCTCTTCGTCGATGCCGAGGCGGCCGGCGGTGTCGATGATCAGCACGTCGTGGTAGTGCTTCTTGGCCCAGTCCAGCGCGGCCAGCGCGATGTCGACCGGCTTGTCGTCGGAGGTCGACGGGAAGAAGTCGGCGCCCACTTGCGACGTCACCGATTGCAGCTGCGCGATCGCGGCCGGACGATACACGTCGGCCGACACGGTCAGCACTTTTTTCTTTTTCTCTTCTTTTAGATATTTGGCCAGCTTGCCGACGGTGGTGGTCTTGCCGACACCCTGCAGACCGGCCATCAGGATGATCGCCGGCGGCTGCTGGGCGAAGCTCAGTTGCGACGCCTCCGGACCGAGGTCGGCGCCCATGATGGCGGCCAGCTCGCGCTGCACCACGCCGACCAGGGCCTGGCCCGGCGTCAGCGACTGGATCACGTCCTCGCCCAGTGCCTTTTCCTTGACCTTGGCGATGAACTCGCGCACGGCCGGCAGCGCGACGTCGGCCTCCAGCAGCGCCAGGCGCACTTCGCGCAGCATCTCGGCGGTGTTGGCCTCGGTCAGGCGCGCCTCGCCGCGCATGGTCTTGACGACCTTGGCGAGCCGTTGGGTGAGATTATCTAACATGATGAACCTGAATTT
>Ga0209901_1000405_pt1 | contig 17452 bp, 14 predicted proteins | sample OrgsoiDNA_201058_FD_185806 | JGI IMG/M metagenome (GOLD analysis project Ga0209901, IMG submission 185806) | Permafrost soil microbial communities from the Arctic, to analyse light accelerated degradation of dissolved organic matter (DOM) -... | ecosystem: Environmental > Terrestrial > Soil >...
CGGCAACGTCGCCATCGTCGGCGGCGCGCACGGCATGGGCGGCGCGCCTATTCTGGCCGGACGCGCGGCGCTCACCAGCGGCGCCGGCCGCGTCTTCGTCGCGTTCGCGCAGGACGCGCCGGCCTACGATCCCACGCATCCGGAACTGATGTGCAGGTTGGCGCAGGATTTCGATTTCGACAAAGCGACGCTGGTGGTCGGTCCCGGCCTCGGCGACGCAACCGCGTCGAAGGCGATTTTACGGCGCGCCATCGACAGCGCCAGCGCGCTGGTGGCCGACGCCGATGCGCTCAATATGATCGCGGCCGACACGGAGTTGCAGCAGGCGCTGGCCGCGCGCGCCGGCGGCAGCTTGCTGACGCCGCATCCGCTGGAGGCGGCGCGGCTGCTGGGCGTCTCGGCGGCCGAGGTGCAGGCCGACCGCGTCGCGGCGGCGCGCAAGCTGTCGCGAAAATTCAACGCGACGGTGGTGTTGAAGGGATCGGGCACGGTGATCGCGCGCGTCGATGGCGACGCCGTCATCAACACCACCGGCAATCCGGCACTGGCGACGGCCGGCACCGGCGATGTGCTGTCCGGCTTGTGCGGCAGCCTGCTGGCGCAGGGCTGGCCGCAGTGGGAGGCGGCGCTGGCGGCGGTCTGGCTGCACGGCATGGCGGCCGACGTGCTGGTCACCGAAGGCAGCGGGCCGATCGGCCTGACGGCCAGCGAATTGATACCGGCGATACGCACGGCCTTGAACCACATGGTGCAGTACCACGGTCGCTGAGCGGCTACTGCGTGCACTGAGCGCGCACTCGGCGCGCGCGATGCGGCTGTCCAGCAGGCACCCAACGGACAGCCGGCCAGCCAGCGGCCGTCAAACAGCGTTTGAACGCACGCCGTCTGCGCGTTAAACCAGCCGCCCCGCCGCAATGGTGATGGTGCGGCCGCAACGCGCTGCGATCGACGTGTCGTGCGTGACCAGCACCAGCGTCGAACCGTGCTCGCGGTTCAGTTCAAACATCAGCTGGATCACCGCTTCGCCGGTGGCCGCATCGAGGCTGCCGGTGGGTTCGTCGGCGAACAGCAAGGGCGGCTGCGTGACGAAGGCGCGCGCCAGCGCCACCCGCTGCTGCTCGCCGCCCGACAGATATTTCGGATAATGCTTCAGGCGCGACGACAGGCCCACGCGCGCCAGCATCGCCTCGGCCTTTTCGCGCGGCTGCGCTTCGCCGCGCAGTTCCATCGGCAGCATCACGTTTTCCACCGCCGTCAAATGCGCCAGCAGCTGGAAGGACTGGAACACGAAGCCCAGCTTGGCCATGCGCAGCTGGGCGCGGCCGTCCTCGTCGAGCGCGTAGATGTCGACGCCATCGAGCACCACGCGGCCGCCGCTGGGCGTGTCCAGACCGGCCAGCAAACCAAGCAGCGTCGACTTGCCGGAACCGGAGGCGCCGACGATAGCGAGCGTCTCGGCCCTTTGCACTGTAAAATCCACGCTGTGCAGGATGGTCAGCTCGCCGCTGGCGTCGGCCACGCGCTTGTTCAGGCCCGCGACCTCGATGGCGGCCGTGGCGGATATGGCGCGGTCGGCGACGACGGGCGCCGTCGCAGGGGACGTGGCCGGTGCACCCGGGACGAATGGTATCGTGGACGCTTGAGGAAAATCGGGCATGCTGATCTTGTTAGGTAAGAAGTTGAAATCCAAATTGATAACGCTGGTCGCCGTGTGCATCAGCACCGCCGCCGCGAGCGCCTATTCTGCACCAAAAACCATATTGGTGGTGGGCGATAGCCTGTCCGCCGAATATGGCCTGACGCGCGGCAGCGGCTGGGTCGCGCTGATGGAGCCGCGCCTGAAGCAGGACCGCATCGCCGCCGACGTGGTCAACGCCAGCGTCAGCGGCGAGACCACCAGCGGCGGGCGCACGCGCCTGCCGGCGCTGCTGGCCAAGTATCATCCGTCGCTGGTGATTATAGAACTGGGCGCCAACGATGGCCTGCGCGGCCTGCCGGTGGCCGCCGCCGAAAACAATCTGCGCGCCATGGCCATCGCCGCGCAGCAGGATGGCGCGAAAGTGGTGCTGATCGGGATGCGCATGCCGCCCAATTATGGCCGCGATTACACCGAAAAATTCTTCGCCATGTACGGCGTCTTGAGCAAGGAGATCAAAGTGCCATTGGTGCCGTTCATGCTCGACGGCGTCGCCGACAAGCCGCAGCTGATCCAGGCCGACGGCCTGCATCCGCTGGCCGTGGCCCATCCCACCATCCTGGCCAATATCTGGCCGACCGTAGAGAAGACCTTGAAAGCCCGATGAAGTATCCCGCCATCCTCAGTTTTGAAGAAGTACTGGCGCAGCTCGACCGCTACGACGCCATCATCGACGCGCGCACGCCCGCCGAATTCGCGCTCGACCATCTGCCCGGCGCCATCAACTGCCCGGTGCTCGACGACGAGCAGCGCATCATCGTCGGCACCATGTACAAGCAGGTCAACGCCTTCGAGGCGAAGAAGGTCGGCGCGGCGATGGTCGCGAAAAACATCGCCCTGCATATCGAGACGCTGTTCCTCGACAAGCCGCGCGAGTGGACGCCGCTGATCTACTGCTGGCGCGGCGGCAACCGCAGCGGCTCGATGGCGCATATCTTCGCCAAGATAGGCTGGCCGGTGGTGCAGCTGGAAGGCGGCTACAAGGCTTTCCGCAACCACGTCAACGCGGCGCTGGAGGTGGCGCCGGCGCTGGCCTTCCAGGTCATTTGCGGCACCACCGGCAGCGGCAAGAGCCGCTTGCTGGAAGTGCTGGCGGCGCAAGGCGCGCAGGTGCTGGACCTGGAGCAGCTGGCCGCGCATCGCGGCTCGGTGCTGGGCGATTTGCCCAGCCATCCGCAGCCGTCGCAGAAAGCCTTCGAGAGCGCGATCTGGGACCAGCTGCGCCGCTTCGACCCGGCGCTGCCGGTGTTCGTCGAGTCGGAGAGCAAGAAGGTGGGCCAGCTGCGCGTGCCGGCGGCGCTGATGGAAACGATGCGCGCCTCGTCGTGCATCTCGCTGACGCTGTCGCGCGCCAACCGCGTGCGTTTGCTGATGGAGGATTACGCGCACTTCACGACCGATCCGTCGGCGCTGAACAAGCAGCTCGATTGCCTCGTGACGCTGCACGGCCGCGAGAAGATCACGCGCTGGCACGCGCTGGCCAATAGCGGGCAGATGGAACCGCTGGTCGAGGAACTGCTGGCCGACCACTACGACCCCGCCTACCTGCGCTCGATCGACCGCAATTTCACGCGCTTCGACGAAGCCCGATTGCTGGAGCTGGACGATATTTCGCCGGACGCCTTCGCGGCTGCGGCGCGCCAGCTGCATCCCGGCGGCCCGGCGGAATAAGCGGAACCAGCGCCCCGCCATCCCGCGTCCCGCAAGTGCGTGCGCGGGGGCACCGCTATCTCACATGAGCGCGATGCCGCGCCAAAAGGTATCAAAACCGGCCGCGCAATAATCGTAGTCCGCAGCGTCGTCCGGCAGGCAGCCTTGTGGCGCGGAGCCGGCCACGTACAACATCGTCGCCTCGGCCATCGCGCCCAGCATCGCGCCGATGAAGGCCACCGGCTGGTCGCGGATGACGCGCCGCGCGATGCAGTCGCGGGCCAGCACATCGAGTGCGGCGAACGGCGCGGCGCCGGCGTCGCGGCTGTCCTGCGTCAGCTGTTCGGACATGCGCAGCTGCGCCATCACCTTGAACCTGGCCGGTTGCGCCACGCCCCAACCCACATACTGGTTCCAGATATGTTCGAGCTGGGCGCGCGCGTCGGCCTGCGCCGGATAGGCCGCCAGCATGACCTCGGCCAGCTCGCGCTTGATCTCCCGATACAGCTCGTTGATCAGCACATCCTTGCTGGCGAAATAGCTGAACAGCGTGCCCTCGGCCACGCCGGCCGCCTTGGAAATCGCCGCCGTCGGCGTGCTCCAGACGCCGCGCGCGGCAAATTCCGCGATGGCCGCTTCGAGCAGCGCACTACGTTTGTCGCCGGATTTGAGTCGGGCCATCGAGTCACCAAAAATGAGCAATTGCTCAGTATATTAAAAAGACCCTTGAAAAGCAAAAAGCCGCTGGACAGCGGCTTTTTGCTCGGGCTTGCGGATCGGCTTACTGCGGATCGGCCTGGGTGGACGAGAAGGACGTCACCGGCTTCAACACTTTGACCTTGGCTTTTTGCTTGAGCACTTCGACATAGTCGAACATCTCCTGCTGGGCCAGCGCATTGGCGATCTGCTCCTCTTCCGACTTGCGGCGCGCCACATCAGGCTGTGCCGGCTGGCCGACCTTGGAGATGCGGTAGATGCCATAGCCGGTGCCGGGAATATCCACGCCGACGTAGGCTGGCAGTTTGCTGGTGTCGGCCTTCATCACCTGCATCACCGCCGCGCCGTTGATGCCTTCGGCCTTGGCGCGCGATACCGTCTTGCTGGCCGCGAAACCGGTCGCGTCGCCGGACTTCTGCAACGCCGCCAGTTTCTCGGCGCCGGCTTTCTGGGCCAGTTTGGTCGCTTCCTCGCTGGTCACGCGCTGACGGATCTGGTCGGCCACTTCCGCCAGCGGACGCTTGGAGGCCGGCTTGAATTCGATGACGTGGCCGGAGATCAGCGTATTCGGCGCCACTTCGACGGCTTCGGTGTTGCGCTTGTTTTTCAGCGTATCGGCCGAGAACAGCGCAGTCAGGAATTTGGCGTTGTTGAACGGGGCGGTGCCCAGTGCCGGCGACGGCGTGCGCATCACGGTGGCGGTGTCCACTTTCAGTTTGAGCTTGTCAGCCACCGGCTTCAGGCTGTCGGCCTGTTCGTAGACGGTGTTGGTGAAGGTCTCGGCCAATTCCGAATACTTCTTGCCGGCCTTTTGTTTTTTCAGCTCGGCGACGATGTCGCCCTTGACTTCGTCGAGCGGCTTGACGACGGCCGGCTTGAGCGCGGTGACGGTCAGGATGTGGTAGCCGAACTCGGACTCGACAACATCGCTGACCTCGCCTTGCTTGAGCTTGTAGACCGAGTCTTCCACCGATTTGGGCAAGGCGCCCTTCTCGACCACGTCCAGGTCGCCGCCCTGCGGCGCCGACACCGGGTCTTCCGACTTGGCCTTGGCGATCTTGGCGAAGTCGGCCGGGTTCTTGCGCACCTCGGCCAGGATGGCGTCGGCCTTGGCCTTGGCGGCGGCCTTGTCGGCGGCGCTGGCGTCCTTCTTCACGGCGATCAAAATGTGGCTGGCGCGGCGCGATTCCGGCGTGCCGAAACGCTTTTGCTCCTGCGCGTAGAAGGCGGCGACTTCGGCGTCGCTGACGGTCACCTGGTCTTGCACGGCGTCCGTATTAAACACCACGTATTCGATCTTGGCCTGCTCGGGAATGGCGAAGAACTGGCTGTTCTTGTCGTAATAGGCCTTGACCATCTCGTCGGTGACTTTGACTTGCGGCAGGAAATCGGCGACCGGCAGCAGCAGTTCCTGCACATCGCGCTCCTGGGCGCCGATGTCGGACACCTGGTTCGACACGGTGCGCGGCGCAAACGCGGTGCTCTGGACGGCGCCGCTAATTTCCTGCAGCGCCATTTCGCGGCGCATGCGCGCGTCGCTCGCATCGGCCGACAAGCCCTGCGATGCCAAATACGACTGATAGATGTTCTTATCGAACTTGCCGTCGGCGCCGACGAACGCTTCCATGATGGTTTTTTGCAGCAGCGCGTCGCTGATGGTCAAATGGCTGCGCGACACTTCGGCGCCGACAGCGCGCTCGGCGATCAGGGTGTCGAGCACATTCTGTTTGAATTCAGGCGTATCGAACATCTTCTGGTCGAACTGGGCGCCCAGGCGCTGGCGGTAGCTTTCCAGCTGGTTGCGCAGCGCCGCGTCGAACTCTTGCTGGGTCAGCGGATGGCCGTCGATCTTGGCCACCGTCGTGGCGTCGTCGCCAAAGCTCTTGTAGCCGCTGATACCAACCATGGCAAATGACGGAATGATGAGCAGCATCAGGAAAAACTGCATCAAGCGTTGATGGGTACGAACAAATTCAAACATGGTCAGCCAATTCGGATTGAGTGGAAATGCACATACAAAAAAAGCGAACTCTCGTTCGCCTCTTCCGGTTTTGGCGGAGTGGACGGGACAGCTATAACCCGGTCCACTTCCCCTTTTAATTCAATGACTTGCACAGCACAGTGAACGGAAAACCTGCCGCAAAAATCAATATCACGCGATTTTACAGTGCGCCCACCGCGATAGCAAGTGCCAATCATGGCCGGAACGGCAAGTCGCCGCGGCGGCAACGCTGCGGTACGCGGCGGCCGTGCACATCGGAAACGATGAGGGAAATAAGCGCCGCAGGCACTGCCGGATAATCAGGCAATACCGCAGAGATTTAGATGATGTGAATATCGCGGCCTTGAATAACAACGGCGTCGAAAAAGAAAAACCCCCGCAGACTATTATATCTGCGAGGGTATCTTATTCTGGCGGAGCGGACGGGACTCGAACCCGCGACCCCCGGCGTGACAGGCCGGTATTCTAACCAACTGAACTACCGCTCCTGGTCTAGACGATTTTTTGTGCATTGTTGGCGGAGCGGACGGGACTCGAACCCGCGACCCCCGGCGTGACAGGCCGGTATTCTAACCAACTGAACTACCGCTCCAACAAAACACGCTACTACGACGATTAAACTGGTGGGCGCTGAGAGGCTCGAACTCCCGACCTAAACCTTGTAAGGGTTCCGCTCTACCAACTGAGCTAAGCGCCCGTTTAACCGCTCTGATGAGTAGTCAACTCACCGAAGTCCGTTAGTTTACAGCATCCTTCAAAGCTTTACCAGCTTTAAATTTAGGAACTTTTGCCGCAGCAATTTCAATCGCTTCTTTGGTGCGCGGATTGCGGCCGGTGCGGGCAGCGCGTTCGCTCACGGAGAAGGTACCGAAGCCGACCAGGGTGACGCTGTCGTTCTTCTTCAAGGTGGTGGTTACACCATCGATCACCGCGTCGAGCGCGCGCGCAGCAGCCGCTTTCGAAATATCAGCGGTGGTGGCAATATGGTCGATCAATTCAGTCTTATTCACTAGCATCCCCGTCACAAAGGTTTATATCGTTTAAGCGCCTGATTATGTAATTAAACAACATCAGCAGCAGAGAAAATCTCAGGCCGTATTAAACAAGCGACGCGCCCTGCGTGTCAAGCGCTCCACGGACGGAAAACGGCTTTAAATAAGAAACAAGCGCCTCAAGGGCGCTTGTTTTGACTACTTATTAAGCAAGTCTTAGTGTTTTACCACTTCGGCAACGCCATCGACCTTATTGGCCACTGCCGCCACCGCCTCAACGGGAGCGACTTCCACCAAGGCTTCCGGTGCGCGTTCCAGCGCGATTTCCAGCACTTTATCGATCCAGCGCACCGGCACGATTTCCAGTTTGTTTTTGACGTTGTCCGGAATATCGGCCAAGTCCTTCACATTCTGTTCCGGTATCAGCACGGTTTTGATGCCGCCGCGCTGCGCCGCCAGCAGCTTCTCTTTCAAGCCGCCGATCGGCAACACTTCGCCGCGCAGGGTGATCTCGCCGGTCATCGCCACATCGGCGCGCACCGGTATGCCCGTGTAGACCGACACCATCGCCACCGTCATCGCCGCGCCGGCCGAAGGACCGTCTTTCGGCGTCGCGCCTTCCGGCACGTGGATGTGGATGTCGCTCTTCTCGAACACCTCGCTCTTGATGCCGAGGCGGGCGGCACGGCTGCGCACGACGGTGCGGGCCGCTTCGATCGACTCCTTCATCACATCGCCCAGGGTGCCGGTGCGGATGATATTGCCCTTGCCCGGCATTTGCACGGCCTCGATGGTCAGCAGATCGCCGCCCACTTCGGTCCATGCCAGCCCGACCACCTGCCCGACCTGGTTTTCCTTTTCGGCGACGCCGAAATCGTAGCGGCGCACGCCGAGGAATTTGTCCAGGTTCTTGCCGGTGACGGTGACTTTCTTCTCCGACTTTTTCAGCAGCAGCATCTTGACGACTTTGCGGCAGATTTTCGACACTTCGCGTTCCAGCGAACGCACGCCGGCTTCGCGGGTGTAGTAGCGGATGATGTCGCGCAGCGCCGATTCGGCGACCGAGATTTCATCTTCCTTCAGGCCGTTGTTCTTGATCTGCTTCGGCAGCAGATAACGCTGCGCGATGCTGGTCTTTTCGTCCTCGGTGTAACCCGACAGGCGGATTACTTCCATACGGTCCAGCAGTGCCGGCGGAATGTTGTACGAGTTCGACGTGGCCACGAACATCACATCGGACAAGTCGAAATCGACTTCGATGTAGTGATCCGAGAAGGTGTGGTTCTGTTCCGGATCCAACACTTCCAGCAGCGCCGACGACGGATCGCCGCGGAAATCCGCGCCCATCTTGTCGACTTCGTCCAGCAGGAACAGCGGATTGCGCACGCCGACTTTCGACAGCGATTGCAAAATCTTGCCCGGCATCGAACCGATGTAGGTGCGGCGGTGGCCGCGGATCTCGGCCTCGTCGCGCACGCCGCCCAGCGCCATGCGCACGAACTTGCGGTTCGTGGCGCGGGCGATGGACTGGCCCAGCGAGGTTTTACCGACGCCCGGAGGACCGACGAAGCACAGTATCGGCGCTTTCAGCTTGTCGACGCGTTGTTGCACCGCGAGGTATTCCAGGATGCGTTCCTTAACCTTGTCGAGGCCGTAATGGTCGCCTTCAAGGACTTTTTCGGCGTTAGCCAAGTCATTGTTAACCTTGGATTTTTTCTTCCAGGGCAGGCTGACCAGCGTGTCGATGTAGTTGCGCACGACGGTGGCTTCGGCCGACATCGGCGACATCAGCTTGAGTTTTTTCAGCTCGGAAGTGGCCTTGTCGAGCGCCTCTTTCGGCATCTTGGCGGCGACGACTTTCTTCTCGAGCTCGTCGAGATCGGCGCCGTCCTCGCCCTCGCCCAGTTCCTTCTGGATGGCTTTGACTTGCTCGTTCAGGTAATACTCGCGCTGCGACTTTTCCATCTGGCGCTTGACGCGGCCACGGATGCGCTTTTCCACTTGCAGGATGTCAAGCTCGCCTTCGAGCTGACCCAGCAGGTGTTCCAGGCGCTTGGCGACGCTGAAGATTTCCAGGATGACTTGCTTTTGCTCCAGCTTCAGCGGCAGGTGCGCGGCGACCGTGTCGGCCAGGCGGCCGGCGTCGTCGATGCCCGACAGCGAAGCGAGGATTTCAGGCGGGATCTTTTTGTTCAGTTTGACGTACTGGTCGAACTGCTGGACGATGGCGCGGCGCATCGCTTCGATTTCCGAATCGTCGCCCAGCTCGGAGTCAAGCGGCGTCAGGTCGGCAACGAAGTGCGTCGGCGTGTCCGTGATTTTTTTGATGCGCGCGCGCTGGGCGCCTTCGACCAGCACCTTGACGGTGCCGTCGGGCAGCTTCAGCATCTGCAGAATATTGGCGACGCAACCGATTTCGTAGATATCGGAGGCGGAAGGTTCGTCCTTGGCTGCGGCTTTTTGGGCGGCGAGCATGATGCTCTTACCCTGTTCCATCGCGGCTTCCAGTGCCTTGATCGATTTTGGGCGCCCTACGAACAGCGGTATCACCATATGCGGGAAAACTACAACATCCCGCAACGGCAATAACGGCAGTTGAGTTTGCTCAGTTAATTTGGAAGTTGTCATGGCGTACCTTATATGAAAGCGTATTGATGATGTGGGCGCTGTTTTGCCGAATCACAAGACCGACAACCTGTTTAATTCTCAGAAATATTAACTATTGCCCAGAACCGTGGTTGCCATGCTCTAAATGATAGCAGTTCAAATAAAAAAGCCACGCGCGGCACAGGTGTCGCGAGTGGCTTTCCGACTGAAGCCTGATATCTTTTATTGATTTAAATTGTACCGCCTGCCCCCACAGATACGAAATTGTTTTTACGAATTTCGCCTGTGGTGTGCACAAATTATTGAGCTATCAATTAATTTTCACCGGATACTTTAGCCGGCTCTTGATAGATCAACAAAGGCTTGGCGCCGCTGGTGATGGTGTTCTCATCGATCACCACTTTCGTCACATTGCTTTCGTTCGGCAATTCATACATGACGTCCAGCAAGGCGTGTTCCAGGATCGAACGCAGGCCGCGCGCGCCGGTCTTGCGGGCCAGCGCTTTCTTGGCGATGGCGTGCAAGGCCGCCGGACGAATCTCCAGCTCGGCGCCTTCCATGTCCAGCAGCTTGGCGTATTGCTTGATCAGCGCGTTCTTCGGCTCGATCAGGATCTGGATCAACGCGTCCTCCGTCAGTTCCGACAGTGTGGCGACCACCGGCAGGCGGCCGACCAGCTCGGGAATCAGGCCGAACTTGATCAAATCCTCCGGTTCGGCTTCCAGCAGCACGTCGCTGGCCGAGCGCTCGGACTTGCTCTTGACGCTGGCCGAGAAACCGATGCCCGATTTTTCGGAGCGGTTGGCGATGACCTTGGCCAGGCCGTCGAAGGCGCCGCCGCAGATGAACATGATGTTGGTGGTGTCGATCTGCACGAAGTCCTGGTTAGGATGCTTGCGGCCGCCTTGTGGCGGCACCGAGGCCATGGTGCCCTCGATCAGTTTCAACAGCGCCTGCTGCACGCCCTCGCCCGACACGTCGCGGGTGATCGACGGATTGTCCGACTTGCGGGAAATCTTGTCGATCTCGTCGATGTAGACGATGCCGCGTTGCGCTTTTTCCACATCGTAGTTGCAGCTCTGCAACAGCTTCTGGATGATGTTCTCGACGTCCTCGCCCACATAACCCGCTTCGGTCAGCGTGGTGGCGTCGGCGATGACGAACGGTACGTTGAGCATGCGCGCCAAGGTCTGGGCCAGCAGCGTCTTGCCGGAGCCCGTCGGGCCGACCAGCAGGATGTTGCTCTTGGCCAGTTCGATGTCGTCTTTCTTGCCCAGGTGCTTCAGGCGCTTGTAGTGGTTGTACACCGCCACCGACAGGATGCGCTTGGCTGTTTGCTGGCCGATCACGTACTGGTCCAGCAATTCCTTGATTTCATGCGGCGTCGGCAGGTCCGACTTGGCGCCGGTGACCGATTCGATGGCCGAGGTTTCGTCGCGGATGATGTCGTTGCACAGGTCTATGCATTCATCGCAGATGAAGACCGATGGTCCGGCGATCAGTTTTTTTACCTCGTGCTGGCTCTTGCCGCAAAACGAGCAGTACAGTAATTTTTCGCCGCTGGAGGATTTTTTGTCTGACATGGGGCAGTTTTCTTTGGGTTACTGGTTGGGTCGCGCTTGCAGGGTTTTTCTTGCCGGGGGTCTTGTATGCAGTAGGGAAAAACCGCTTACAGCCTCCATGCTACCCGAAATAAAAACGAAACGCCCGAACGTTTCAGCGTCCGGGCGTTTTTTAGCTTGACCGCGGAGGACGCATCAAGCGCGGTTGGTCAACACTTTGTCGATCAAACCATACTCGGCGGACTCTTCGGCGGACAGGAAGCGGTCGCGATCCGTGTCCTTGGCGATCTGCTCCACCGTCTGGCCCGTGCGTTCGGCCATGATGCTGTTCAGGCGATGACGCAGGTAGAGGATTTCCTTGGCCTGGATTTCGATGTCCGACGCCATGCCCTGCGAACCACCGGACGGCTGATGGATCATGATGCGCGAGTTCGGCAGCGAGAAGCGCTTGCCCTTGGCGCCGGCGGCCAGCAGGAAGGCGCCCATCGAGGCGGCCATGCCGGTGCACAACGTCGAAACGTCGGGCTTGATGAACTGCATCGTGTCGTAGATCGCCATACCGGCCGAGACGGAACCACCCGGCGAGTTGATGTACAGCGAGATGTCCTTGTCTGGATTTTCGCTTTCCAGGAACAGCAGCTGGGCGACGATCAGGTTCGCCATCTGGTCGTTGACCGGACCGACCATGAAGATCACGCGCTCTTTGAGCAGGCGTGAATAAATATCGTAGGAGCGCTCGCCGCGGCCGCTCTGTTCTACCACCATCGGCACCAGGCCGAGCATTTGAGTGTCCAGCGCCGGATTTCGGTTCATACCAGTCATTCCATTTCCTTGTGAAGCAGCAGGGGCCGGGATTGTCACTCTTGCTAAACAATACCGGCCCCGTGCTGGATTACGCTTGAGCGTTGCTTCCCATCAATTCGTCAAAGGCCACAACCTTGCTAGACGTTTTGGACAGGCCCAGGACGTAGTTGACGACGTTTTCTTCCAATACAAGGGCTTCGACTTCAGCCAGACGATTACGATCGCTGTAATAGTACTTCAGCACTTCACGCGGGTCTTCATAGCTCTGCGCGAAATCTTCCACTTGCGCTTTGACTTGCTCGGCGGTGGCTTGCAGCTTGTTCTCGCCGACCAGTTGCGACAGGATCAGGCCCAGACGCACGCGGCGCTCGGCTTTTTCAGCGAACAGTTCCGGTGGGAAGGGGATGTTTTTCACGTCCATGCCGCGCTGCGCCATATCCTGGCGGGTCACTTCGGCCAGGCGCTCGGTGTCTTGCGACACCAGGGCTTTTGGCACGTCCAGCGTGGCAACCTTCACCAGCGTGTCCATCACGGCTTCCTTGTTGCGCGCCTTGACACGGCCGGCCACTTCGCGTTCCAGGTTGACTTTGATGTCTTCGCGCATTTTGGCGATGTCGCCATCGGCCACGCCCAGCGATTTGGCGAATTCCGCATCGACTTCCGGCAGGTGCGCCCATTCCAGCTTTTTCAGCGTGATGGTGAACGAGGCGGTCTTGCCGGCCACGTCTTTACCATGGTAGTCCTCCGGGAAAGCCAGCGGGAAGGTCTTGGCTTCGCCGACTTTCAGGCCGACGGTGGCGGCTTCGAACTCAGGCAACATGCGGCCTTCGCCGAGCACGAAGCTGTAGTCGTCGGCTTTGCCGCCCGGGAATTCGACGCCGTCGATCGAGCCGACGAAATCGACGGTCACGCGGTCGCCGTTTTCAGCGACAGCCGAACCGCCGTCGCCGTGTTCGCCGGCTTCGCCCTTGGTGTGGAAATGCACGCGCTGTTTGCGCAGGATTTCGATGGTCTTGTCGATTTCCGCTTCCGACACGTCGGCCTTGACGGTTTCGATGGCCACCGTGGTCAGGTCGCCGATGACGACTTCCGGATACACTTCGAAGGTGGCGATGAAGCTCAGCTCACCTTCTGGCGATTCCTGCGATGGCACGATGTTCGGGAAACCAGCCACGCGCAGATTGTTTTCGTTGGCGGCGTCGTTGAACGCGCGGCCGACTTTGTCGTTCATCACGTCGTTTTCGATCTGGTAGCCGTATTGTGCTGCGACCATTTTCATAGGTACTTTGCCCGGACGGAAGCCCGGTGCCTTAGCCGTACGGGCTTGCACTTTCAGGCGTTTCTCCACTTCCGCGCGCACGGCGGCGACTGGGAAGGAGATCGTGATACGACGTTCGAGTTTGCCCAAGGTTTCGACTGCAGTTGCCATGTAAAAATCGTCCAAAAAATTAAAGAATTACAGTTGGTGCGAGGAGGGGGACTCGAACCCCCACACCATTGCTGGCGTCAGGACCTAAACCTGGTGCGTCTACCAATTTCGCCATCCTCGCGGCATATTTGCACAAAAGCAAAGGGCGACCCGCTGTTACGGTCGCCCTACCCTGAATATCGACAGGGGCTTTCAACTTCAACGCGGTATTTTAACGGGTTTTTCCGCAGAATGTGGCGTTTTTTAACTTAACGCCAACAGCGCGGCCGCCATATGATATTCCAAGGCGTACACGCGGCGCTGCCGGGCCCGTAAAACCCGGCTTTTCCACGCCGGCGCGACGGGTTTGATTTTATGTGCGGCAACACTGCATAAGGACCAGCAATTACTTGCCTTGGTTTCAAGATACCACTACCATACTGGCGCACCGAATATCGGCAACACCTGGTTCATTCATTTCGGTCGCCGCGTCGTCCGCAGATGACTTGCGTCATTCCACCAATAAGCGCCCATGCCCGTCGATCACTACGAGAATTTCCCCGTCGCATCCATCCTGATGCCGCGCCGCCTGCGCCCCGCCGTCGAGGCGATCTACGCCTTCGCCCGCAGCGCCGACGACCTGGCCGACGAGGGCGACGCCGCGCCGCACCAGCGCCTGGCCGCGTTAAGCGCCTATGAAGCGGCGCTGGCCCGTATCGAGCGAGGCGCGGAAAGCCACGAGCCGATGTTCGAACGCCTGGCGCAAGCGGTGCGCGCACATGATCTGCCGATGCGGCCGCTGTACGACTTGCTGTCGGCCTTCAAGCAAGACGTGGTGGTGAGCCGCTACGCCACCTACGACAGCCTGCTCGACTACTGCGCCCGCTCGGCCAATCCGGTCGGTCTGCTGATGCTGTCGCTGTACGGCCAGGCCGACGCGGCCAATGTCCGCGACTCCGACGCCATCTGCACCGCCTTGCAGCTGATTAACTTCCTGCAGGACGTCGCCATCGACATCCAGAAGGAACGCATCTACCTGCCGCTGGAAGACCTGGGCCGCTACGCCGTCTCGCCGGCCGCGCTCGACCATCCGGACGCCCGCCCGCGCTGGCGCGCGCTGATGAAGTTCGAAGTCGACCGCACCCGTGCCCTGCTGCTCAGCGGCGCGCCGCTGGCATTGCGCCTGCGCGGCCGCATCGGCTTCGAGCTGCGCATGGTGGTGCAAGGCGGCCTGCGCATCCTGGAGTCCATCGAGGAAGTCAACTACGACGTGTTCCGGCGCCGCCCGCAATTGCAGAAAAGCGACTGGCGCACCATCTTCTGGCGCGCCCTGCGCATGAAGCGGGCCATGAAAAAACTCGGCCGCGACGAAAAGCGCCACGCCCCCGGCGCCCATCACCTATAGAATAGCGGCTTCGATAGGCTCACCCTTGCATTTTTGACTATGTCCCCCGACGAATACTGCCAGCAAAAAACCGCCGCCAGCGGTTCCAGTTTCTACTACAGCTTCCTGTTCCTGCCGGCGGAACGGCGCCGCGCCATCACCGCGCTGTACGCCTTCTGCCGCGAAGTGGACGACACCGTCGACGAATGCAGCGATGAATCGATCGCCCGCATCAAGCTGGCCTGGTGGCGCACGGAAATCGCCGCCATGTACGCCGGCAAGCAAAGCCATCCGGTGACACAGGCCTTGCAACCGCATTTGCAGCCCTACGCGCTGGAGGAAAAACACCTGCAAGCCATCATCGACGGCATGGAAATGGATCTGAACCAGACCCGCTACCTCGATTACACGGCGCTGCAACGCTATTGCTGGCATGTGGCCAGCGTGGTCGGCATCCTGTCGGCCAGCATCTTCGGCGCGACCCGGCCGGAGACGCTGCAATACGCGGAAAAGCTCGGGCTGGCCTTCCAGCTGACCAACATCATCCGCGACGTCGGCGAAGATGCCCGCAAGGGCCGCATTTACCTGCCGGTCAACGAGCTGCAACAGTTCGGCGTGACGGCGGCCGATTTGCTCAACGCCCGCCACAGCGAAAAATTCGAGGCGCTGATGAAGTTCCAGGCGGCCCGCGCGCAAGCGGTCTACGACGAGGCCTTCGCGCTGCTGCCGAAGGAAGACCGGCGCGCCCAGCGCCCCGGCTTGATGATGTCGGCCATCTATCGCACCCTGCTGACCGAGGTCGAGGCCGACGGCTACCACGTGCTGACCCAGCGCATCTCGCTGACGCCGATCCGCAAGCTGTGGCTGGCCTGGAAAACCTTTGTCTTCGGCTGACCCGCGTGGCTAAGCAAGTCCGCACGGTCGCGGTGGTCGGCGCCGGCTGGGCCGGCTGCGCGGCCGCCGTCGAGCTGGCGCGCGCCGACCATGCCGTCACGCTGTTCGAGTCCGCCCGCACGCTGGGCGGCCGCGCGCGCGGCGTGGTGGTCGACGGCAAACAGCTCGACAACGGCCAGCACATCCTGCTCGGCGCCTACCGCGATACCCTCAAAATGATGAAGCGCGTCGGCATCGACACCAGCAAGGCGCTGCTGACGCTGCCGCTGCAAATGCGCTATCCGCCCGGTTCCGGCGGCATGGACTTTATCGCGCCGCGCCTGCCCGCGCCGCTGCACCTGCTGGCCGCGCTGATACGCAGCGGCGGCCTGGCGCGCGAGGACAAGCTGTCGCTGGCGCGCTTTTCGACCACGGCGCGCTGGATGGGCTGGCAACTGCACAGCGATTGCAGCGTCAGCGAACTGCTGGAACGCTTTCAGCAGACGCCACGGTTGACCCAGCTGATGTGGCGCCCGCTGTGCCTGGCCGCGCTGAACACCCCGCCCGAGCGCGCCTCGGCGCAAGTCTTTCTCAACGTGTTGCGCGACAGCCTGGGCGCCAAGCGCAGCGCGTCGGACATGCTGCTGCCGCGCATCGACCTGGGCGCGCTGTTTCCGACGGCAGCGGCGCGCTACGTCGAACAGCGCGGCGGCAAGGTCCACACCGGAGCCAAGGTCGGTGCATTGCGCGAGCGCGACGACGGCCGCTGGGAACTCGATGCCCAAGGCGCGGCCATCGGCGGCAACACCACGACCGCCTTCGACGGGGTCGTACTGGCCATCTCCTCCAGCCACGCCGCCACGCTGCTGGCCGCCATCCCCGCTGCCGACACAAGCGCCTTGCGCGCCCAGCTGGACGGCTTCCAGCCCGAGGCGATCACCACCTGCTACCTGCAATACGCCGCCGGCGTGACCCTGCAACAGCCCTTCTTCGCCCTGCTCGACGATCCCGTGCGGCAGCTGTGGGGCCAGTTCGTGTTCGACCGCGGCCAGCTCGACGCCGCCCAGGCCGGCCTGCTAGCGGTGGTGGTCAGCGCCTCCGGCGACGCCGCCGCGCTCGGCCAGGATGCGCTGGCCGACGCCATCGCGCGCCAGCTGGCCGACGTATTCCGGCGCCCCGAACTGGCGACGCCGCTGTGGCGCCAGGTCATCACGGAAAAACGCGCCACCTACGCCTGCTCACCGGGATTGGTGCTGCATCGTCCGGCCAACGCCAGCGGGCTGGCGCGACTGGCCCTGGCCGGCGACTACACGGCCAGCGTCGACGCGGCCGAAAACTACCCCGCCACGCTGGAATCGGCCGTGCGCAGCGGCATCGCGGCCGCCGCCGGCCTGTGGCGTTGACACCGAAACGCACTGGCTATCCGGGCATGATGTCGCCTGAGCCGCCGATTCTGCATCCTGTCGCATCTCAATGGTACGGCCGGGCGGGTTTGCGTAAAGTCTCAGCATCGGCAAACACTATACGGAAAAGCAAAATGAACGTCGCTCTCGGCATCAAAACCCTGGCCATCCTCGCCTTCGTGGCCATCAGCACCGCCAGCATCGTGCAACTGCCGGCCGGCATGCCTCATGCGCCGGTGACGGTCGGCGCCATCGTCGCGGTAACGGGCAACTAAGAGGCGGGCGGCATCATGGGCAAGCAGGACTATCTCGACACGCTGAAGCGGGCCATGGCCGGGCTGCCGCCGGACGTCG
>Ga0209901_1000416_pt1 | contig 17243 bp, 19 predicted proteins | sample OrgsoiDNA_201058_FD_185806 | JGI IMG/M metagenome (GOLD analysis project Ga0209901, IMG submission 185806) | Permafrost soil microbial communities from the Arctic, to analyse light accelerated degradation of dissolved organic matter (DOM) -... | ecosystem: Environmental > Terrestrial > Soil >...
TTACAAGGGTCCTGATAGCGCGTTTCGAAAGAATCAACTGTGTCATCGCGAGGTTCCTTCTAAAGCGCACAAAAACATGCTGGAGCGAAGATTCTAAGAACCACGCCCCTTTTCGATAACCAAGCATTCGTCGAATCGATAGCAGCCGCCTTGCTAAAGATGAACCGAACACCCCAGGTACCTTCTTAATGCCTTAATCCACCGCTCCAGTGATTTGCTTAGCAGATTCGCTTCCTTGGCGACGCGCTGGCGCTTACCTATTCTGTCAGGCTCTCCTGCTTCTATTCACCGCTATGACCCTGTCGAACCTCCGCCGCCTGCTTACGCCCGTCGTGCTGGCATCAGCCATGGCCGCGTCCTTTACCGCCCACGCCGATGCAACCCTCGACAAGATCACCTCCCGCCACGAACTCGCGGTGGGTGTGTTGATCGCCGGCAGTCCGTTCGGTTCACTCGATCCCGCGACGCAACAGCCGCGTGGTTTTAACGTAGATCTGGCTAACGAACTCGGCAAACGGTTGGGCGTGAAGGTGCAGTTGGTGTCCGTGTTGCCCTCGACACGGGTTCAGTTTCTTCAACAGGGCAAGGTCGACATCCTGATTGCAAACATGGAGTACAACGCCCAGCGCGGCGAGATCCTGGACCATGTGGCCACGCCCTACTACCGCGTTGGCGGAACGGCAATCACGCTTAAAACAAGCGGTATTACGCGCTGGGAAGATCTGCGCGGCAAGCCGGTTTGCATTTCGCAGGGCAGCAGTTACATCCGTCCGATAGTGGAACGCTACGGCGCGATCCCGCGCGCTTTTCCGGGCGCCTCCCAGTCGCTGCTCGCGTTGCGTGGCGGCAGTTGTGTCGCAGCCGTCCATGACGCTGCACCGCTGCTTTATCCGCTACTGCAGAGCGATCCTGAATGGCACGACTACCGCGCCCTGCAGCCTGAGATAGAACCTGCGCCGTCGGTGATCTGGGTGCGTCAGGGCGAACGCGATACCGCCGCGAAACTGGATACGTTCGTGCGCGATCTGCATCGCGACGGCTGGTTTATTGCAACCGAAGCGAAGAACGGCCTCAACCCGCCCTCGCCCGCGCTGGCTGAATGGCACCGGCAATTGCCCGTGGAGAACTAGCATGGACACGCTGCTGCACGGCTTCGTCACGGCGACAGCGCGTCTTGGGCTCGACTACCGCTTCCTGCTCGACGACTACGAGCGCGTGCCGTTCGTACAGGGTCTCGGCGTGAGCATCGAGATCATTGTTTCGACCATGACGGCCAGCGCCATTGCAGGGCTCGTGTTGCTGCTCGCACTGCGCGGCCGCAACCGGCTGGTCTCCGGGCTGGCGCGTGGTTTCATTGAAGTCACCCGCAATACACCCACGCTGGTGCAGCTCTACTGCGCCTTTCTCGTGCTGAACATGCTGATCACACAATGGCTGCATGCACGTGGTTTCGATAACCCGTTCAAGCCGTTCTTCTGGGTTGTCCTTGTACTGTCGCTACACAAGGCGGCATTTCACGCCGAAGCGTTGCGTGCCGGCTTCGACGCATTGCCCTCTCAAACACTCGAAGGTGCGGCCTCGCTCGGTTTCAGCCGTGCCACGCGGTTCTGGCGCATCGAGCTGCCGCTCGCGCTGCGCGCGGCGCTGCCTGCGCTCGTCAACAACATGGTGGAACTGGTGAAAGCGTCGGCGGTGGCTTCCGCTATCGCCGTGGGCGACGTCACCTACCAGTCCATCATGATCTGGACTCAGCGCGACAACGTGCTCGCTTTGATGCTGCTGATTCTCGCGTTCTTCGGCGTGCTCACCTGGTTGGTCACGCTCGCTGGCCGCTGGCTAGAACGTCGTTACAGGATTCCCGGTTATGGCTATTGATTCCACGTCTGCCGCGAGCAAGCTCGCCGGCATGCGCTTGCCGCCCGGTATCTATGCCGTGGTTGGCATTGTCGCGGTGGGCACCGCTTTGTGGTCACTCGCGCCCGAAACCGGCTCGCGCGGCGAGACGCTGGCACGCCTCGTAGAATGGGCCCCGGCGCTGGCGCACGGCTTCGCGATGAACCTGCTTATTAGTATCGGCGCGATTTTTATAGGGACATTGATCGGGCTGCTCGCGGGTGCGCTCGCGATGTCGAAATCATTCGCCGGGCGGCTGGCGAGACTGTGGATTGTCGCGTTTCGCAATGCGCCATGGCTCGTGCTGATCTACTTCACGACCTATGTGTTCCCCTTCGAAATCCACATCTTCGGCACTTCCGTGCCGTTTCCAGACTGGTTAAAGGTGATGCTCGGGCTCGCTCTGCCAGCCAGCGCGAACATAGCGGAAGTGTTTCGCGGCGCGGTTGCTTCCATCCCGTCAGCGCAATGGGAAGCGGCGGCCTCGCTTGCGTTTTCCCGTTGGCAAATCCTGCTGAAAATAGTCGTGCCGCAATGCGTGCGCCGCATGTTGCCGCCGTGGATGAACGTGTACGCGATCATCACCATGGGCACCGCGTTGTCATCGCTGGTCGGCATTCATGACCTGCTCGACACTGCGCAGATCGCCAGCAGCACGGTCGCACGCAGCAGCTTTACGGTGCTGACCTACGTCGCGACGCTCGTGATCTTCTTCGCATACTGCTATCCAATTTCGTGGCTCACGCGCACGTTCGAAAAACGGCTGAGGACCGCATAAAACGCGGGTTCGAATGCTTCCAACGCTACGTGTAAAGCAACGCTCGGGCAATGTCATTTGCAACGCACGAATGCTTCTAACCGCTCGCGCGCGGATTGCTTATAGTCGAAACCCTTTCACAAGACACACTTGAACCGGGGCTTCCGATGAAACGCTTTTTTTCCTCCCTGCGCGCCTGCGCCGGCGTTGCACTCTTCGCCGTGGCCACGAGCGCCGCTCACGCGCAGTCGCGTGAAGTCGTGATCGGTTACCAGGACATGGTCGTCCCATGGCGTTACGCTCAAGTGAGCGGTGCAGTGGAAAAAGCGACAGGCTACAAGGTGACGTATCGCAAGCTCGGCAGCGGCGCCGACGTGATCCGCGCGCTCGCATCCGGCTCGATCCAACTGGGTGAAGCCGGTTCCAGCCCGATCGCGGCCGGACTCTCGCAAGGCGTGGACATCTCCCTGTTCTGGATCCTCGACAACATCAACGACGCCGAGGCGCTCGTTGCCCGAGACGGCTCCGGCGTAACGAAGATAAGCGATCTCAAGGGCAAGAAGATCGGTCTGCCGTTCGTCTCCACCTCGCACTTCCATGCACTCGTCGCCCTGCAAAACGCAGGCGTCGATCCGTCGACGGTGAAGATCCTGAACCTGCGGCCACCTGAAGTGGCTGCGGCGTGGGAACGCGGTGATATTGACGCCACCTATATCTGGGACCCGGTGCTGGCGAAGGTCAAGAAAAACGGTAAGGTCCTGATCACATCGGGTGAAGTCGCAAAGGAAACCGGCAAGGCGACCTTCGACGGCTTCGCCGTCAGCCGCAAGTTCGCGCAGGATAACGACGCGTTCGTGACGGGCCTGGTCAAGGTGCTCGCCGCTACCGACGCGCAGTATCGAGACAACAAATCCGCCTGGACGGCCGGGTCGAAGGAAGTTGAAGGCGTAGCGAAGGAATCGGGCGCAACCGCTGCCGACGTGCCCGCCAGTCTCGCGCTTTACGCCTTCCCGACGCTCACCGACCAGGCTTCATCGGCCTGGCTTGGCGGTGGTGCTCAGTCAGGTGCCGCGAAGTCACTGGCAGCCACTGCGGCCTTCCTTAAGGCGCAAGGCACGATCCAGAACTTGTTGCCCGACTATTCGGTTGGCGTCGACCCACGCTTCGTACAGCAAGCATCGCGATGAGCACGCTGGACATTCGCGGCCTCGGCGTGACCTATGAAGGCGCGGCAACAGCCGCTCTGGAGGGCGTCGATCTGCAGATCGACAGTGGCGAGTTCGTGGTTGCGCTTGGCGCGTCCGGATGCGGCAAGACAACGCTGCTGAACTGCCTCGCAGGCTTCATCGATCCGACCGCCGGCGAGGCGCGACTGAACGATGAACCGATCGTCGGGCCCGGTGCCGAACGCGGTGTCGTGTTTCAGAAATATGCGCTGATGCCGTGGCTCGATGTGATCGACAACGTCGCGCTCGGGCTTCGTTTTCAGGGCGTGGGCCGGACGCGGCGTCGCGAGATAGCGCGTGAAACGCTGGCCCTGGTCGGCTTGGAAAAACACGCGAATGCGCGGGTCTATGCGCTCTCGGGCGGCATGCAGCAACGCGTGGGTATCGCACGCGCGCTTGCCAGCGATCCACAGGTGCTGCTGATGGATGAACCGATGGGCGCGCTCGATGCACTGACGCGCGAGACCATGCAGGAACTCGTGCTCGATGTATGGGGCCGCACCCGCAAAACCATTTTCTTCATCACGCATAGCGTGGAAGAAGCGTTGTTCCTGGCGACGCGGCTGGTCCTGATGACACCGGGTCCCGGCCGGATCGCCGAAAGCCACGCGTTGCCGTTCGCGCGGCAGTTTCTCGAATCACGCGATGCGCGCGCGGTGAAGTCATCGCCCGCGTTTATCGAATGGCGCGAGCGGCTGGTTCGGCGACTGCATGACGGGTCCCACACTACGCTGCAGGAGGTGACCTGATGAGTTCGATCGACTCTCTGCCACCCGCTGCCGCCATGTCACGACCTAAGCAAAGACGCAAGCCACGACGCGGCCTTCCGGGCGAAGGACCGACCGCAGTCCTGAGTGTGGTGTCGGTCGCGGCGATTGCCGCGCTCTGGTGGGCGGCAACGTCTTTTCATTGGGTCGCGCCGCTTTTCCTGCCTTCGCCACAAGCGGTGTGGAGCGCGTTTATTGACGCGTGGAATGGCCGTATTCAAGGCGGACTGCCGCTGTCCGAGCATTTGCTGTGGAGCGCCATTCGCGTGTTCGGCGCGTTCTCATTGGCGAGCGTGACGGCCGTGCCTGTCGGCATCCTGATGGGGGTAAGCCGCATCGCGCGGGGTCTGCTCGATCCGCCGCTGGAGTTTTACCGGCCGCTGCCGCCGCTCGCGTATTTACCGCTGGTCGTGATCTGGTTCGGTATCGATGAAACCGCGAAGCTGATCGTGATCTATCTCGCCTGCTTCGCACCGATCGCGATGGCTGCACGGGCAGGTGCCCGGAGCGCTACCGCTGAGCAGGTGAACGCAGCGTATTCACTTGGCGGGAGCTTTGCACAGGTCGTGCGTTTTGTCGTGCTGCCGGCCGCGTTACCCGAGATCCTGACGGGCTTGCGGATCGCTATCGGGTTTGGTTGGACAACGCTCGTCGCGGCCGAGATGGTGGCGGCGACGGCGGGACTCGGGCAGATGGTGCTGAACGCATCGAGCTTCCTCAGAACTGATGTGGTGGTGATGGGGATTGTGTTGATCGGCTTGATTGCGTGGACCTTCGATCTCGGTATGCGCGCGCTCGAGCGACGGCTGGTGCCCTGGCGCGGGAAGGCTTAAGGAGTGCCTGTCCTTAGTCGTATGGCTTGGAAGAGACCCCATCGCTATAGTTGAGTCTCGGTGCATTTTTAAAAATCGTGATAATTTACGTTCCGTTCACTAGGAACGAGTTCTCGGGGCGGGGTGAAACTCCCCACCGGCGGTAATCGCGTACAGCTTCTGCGCGTAGCCCGCGAGCGCTTTGTGTTTTGCCCTGAAGGCATGGCGAAGCACAAAGGTCAGCAGACCCGGTTTGATCCCGGGGCCGACGGTCATAGTCCGGATGAAAGAGAACGGGACGGCGTGTGTCCCCCTGCGCGAAGGCATCTGCTGCATTGCGCTCAGGGAACCATGCCGTCCTTCGCCCTGTTCACACAAACAGGCTTACATTTATGACGCTCGCAACTACTCTCGAAAGTAATCCCGCCGTTAGCACGGCAGCCAAGCCCCGTGCGCGTATCGCATTCATTCAAGCGTGCTGGCATCGCGACATTGTCGACCAATGCAAAGCATCCTTCCTCGATGCCATCCAGGCACAAGGATTCAGCCGCGACGACGTCGATCTCTACGAAGTTGCCGGTGCCTTCGAAATCCCGCTGCACGCGAAGCTACTCGCTCAACGCGGCGACTACGCGGCCATCGTTGCCGCAGGTCTCGTGGTGGATGGTGGCATCTACCGGCATGAATTCGTGGCGCAGGCTGTCATCACCGGCTTGATGCAAGTGCAACTGGAAACCGGCACACCGGTCTTGTCCGCTGTATTGACGCCGCATCACTTCCACTCGGGCGAAGAACACACGAAGTTCTTCCGCGAGCATTTCGTCGTGAAGGGTGTTGAAGCGGCAACTGCTTGCGCCGATACGATCCGCAAGGTCGCAGCGCTAGCTAACGTCAGATGACGTTGGGAAAGTGCAAAAGCAAAAAGCGCCACGTGGTCATTTCAGTCCACGTGGCGCTTTTTAAAGCAGAGCACACTCAGGACATGAACATCCCGCCGTCCACGTTGACGGTTTGTCCCGTGATGTAGGAAGCATCGTCGGAAGCCAGGAACGCAACCAGTCCTGCCACGTCCGCCCCTGTTCCCGCTCGTCCCATTGGAATGTTCTTTACCCACTCCGCCATCAGTTCGCCCGGCTTGTAGTCACCTAGCAACTTGCCCCACGCTTCATCGTTGTACGACCACATGTCGGTCGTGATGATGCCCGGGCAGAATGCATTGACGGTAATGCCGGTAGGCGCTAGTTCCTTGGCGAGGCTTTGCGTGATGCCAAGCACACCGAACTTGCTCGCGGCGTAATGCGGCGTGTACACGAAACCCTGCCGTGCCTGTCCGGAAGCCGTATTGATCAGGCGGCCTCCTTTGCCCGCGCGCAGCATTCGCCCCGCCGCTTCCTGGCAGCACAGGAACACCCCTTTTGTATTCACGGCGAGAACCTTGTCCCAATCCGCTTCGCTCAGGTCCTCCAACTTCGCGATCGTGATCACGCCCGCGTTCTGGATCGAGACATCGACTTCGCCCAGCTTCGCCGCCACCTCCTCGTAAAGCGCCTTGACCTGGGTTTTGTCCGTGACGTCGGTCTCCACGGCGATCGCGTCAAAACCCGATTCACGCAGTTGCGCGGCGGCGTCGAAGACGCCCTTTTCATTCGCCGATACGCACACCTTCGCGCCTTCCTGAGCGAAACGCTCCGCTATTCCCAAGCCGATACCGCGGCTGCCGCCCGTTACCACCACTACTTTGTTTTCGAAGCGCTTCAAGTTCTGGCTCACGTCTGCTCCTTCCGAATAGGGTTTATCAAAGCCGCTCGATCCAGCGCAGCCACTGCGAATGATTCAGCGCGGCCTGCTCCACCCCGGCGCCAGGCTCGACGCGCCTCAGCACCGGACGCTCGGTCTGACCGGCATCGAGGGTGTCGATCAGTCCCAGTTGCAGCGACCCAAGCGCCGCTGCGCCGGCCGCTGAAATCTCGCTCATCGCGAGGGTGCTGACGGGGCGGTTGAGCGTGTCGGCGAGGTACTGCAAGAGGAACGGCCGCTGCACGAGTCCGCCGTCCAGGAATAGTTCGACCAGTTGCACCTGTGCCGCCTGCTCCATGACGGTGATGACGTCCTTGATCTGGTAGACAATCGACTCATACGCGGCACGTGCAACGTGCTGCCACGACGTGGAGAAATTGAGTCCGACGATCTGTGCGCCGCCAGGGTATTTCCAGTGCGGGCAACCAATGCCGGAGAACGCGGGGATCAGGAAGACACCACCGTTGTCGTAGTCCGTGAATGCCTGCTCCGCTTCGGCGAAGTCGCTGAAGAGACCGAGTTTTTCCTTAAGCCACGCGGGCGTTGAACCAGCGCTGATGATGATGCCTTCCATCGCGTAGTCGACCCGCTCCGAGGTCGCGAAACATAGCGTGGAAACCAGTCCGTGCGCAGGCGCTTGCGGTTTGGAGCCAACGTTCATCATCAGCGACGAACCCGTTCCCATGGTCGCTTTCGCGAGCCCCGGCCGCAAGCAGCCTTCGCCCACGGCGGCGGCGTGCGAGTCTCCAATCATGGCGACGACCGGCACAGGTTTCGTCAGCAAGCCCTCAAAGTCGGTCGCGCCAAAGTCCGCCGCCGACGGCCGCAGTTCCGGCAATCTCAATCCGTCAAGACCGAACCCGGCAATCAACTCGCGATCCCACTCGAGCGTCTGCAGGTTCATCAGCATCGTACGCGATGCATTGGTGTAGTCGGTAAGATACGACGCGCCGCCGGTCAACCTATACAGCAGCCAGCTATCGACGGTGCCGAACAACGCCGATCCCGAAGCAATGCGTGAGCTGACCCGCGCGTCGTTCTCATTCAGCCAGATGAGCTTCGTGCCCGAGAAATATGGGTCGATCAGCAAGCCCGTTTTTGCGGCGATCACGTCAGCCATGCCCTGCTCGCGCAAACGCTCGCAGATCGCAAGCGATCGCTGGCACTGCCACGAGACGGCGGGAACAATGGCACGCCCCTCTTCGCTCCACAGCACGACGGTCTCGCGCTGGCTCGAAATGGCGACACCGCCGATGTCGGTTTTGTCGCCTTTGAAACCGCCGATACATTGCGCCGCTGCGCTCAACACCGAGCGGTACAAAGCCTCTGCATCCTGCTCGACAAAACCTGCGCGCGGATGCGTGCAGGGCACGGCCGTAAAGCCGCGCGAATGCACCTTGCCGTGCGCGTCGAAAAGAAGCGCCTTCGTGCCGCTAGTGCCCTGGTCGATCGCCAATACGTATTGCATACCCTATCCCGATGAACGCGCTGGACGCGCTTACTAGCCAGGCGCGCTTATGCCGTCAGTGAAACCATGCGCGATTGCAGCCGCTGCTGCAACTGATCGATAACCACGGCGAAGATGATCACGAGACCCTTGATGACCATCTGCCAGAAGTCGCTGATACCGCACATCACCATACCGTCGCCCAGAATGCTGATGACGCATGCGCCGACCACCGAACCGAATACCGTGCCCCGGCCTCCCGCCAACGCCGTGCCGCCGAGCACGACTGCTGCGATTGCGTTCAGCTCGAAGGTCTGTCCGGTCAACGGATGCGCCGTCTGCAACTGCGCGGTGATCACAAGGCCGACAATCGCGGCGCAAAATCCGGAGAACATATAAACGAACAGCTTCACGCGATTCGTGCGAATGCCCGAGAAACGCGCTGCCTGCTCGTTACCGCCAATCGCATAGATGCGTCGTCCGAGCGGCGTCTTGCGGGCCACAAAGATGGTGACGGCCGCCAGCACGATCAGGATCCAGACCGGCATGGACAGCCCGAGGATCGTACCGTTGCCGATAAACTCAAAACCTGTGTTGCCCAAAGCCACGTTGCCTTCCAGATCGGCGTAGGTGCTGCCGTTGTTGACCAGCAGCGCCGCACCGCGAACCACATACAACATGCCGAGTGTCGCGATGAACGGCGCGACGTTTAGCATGGTGATCAGATAACCATTGATCGCACCAATCAACGCACCGAGCACACAGGCAATCAACGCCACGCCGAACGGATTGAAGAACACGATGTGATGCCCAATCTTCACGCCTTCGAGCAGCAGGTAACCCGCCGCCATGCCGCTGATCCCGACGATCGACCCAACGGACAGGTCGATTCCTCCGGTCAGGATCACCAGGGTCATGCCGATCGAGAGAATGGCGACAATCGTTACGTGCTTCGCCATGATCAGCATGTTGCCGGTCGACAGGAAGTTGTCGGTGGCTAGCGAAAAGACGATCACGATCGCAAACAGCGCAATGAAAATACGCAGCTTCAGGATACTGACAGTCACGCGCGAAGCCCAGTAAGCGGCCGCCCGATCGGGCTTGGCAGGCAGTGATTGCACGGAAGTATTTGCCCTGTTGGACGTTGTCATGGATCGAACCTCAGTCGCTTCAGACGACGGCCGTGACGGGCGTTGACGCGCGCACGATCCGTTCGCTATCGAATTCGGCGCGTCCCATGATGGCGGTGAGCTTGCCGCTCGCCATCACGAAGACGCGGTTGGAGACGGCCATCGCTTCGTCGAGTTCCGATGTTGCATAAACCACGGCGATACCCGATTGCGCCAGCAGGCTGATGGTCTTGTAGACATCCTCTTTCGCACCGACGTCAATACCGCGTGTCGGCTCGTCCATCAGCAAGACCTTAGGTGATGTCAACAATGCTTTCCCGATGACGACCTTCTGCATGTTGCCGCCGGACAGCGAAGTGATCGGGGCATCGACGGAACTTGCCTTGATGGCAAGACGCTTGATTACGTCGTTAGCGGCATCGACCTGCTTCGCGCGGCCCAGCGCACCGAAAGCGAAACGCCGAACAAATTTACCCAGACTGGAAAGCGTCATGTTTTCCAAAATGCTCATGAGCTGCACCATGCCCTGCTTCTGCCGGTCTTCGGGAACGAGCGCAATGCCCGCGTCAATGCGCTGCGGAATGTTGTGCCGCTCAATACGCTTGCCCGCCAGTTCGATCTGCCCGATGGCAAGCGGCTGCGCGCCAAGCAGCGCTTCGAGCAACTCTGTACGCCCCGCACCCATCAAGCCATAGATACCGACCACCTCACCCGCGCAAACGCTGAACGACACATGATCGACTGCGTAGATTCCATTCGAGCGCTTGAGCGCCAGATCCGTCACCTTCAGTACCTCTTCGCCAAGCGCGTGCTGCGCGAACGCAAAGCGCTTCTTCGACGACCCCACCATTGCTTCAATGATCCACGGAATGTCCACGTTGGCGATCTCGTCCTCGGCCACGAGCCGGCCATTGCGCAGCACCGTGATGCAGTCGCCGATCGCCATGATCTCTTCCAGCCGGTGCGAGATGTAGATCACCGTCACACCTTGCTCTTTCAACTGGCGAATGATCTTGAAGAGGATTTCAACTTCGGTCTTGGAGAGCGCAGAAGTGGGCTCGTCCATGATCAGCACCTTGATGTGCTTGGACAAAGCCTTGGCGATCTCGACCAGTTGCTGCTGACCGACATAGAGATTGCCGAGCCGCGTGCGCGGGTCGATCGGAATCTGCAAGCGCTCCAGCAAGATTTTCGCCTGATGGTTCTCGGCCTTGCTGCGGATCACGCCGGAACTCGTCAGCTCATTGCCGGCGTAGATGTTCTCCGCCACGGTCATCTCGGGGAACAGGTTGAGTTCCTGAAAGATGATGCCAATGCCATGACGCTCGGCGCTGCGCACGTCGGTGATATGCACCGGCTTGTCGTCGATCCAGATCTCGCCGGCGCTTGCCACTTCCGCACCCGCCAGCAATTTCATCAGCGTGGATTTACCCGCGCCGTTCTCCCCGATCAGCACATTGACCTTGCCGCGCTGCACCTTGTAGTTCACATCGACCAGCGCGGCGGTGCCGGGATAGGTCTTCGAAAGACCTTTCGTCTCGATCACATGCACGGGATTGAGGTTCATTTCCAGGCCACCGGGATCGCGCGAATTTCGCCTGCGGGTTCGCTCCAGCTACTGTAGACGGCGGCCACATCGACCGGGTCGCCTACCTTGAGCTTGAGCGAATGCTGCACTCGCGCCACCACTAGTTTGTTGATTTCCTGACCGAACGCGGCGAACTTGGTCTGGTCGTCGAAGTCGCTGTACTTGATGCCGGGGAAACCGTCGCGCACACCCGTGCCTACAATCACCGGTCCCATCTGCAAGACGATATCCACGGGATCACCCCCGGCGGCTTGCGTGAGTTCCACATACGCTTTACCCACTCGCGAAGAATCGTCTATGCGTGTCACCTTGCCCTGCACACGGATCCAGAAGTTGCAGGGAAACGCGTCGCTCTGGCGAAAGCCGTACTGCTTGCAGGCGCTATCGAAGTTCTGCGTCAACGCCCCGACCACCAGCGCGGCCGGCTTCGCGTTCTTGTCGGCATACGGAACCAGTTGGCCGTTGAAGACCTGCGCGGCATCCGGTCCATGATGCTGGCCCTGGCTGCGGATGGCGGCCAGTTCCGTGTCGGTGACTACGTGGCAGGCTGCAAGCGTCAGCGTGAGGCCCAGGCCGAGGCTGATCGGCAAAAGCAGCGTGCGCAAGGCGGGAATTCGATAAAGCATGGCGTCCTCACTTCAAACAGACTTCGTGCGACTGCGGCGGCTGATGCGGAACTGTCTAACCGCAACCGCAACCACAATCGCACGCTGACTACTCACTGCTTACTTGGTGTAGTAGAAGTCGTTGACCTTCGAAGCGTTGGCCTTCGTGATCAAGATGCCGCGAAACAACTGGCGTTCCTGCTCACCGGTCTTACCGGTCGTGATGTACTTATCGAGCAGGTCCACGCCGTGGATCGCAATGCCCTGGGCTTGCAGCATGACCGTGGCCTTGAGCTTGCCGGCGAGGATGGAATCACGCTCATCGTTGCTGCCGTCAATACCCATCACCACCACATCCTTGTGCCCGGCCGACTCCAGCGATGCAATCGCCCCGAGCGCGACCGGACCGTTACCCGCAATGACGCCCTTGACGTTCGGATGCTCCTGCAAGATGGAGTCCATCGCCTGTTTGCCCGGCAACAGCGCGCCCTTTGCATCCTGGCGCGCGACCATCTTCAGGTCAGGGTATTGATCGAGTACCTGATGGAAAGCTTGCGACCGGGTCACGCAATTCTTGTCCGCCAGATTGCAGGTCAGTTCGACGTATTCGCCTTTCTCGCCGATCGTTTCGACAAACCGTTGCGCCACTTCCGTGCCGGCCTGGAGATTGTTGTGGCTCAACTGCGCGATAGCCAGGCCGTCCTTCGGGATCTCCCGGTTGATCAGCACGACCGGCACTTTCTTGTCCTTGGCGGTCCGTACTGTCGCCACGCTGCTGTTCGAATCAGCGTTGTCGAGCACGATACCCTTCACGCCTTTGCCGATCACCAGGTTGACCAGCTCATTCTGCTTGTTCACGTCTTCGCCGTGCGACAGGACGATGGTGTCGTAGCCGAGCTTCTTCGCTTCTGTGTCCGCGCCCTTCGCCTCGGCCGCGTAGTAAGGATTGTCGAGCGCGTTGACGAGAATGGCGATGGTGCCCTTGCTCGCGGCTTGCGCGCCGAGAGGCATGACCAGCATGCTAAACGAAGCAGCCACGGCTGCGGACAATGCAAGTTTTTTCCACATGTTGTTGTCTCCTGATTCAAGTTTTACTAAGGATGCGGTCTTTAGCCGCTTGATTCCGGTATGCGGCGCGTCAACAGATCGTGTACCCCCCGTCGATCATGATGTCAGCGCCCGTGATCATGTCCGAGCCGTTGGACAGCAGGAACAAGATGGCTGCGGCGATCTCGTCGGTGTACGCAAAGCGGCCAACGGGTATCGTTTTCTTCATCGCTTCGCCCTTTTCGCCTTCCCAGGCAGCCGCACCCATCGGTGTAAGAACGACGGTCGGCGAGACCGTATTGACCGTGATGCCGCGGCCCGCCCATTCCTTCGCGAGCACCTTGGTCATGCCGATCAAGCCAGCCTTTGCCGACGTATACGCACAATGCTGATCGATGGCGACGGTCGCTGCCTGCGAAGCGATGTTGACGATCTTGCCGCCGTGGCCGCTTGCCAGGACGTGTCGCGCGAAGTGCTTCGCGCAAAGGAACGGGCCCGTGAGATTGACCGCAATCTGCCGTTGCCATTCTTCAAAGCCGATGTCTTCCGCACGCGTGAGGGTGATGCAGCCAGCGGCATTGACCAGCAGATGAAGATCGCCGAAATGCCGGTGAGCAGCAGCAATGGCCGCTTCCACTTCCGGTTCCTGCGTAACGTCGCAAGCAAACGCCACCGCATTGGACGAACCAAGTTCCTCAATAGCGGCGGCCACGCGCGCTTCCTCGAAGGCCGGATAAAGAATGGCGACGCGTGCGCCCTTACCGATCAGCGCGGCATTCGTCGCCATTGCAATGCCGCCCAGCCCGCCGGTCACGACCGCGATTTTTCCGTCGAGACGAAAGTTGAAGTCGACGCCGTGGCGCAGCGACATATCGTATTGAATGCTCATGCCGTGTCTCCGTCCTGTGCCAGCAAGTACTACTTGGTATAGAGAGACCGCACCGTTTGCGCAATGCCTGCTGCGTCGATGCGATAGTGTTTTCGAATGCCCTTGCGGGTGCCGTAGTGCGCAAACTCGCCTTCACTGATGCCGAGCATCTCCAGCGATTTTGATAAACGTCTGCGCGCGAGCAGCACCGCGACAGTCGCGCCAATGCCGCCGTGCAGCGAGTGCTCTTCCACCGTCACCACGGCGTCATGCCGTTCAATGATGGCCGCGAGCGCATCCTGGTCGAGCGGTCGCAGCGAAGAAAGATTAATCAGCGTCGGGTCGATCCCGTCCTCGCTTTTCAACGCTTCGCAAGCCTCGAGCGCTTCGCCGACCACCGAGCCAAGCGCGATCACTACGACGCCCTTGCCTTCAATCAGCACGTCTGGTCGGCCCGGCTTGAACCGGTACTGCGCGTCGTGAACAATGGGAAACTTCGCGTTGTCGAGGCGGATATAAACCGGCCCGTCGATAGACGCCGCATACTCGATCACCTGCGCCGTCTCGACCTCATCGCAAGGTGCGAAGATCTGAACCGTACCGAAGCCGCTCATGACCGAGATGTCGTCGATCGCGTGGTGAGTCGAGGCCAGGGGTCCATACGCTACCCCTGCGTTAAGCCCGAGCATCTTGACGTTGGTCGCGCTATAGCAGATATCGTTCTTGACCTGCTCGTTGGCGCGCCCCACCAGGAATGGCGCGGCGTTGGCCGTGAAGACCGTATGGCCGCCGAGCGCCAGGCCCGCCGCCATGCCGACCATGTTCTGCTCCGCGATCCCGACGTTCACCACGCGGTCCGGATACGCCTTCATGAACTCACCAATTTTCGCGGTCGACGTGGAGTCGGCAACCATGACGATGATGTCCTTGCCGGCCTCCGTCAGACGACCGATCGCGCCCACCGCGCCGTCGCGCAAATCACCGTACTCACGCATCTTCGAGCTCCCGCAACGCTTGCTTCAGTTGATCTTCGTCCGGGAACTTGTGATGCCATGCCGGTACGTTCTCCATGAACGAGACACCACGTCCCTTGATGGTGTTCGCGATGATCACTTTCGGCTTTCTGTTTTCGTGATCCAGACTTTCTATTAGTTTCCAAATCTTATCGACTTCGTTACCGTTCACTTCGTGGACTTCGAAACCGAAAGCCTTGAATTTATCGTCAAGCGGCTCGAGGTCCATGATGTTGTGGGTGAAATCCGCCAGTTGCAGACGGTTGCGGTCCACGATCACAACGAGGTTCGACAGCTCGAAGTGCGCCGCGGACATCGCCGCTTCCCAGTTCGATCCTTCTTCCAGTTCACCGTCTCCGGTCAGTACAAAAACGCGGCCGACCGAGTCGCCGCTGCTTCCCGCATGACGCTGCTTGGCCATGGCGAGGCCCGCGGCAATCGGAAAACCATGACCGAGGCCGCCCGTATTCACCGTGACCCAGTTTGGAAGTTTCTGCCTGACAGGGTGGCCTGGAAGACGTGAATCGTCTTTCAGGTACGTGAGAAGTTCACGCTCCGGCAGCCAGCCGAGTTCAGCGAAACACGCGTACAGTCCGCCCACGCCATGACCCTTGCTGAGGATGAACTGGTCGAGCCAACTTACTAACCCGTCCGCCTTCACTTCGTAGCGCAGCACGTGGAAATAAAGCGCCGCGAGGATATCCGCTTCGGACATGTCGCCGCCGGTATGGCCGCTCTTGGCTGCCGAGTTCATGACGCAAATCTTCTTGCGGATTTCCTGGGCTCTCCGGTGCAATGTCTCTCCGGATAGCCGGTACGGGTTTTCCATTCCCTACTCCTTGAACTTCTCTTTTGCTTGGCTTTTAGTTTCTTTTACTTTCTATAGAAAGTCAATGAAAAACCCATTTACGCGGGAAAACACCGAGCCTGAATTTCGGGCCGAAGGGATCAGGCACAATAGGCGAGTCGACGCAGCTTGCGTCTCAGCGGCTTCGTAGGGAAAGCAGAAATGGATCAACGGACGAGAACAGAAAAAATCTTCGAGATGGTACAAGCCATGAAACTGGTAAAGCTGTCGGAGCTTTCCAGCGAATTGGGCGTGTCGATGCCGACGATCCGCAAGGATGTCGATGAACTGCAGAAGGGCGGCCGCGTCGAGCGCGTGCATGGCAATGTGCGTCTGGCGTCACGCCAGCCCAAGGCCTTGCTGGATGCCTATGACGCCGGGATACTTCCGACCAGTGAAGAGAAGGCGCGGATCGGCCGCAAGGCGGCAGGGTTTATATCGAACGGCGACTCGGTCATTCTCGACTGCGGCGCGACCACGACGGAACTGGCGAGGACCTTGTCCGAGCGGCAGAACCTGCGCATTGTCACGACCGCGCTCAATATCGCCATCATCCTGGGCGGCGAGCCGACGAACCGGGTCATGCTGACGGGCGGGATTTTCAAGGCGGAGACCATTGCCGTGTCGGGCGAGAAAGCGTCGGCTTTCTTCGAAGGCATGTTCGTCGACAAGCTGTTTCTCGCAGCCGGCGGTGTCTCGATAGAGGCGGGTATTTCGTACCCGGACTTCATCGACCTGCATGTGAAGCGCGCGATGATCGACGCGGCGAGGTCCGTCTACTTGCTCGCCGATTCGAAGAAATTCGGCAAGCGCGAGTTCGCGACGTTCGGCGCTATTGAGAAGATCGATTACCTGATCACCGATACCGGGCTGGAACAGAAATACGTCGACTGGATCAAGGGCAACGGGATCGAGATTATTTATGCTTGAGGGGGCGCCCTCGCTTGGCTCGCTTGCGGTTCAAGGTTCAAGCAGGCCTGACATCATCCTGAAGTTGCAGTTCAAAGGAATACACCATGAAGAAAGACCTGTTCTCGCTGGTAAAGATCGACCCAGATGCGCTTGAATCGGCAAAAGGAGTCTTGTTGGAAGACGAAAGCCTCGCGGATTTTATCGGGCAGTCGATTCGCGCTAACGTCGCGCGCCGTCAGCATCGCAACGAGTTTGTCACACGAGCGCTCGCTTCGCGTGACGATTCCAAACGCAACGCCAATTACGTGTCCGCGGATTGCTTGATCGCCAGTTTGACAGCGAGACTTGACGCTGCGAAAGCGTGAACAGGAACGCGCCCGGCGGCTCGCCGGCCGGGCTTGGACAAACCTGAACGTAAGCGCAAGATCCGGGGCGTATCGCACGCCTTCGCACACCATGATGATCGGGCCACTCCCAAGGAGCCCACGTCATGCACTCTTCGTCAAACCATCGCATCACCCTGCCGCCCGCATT
>Ga0209901_1000417_pt1 | contig 17194 bp, 13 predicted proteins | sample OrgsoiDNA_201058_FD_185806 | JGI IMG/M metagenome (GOLD analysis project Ga0209901, IMG submission 185806) | Permafrost soil microbial communities from the Arctic, to analyse light accelerated degradation of dissolved organic matter (DOM) -... | ecosystem: Environmental > Terrestrial > Soil >...
TCGAGCGAGCGCGCGACCGAACAAATTTGCCCTTCCATGCTGGTGCGTTTCATTTGCTGACCTTTATTAAAGAAAACGATCTGGTTGCATCATAACACTAAAACTGGTTTACATATGCAACCAGTTAGGCTAAGCTCCGCTAAGTTTAATAATAAAACCAAATCGGGCAGTGCCATGTCAGCGGTGTTAAAAAATAGAGCGGAGCCAGCCGGCGCCGCATGGCCGGGCGTGCTGGCGATCGCCCTGGGCGCGTTCACGGTGGTGTTCGCCGAGTTGCTAGCGCTCGGGCACTCGGTGCGCTGGTGCTCGACGGTGGCACGGTGCGTGGCGCGATGTGGTTGGGCGCAGCCATCGTCGCGGCTGGCGTTGCGATGGCGCTGGTGGTGGGAGCCATCGACAAACGCCTGCGCGCCGGTCGGTAAAAATAGATGTTGCGCATTTAAGAGTTTTATTGTAATCTAAATTTAGATGTTTATTGAGCTCTAATTTGCACCTATGCACCGGCTGCCGCTGCCGTCCAAATCCACTCCCAGCACAGAAAGAGATGACCATGAAACAAGCTCGCACCTTCAAGACATTGGCCCTGCCGGCCGTCGCAGCGATGGCACTGGCCGGGCTGTTCACGGTCGGTCTGTCCGGCTGCGGCAGCGCCCACGGCAAGCCGGCAGACGCCGCGCCGGCCGGCGCCACCGTGTCGGCCGCCACCGTGGTGGAAAAAGCCATCACGGAAACGCAGGAATTTTCCGGCCGCATGGAGGCGATCGAACGCGTTGAGATCCGCGCCCGCGTCGGCGGCTTCATCACCACCGTCAATATTGCGCCGGGCGCCATCGTCAAGCGTGGCGACGTGCTGTTCGTCATCGACCAGCGCCCTTATGAAGCCGAACTGCATCGCGCCGAAGCGGCGGCGGCCGCCGCCCGCGCCAAGGTCGAACTGGCCAAAATCGAACTGACCCGCGCCGAAAAACTGTTTGCCGAAAAAGCCATCGCCCAGCGCGAACTCGATGAAAACAGCGCCGGCTTCAAGGAGCTCGATGCCAGCGCCCGCGCCGCCGAAGCGCAGTTCGAGAACGCCAAGCTCAATCTCAGCTACACCCGCGTGACGGCGCCGATCGATGGCCGCGTCGGCAAGGCCGAGATCACGCTCGGTAACCTGATCGACCCGAGCACCGTGCTGACCTCGGTCGTCTCCGACGACAAGATCTACGCCAGCTTCGACGGCGACGAAGACACCTTCCTGCGCGTCGGCGCCGCCGCACACAAGGGCCAGGCCGTCACCGTCCACGTCGGCCTGGCCAACGAGAGCGGCTATCCGCACCAGGGCAAGCTCGAATTCGTCGACAACCAGCTCGATCCGCAAACCGGCGCCGTGCGCATGCGCGCTGTCTTCGCCAACACCGACAAGACGCTGGTGCCCGGCCTGTTCGCGCGTGTGCAGCTCGATGGCGGCAACGGCGGCGCCGACATCCACGCGCAAAACCTGGCGCTGATGATCAACGAGCGCGCCGTCGGCACGGACCAGAACCGCAAATTCGTCTACCTCGTCGACGCCGACGGCAAGGCCGAATACCGCGCCGTCACGCTGGGACCGACCATAGACGGCCTGCGCGTGGTGCGCAGCGGTTTGAAACAGGGCGACAAGATCGTCGTCAACGGCTTGCAGCGCGTGCACCCCGGCGCACCGCTGGCGCCGCACATGGTCGCGATGGACTTCGATCCCGATGCGCCGGACACGCCAGCCCCCGCGGTCAAATCGGCCGACGGCGGCACCGCTAAATCATCTGCCGCACCCGCCAAAGGATAATCGCCATGAACTTCTCGCGTTTTTTCATCGACAAGCCCATCTTCGCCGGGGTCCTGTCCATCATCATCTTCGTGGCGGGACTGATCTCCATCCTGAAGCTGCCGGTCGCCGAATATCCGGACGTGGTGCCGCCGTCGGTGGTGGTGCGCGCCCAGTACCCGGGCGCCAATCCCAAGGTGATCGCCGAAACCGTCGCCACGCCGCTGGAGCAGCAGATCAACGGCGTCGACAACATGCTGTACATGTCGTCGCAATCGACGGCCGACGGCAACCTGATGCTGACCGTGACCTTCAAGATCGGCACCAAGGTCTCGCAGGCCGAGACGGATGTGCAGAACCGCGTGCAGCGCGCCTTGCCACGGCTGCCGGAGGAGGTGCGCCAGATCGGCGTGACGACGATCAAATCGTCGCCCAGCCTGACCATGGTGGTTCACCTGACGTCGCCCGACGGCCGCTACGACGACCAGTACCTGCGCAACTACGCGGTACTCAACATCAAGGATCAATTGGACCGTGTCGACGGCATGGGCCAGGTGCAGCTGAATGGCTCGGGTGATTACGCGATGCGCATCTGGCTCGACCCGCTGAAGATCGCCGCGCGCAACCTGACCACCACCGACGTCACCGACGCGATCCGCGAGCAGAACGTGCAGGTGGCCGGCGGCACGGTCGGCGAATCGCCATCGAAAGGCAGCCAGTTCCAGCTGACCGTCAACACGCAAGGCCGTTTGCAGACGCCCGAACAATTCGGCAATATCATCGTCCGCACCAACGCCGACGGCGCGCTGACCCGTTTGCGCGACGTGGCCCGCGTCGAACTGGGCGTCGACGCCTACAACCTGCGCGCGCGCCTCGACAACAAGCCGGCCGTCGCCATCGTCATCTTCGAGGCGCCCAACGCCAACGCGCTGCAAATGGCCAATGACGTGCGGGCCCGCATGGCCGAACTGTCAAAAGACTTCCCGCCGGGCCTGAAATACGAAATCGTCTACGACACCACGCGCTTCGTCCAGGATTCGATCGACGCCGTGATCCATACGCTGCTTGAGGCCATCGCACTGGTGGTGCTGGTGGTGATCGTGTTCCTGCAAACGTGGCGCGCCTCCATCATTCCGCTGGTGGCCGTACCGGTGTCCATCGTCGGCACCTTCGCCGTGATGCTGGGCTTCGGCTTTTCCATCAACACCTTGACGCTGTTCGGCCTCGTGCTGGCCATCGGCATCGTCGTCGATGACGCCATCGTCGTCGTCGAAAACGTCGAGCGCAATATCGCCAACGGCCTGGCGCCGCGAGAAGCGACCGTGCAGGCCATGCGAGAGGTCAGCGGGCCTATCATCGCCATCGCGCTGGTGTTGTGCGCGGTGTTCGTGCCGATCGCTTTCGTGCCCGGCCTGTCCGGCCAGTTCTACAAACAGTTCGCGCTGACCATCGCCATTTCCACCGTTATTTCAGCATTCAGTTCGCTGACCTTGGCGCCGGCGTTGGCGGCCGCCTTGCTGAAACCGCACGACGCGCCGAAGGACATCGTCACCCGCGCCATCGACTCGGTGTTTGGCCGTTTCTTCGCCGCCTTCAACCGCTTTTTCGGCCGCTCGTCGGAGCGCTATGAACGCGGCGTCAAAGGCACGCTGCGCCGCAAATCGACCTCGGTCGCCATCTACGTTTTGCTGGCCGTCTGCGCCGGTTTGATGTTCAAGGTGGTGCCGGCCGGCTTCGTGCCCTTGCAGGACAAGGGCTACCTGATCGACATCGCCCAGCTGCCCGATGCCGCCACGCTGGACCGCACCGACGCCGTGATTCAACGCATGGGCAAAGTCGCCGCCGGCACGCCGGGCATCCACGCCGAAGTGCAGTTCCCAGGATTGTCGGTGAATGACTTCACGGCCTCGCCTAGCGCCGGCATCCAGTTCAATGACCTGAAGGATTTCAAGGACCGCGATTCGAAGGACTTGTCGGCCATGGCCATCGCCGCTGAGCTGAACAAACGCATGGGCGCAATTGAAGATTCGTTCATTCTGGTGGTGCCGCCGGCGCCGGTCAGCGGCCTCGGTACGCTGGGCGGTTTCAAGCTGATGATAGAAGACCGCGGCGCGCTCGGTTACGACGCGCTGTACAAAGCGACGCAGGAACTGCAAACGAAGGCGCGCCAGGCGCCGGAACTGGCGGGCGTGTTCTCCAGCTTCCAGATCAACGTGCCGCAGCTGTTCGCCGACATCGACCGCGACAAGGCCAAGCAGCTGGACGTGCCGCTGGCGACGATTTATCAAACGCTGCAAGTGAACCTCGGTTCGGTCTACGTGAATGACTTCAACCAGTTCGGCCGCACGTATCAGGTGCGGGTCCAGGCCGACGCGCAATTCCGTTCGCACGCCGAGGACATCGCCACGCTGAAAGTGCGTAGCACCAGGGGCGATATGGTGCCCTTGTCGTCGCTGATGCGCGTCACCGACAGCTATGGCCCGGATCGCGTGCAGCGTTATAACGCCTACGTCGCCGCCGATTTGAATGGCGGCCCGGCGCCCGGCTACTCGTCCGGCCAGGCCCAGGCCGCGCTGGAAAAAATCGCCAGGGAGGTGCTGCCGAAAGGGATAGCCTACGAATGGACCGACCTGACCTATCAGGACATCCTGGCCGGTAACACCATGTTCTATGTGTTCCCCTTGTGCGTGCTGCTGGTGTTCCTGGTGCTGGCCGCGCAATACGAAAGCTGGACGCTGCCGCTGGCCGTGATCCTGATCGTGCCGATGTCCATCCTGTGCGCGCTGATCGGCGTGAAGCTGACCGGCGGCGACAACAACGTCTTCACCCAGATCGCGCTGTTCGTGCTGGTCGGGCTGGCGTCGAAGAACGCGATCCTGATCGTCGAATTCGCCCGTGAGCTGGAAGACCACGGCCGCGGCATCGTCGAAGCCGCGCTGGAGTCGTCGCGTCTGCGCCTGCGTCCGATTTTGATGACGTCGATCGCCTTCATCATGGGCGTGCTGCCGCTGGTGTTCTCGCACGGTCCCGGCGCCGAGATGCGCCACGCGATGGGCGTGGCGGTCTTCGGCGGCATGCTGGGCGTGACCTTCTTCGGCCTGTTCCTGACGCCGGTGTTTTATGTGCTGATGCGGACCTTGGCCAAGCGCCTCGCAAGCAAAAAATCCGTCGCCGTTTCGGTGGCACCAGCCTTGGAAGGGAATCACTGAGATGAACACGCATAACTACCCCTTGGCCACGATCGCCAAGCGCAGCATGGCCTCGTTGATGGTGGCGCTGGCACTGAGCGCCTGCGCCGCGCCGCAATTCAAGCAGCCCGACATCACCGTGCCGCAGGCTTTTAAGGAAGCGTCGGCGCCCTTGACGGCGCCCGACGGCACACGCTGGATGCCGGCCCACGCCGCCGAGGCGCAGCCGCGCGGCCAGTGGTGGCTGGCCTTCAACGATGCGGCGCTGACGGCCTTGATCGAAGAGGCCAGCGCCAACAATGCCAATCTGGCCGAGGCGATGGCGCGCGTCAGGCAGGCGCGCGCCATCGCCGGCATCGCCGAGGCGGATCGCATACCGCAGATCGGCGTCAACGTCGGCGCGGCGCGCGAGAAGGCGTCGCCGCTGTCGCTTGGTCTGCCGCAGGGAACAGCGATCGCGCCGTCGACGGTTTATCAGGCCAATCTGACGGCCAGTTATGAAGTCGATTTGTTCGGTCGCGTGTCGTCCAACGTCAGCGCGGCGCGCTCCGACGCGGCGGCCAGCGAGGCGACGTATCGCTCAGTGCTGCTGGCCTTGCAGGCCGACGTGGCGCAGACTTATTTCCGTCTGCGCGAAACGGACGCCGAACTGGCCACGCTGAACGAGACCGTCAGCCTGCGCGAGAAAAGCGTGCATGTGAACCAGCGCCGCTACGACCTGGGCGACATTGGCGAGTTCGATCTGTCGCGCGCCAAGACCGAGCTGTCGACGGCGCGTGCCGAAGCCATCGGCCTGCAGCAGCAGCGCACGACCAACGAGCATGCGCTGGCCGTCCTGCTGGGCAAGCCGGCCGCCAGCTTCACTGCGGCGGCCCGGCCGCTCAACGACATCGCCGCGTTGCCGACGATACCGGCCGGGATGCCGTCGTCGCTGCTGGAGCGCCGGCCCGATATCGCCAACGCGCAGCGCGTGATGGAGGCGTCGAATGCGCGTATCGGCGTTGCGCGTTCGGCCATGTTCCCGGCGCTGACGCTGAACGCGACGGCAGGCGGGGAGGCCGGCAGCTTCGCCGATGTGTTCAAGTGGAGCAGCCGTTCGTGGTTGTTCGGCGCGCTGATGTCGATGCCGCTGATCGACGGTGGCCGCAACAAGAACAACATCACGCGCAGCGAGGCGGTGCTGGAGGAATCGGTGGCCGGCTATCGCCAGCATGTGTTGGTGGCGTTCGCGGAAGTTGAGGACAATCTGGCCGGTCTGCGCATCCTGGAAGGCCAAGCGCGGCAGACCGACGATGCCGTCGTCAACGCGCGCCGCTCGGCCGACCTGGCGCAGATGTTGTATGAGGCGGGCCGCACCAGCTACCTCGACCTGCTCGAAGCGCAGCGCAACCTGACGACGGTCGAACGCAGCGCCGTGCAGCTGCGCGGCAGCCGCGCCGTCACGACGGTGGCGTTGATACGGTCCTTGGGCGGCGGCTGGGATGCGGCGCCGGGTCCGAGCTTGGCGTTGGCCAGCGCAGGCGATGCGCGTACAGGCCGTTGAAGTCGCTGCAGGGATACTGCTCCATGGGGCGTTGCCGGCGGCGCGCCCATGGAGCGGAGTTGCGCACCGCAGTGCATGGTCATCTAAGAAAAACCGTTGCCTTGTATCTGAGCGAGTCACCGGACGGCACTGTGCTGCACATTCCGGGCGGCTTGCCAAGTTGCTGCCGTCAAAAGAAGCCGGGCGCTTGGACCGGCGCCCTGCAGCAGACGCCGGCCTTGCGGCCAGGGCAGACTTATTTGCCCGCAGCCGCAGCCGCTTTTTCAATCACGGCGGCGACTTCTTTTGGCCGCGAAATGTAGACCGCGTGGCTGGCCTTGATTTCGGTGACTTGCGCGCCGGCGCGCTTGTACATGAAGCGTTCCAGTTCGGGATTGATGGCGTGGTCTTCGGTGGCGACGATCGCCCAGGTCGGCTTGACCTTCCAGGCGGGGTTGCTGATCTTCTGGCCGAAATTGGCGCCATTGGTCAGCACCTGCGAGATGGCCATGAAGTGGCTCAGCGCGACCGGCAGGTCGGCGGCGAAGTCGGCGTGGAATTTGTCGGCCGGCAGATAGACGTAGCCGTCGGCGGTCGGGACGATGTCGTTCGAGACGGCGGGGATTTGCTTCAGCAGCTGGCCGGCCACTTCGCCTTCGTCCGGCATCAGGGCGGCGACATAGACCAGCCCGGCCACTTTCGGATCGGTGCCGGCCTCGGTGATGACCACGCCGCCGTAGCTGTGGCCGACCAGGATGGCCGGGCCGTCCTGCAGGGCCAGCACGCGCTTGACGGCCGTGACGTCTTCGTCCAGCGAGGTTTCCGGGTGCTGGACGATGGCGACGTGGTAGCCGTCTTTTTCCAGGATCTCGGCCAGGCCGCGCCAGCCGGAGCCGTCGGCGAAGGAGCCGTGCACCAGCACGATGTTCTTGACCGCGTTGGCGGCCGGCGCGGCCGATGCGCCGCTGGCCGCGAGGGTGGACAGGGCGGCGCAAAGCAGGGTGGCGAGACGTTTCATATTGTTATCCTTGATGGAAGTGGAGGTGAAAAAACGGCGCCAACGAGCGACGTTCGCGGCGCCGGCATGCCGGCGCACGGACGTTTTCCCTGGCGCGAGCGCGGATCAGGGATGAAAAATGCCGGTTTCCATCTGTCCGTCCAGCCGCCGCGCCAGCTCGGCGGAAAAGGCGATGACTTGTTCATACGGCCGGTGGTAGAGGCGGATGCGGTCGATCTTGCCGCCGGCGTCGCGCGTCAAGATCGTCGCGCCGGCGATCGGCGCGCCCTGAAACACGCCTTCCCATTCAAGGTGGATGCGCAGTTCCGTGGCCGTTTCGTGGACGAAGACGATGCTGTCGTACATGCCGCGGGTGGCGTCGAAAAAGCGCCGGATGGCGGCGGCGCCGGCGATGGCCTTGCTGCCGGCCGACGTCTCCAGCAGCACCTGTTCGGTAAATGCGCTGGCGAATGCCTCGGCGGTGGCGCGGCCGATGATTTCCACCCAGCCGCTGCCGGGTGTTGCGCTGGGCGTAGACATGGGGTCAGCTCAGCGTGATGGCGCCGAAATCGAGCGACACCAGCAAGGGCTGCGGCACTTTGTGTCCCGCGCCGTCGTAGGCGTAGATGCGGCGCCGGGTCGGCATCATGATGCCCTGCACGTCGCGGTAGTCGCTGACGTAGTTGGCGCCGGGGGCCCCGCCGAGGATGTCGACCGTGTAATCGTGGCGCCGCATCAGGCCGTCCGGCCCGAAGTGCGTGACCTGGGTCCGCGTGTGGCTGGCGATGTGCGGCGGGAAGCTCACTTGCAGGCGGCGCCACGTCTCGCCGTTCTCCTGCCACGGCGCGATCTCCTCGCAGGCGAAGCCGGGTGCGGCGTACAGGAAGGGCGAGGTCAGATAGGTCCACAGCGCCTCGCTGGCGAAGTAGGCGACATGGAAGGCGTCCCACGGCGTTTCCAGTGTCTGGCCGGCGAAGGCGCCGGCCGGCTCGTCGCGCGCGTCGAGCACGTTGCCGTCGAGCGATTCGCGCGTCAGCCGCCCCGGCACGAACACGCTGCGCTGCTGCGGCGCGCCGAACGGCGTGATGCTGACGCGCTCGTGGTGGGTGTCGATTTCGATGACCTTGTCGGTCAACATGCCGGCCTGCTGCTTCAGATGCCAGATGGCGCCGCCTATCGACACCTCGGCGCTCAGCTTGTTGTAGCGATTCCAGCGCTCAAGGCCGCCGTGGGCTTGGAGTGCGAAGGCGAGCAGATCGTTCATGACGGACCTTTCGTGGTGGGGAGGGCGACAGCGCGGCTGCGTGAGACGGCGCCAGGCAGCACGTCGAACGGAGACGGTAGTCTTTGCTAAACCATCACAATGGTAGAGGCTGGACGGCCGCCACGTAGGTCAAAATACCGACAATTTGTGCCGTCTTACATGCAGGCGACTACGCCTTGACGCCTGCTGCGCAGTCGCGCCGCAAGGACTGCGGCGACTGGCCGTAGACGCGCAGGAAGGCGCGCCGCATGCGGTCGCGGTCGCCGAAGCCGGTTTCGGCGGCCACCATCTCGACCGAATGCCGGCCTTGTTCGAGCATCAGGCGGGCCGCCTCCAGGCGCAGGTTTTCCACCGCCTTGGCCGGCGTGCTGCCGGTTTCCAGGCTGAAGGCGCGGCTGAACTGGCGCGCGCTCAGGTGCACCGACTCGGCCAGCTGCTCGACCGACAAGTCGCGTTTGAGGTTTTGCCGCGCATAGTCGAGCGCCTGCTGCATGCGGTCCGAGGTGGCGTTCAGTTCCAGCAGCGCCGAATGCTGCGACTGGCCGCCGGCGCGGCGGTGGTACAGCACCAGCCGCTGCGCCACCGAGCGCGCCAGCTTGGCGCCGAAATCCTTTTCGACCATGGCGATGGTCAGATCGAGCGCGGCGCTCATGCCGGCCGAGGTCCAGATCGGGCCGTCGACGATGAAGATGCGGTCGTCCTCCAGCCGGATGGCGGGAAAGCGCCGCCGCATCTCGGCGGCGCGTTGCCAGTGCACGGTGGCGCGGCGGCCGTCGAGCAGTTGCGCCTCGGCCAGCGCGAAGGCGCCCACGCACAGCGCGCCCACGCGCCGTGCTTGCTGCGCCGCCTCGACCAGGAAGGCGCGGATGCGTTCCGGGGCCGGTGTGCGGTCCATCGAGCCACTGATGAGGACGGTGTCGAAATCGGCGCCGGCCAGCTGCTCCGTGTCGATGCCCGCGGCCAGGGAGCTGGGCACCAGTCCGCCGTGCTCGGACAAGACGCGGATCTGGTACAGCGGTTCGCCCGCGACCAGGTTGGCGAACTCGAAGGCCGACAAGGCGGCCAGGCTCATCATCTGGAAGCCCGGGCGTAGCACCAGCGCGACGGTTAGCATGGCGGGCCCATTGTTGGATAAGTAGATACCGACTGTAACCGGCTGGCGACGGCAGCGCAAGTGTCAACGGCTTTGGCGGCGGGCGGGGCGGCGATCTGTTTTACAATCGGCGCATTGTTCACGTCATGGAGCGACCTTGGGCCTCAATAATTTCAGCGAGATCGCCACCTTCGTCACGGTGGTCAAGGCCGGCAGCTTCACGGTCGCGGCCGAGCAGGTCGGCCTGACGCGCTCGGCCGTCGGCAAGAGCATCGTGCGTTTGGAGCAGCGGCTCAAGGTGCGTTTGCTGAACCGCACGTCGCGCAGCCTGAGCCTGACCGACGACGGCAAAGCCTTCTTCGACCGCTGCCTGCAAATACTCGAGGACCTGGAGGAAACCGAGGACGCGATGGCCCAGCGCAGCGCGGCGCCGCATGGACGGCTGCGCATCAGTGTGCCGTTCGCGCTAGGCCACCGGCATTTGCTGCCTGTGCTGGCGGCGTATCTGGAGGCGTGGCCGGCGGTCGATGTCAACGTCAGTTTCAGCGACCGCTACGTCGACCTGATCGAGGACGGCATCGACATCGCGCTGCGCATCGGCGGCCCGCGCGCCGACACCAGCCTGATCGCCCGCACCGTGGCGCACGAGCGCCTGATGATTTGCGCCGCGCCCGCCTACCTGCAGCGACGCGGCATACCGCGCAGCATCGCCGATTTGAGGCAGCATGAGTGCTTGTTCTTTTCCGGCGCCGGCCGACCCACGCCGTGGGCCTTCAAGGTCGACGGCGCGGACAGCCTGGTCAGCGGCGCCGGCCGCCTGCACATGAACAGCGCGCAGGCGATCCAGGATATGGCGGTGGCCGGGATCGGCATCGCCAACCTGCCGACCTATCTGATCGAGGACGACCTGCGCAGCGGCCGCTTGCGTCCGCTGTTGCGCACGGTGGAGCGCGAGGGCGATCCGATCCGCGTGCTGTATCCGGCGCGCCAGCATTTGTCGCCGAAGGTGCGGCTGTTCATCGACTTGCTGGCGGCGCGCTGGAGCCCGCGCGCGCCGTGGGAGATCGATTTGCCGTGACGGCGCGGCCGGTCCGCTCAGGCCGCTTGCCGCAGCGTCGCGCCGTGGTTCGGGAAGTCGGTGTAATGGTGACGGTCGCCGCCCCAGAACGCGTCGCGTTCGTATGGCGTCAGCGGCAGATCGTGTTTCAGGCGCTCAGGCAAATCCGGGTTGGACGAGAACCAGCGGCCGAACGCCACCAGGTCGGCGTCGCCGCTGCCGATGATCGCTTCGGCGCCGGCGCGGTCGAAGCCGCCCGCGGCGATGATGGGGCCGGCGAACTTGCCGCGCAGGAAGGACGAAGCCACCGGCGCGGCCTGCTCATCGAGCGTTTCCGTGCCCATGATGCGCGGTTCGATCACGTGCAGATAGGCGATGCGGCGCTCATTGAGGCGCGCGGCGAAATAGCCGAAGGTCGCCTCCGGATTGCTGTCCGAAATCGAGCCCCATTTGCCGCTCGGCGAGACGCGCACGCCGACGCGGCTGGCGCCCCACACCGAAATCAGCGCGTCGACCAGTTCCAGCGGGAAGCGCGCGCGGTTTTCCACCGAGCCGCCGTATTGGTCGGTGCGGCGGTTGGTGCCGTCCTGCAGGAAGGTGTCGGCCAGGTAGCCGTTGGCGTTGTGCAGTTCGACGCCGTCGAAGCCGGCCAGTTTGGCGCGCACGGCGCCCATGCGGAACATCTCGACCAGGCCGGGGATTTCGTCCAGCGTCGCGGCGCGGTGCATAGACACCGGCACCCAGCCGTCTTTGGTCAGCACGTTGGTGTCGAATGGCACTTCCGACGGCGCGACCGGCGGCCGGCCGTCGCTCAGGTCGACATGCGACTGGCGGCCGTCATGGCCGATTTGCAGGAAGATCTTGCCGCCCTTGGCGTGTACCGCGTCGGTGACGCGCTTCCAGCCGGCCACGTGGGCATCGGTGTAGATGCCAGGGCCGCCCAGATAACCGCGCGCGTAAAACGAAGGGTGGGTCGCTTCGGTGATCAGCAGGCCGCCTTCGGAGGCGCGCTGGGCGTAATAGTCGACCATCATTTCGCTCGGGCTGTCGTCCGGCTCCGAACGCAAGCGCGTCATCGGCGCGTGGACCACGCGGTGGCTGAGGGTGAAGGTATCGATGTGGATGGCGGAAAACAGTTTCATGATGGCTCCTGGGGTTATTCAATGCATCGGGATGGCCGCGAATATATCAGCTCCTGGCCTTGGGGTTTATTCCGTATTTGTTAAAATTAAAATAATTAAATCCTTGGTAAGCCGCATGGAATCTAGCTTCGGCGATTATTTAAAATTTAAATGCGGCCACCTTCCCATTTAAGGGGAATGTTTTTCCCGCATGCGAATTGAATATCCGGGCGAGAAATATTTTTAATTATTTTCTAAAAATCATGGCGGTGTGGCGGCAGCAAACCCATCGCCGCCGGCCGATTTTTTCCTTGACTGGCGCCGCAAAGCGCGTAGACTTCTATGTGCTTATTGCGAACAAAAGTTCGCATATAGAACAAATGAGGCGGAGACGACATGATAGACAAGACCTTTGCCACGCTGGCCGACGCGGTCGCTGGCATCCACGACGGCGCCACGGTGATGATCGGCGGCTTCGGTAACGCCGGCATGCCGTCGGCGCTGATAGCCGCGCTGATAGAGCAGGGCGCGCGCGACCTGACCATCGTCAACAACAACGCCGGCAATGGCGAAACGGGGCTGGCCGCGCTGCTCAAGGCCAAGCGCGTGCGCAAGATCATCTGCTCGTTTCCGCGCCAGGCCGATTCGCAGGTGTTCGACGCGCTGTACCGCGCAGGCGAAATCGAGCTGGAGCTGACGCCGCAGGGCAATCTGGCCGAGCGCATCCGCGCCGCCGGCGCCGGCATCGGCGGCTTTTTCACGCCGACCGGCTACGGCACGCTGCTGGCCGAGGGCAAGGAGACGCGCCTGATCAACGGCCGCCACTACGTGTTCGAAGAACCCATCCACGCCGATTTCGCGCTGATCAAGGCGCTGCGCGGCGACCGCTGGGGCAATCTGGTGTACCGCAAGGCGGCGCGCAACTTCGGCCCGATCATGGCCATGGCCGCCAAGACCACCATCGCGCAGGTGCGCGAAGTGGTGGCGCTGGGCGAACTCGATCCCGAGGTCATCGTCACGCCCGGCATCTTTGTGCAACGCGTGGTACAGGAGGCAATATGATGAACCGTTACAGCCGCGACCAGATCGCCGCCCGCGTCGCGCAGGACATCCCCGAAGGCGCTTACGTCAACCTCGGCATCGGCCTGCCGACGCAGGTCGCCAACTATCTGCCGGCCGACCGCGAGATTTTCCTGCACAGCGAAAACGGCCTGCTCGGCATGGGCCCGGCGCCCGCGCCCGGCGACGAGGACGAAGACCTGATCAACGCCGGCAAGCAGCCGGTGACGCTGCTGACCGGCGGCGCCTATTTCCACCACGGCGACTCGTTCGCGATGATGCGCGGCGGCCACCTCGACATCTGCGTGCTCGGCGCCTTCCAGGTGTCCGGCGGCGGCGACCTGGCCAACTGGCACACCGGCGCGCCGGGCGCGATTCCGGCCGTCGGCGGTGCGATGGACCTGGCGCTGGGCGCCAAGCAGGTGTTCGTGATGATGGACCACCAGACCAAGACCGGCGAGAGCAAGATCGTCCAGCAGTGCAGCTACCCGCTGACCGGGGTCGCTTGCGTGCACCGCATTTACACCGACCTGGCCGTGCTCGACGTCACGCCGGCCGGTCTGAAGATAGTGCAAATGGTTGACGGCTTGAGCTGGGAAGAATTGCAGGCGGTGACCGACGCGCCGCTGTTACCGTTATAAAGAGGAGACCGAAATGACTGATGCCTTTATCTGCGACGCGATCCGCACCCCGATCGGCCGCTACGCCGGCGCGCTGAAAGACGTCCGCGCCGACGACCTCGGCGCGCTGCCGCTGCGCGAGCTGATGCGCCGTAATCCCGGCGTCGACTGGAGCGCCGTCGACGACGTCATCTACGGCTGCGCCAACCAGGCCGGCGAAGACAACCGCAACGTGGCGCGCATGTCGGCGCTGCTGGCCGGCCTGCCGCAGGAAGTGTCGGGCACTACCATCAACCGCCTGTGCGGTTCGGGCATGGACGCGGTCGGCACGGCCGCGCGCGCCATCCGCGCCGGCGAGGCGGGCTTGATGCTCGCCGGCGGCGTCGAGTCGATGACGCGCGCGCCTTTCGTGATGGGCAAGTCGGAGGCGGCTTTTTCCCGCGCCGCGGCGATCTACGACACCACCATCGGCTGGCGCTTTCCCAATCCGCTGATGGAAAAACTGTACGGCATCGACTCGATGCCGGAGACGGCCGAGAACGTGGCCGACGATTTCGGCATCAGCCGCGCCGACCAGGACCGCTTTGCGCTGGCCAGCCAGGACAAGGCGGCGCAGGCGATCCGCGAAGGCCGCTTCAACGACGAGATCGTGCCGGTGTCGCTGGCGCAGAAAAAAGGCGATCCCATCATCTTCGCGCAGGACGAGCATCCGCGCGCGACCACCATCGAGTCGCTGGCGAAACTGAAAGGCGTGGTCCGGCCTGATGGCAGCGTCACGGCCGGCAACGCGTCGGGCGTCAACGACGGCGCCTGCGCCTTGCTGCTGGCCAGCGCCGACGCGGCCCGGCGCCACGGCCTGACACCGCGCGCCCGCGTGGTCGGCATGGCGAGCTCCGGCGTGGCGCCGCGCATCATGGGCATGGGGCCGGCGCCGGCCACGCAAAAGCTGCTGCGCCAGCTCGGCATGACGCTGGACCAGATCGACGTCATCGAACTGAACGAGGCCTTTGCCGCGCAGGGACTGGCGGTGCTGCGCGCGCTCGGCCTGCGCGACGACGACGCGCGCGTCAATCCGAACGGCGGCGCCATCGCGCTCGGCCATCCGCTGGGCATGAGCGGCGCGCGCTTGGTGACGACCGCGATGTACCAGCTGCAGCGCAGCGGCGGGCGCTACGCGCTGTGCACCATGTGCATCGGCGTGGGGCAGGGCATCGCCATCGTCATCGAGCGCGTTTGAACTCGGGGCGCGGCCGCGCCAGATGCCTGGCGCGCGCCGCGGTCGGCGCTGGCTGCGTATCAGCGCACTGATGCGGGCCGCCGCCGCTGTCAGCGTTGGGTGCGCATCAACGAGCTGATGCGGGCCGCCGCCGCTTGCAGGCGCGGCAGGTATTGTTCGCGCAGCGTGGCGGTCGCGGCCGCCGTCGGGCCGCTGATGTTGATGGCCGCGACGATGCCGCCGGCGCGGTCGGTGATCGGCACGGCGATCGACGACAGGCCCAGCTCCAGCTCGTCCTGCACCAGGCACCAGCCCTGCTGGCGCACGACGGCGATCAGCGTTGCCAGCCTGGCCGGATCGGTCTCGGTCTGCGGCGTCACTTTCAGCAGCGCGGCCGTGGCGAGCTGGCGTTGCAGCTGCTCCGGCGCCAGGCCCGACAGCAGCACCCGGCCCATCGCCGTGCAATACGCCGGCAGGCGGCTGCCGACGCTGAGGTTGATCGACATGGTGCGGTGCGTCGCCAGGCGCAGCACGTAGACGATGTCGCCGCCGTCGAGCACGGTGGCCGAGCAGGACTGGCGCAGTTCGGCCGTCAGCTCTTCGAGTATCGGCTGGGCCTGGCTCCAGACGGGCAGCGAGGACAGGTAGGCGTAGCCGAGGTCGAGCACTTTCGGCGTCAGGCGGAACTGCCGTCCGGCCGTTTCCATGTAGCCTAGATGGACCAGCGTCAGCAGGATGCGGCGGGCGCCGGCGCGGGTCAGGCCGGTGCGCTGGGCCACTTCCGACAGCGTCTGCGCCGGCGCGTCGGCGCCGAAGCTGCGCAGCACGGCCAGGCCGCGCGCGAACGATTGCACGTAGCTGTCGCCGGGCTTGGGCGCCTGCTCGTCGGGGCTGGTGTCGGTACTCATGGATTCCTTGTGATGGCGGCGCTACAATGGTTCGAACTGCGAATGACTGTTCATTATATGAACATGTCCTTGGGTAGACAAATAATAACGAAACTGAGACGAGACTAAATATGACTACAACTCCCATCCTTGAATTGACTCCCCGGGCCCGCATCGTGGCCATCGTCGGCGCCTCGTCCGGCAACCTGGTCGAATGGTTCGACTTTTATGTGTACTCGTTTTGCGCGCTGTATTTTTCGTCGGCGTTTTTCCCGTCCGGGAATCCGACCACGCAGTTGCTGAACACGGCCGGCATCTTCGCTGTCGGCTTCCTGATGCGTCCCGTCGGCGGCTGGCTGTTCGGCCGCATCGCCGACCGCCTCGGCCGCCGCAGGTCGATGATGATATCCGTGCTGATGATGTGCGGCGGCTCGCTGATGATCGCCGTCATGCCGACCTACGCCACCATCGGCACGGCTGCGCCGGTGCTGCTGCTGGTGGCGCGGCTGTTCCAGGGCCTGTCCGTGGGCGGCGAGTACGGCACCAGCGCAACCTATATGAGCGAGGTATCGGCCGCCGGCCATCGCGGCTTCTACGGCTCCTTCCAGTACGTGACGCTGATCGGCGGCCAGCTGTTGGCGCTGCTGGTGCTGTTCCCCTTGCAACAGTGGCTGTCGCACGATGAATTGAAGGAGTGGGGCTGGCGCATTCCGTTCGCGGTCGGCGCGCTGGCCGCGCTGGTGTCGCTGCAGCTGCGCAAATCGCTGACCGAAACCACCTCGGCCGCCGACCGCGCCAACAGCCAGGCCGGCAGCCTGCGCGGCCTGCTCAAGCACAAGCGCGCCTTCGTCACGGTGCTCGGCTTCACGGCCGGCGGCTCGCTGATCTTCTACACCTTCACCACGTATATGCAAAAGTTCTTGGTCAACACCAACGGCATGAGCACCAAGACGGCCAGCGCCGTGATGACCTGCGCGCTGTTCGTCTACATGCTCATGCAGCCCTTGTTCGGCGCGCTGTCGGACCGCATCGGCCGGCGCAACTCGATGCTGCTGTTCGGCGCCCTGGCGACGTTCTGCACCGTGCCCATCATGATGGCGCTGCATGACACGGCCAGTCCGCTGGCGGCCGGCGTGCTGATCTGCGTCGCACTGGCCATCGTCAGCCTGTACACCTCGATCAGCGGCTTGATCAAGGCCGAGATGTTCCCGACCGAGTTGCGCGCGTTGGGCGTGGGCCTGTCGTACGCGGTCGCCAATGCGCTGTTCGGCGGCTCGGCCGAATATGTGGCGCTGTGGCTCAAGTCGGTCCAGCTTGAGCAGAGCTTTTACTGGTACGTGACCTTCATGTGCGCGCTGGCCTGGCTGGTGGCGTGGAAGATGCCGGA
>Ga0209901_1000420_pt1 | contig 17084 bp, 9 predicted proteins | sample OrgsoiDNA_201058_FD_185806 | JGI IMG/M metagenome (GOLD analysis project Ga0209901, IMG submission 185806) | Permafrost soil microbial communities from the Arctic, to analyse light accelerated degradation of dissolved organic matter (DOM) -... | ecosystem: Environmental > Terrestrial > Soil >...
CGTGAGCGGTTACTGCGCGAGTGCGAACGGCTGGCACTCGTCGAACAACAACTTGCGGCGCTGGAGAAGACGCGACAGACAAACGTACCAGCACCCGCGCGCCAGCGTTGTGATGCGCTGGCGCGCCTGAAGGGAATTGGGGAAGTAGGCGCCTCCCGCCTAGCCCTCGAGTTGTTCTGGCGGGAATTCAACAACCGCCGCGAAGTCGGTGCGTGCGTCGGACTGGTGCCGCAGCCTTACGACAGCGGCGAAAGCCAGGTCGACCAGGGGATCAGCAAACAGGGAAACCGGCGGGTACGCGCACTGCTGATCGAGATCGCCTGGACCTGGCTGCGCTACCAGCGTGGCAGCGCATTGGTCGGGTAGCGGCAACGCATTACTGCGCCACCGCCCCCTAAGAACGGAGCGTGCAAGTTTTCCCTGCACTCCGCTCAAGCCTTTCAAAGCCCCGTTGCCGGAGCCGGTTTCACCACTGAGAACCCACGGCCACGCGCGATCCCGTGGCAGTCCAGATGGAGCATCACCAGATTACGGTTCGCGTCCGTACCACCGTCGATCACGCGCTCCAGATGGAAGAGACGCCACCCACTGGACTTCGTGATCATCTGGCGGCAGACCGGACACGTCCGCTCCTGGTTCAGCCACAGCCGGATGAGCCGTATCCGACCTTTAAGTGAGTCCAACATCGCGAAGCCTAGCCGCTCTTCGAAATAGCTTTCCCACTGCGGGTCGAATGGGTTGGCGGCAGCCTTGATTTTACGGTGCCGCCGGATCGGCGTGCTGGCAATATCGTGTAGCGTCAGGAGTTCAGGCTTTCCTGTGCTGAGCGTTTTGCCGGTCTCCTTACCGAAGACCCAGTGTTGGGCACCGACAGTTCGAAAGTACTTCTGTCGGACCCAACGTGCGCCCTTGTTCGGATGCCGACGCTTTGCCCAGCGCCACAGACACTGCCAGATCGAATGACTGACTTTGCCAAAGATGCGTTTCGATACAACATGCCGATGATAGTTCGCCCATCCACGAATTAGAGGATTGAGCTTCTTGATCATCAAATCCTGTCGTATCGTTGCATTGCCCTTCACGATGTCCCTCAGCTTGCGCAGAAAGCGCTGAACGCTTGCTGTGGCAGGCTTGATCAACAGCTTGCCGTCATACTTGCGCACGTTCATGCCAAGGAAATCGAACCCATCGTCGATGTGCGTGATCCGGGTCTTCTCCGGCGACAGCGACAATCCACGTTCTGCCAGAAACTGCTCGACCACTGGATGAACTTTATCCACCAGCACTTCTCGCGTTGCGCCGGTAATGATAAAGTCATCCGCATAACGAACGATGTTGACCTTCGACAGATTACGACCGCCTGTGCGGAACTTCACACGCAGCGTTCGCTCCAGCCCGTCGAGAGTCATGTTCATCAACGTCGGCGAAATTATTCCTCCCTGTGGTGTACCCGCCTCGGTTGAGTGAAGGACACGGTTGTAAAGGTAACCAGCCTTTAACCACTTGTGCAGTATCGCTTTGTCCGTGGGGATATGGGCGATCAGCCAGTCGTGCGAGATTTCGTCGAAACAGCTACGGATGTCGGCCTCAAGAATCCACTGCGCACGATCGGTTCTTGCCAGCGCCCGGAAGCACTGTTCGATCGCATCCGCAGTTGACCGGGCAGTCCTGAACCCATAGGAATTCGGGTCCGCCGTGGTTTCCGCGAGCGGCTCGAGAGCGAGCAGATGCAGCGCCTGCCGCGCTCTGTCAACCATGCAGGGAATTCCGAGCGGCCTCATTTTTGTCCCATTGGCCTTGGGAATGTATATCCGCCTCAGCGGACGCGGCCGGTAACCGCGCCGTTTGAGTGACGATACTGCTTCGAGCCTGGACTTCGGGGTGGACCATGTGGTGCCGTCCACACCCGGTGTCCGTTTACCGCGATTCTCAGTCACCCGTTTGACGGCGAGTGCCTTGCCGCTGAACGAGTGGGTTAGCAACCATTGCAGGGCTCTCACCTTGCCGTGTTTGCCAGCCTGTTCGGCCTTCACGATGCGTGCCTGCAGCCTTCGAATCTCGCGATGACATCTGGCCCAATCGATACCGTGCCAATGTGTCGCGCGATCGGAGGACGCACCCATGCCGAGTTGCTGCACAGTCATCTGCTGTTCCTCCTTGAAAGGTTTTCCAAGCTATCTCGTGATGAAAGACCATGCGGAAGTCTGCCCGCTTTCGCGTGGGATGATGTTGCCTCTCGACGCAATCCCTATTCGCCCCGTTACAGAGCAACATTCGCTTTCTCCGCACTCCCATACCCGCACCGCCAATAGCCTTCCTCGCGGTCGGCCTGCCCGGATGGGCAGCGATACGGGGTTTCCGTGTTCCGCACAGTTCGCAAGAATGGTTTAGGTTCCGCCTCTCCACCGGTAGCGTGTATGTCCGTGCTGCCCCAAATTGTAAGAAGCAGTCCCGCTACTTTCCCGTTTTGGGTAAGGCCTGTCAGTGTCTTTGGCCTTTTCAAACTTACGGTGTTTATCAGCAGTTCATATCAATTAACCATGCCATCCAGTCTAGCGTTCCATCCGCCTCGACACTGGCAGATGCGCTTCGGTCTCACGACTTGCAGCGTGGCTTGCGCCGGACTACATTGTCTCAGTGGCTCCACACGAGGCCGTTACCAGCCCCGCATGCACTGATAGACTACGGGCGACGGAACGCCCGGTTTTCTTCCGTCAAACCACGACGGCAAAACAACGAACTGTGCAACTTTGCACGTCGCACACAATATGGTTTGACCAACGCACACAGGGCACCGGACCAAACCGACGCGCACGTCGCATCGCCATCGTCGCAGTAGCGCGACGTCTTGCCATTGCATTGTGGCGCTATCTGAAAGACGGAGTCATGCCCGAAGGCGCGCACCTCAAGTCAGCTTAAGTCCCCTCAGGTTTCGCAGGAAGGAGGTAAGGGTTCGGCCAGGCAGTTTTGTAGCAAACACGGTTGGAGTGAACATGCCCGTGATCACGCTGGGTTGCTGAAGCAACCGAATATTTTCAGATGGGGCATGTTCCCGGAAAAGTTTCCGGCGTAACGCGCATGCAGGATGAGGCTGGTGACACGCCAGCGGATAGAAGGTGGTGAGATGCCGGTTCTTCTCACGAGCGCAACAGCGACTTCAGACCAAACAAACGGAGACGCGTTATGAAGATTATGGTGTAGGCGATCTTGACAGAGTTTCGCTCATAGAAGTGTGATCCACCGTCGAGACTTACTGCTACGTCGCCCTCAGGAAATTTACGTACCTATGAAACGAAAACGAACACCGATCCCGATTGACACGAAAAGTCATATCAGTCCAGTGGCCGTACCCGGCCGGTCGATCAGCCGCACCACGCACGCTGACTGCGAACGATGGCTGCAGGCACTTTGAGTTTCCGACAACGCCACAACGATGCAAAGGCTTCCCGACACTGGTGTGGTGAGACTGAGCGTATCGACGACGACCGGTGAAATCGGGTAGACCGAAAATATGCATATTATGGGAAGTTTTGTCCTATGGGGAGAAGAATTCCCGGAGCGAGCACGGAGCGGGCTCCGCGCTCCCTCAACTCTCCATTAAAGCTTGGCCCTGAGCAAAGCGATTACCTTATCTGACGGCCGAAACGAACCCCTGCGCAAATGTGGTGGGACGATCGCGTTGAGGGCTTCGAGCTTCTCAGTTGGATCAGCGCGAGTGTAGATCTCAGTGGTTGCCAGATCGCTGTGTCCGAGCCACAGGGATACCTTTCGGATATCCTGAGTGCTTCGTAGTACTATCATCGCGCAGGTGTGCCTCAACACGTGCGGTGATACCTGCTTCTTCGATAGCGAGGGGCACGTATGACGAGCTGTCTTAGTGTGGCATTTAAGGATATACGCGAAACCCCAGCGACTCATCGCTTCACCCCGAGCATTGACGAACAATTCCGGTACTGCGGCAGGTCCCCGTACCACCATCCAGGCACGCAACGCATTAGCGGTCGTTTTCCACAAAGGCAACGCGCGCTCCCGCCGACCCTTGCCGTGAACACGGATGCTCAACGACGGGAGCACAACGTCGGCGGTTTGCAATCCAGTCAGCTCCGATACACGCAGGCCGCCGCTGATGGCCAGATGCAGCATCGCCCGGTCCCGAATACCCTCGCGCGTTGACGGGTCGGGCGCATCGAGCAAGGCCCGAACCTCATCCTCGACCAGATACGGCACTAAGCGGGAATCAGTTTTCTTGTAAGGGATGCCCAAGATTCGTCGCGCTTGTTCGAGGATCGCGGGCTCGCGATATTCAAGGAAGTGGAAGAATGACCTGATTGCAGCCAGCCGGACATTGCGAGTCTCAGCCGAGTTGTGGCGCATATCTTCCAGGTATTCCAGGAAGTCGCTGATCAGGCTCGCATCGAGCTGCTCCAACGCTAGCGACGAGGGCGTCGTCTTGAATCGCTTGGCGGCGAACTCGAACAGAAGCTGAAACGTGCAAGCATAGGAGTCGCAGGTGTGCTGGCTGGCGCCTCTCTCATGGGCAAGGTTTTGACGAAGGAATGCAACAATGTGCGGTGCAATTGGCATCATTTCTGTTCTCCAGTGAGAAACCCCTCTGCGGCGACAGCAATGTCGCGCAGAAGCTCGGGCGTGGCCTCCAGATACCAATAGGTGGCGCTGATGTTGACGTGACCCATGTAGGTCGCAAGGGCCAACATGTGCCGCCCTACGCGGTCTCGGCCTTCCGGGCTTGCTTCCAGTGCCCTGACGGCGAACGTGTGTCTGAGCTCATGCAAGCGCGGACGGTGGCCGTTGTGGGTGGTGCCGATGCCGGCGATCTTCAACAGCTTCTGGAACATCCAGTAAGTGACCGTGTATCGGAGTGCGCGACCGTCGTCATCAACGAACACATGCTCATCACCCGAGCAGATTTTCCGCCGCAGTGCTAGGTACGTCTTCAATCCCTCCACCGCGGTCTCGTGCAGTGGAACCAGACGGGTCTTCTGGAATTTGCTCTTTCGAATGAGTAGTCCGTCGGAAGTCGTGTCTGCAAGGCACAGGTTCAAAGCCTCCGAGATCCGAATGCCCGTAGCTGACAGCAGGGCAATTAATGTCGCGTATGTTTGTGGTTGCAAGGTACCAGGAGGGCCCGATTGCAAGGCTGTGTTGACCAAGCGCTCGATGTCAGCGCTCGTGTAGATGAACGGAACGCGACGGGTCTTTCGGTAACCAAAGTGCCGGGCGGGTGGTAGTTCATGGTTTTGATCTTCCATACGTACATACCGGGCGAACCGACACACAGTCTTTAGCCTCGCGTCACGCTGGGCCACCGAGGTAGCCTCGCCGGCCCAGTCGATTGCTGTCTGCGCGCGAATGTAGCTTTCACCGCGCTTGACGGCAAAGCGCGCGAAACTGCGCAACAGGTAGTCTGCGTTGAGCAGTTTGAAGCCGGCGGCACGCCGCGCAGCAAGATAGAACTCCACGGCCGGCATCATTTCGTCACCTCCGGCCATGGCTGGGCGATTTGTCTGAGCAGCGCGACATCGACCTTGGCGTAATAGGCCGTGGTGTCGATACCGCGATGCCTCAGGATCAGGCCGATCTGATCGAGGGGAAGCCCATGGCGCAACATCTCGGTCGCCGCCGTGTGACGCAGCACGTGTGCGCCTTTGGCGGGCGAATTCACTTTGGCCCGTTTTAGAGCGCGCTTCACTACCGACGATACGCAATAGCCTGAGATAAACGGCTTGAAGGGTGCAATGTTTCGGACAAACACGTGGCCGCCGCCGGCAACTCGAGGTCGCGACTCGAGATACCGCAGAAGTGCCTCACCGGCATCCTGCGGCAGCGGGAGACGAACCTCATAACGGCCCTTTCCCGAGACGCGCAGCGTCCCGGTTTCCCACTCGATGTCGCTGATGTGAAGGTTCGCCAAGTCACCCGCGCGAACCCCGAGTCGCACGAGCAACAAGACAATCGCGCGATCGCGGAGCCGCCCGCATGAATCACCATCGCATGCAGCAATCAGGCGGTCAACTTCGTCAGCGCTCAAACACCGCGGCAGTGTCGCTAAGCGCCAATGCGCCAAAGACGGAACCGCCTGATCGAGACCAGCCCGACACAGACCCTGAACACCGAGATAACGTAAGAAGGCACGTGCGCTAGTGACCCGCTTTTCAGCGGTGCCGGCGCCGCAACTGCGAGCACTGTCCAGCAGGAAAGTGCGTATTTGCTTCGGATCCCACTGGCCGGCGTCATCGCCAAGCACATTCAGCATCGCCGTGGCATCACGACAGTAGAGCCGAATGGTCGGCGCTTTTGCACCTCGGTGCTTTTGCAACCATCGCCGGAAACCACCCACAATTGCTGGCTCTCGAATCTGAGCAATCAAAGGCTTGTTGTCCTGGCAAACACCGATCTCGATCAAGTACTCGCGAAAGCGCTTGGCGCCGAAATAGACGTGGTGGTTAATTTTGCCGCCATTTGCTTCCGGACAAGTGCAGGTCGGCAGATGACGAAAGAAGATTTCTGGGGTCTCTGGCCCCGTATCGGCAAGGGCACGGCCCTGTGCCAGCATGAAGCGACCCAGATGGTCGGCGGCTCGCAGATAACGTATGACACTGGCCGCAGAGTATCCATTCCGTTCGAGCGCATCAGCAAAGTCATCGATGAAGACTCCGCTGGGTCCCGAGCGCAGGCGTTTCAAGGTTTTGGGTGCTACCAGATAGGTGTCCAGCATCACATCCTCCTATGAGGGTTGCCAGGAAAGGCCAAACCACAATAGCAAAGGAGGACCGCGATTTTTATGGGGAGTTAAATGGCGACTTGCCAAATATCAAACGATGCACGGCCAGTCGGCATTGCGCCGCACCTGAACTGCAACTCCCCATTAGACAGGAGTCCCCATAAGACATGAGTTGTAGGCGACTTCGATCGAGGCGCACCCTGCGCAACGCAACACGTGCCCTCCCAGCGCCGCGCTGCGGCACTGTTCGATCGCGGACATGACCTTCAGTTGCCCGAGGCTCAGGTGGGCTGATTGACACCACGTTGGGCCAAGAGAGCGAAAGACGTCGGCCACCTCGAGCGCGCAATGCGCCACGACGGCGACCTACTCGGGATGCAAACTCTCAAGAGGGCTGACCACCTCGCGCAGAATATCGGTGGCGACCTGGGCGTAAAGCGCTGTGGTCTCAAGCTTCTTGTGACCGAGCATGACCTGGATCACGCGGATATCGACCTTCTGTTCCAGTAAATGAGTGGCAAAGCTATGGCGCAAAGTGTGCATGGACACGCGCTTGTCGATTCCGGCGGCCTCGGCGGCGGCATGGATCGCACGGTTGAGTTGACGGGTGCTGAGCGATTCAATCGGGTTGAGCCCTGGAAAGAGCCAGCCGCCGTCTAGCATCTTGCCTTGGGCTCGAGCCACTCGCCACCAGACACGCAGCCGCTCAAGTAGGATCGGAGAGAGCATGGCGTATCGATCCTTCTGACCTTTACCCTGTTCAACGCGCAGCGTCATGCGTTGGCTGTCGATGTCACCGACCTTCAAAGCCGCCACTTCGCTGGCGCGCAATCCTGTGCCATAGGCGACTGCGAGTGCCGTCTGATGCTTGAGATTAGTGGCTGCCGCGATCAGTCGACCAACTTCGTTGCGGCTGAGTATGACGGGCAAGGTGCGTGGCAGATAAATCGGACGCATCTTCGCCATTAACGCCTCTTGACCGAGCGTCGTGCCGAAAAAGAACTTCAGCCCGGTGATCGCGGCGTTCAGAGAAACTGGCGACACCCCGCGGTCAACCAGATACAACTGGTAGCGTCGCAAGTCCTCGACTGCGGCGGTGTCGGGAGAGCGCCCGAGAAAGAGAGAGAACTCTCGAACCACACGAAGATAGTTGGCTTGCGTTGTGGGCGCGAGGCGGCGCATGCGCATGTCGTCCATCATGCGCTGGCGCAGCGGACTGATGTCTTGGCTGAGGGTGGTCATGGCTCGGCTCCTGTCGAGTAATGAGGCGGATTGCCTCATCAATCAACATAGGAAACAGAGCTGGTTTCCTACGAAAAACCACCACCTTCAAACGGAGTGCATACCGCGCGAGCGGTTTAGTCCTCTGGCCGCTATGTGCCGGCCCGGGAAGTGCAGGCCTCTAGCTCATCGTTGCATCCTTGCCAGATGTGTCCAACCGGTGGGATCTCATAGTTCAGCTTCAGCTGATTCGTGAACAGCGCAAGCACATCCGATTGATGTACTGCCAAGCCGGTTCGCCATCGGAATGACCTATGTCTCCCACCTCCGGCCCAGCTAACTGCTGGGCTTTTGTCTTATCCCTGCCGCTCATGTTCCGTCACACGTCCCGGCACGTTTGGACAGTGCACGTCAATCGAGCGGCCGCACGCCGCTCGCTTTATCGAACAAATTACACGCACCATCCAGTCACGCGACAGCTCTGGCAATGCGTCGGCGATGAATGGCTATCCGCCCTTCCCTACATTCCCTGCGCATCCCGGATCCGGGATCGAGAACGGAACGCACTGATCCGGTTTTTTTCGGTGCATGTGATACTCGTTTCCTGAAAAGATCTCAGTCATAGTCACCCCTCTGCCAACCGTGCGCTTACTCGGCGAAACCTCAGGCCGCAAACAGTCGCTGCAGCGCAGGCGCGTTCCTGCTCGTTCCCCGCCCGATTTCGTTTGAACAGATCTTCGTCATGCCCATGAGACGCTTCATCGCGACGCTCGCAGCAGAATCTGGCCTACCGCACGCCACTATCGAGCGGGCGGTCCACTTTCTCTCGCGAGCAAAGCTCCTGCGCGCCGCGCGAAGGGGCCTGCGTCGCGGCGAGTTCTACGTCGTGTACCAGCCCATCTTCGACGTCAACACCTCCGCGTGCGTCGGCGTTGAGGCATTGGTCCGATGGCGTAACGATACCTTCGGTGGAGCAGGCCCTGATCATTTCATCGTGCATCTCGAGCGCACCTCGCTGATCGGTCCGTTGACCCGCTTTGTACTGCGCCAGGCAAGCATCGATATCAGGCAGACGCCGGGCGTTGATCACTGGCACATTTCCGTGAATATCTGCGCGCGACATTTGGCGAGCAGAGGTTTTGTCGATGACATCCGGCAGGCCGCAGGAACGATGCTTAACCGCATCGTTCTGGAAATCACCGAGCGCAGTTGCGCCGCGCGCACGCCGCAAGTCCGCGCGGCGTTGCGTACTCTGAAGCAGGCCGGTGTACTCCTGTCTCTCGACGATTTCGGCACCGGCTTTAGTAACCTGGACCTGCTCGACGATTTCAATTTCGATCTCGTCAAGGTGGACCGCCGGTTTCTCGCGGCCGACGACGAGAATTGCCCCGTTTTTCTTAAGGCAGTCGCCACCCTCGTCCACGCGCTCGGTGCGAAGGCGGTAGCGGAAGGCGTGGAGACCGTCGAACAACATCGCTCCGTGCAACAGTCGGGCATCGATATGGCACAGGGGTATCGGTATGGAATGCCAATGACGATCAAACAATTGCGGGAGTTTGCATCCGCCGAAACGACGCAACGCCAGTTCGTGGCGACGCAGCAGAACGGTGTGCCCGTCGTATCGGAAAATACCGCGAGTGCCGCCAACGAACGATATCGGGAATCGGCCGTCGGTGCGACGCGGCTGCTCGAGAGCGGCGCGGAGGAAGTCCTGGACCGGATCACCCGGATCGCATCGCGCGCGCTGAGAATGCCGATTGCCGCCGTGTCGGTTCTGCACGGTCAAACCCAGACATTCATGGCATCGGTCGGACTCGACATCCAAAGCACGCCGCGTCATATCGCGTTCTGCCAGAGGGCGCTTAACCTCGATCGCCTGCTGGTCGTTCGCGACGCACGCGCCCATCCGGACTTCACAGCCAACCCGCTCGTGACGGACGCGCCGCGAATCCGCTTCTATGCAGGCATTCCGTTGCGAACGCTCTCTGGCATCGCGATCGGTACGCTGTGTGTGATGGACCGCGTGCCGCGCCGGTTCTCATTCGAACAGCGCGAGATGTTGATGGATCTCGGCAGGATGATCGAACACGAGCTGCGGCTTCGGGAGCTGGAAGAACCGTCCGGGCTGCCCATTCAACAGATTATCGAGCGGCTTCGAAATCAGCACGCGCTCTATTTCGATACGTTCTACCAGGCCCCGGTCGCAATCGCCCATATTGGACGCGACTGGACGTGGCGGCGCATGAACGCGGCCTGCGTCAAACTGTTCGGCAACTCGCGTGAAAGCCTGACAAGGACGACGCTGCCCGAACTCCTCGATGAAACGGAACGCAACGCGCTGCAGCACGCCTTGAACGCCCTTGATGAACCGTATCACGCCGGCGTGACTGTGGTGGAAGTCACGCTGCGCCTGCCTGACGGCCGCAAGAAGGGTGCGCGGGTGCAGATCGCACTGCAGCGTGATACCCAATCCCCCGACGACGAGCTTCTGTTCGTCTTTCACGACACCCACGCCGAGCAACAGGAAAAGACTACGCTCGATGCGCGTGAAGCTGACCTTCATCAGGCCGCGCAATCAGCTTCGGACGATCTGCGAAATTCCTATGGGCAGCTCGCGGACACCGCGCAGCAGCTGGTCAGCAACCGCTTCGATCTGCGCGCCTTCGCAGACAATTTGCCGGTGCTGGTAGCCTACATCGATAGCGAGCGGCGCTTTAGGTTTGCGAACTCCATCTACCGTGACTGGTTCGGGCTGGATCCCGAAGCAATCCTCGGACGCACCGCGCGTGAAGTGCTCGACCCCGACTATGTGGCGACCATAGAGCCGTACGTACAGCGTGCGCTCGCGGGAGAGCGCGTCGAGTATGAGATCAGCGCGACCATCAACGGAGCCCGGCGCGTGTTGCGCGGACTGCTGGTCCCGAGCCACATTCATGGACACTCCGCCGGTGGCTACTACCTGCTTGTGCAGGACGTAACCGAGCGGCAGGCGCTGGTCGATCGCCTCCGGGATCTCGCCTTTCATGACGCGCTGACCGGGCTCCACAACCGGCGGGCGTTCCTGTCGAAGCTCGATACTGCGTTGCGCGAGTCCCGTGACTGTCTCGCTGCCGTGATGTTCATTGACCTCGACGGCTTCAAGGCAGTCAACGACACCTACGGGCATCTGTCCGGCGACCGAGTGCTGGTCGAAGTCGCGGCGCGCATTCGCCACTGCGTGCGTGACAGCGATGTGGTCGCGCGTCTTGCGGGCGATGAGTTCACCGTCCTGCTCACCGGCAGCGGGGCGGATGAACACGCGATCGCGGGCATTGCACAAGTCATTTTGCAAACGCTCGGCCAGCCGATGCGAATTGACGGAATGGTCATCCAGTTGTCAGCCAGCATTGGCGTCCTGGTGCCCGAACCGAGCGCGACGCTGTCGAGCGAAGTCCTGCTGAGGGCCGCGGACGATGCGATGTATCGCGCCAAGCAGGCAGGTAAAGGACGTTTCGTTATGCAAGAGATTTCCGCGCTGAACACGCCCTCGGCTGCCACATCGTCCGGCTACTAGAACGGCTGTGCGGGTCCGGCGAGGCTCGCAGATACGAGCGCCTCGTCCTGAGCGAGCTCGCCGAGGGTGGCCATCGCGCGCTCTATTTCCGGGGACCACGGATACCCGTAGTTCAGCCGGATGTGATGGCGAAATTCACCTCTGGCTGAAAACATAGGCCCGGGCGCGACGCTGATCCCCCGCTCGAGCGCCGCCTCGAACAGGCGTAGCGAATCGACCTGGCGCGGCAACTCTACCCACGTGAAGTAACCGCCGTCTGGGCGCGTCGCAGTGCTTTGCGGAGGAAAATACCGGTCGATGGCGCTCAGCATGGCCGCCTGCTGAGCCGCCAAATCGCGGCGAAGCTTGCGCAGGAACCGGTCGTAGCCGCCATGCTCGAGGTAGTCGGCTATCGCGCGTTGCGCCGGGACGCTGGCCGATAGAGTCGTCATCCACTTCGCGCGCTCGAGCTGTTCCGCGAATCGTCCCGCCGCCGCCCAGCCGATCCGGTAACCGGGTGCGAGGCTCTTCGCGAACGAACCGCAATGCAGCACGAGTCCGCGCCGGTCGAAAAATTTCGCTGGGCGGTTCGGCGCCGGTCCAAAACGCAGCTCGCTGTACACATCGTCTTCGATAAGCGGCACTTCGTACTTCGCGAGTAAGGCGACCAGCGCTTGCTTTTTTGTGTCGGAGAGCGTCGCGCCTGTCGGGTTCTGAAACGCGGTCATGAACCAGCACGCGCGGATCGGATGGCGGTCGAGCGCCTGCGCGAGCGCCTCCATGTCGTGACCTTCCACAGGGTGGACAGGGATTTCCACAACCTTCAATTGAAGCCGCTGGATCGCCTGGAGCGCCGCATAAAAGGTAGGCTTTTCGATGACGATTTCATCGCCTGCGCGAGTAAGAACCTGAAGGCTCAGCGTCAACGCATCGAGTGCGCCACTCGTGATGATGATTTCATCGACATGAACCACCATCCCGGCCATCAGGTAGCGCAGTGCTATATGACGACGCAATGCGTCATCGCCAGGCGGCAGCGCGGCCACCATTTTTTCGAGATCAGTCGAACGATTGACCAATGCGCACGACTTTCCAAGACGTTGCATCGGAAAGACCACGGGACTCATGAATGCCGAGCCGAGTGCCACGGTATGCGTGTCCTTGATCGAGTGGAGTACTTCGAACACGAGCTCACTGATGTTGACGGATTTCGACGCTTCATTCGGCGTCGAGGCTGCTCCATGCAGGGGCACGCCAAGAGCGGCCGCCGAGACGAAATAGCCCGAGCGTGGCCGCGCCACGATCAAGCCCTGCCTTTCGAGCAAGTAATACGCGCGAAACACGGTGGATGGACTGACGCCATAAGCGTCGCACGCAGAGCGAACCGCGGGGATGCGCGTGCCCGGCGGCAGGTCGCCGCGCTTTATCAGGTCGCCAATTTGCGAGGCCAGCCGCTCATAACGTTTCATCTTCGGCTCCCATGCAAGACGGGCTGCACCATGACTTAATCGATAGGCTCTACCTGATGCGACCCGTTGTCAACGCTCGCCGGGGGCGCTTTCCAGAAGGCGTCTGATACGTCTTTTTTGGACGAATCTGCCCCTTTCGCTGTACGCCGTTCACTGGCAAAGTGCGCTTCCATTCCAATCACCGAATTTTACCGGAGGAGTCGCCAGCGCCTTATCAAGCGCAGTCGCGCTTCGACCGTTCCAGGCCCACGTAATTTGCGAAGAAGAGACATTCATGTCGTTGGGTCTTGTAGGGAAACATTCGAAGCGTCGCGCTGTCGAGCCGCGGCGTTTCGCTTTCATTCGCGGGACCGTCATACTTCTACTGGCCGCCGCAAGGCTATCGCTCGCACACGCGGACACCGGCGCGGGCTCTTACACCGACACGAATGCCGAACACAGCTATTCCGGCATCATTGGCCAGCTGCCGAAAACGTTCGGCGAACCCGCGCCGGCAGCCGAGACGTCCGTCCGGTTTGGCGCGGCGTGCGCACTTCCAATCTCGCTTCCCCTGATTCCGGCCTCGCTCGCGGGTCCTGACGCGAGTCCGGTATTTCCCCTCACCCGTGTGTGCGACTCGCTGCTTGATGCGTTCGACGAGGGCAGCGAAAACACGGTAGGCAGCGTTGGCGAACCGTCGCTTGCAACGCTCGAATGGAGCGCGCCGTCGCAGACCTTTCTCTTCACGCTAGAGCCCCGCCTCCTCTCTTCCGACGCCGGATGGTCGCCCGGCGACAATGAGAACGCTGTCGCCCATGTAGAGGACCGGCCACAGAACCGGACGGTCGAGCTCGCCGAAAACACGTCGACAGCGGATGACAGCACTTGCTCGACCAGTCCGCCATGCAATGCCCATCCTTCCCCGACGGTTAGCCAGAACAAAGCCCCGACAGCTGAGCGCATCGGGTTCGCCACGCCTTCCGTAACAGCCGGGTCCAATGCGTTGGCGCGTGTCTGGAGTCGTCTGCTCTGGCCGCTTCTGCTGGCGCTCGTTGCTGCCGTGGGATGGCTGCTGTTCAAACGCTGGGCCCGCTACGACAAAGCGCTGATACGCGCAGCGCGAACTGGACTCAGGCGTCGCGAGTTTCATCTCGAATATCAACCCGTGGTGAGCTTGAGACAAGGCAGATGCGTGGGCGTCGAGGCGTTGCTGCGATGGGACAACTCGGCATTCGGCTCGCTGGGCCCCGACCACTACATGCCATTCATCGAGAAAAGCAGTCTGATCGGGCGGTTGGCGCAATTCGTACTGTCGACTGCTACGCGTGAGATAAGCGCGATCCCGGACGCGAGGTCGCTTTATGTGAGCATCAACATGTCCGCGGCGCAACTGCTAAGCGCGGAGTTCATGGAAGATCTCCGCGCTACGATTCGTGCCAGCGAGCCCATGGTAATACTCGAACTCGATAAAGACGACGTCATGGAAACGGGACCGCAACTGGCGCGAGTCATGACAAGTGCTCGCGCACTAGGCGCGCAGTTCGCGCTCTCGGGAATCGGTCCGCCTTTCACTGACCTTCGCTCGTATTCACAATTGAACTTTGAGATGATCAAGGTAAGCCGGGACATCTTCGAGCTCACTCCCTACGAGCGATCGCGTCACTTTGAATCGATTATCGGCATGGCGCACCGTCTTGATGTGATGGTCGTGGTGGAGGGCGTGGAAACGGCCGCGCAGCATGCCGCCGTGCGCACGACACAAGCGGAATACGGTCAGGGATTCTTTTATGGCCGAGCGCTCAAAATTGCCCGTCTTGCGGCATTTCTTGCTGACGGGGGTGGCGCCGCCATCCTTGCATGGCGCATCAGGAAATATTCGTAGAGCGAGCGCTCGGCGCGTGAGCCCGGTGTCAGTCGCAGCGCGTTGTCGTGGCAGGCTTTCAACCACGCCATTCCCGGGCCGGGGATCTTGATGAAACAAGCCCGGCGCTCGGCACAAATAATCTGATCCGCCGATTCTTGGCTCAACTGATCCTTCTAAATTTCCGCATGCACGGGCATTGTCTGGGTTTTGTTTACCAAAGGGACAATTTAGGCATTCGAGGGAACGTTCAAAATCAGACGCCGACAACCGGTCGGCTGCTCGCACGGCGTCTCACAACAAACGCGGCGCAAAAGAATCCGCGTACCGCACCTGCAGCGTACGGCACACCCGTCGCTCACGCGACGGTGGCAAGCGCGCAAATAGCATGACTCACGAAGGCGCAGCATGATAGGTACGCAAGCAATACAAGGACCGCTTCGGGCATGAAGCGCTATCAAGAACTGGCGTGTCAGATCGAAGGACTGATAGAAAGCGGAGTACTGAAGCCACGCATGCGGCTGCCGTCCGTGCGTCAGGCAAGCCGTTCATACGGCATCAGTCCGTCAACGGTATTCCAGGCGTATTACTCACTGGAGCGACGCGGCCTGATCGTGGCGCGGCCCCGCTCAGGCTATTTCGTCAATTGTCGGCAGCCATCAGACCTCCGCACGGCGCCCATCCTCGCGCACTGCGCAGCCACACAAACCTCCAGCCTGACGCATCGCTTCATACAGGCACTGCAAGATTGCGACAATGCTGCCCTTGCCTCCCCCTGGCCGAACCCGGAGCTCTTTCCATTGGGCCGGTTGGCCCGCTCGCTGAACAGGACGGCCCGAAGCATGGATTGCGGCGAAAATACCGCACCCGTGCCGATTGGTGAAGAATGCCTGCGCCGCCAGATCGCACGGCGCTATCTCAACATGGGCATGGTGGTACCGATCGACGAAATCATCATCACGAGCGGCGCGCTAGATGCATTGACGCTAAGCCTGCAAACACTCACCCGCCCCGGCGATATCGTCGCTATAGGACACCCGACCTTTTACGGCGCGCTTAGCGCGATCGAGCGCCTTCACCTGAAGGTCGTGGAGATACCTGTCGACTCGCACGATGGGCTCGACCTCGACGTACTGGCTGAGGCGCTTGGGCGGCATCCTATCCGCGTCTGCTGGTTCATGACGTCGCTTCAAAACCCAACCGGTGTGACTTTGCCGGATGACAAAAAACAAGCGCTGATCGAATTGCTCGCTGCACATGACGTGCCATTGATCGAGGACGACGTGTATAGCGAACTGCATTTCGGCTCGACACCCACCCATCCCGTCAAACGATTTGACCGCAACAATCTTGTGTTGCACTGCGGCTCGTTCTCCAAATGTCTCGCCCCGAGATACCGGATCGGCTGGGTCGCAGCGGGTCGCTTTGCTCCGTGGATCGCGCGCACACGATCGACCGCCGCCCTTTCGGCATCCGTACCGGCGCAGCTCGCGATCGCAGACTATCTGGAACACGGCGGCTATGACCGTTTCTTGCGCAAGCTGCGCGTGGATCTCATGCGTCTTCAGGCCCAGATGCTGCGAGCCATACGCGACTATTTCCCGCGGGGCACGTCGCTCGTGAGACCGCACGGAGGCTATTTTTTGTGGGTTGAATTGCCTCCGCATGTCGACTCAGTACATCTGTTCGAAGCCGCTGCGGCACATGGTATTGCGATCGCTCCCGGACCCATTTTTTCAGCGACGGGAGATTTTCGGCGCTACATCCGGCTCAACTACGGGCATCCGTGGACACCCGTTATCGAGACCGCCATGCGCACGCTGGGAGCATTGGCCTGCCGTGCCGACTCATCGTCAGGATAGCGAACTGCCTTCCAGCAGACCACCGGTTAGAACGATAAGGATCGAACGCTCTTCTCCAGGCTGCGGCCGTATCGGGCGATACGCGTTATGTCTCGGCCCATCGGACGAATCCCCCAGCCGATGCCAAGGTTCAAGGATTTCCACTGTGCGCGCGCCCCTGAGAGTGAACCAAACCGTGGGAGGCTATTTCCGTCGACTTGACCGCCGTTATAGACGACGAGACGACGCCTTACCTGATGGGATACGGCGTTTGGAATCTGCGAAGTTTCTAACGAAAAGAGCCCAACGAGTCCGCCCGGCGCGCTGGCCGTATCAGCTATGCTGGCGACTTTGCCAAACGATCGGAGTTGCCATGCGACTGATCATCGAGGCCCGCCTGGAGGGTGGGGAAACGAGTGAGACTGAAGCGACGACCGTT
>Ga0209901_1000428_pt1 | contig 16736 bp, 15 predicted proteins | sample OrgsoiDNA_201058_FD_185806 | JGI IMG/M metagenome (GOLD analysis project Ga0209901, IMG submission 185806) | Permafrost soil microbial communities from the Arctic, to analyse light accelerated degradation of dissolved organic matter (DOM) -... | ecosystem: Environmental > Terrestrial > Soil >...
CTGGGGTTCGGCTTGATTGGAGCCGCCCTCCGGCGTGGAGGTTAGGGCTTTGACAACATCAAGCGTCCGGTAACATGCGATGCCTCATTCTCCATCTTTACAACATATGTTGTCAACGTGGATATCGCCCGGCTTTAGAATGATTCGATGAATTGTTCATAGCTGGGAGAACCGGGCGCACGTTGATACAACGGCGGAGGCTTTCGACCGCCGCCGCGCTCCGCAACGAGGTTACGACGAGTAAGCGCCCTTCGCGTGGAGCGCGGATTCGGCTTCCTCCAGCAATTCAACGGCCGATCGCCCTTCGAGCGCAAGCAGATGGGCAACAAGAGATTCCGCTATTGCGGATGCCGCGACAAGCGATGGGAAAAACGACGGGCTTTCGTGCGAAAAGATGAGGACATGGTCGGCGTTGAGGGCGAGGGGCGACACCGCGCTGTCGGTGATGGCGATAAGCTTGCAGCCCTGCTCTTTCGCCGCTTGCGCGACGCGGACTGCTTCGGCTGAATACGGAGCGAAGCTTGTTACGACTGTTGCGTGCCCTTTGGCCATGCTGCGTAACTGCATTTCCAGTGTCCCCGCCTCGCCGCTCACAAGGCTCACCGATGACCGAAACAGCCGATAACCGTAGACCAGGCTGAACGCAACCGGGTAACACGAGCGGAATCCCGCCACGTGGACATGCGGTGCTTTGCGCAGCATCTTCGCTACCTCGACGATCTTCGTGCCGTTCTGTGCGAACGTGACTTCGAGGTTGTGGCTTTGCGCGATCGCGAGTTCTTGAACCAATGATTCGCCTGAGCCGCCTTTGACTAGGGCGCGGGCTTTGGACGTGAGCGCTTCCGGACGGGTGCGGACACGGGCGACGAATATCTCCCGGAGTTCGTTCCAGCCGGGGAAGCCCAATTGCTGCGATAAACGCACGAGGGCTGCGGGTTGAACGTTCGCTCGCTCGGCGACCTTCCGCATTGAAAGAACCGCGACCTCGTCCGGGAAGTCCAGCAGGAATCCGGCGCCCGCCTGGAATTGCGGGCTGAGTTCGGGAAACTTCGCGCGTATCGCTGAAACCAGGTCTTCGAAATTGGACGACACGAAACAAACCTCGTTAGGTTGACAACATTTGTAGTTTAACGAGGTTGCTGCGTCGACGGGTTGTTGTCGGTGACTGGAGGTCAGCGCATGCCAACGATCCTCGATTCTCAGCCGGTGTCGGTTTCTGCTTCCGCAATGCGCAGCGCTGCGCGGTAGCACGTCTCGGCCTCGTCGAAACGACCCGCGCCCGGCGACGGACAAGCGCTTCGTCGATGATCAAAGCGGGAGAGCGTTGCCGGGTTCGGCGTCGAGCGTGTCATGGAATCCCACGGTAGGTAGGCTAGTCCGTAGACCCAGTGCGCCGGGCGGCAAGCTCGAACAGTTTAGCGAAGCTCGTCGTGCCGGAGTCACTTCTGGCGGCGAAAAAAGCCCCGCTCAACGACGCGCGGGCGTCTCCTGGATCAGGCGAACAGACGCGCTTTTCAGGCTCATTTCCGACCTTCGCTTTTCGTCCCCGCCCGGGATAATCCTGTCATCGAACATCCCATTGAAAGACGCCATGAACGCTTCCGTCGAGCTTCCCGACTCGAACCTCTCCGCGACCGACCCCGATTTCGAGCAGGCACTCGCCGAAGTTCGGACGGTGGCGCTGGAGCATCATCGGAACGGCCGGATGGACGAAGCGGAGAGCCTTTACCGCATGGTCCTCGATGCGCGACCGGGCGACGCCGACATCAATTACAACATGGGCGTGATTGTCTACGGGCGCGGGCAGTACGCCGAGGCCGTTCCCTACTTCGAAGTGGCCGTTGGCGCAAATCCAAATCAAGGCCAGTATTGGTCCAGCTATATAGAAGCCTTGACGAACAGCGGCGAAATAGCGGCAGCTTGGATCGTGCTGGAAATGGCACAGCAGCGCGGGATGACAGGCCCGGTCATCAATAAGCTGATCGCCGGGATAACGGCCGCCACCAACGCACGAGAGGTGGCCGAGCAAGCCGCTTGCGCCCCGTCTGTGAGCACGCCCGCGCCGGCGCAGCCAGTCAAGCCACAACCTGCTGCCGCTTCCGCTGGAGCTACCGCGAAAACCAGGCTGGGCGCCGCCGCTCCTACACCGCAAGAAGTCAACCGGACCGTGACGCTCTACAACCAAGGGCGCGTGGTCGAGGCAGCAACGCTCGCACGCTCGCTGGCGGAGCGTTTTCCGACGCATGCGCCGAGCTGGCGGGCTTTCGGTCTCGCCATGCATCGGCTTGGCAGGATGCGGGAGGCGATCGAGCCGCTGAGCCGCGCCATCGACCTGGTGCCTGCCGACCACGAGTTGCGCCGCATTCTCGCCGACTCATTGCGGGACCAGGGTCTGCACACGCAGTCCGAGGCCCATTGCCGGCTGATTGTGGAACAAGACCCGCAAAATGCTGAAGCGCATCGGCTGCTAGCCATGGCGCTCCAGGCGCAAATGCGCTTTGGCGAAGCCGAAGCGAGCGGTCGCCGCGCGGTCGAACTGGCGCCCATGTCGTCGTCGGCGGGGAGCGTGCTCGGCGTGATTCTCATCGACCAGGGTCTTCTGGCTGAAGCCGAGGTTGAATTGCGGCGCACGCTTGCTTTGTCTCCGGCCGACCCCAAGCTGCACGAGAACCTGTTGTTTTGCATGAACCACAACGATAGCGTGGGTGCGCACGCGCTATTCGCCCAGCATTTGCAGTTCGGCGAGCAATGCGAGCGTCAACTGCGCCAGCGCTGGAAAAAGCATCTCAACGCCCGCGATCCGGAGCGCAAGTTGAATGTGGGGTTTGTATCCGGCGACCTCTGCCATCATGCCGTCGCGACTTTTGTCGAGCCGCTGCTGCCCCATCTCGCGAAAGATCCGGCCTTGAAGCTGCACGTGTACTACAACCATACGTTGCAGGATCAGACAACCCTCCGGCTCAAGCAGCATGTGCGGAACTGGAACGACATTGCGGGCCTGAGCGATGAAGCACTCGCGGATAAAATCCGCGCGGATCGAATCGACGTGTTGATCGATCTCTCCGGGCACACTGGCCGTAACCGGTTGCTGACTTTCGCTCGCAAGCCGGCTCCTCTCCAGGCAAGCTGGATCGGCTATCCCGGCACGACCGGTCTGCAGGCGATGGATTACTATCTCGCCGATCGTTTTCTCGTTCCGCCCGGCCAAGCGGAGAATCAATTCACCGAAAAGCTTGCCTACCTTCCGGCTTGCTCGGTGTTCTCGCCCTACCCAGCCTCGCCGCCGGTCAATGGCTTGCCGGCGTTGCGCAACGGCTATTTCACCTTTGGCAGCTTCAACCGCGTAAGCAAGATTCGCCCGGCCACCGTCGCGCTGTGGGCCAAGCTGTTGCGTGCGATACCCGACTCGCGCATGTTGCTTGGTTCCATGGCGCCCGGCGGGGATTATTCAAAGCTGATCGAATGGTTCGAAAGCGAGGGCATAGCGCAGGATCGGCTCGACTTCCGCGCGCGCTCCGAGGAGCCGGTTTATTTGCAGCAGCACCATCATGTCGACCTGTGCCTCGACACTTTTCCGTACGCCGGCGGCACGACCACCATGCACGCGACCTGGATGGGTGTGCCCACGCTCACGCAGTCCGGCGACACAATACCGAGTCGCGCTGGCGCGACGGTCATGTCCCATGCCGGCCTGTTTGGTTTCATCGCTTCTGATGAAGATGACTTCATTGCCAAGGGTCTCGCGATTGCCTCGGACCTGAACGCGCTCGCCGGGATTCGAGCAGGCCTGCGCGAGCAATTCCGGACATCCCCGTTGTTGAATTCGCAATTGATCGCCGACAGTTTCTCGCTCGTGCTGCGCGACATGTGGCGACGCTGGTGCGCCGGCCAGCCCGCGGCGCCGCTCGAAGTGCGCGCCACGGGCGCGCTGGACAACCGTTGATGCCGTTGCTGCAACCCAATGTGCTCGCGGAGGATACCTTGAGCCATCCCATTCGCATCGTTGAGCCGATCGTCGACGAACGCATGTACGTCACACAACCGCATCTTGCGCCGCTCGACGAATTCATTCCCTATCTGGAAAAGATCTGGCAAAGCAAGGTCCTGACCAACGGCGGACCGTTCCATCAGCAGTTCGAGAAGGCGCTCTGCGAGTACCTTGGCGTCAAGCACCTGGCGCTGTTCACCAACGGCACGCTCGCGCTTGTCACCGCACTCCAGGCCCTGCGAATCACGGGCGAAGTGATCACGACGCCGTACTCGTTTGTCGCGACCGCTCATTCGTTGCTCTGGAACGGTATCAAGCCGGTGTTCGTGGATGTCGATCCCCATACGCTCAATCTCGATCCCGCAAAGATCGAGGCGGCCATCACGCCGCAGACGACCGCGATCATGCCGGTGCATTGCTATGGGCATCCGTGTGACGTCGAAGCAATCCAGAAGATCGCCGACAACTACAACCTGAAGGTGATCTACGACGCCGCCCACGCGTTCGGCGTGCAGACCGAGAACGGCAGCGTGCTGCAATATGGCGATCTCGCCGTGCTCAGCTTCCATGCTACAAAAGTCTTCAACACCTTCGAGGGCGGCGCCATTATTTGCCCGGATGCCAAGACCAAGCAGCGCATCGATCATTTGAAGAACTTCGGGTACGTCGACGAAGTGACCGTGGTCGCACCGGGTATCAACGGCAAGATGAGCGAAATCAATGCGGCGTTCGGTCTGCTGCAGTTGAAACACATCGACGTGGCGCTCGCGCGCCGCAAGGAAATCGACGCGCGGTACAGGACGTTGCTGCGCGATGTGCCGGGCGTTCGTTGCGTGAATGACGCAAGGGAAAAAACTGCGAACTACTCCTATTTTCCTATCCTCGTCGAGAACGACTACCCGCTCTCTCGCGATGCCTTGTATCAGAAGTTCCGTGACCGCGAAATCTTCGTGCGACGCTATTTCTATCCGCTGATTTCCGAATTTCCCATGTACCGGGGAACGCCCTCGGCGCACCGCGACAACCTTCCCGTAGCATCTGAAGCAGCGCTCAAAGTATTGTGTATTCCTATCCATCCCGGGATGTCGGACGAAGATGTCGAGAGGGTTGTCGACATTATCGCGAGCGCGTAGTGATGAAGCTCGCCGCCATGTTGAACGAGTGGACAAGCACATGAGCGAAGAAGCCATCGGGGGGTATCTCCAGCTTGAGCTGCCGCGGGCCGGAGCGCAATATCACCGTGACGCGCTGCGCTTTCAATCGTCCCGCGCGGCGTTCCTGGCGCTGTTGCGTGCCGGCCAGCCCTCAGCGGTCTGGATGCCCTGGTACATCTGCGGGAGCATGCTCGAGCCGCTCGTCATGGCCAGCATTCCAATCAAACGGTATGAACTCGACGAACGCTTGCGCGTGAAATCCGCGGAACCGGCGGACGGCGAGTGGCTGCTGTACGTGAACTATTTCGGCCTTTGCGATAGCAACGTCGACGACGTCCTCGACCGGTTTCCTCGAGAACAGGTCGTGATCGACAACGCGCAGGCGTTCTTCGCGCAACCACGCGAATGCCTGGCTACGCTGTACTCGCCGAGGAAATTCGTTGGCGTGCCGGACGGCGGCTATCTCGTCACGAACGAGGCAATCAGTACACCGGAGGCGGTCGATCGCGGATCGCTGGACCGATGTGCGCACCTGCTCAAGCGCATTGCCGACGATGCGGAGTCCGGCTACACCGACTATGCGGCGGCCGAGGAAAGCCTGAAGCTACAGGAACCCAAGCGCATGTCCGCGCTCACGCGGCGCCTTCTCGCCGGCATCGATTACGACGATGTGCGCGCACGACGCGTTGAGAACTTCGCGTTTCTCCACGAGAAGCTGCATCGCTACAACCACTTCAGCTTCACAGCCAACCCTGATGCGGTGCCGCTCTGTTATCCGTATCTTGGTGCGCCTGCCGGTATGCGCGAGGAGCTGCAAGCGCAACGCATCTACACACCGAGTTATTGGCCCGAAGTGGCCACGACCGAATCGATGCCGGACTTCGAGAGGAATGTGCCGGGATCGACGGTGTTCCTGCCCTGCGATCAGCGGCTTTCGCGTGCTCAACTCGACATGATGGTGCGATCTTTGTTGGACCGACTGGCATGATCAACGACGAAATATTCCTCCGCGAACTCGAACGTCGCGACCTTTGCGGCGTCAACGCATGGCGTGCCGACCGCGAGCTGGTTGGACTGCTGGGCGGCAGCTTTCGTTACGTGGGTAGCGAGATCGATGAAAAATGGTTCGACGCCTATCTGGCTTCGCGCGCGCACAATGTTCGCCTCGCGATCTGTCTCAAGTCCACGGGCGAAGCGTTGGGTGTCGCCTATCTGCTGGGTATCGACTGGGTCAACCGCTCTGCCGAATTCTCGATCCAGATTGGCGTGGAATCGGCGCGAGGCCGCGGAATCGGTGAAGCAGCGACACGCTTGACGCTCCAGCATGCATTCGACGACCTGAATCTACACCGCATTTCCCTGACGGTACTGGCGTCCAATGCGCGCGCGAAAGCGCTCTACGAGAAAGTGGGCTTTCGTGCCGAGGGCCTGTTCCGACAGGCGGTCTATAAAGGCGGCCGCTATCTCGACGTTATTCCGATGGCCTCGCTCGCTACCGACCGGCCAATTCCGTCGCCCACTGTGCACCACCCCGTTCATGAATCCGATTGATCCACACCACGAAGCCGCCCTGACAACCACCGGCTGGACCGTGCTTGCGCGCCTGATTCGTACCGATCTGATCGATGCGCTCGTCGAGGCCCTTGCGCCGTCGCTCAGCTTGCGCGACGAGATCCGGCGTCGCAACGGCGTGCTGGAAAACAGTGCCGGTACCTTGCACCACTTGCTGATGGATAGCGCGTGCTACGTCGAGTTGCTCGCTGAATTCAACGTAATGGAACCGCTTTTCAGGGCATTTTTCGGCGGCAACTTCATCCTGAATTCGTATGGCGGCGTGATCAATGAACGCGGCGCGCACGCGTATGTGCAGAAGGTGCATCGCGATATCCGCTTTGGCTCCGATTCGCGGCGGTTCATGCTAAACGCGCTCGTGATGCTCGACGATTTCACGCTGGAAAACGGTGCGACGCACATCCTGTCGCATTCGCAGAACCAGCCGGAAGCGCCCGACGACGATCATTTCTACACGCAGGCATCGCGTGCGACCGGTGAACGCGGCTCCGTGCTGCTATTCGATTCGCGCATGTGGCATGCTGCCGGCTGCAACTCGACAAGCCAGCCGAGAAGAGCGCTGACACTGACGTTCACCAGCCCGTTTTTCAAACCTCAACTCGACTACGCGCGGCTGGTCGGCTATAGCGATCTTGCGCGCCAGGACGCATGGTTGCGGCAGGTAATCGGCTTCAATGCGCGGGTGCCTGAATCTCTTGAGGAGTTTTATGTACCGGTCGAGCAGCGCAGTTATCAGCGTGGACAGGACTGACATGACGAGCAGAGACTATAACGCGGAAGCCCGCGATCATCCCGAACACCGGTACGCGTACGAATTCGACTACCTGATGCATGCCTATATGCTGAAGACGTTCGCACCGTTTTTTGTGGGCAACGACGTGCTCGAACTCGGCTGCTTCGAGGGTCACTTCACAAAGCTGCTGCAAAAGCAGTTCGCGACTGTCGAAGTGGTCGAGGCATCATCGGATTGCATAGCGATCGCCTCGGCCAATGTGGGTAACGAGGTCAGGTTCCATCATTCGACCTTCGAAACGTTCGAGCCCGAACGGCGTTACGACAACATCTTCCTGATTCATACGCTTGAACACCTTGACCGCCCCGTCGAAGTGCTTAACCGTATTGGGGGATGGCTCTCGGAGCGTGGTCGTTTGTTTGTCGCCGCGCCGAATGCACGAGCCGCGTCGCGTCAGATCGCCGTCAACATGGGGTTGATCGATCACGCCGCCGCCGTGACGCACGCCGAGGCCGAACACGGCCACCGTGTGACGTACTCACTGGATACGCTTAAGGCCGACGTGCGGGCGGCGAAGCTGCAGCCGGTTACGCAAGGTGGCATCGTGTTCAAAGGCCTGGCGAACTTCCAGCTCGACGCCGCGCTCAAGGCCGGCATCATCTCGACAGAGTACCTCGACGGCTGCTTTGAACTGGGACGCGTCTATCCCGACCTCTGTTCGAGCATCTACGTGATCTCCGAACGTGGCGCCGATATCTGAATCGATACGATGAAAGTAGCCATCATGCAGCCGTACTTCTTTCCGTACATCGGCTACTTTCAACTGTTGAAGGCGGCAGACTTCTTCGTGGTGTACGACAACATCAAATACACGAAGAAGGGCTGGTTCAATCGCAATCGCTTTCTTCAAAATGGAACGGACGCGTTTTTCAGTATCCCCCTGCAAAACGACTCGGATTCGCTGGATGTAGTCGATCGGACAATCGCACCGGCATTTGATAAAAAGAAACTGCTCAATCAATTGCGTGCCGCTTACGTGAAGGCGCCACGGTTTGAGCGCGCGTTTGCACTTTTCGAGCAGTGCGTCATGCATGGCGAGTCCAATCTTTTTCGCTTTATCTTGTACGCGCTTGAAAGGACTGTCGCCGAACTCGGTATTGGAACCCGGATTGTAGTGTCGTCTTCCGTGCCGATCGATCACTCGCTTCGGGGGCAGGACAAGGTCGTGGCGCTATGCGAGGCGCTCGGTGCCACGACCTACATCAATGCCATCGGGGGAACAAGTTTGTATGGTGCTGAGGCCTTCGAATCGCGAGGGATCGATTTGCGTTTTCTCCGATCGCGGCCCGTCACCTATCCGCAATTCGGCAACACGTTCGTCCCTTGGCTGAGTATCCTCGATGTCCTCATGTTCAATGAGATCGACACAGTCCGGGCGTTGCTCGACGAGTACGACCTGATAGCCGGACCAGTCGAGACAACGCCCGTTGCCGTTTGAATGGTTCCGGCGCGGCTACTGCCGCGCAGTGACGGGCGCAGGACTCTTGCCACTGACTCATCGGTTCAAATCTTGAGCGTCTCGTCTTTGTTTCGGTCGGGCACCAATACGTGGACTACGCTCACATTCAACAAGGTTGTGGACTCGATCAGCTTCAAAGATCCGTGTCAACCAGGCCCCATCCATGTTTTCAGCACAGAGGCTGCATGTTGTTGAGTTCGTCGGTCATGCTAAAGCCGGCCGAAGCGACCGGCTTTAATTAGTTCGTGACAATAAAGTTGAGAACTGCTGCCCTTGCGGTAGAAGGCTCGCGTCGATCTAGGTATCACAGCATCTTGCTTTAAAGTTGCGAACAAACCGGGTTCAATCTGCTCCATCTGCTTGCCTGAAACAATAAAGTTGAGAACAGCATACCGCAGGCTTGTGGCATGCGAACGACCTGTGTTGAGTGGATCTGATTGTCGCTTCGACCCTGAGCAGACATTCAGCTTAGCGGGAAGCGGACGTTCGGTGGCATATTGTCTGGGCAGGCCGAGCGTGCGGCGTAGCCACATTCCGCCAGAGCTCTCGCCAAAAGCGATTGTGTACCTTCGACTGGCTCAAATGAGGCTTCTGAATTCAACTGAGTCGGCGTTAAGGTGATTTCGCAGCGGAGCGGCAACAACGTCGAAGTTGTTGATCGCGTGCAAGCGTGATTGCGCCGCTCACGCCCCGACGCGCACTCTCCCGCGGCGCATGCAAAAAAGTGCGATGCGTCGAGCGCGAACTGTTTGACGCTTGGGAAAAACGCATCTAGATCAGATGGGTTTGTCGCTCGCCGGCTTGCCAAAACGGGTAGGCGCTTTCTCGCCGTCCTTTTCGAAGTCGCTATACGTCCAATCGAATTTCGCGGTCGACGTCGCGAGCGAACGGCTCAGTCCGACGCCGTATTCGGTCAGATACGTACGACGCGTCTTGTTCTGGATGATGCCGTCCTTGGTGTCCTCGCAGTCGAGGTCGATAGCCTTGCCGGTCAGCGCGGCGTTGACCTGCGAAGCCGGATAGTAGTGGCCTGTGTGACAGCTCGACACGGTAGTGCGGAAGTTGGCGATTTGAACCGTCGTGCCGATCTTGAACGTCGTGGTGTACGTTGTATCTTCCTTTGGTGCATCGAACGCGAACTGGTTATTGTCGCTGTCATGCACGACAAACGGAATGAAGGCCATAGTCTGCGAGTATGTAGCCGTCTCCTGTTTCAGGCTGTACATGTTGAGGTACGAAAGGCTGAACGTCGCGCCGCTCGGTACATCGTTAGCAGACGTCTCGAGCACTTGCTGGACCAAACCCGTGTCCTTCGCGTTAATCAGCGTGGCTTTGAAATCGTTCTTCATCGCGACGGCACCGACGTGCCCTGACAGCGTGCCCGACATTGTCAATATCTTGAACGGCAGCGTGTGCGCACCAGGAACGGGCAATTTGTCGCGCACCCCAGTGGGCAATGATTCAATGCTGAAGTGCGTCGCGAGATACCCTGGCTTGTCGCTAGCTATGTCCTTGACCGACACGAACTGGACGCACCCGGACAACAGTCCGATGGATGCCAAAGACACGCCGGTCAGCGCGCTGGTCTTCTTGATCTGCATACTCTATCAATCCTCTATCGACTTGCCGCAACCCGAATGTTTCCGTATGCGCCGGCTAACGCGCTGCGAGATGAGCGCGCCTATCTGCATATCGGCACCCGAGAATGAATCTTTAGGGGGCTGTCGATGTGCACTGGGATTGTCACAAATTTGGAAGAGTCGACCCAACGGCAGGTTTTGCCCCAGAGTGTGTCAAAACGCACGCCATTTCGGCTCAGCGCAAAAAGCGGCTTGTTAGATCGCTCTATATCGGCCTCGCGGCACCTCTGGAGGGGTAAAGCGGTCCCCTGAAACCTAGTGATTTTGAGTTTTGACACGGCCTCGGCCTAGCCCAGTCCGACGATGTACATGTGGATCGGGAGTATTAATCGGTCCGCGTCGGGCAGACGTTGGCCCAGAAGAAACAGTTGGGCCAACGAGAAACGGACGTTCGAGATGCCGTTTCAATGGGCGGCGATCGGTCAGCATCTTCCCGATAATCACGTTGCTACAATCGTGTCGCATCTACATGAAGTGACCGACATGGCGGAAAATAAAATCCTACTGCGCGTGGCTGAGCATGATGATGCATGGAGCATAGCGAGACTGCACACCCGAAGTTGGCAGGCAGCTTACTGTGACATCTTGCCCGCCGCATACCTACTTGAAAAAGTGCCGGCCGAGCATGCCTCGCATTGGGAAAACTATATGGCGCGGCCAGCGGAAGCGCGAGGCCTCGTCATGTTGGCCGAGCGTAACGGAACGGCGGTTGGCTTCGTTAGTGCCGAGAATGTGGATGACTCGTCCCACGGAACATTGCTCGACTGCCTTCATGTGCTCCCAACCCATCAAGGATGCGGAGCCGGAAAGCTCATGATTGCCGCGGTACGTGGGTGGACGAGAGAACGAAATCAGAATCTGATGCATCTTTACGTACTCGACGCTAACGCTCGTGCGATCGCCTTCTACGAGCGCAATGGCTGGCGATTTGCAGGGACTAAAGCTAGTTACATCGACACAACGCCAGTGATCGACCGTCGATACCTCATCGACGTATAGATTGTCGTCGATTTGGGAGGGCTCCATGACGGTCCGTTATTGGCCGCGTGCTGCCTGACGGCGATCATCAGTAGCCTGCCGATAAGTGACAGTTGAGGTGAGCCGAAAAGCAAACCTACGCCTGGCAATTGTAAAATCTTGGGTAGATTGCCGTTGTCGTGCATAAGAAATGAGCGATGATCCCAGCTCTAAAAACATGTTAGACCTCTGCGTTTTGAGATGTACCGAATAGCACCAGTCCCACTCGACCGCGGCTCACTGCTGGATAAAAAAAGCATCATGATCGACACTCCAAGATACGATTCCTATCTAGTCTCCGCTCACACGACAGCGGCCACCGCCTCTGTCGCACGCTGGGTAGCGCAGCACCATAGCTTTCCGGTGCAGCAGTGCCATCTGATTCGCCGCGGTTTGAACGATAATTACGCGCTGCGTGCGGCCGACCAGTAGAAGTCGGCCAGGCTCAAACACGCCCGTTCAACGGAAAGCGCCGCTTCGCTGACCACACGACGTGCGGCTATGACCCACAGAAAGGGCCTTGCTCACTCATCGCGCGCTTCCAGGTGTGTTCCGTACTGGAAACCGGCGCAGGGGAAGCGAGTGGCGCGGCAGGAGTACCCGTGTCGTTCAGATCGACATGACAGCGACCGTCGGTCACAGAGAGAAGAGCGACATAGCGGTGGGTGGCTTCCGGTGTGAACGTAAGGGTGTCGACGCAGAATTTCTCGACCACCAGCATATTCTTTGTGTAGAACATGGAGAAAGACAACGGCACGTTTGGTGTTACTTTGCGCGCAATCTCCTTCGCAGCATCCATTACGGGAAGATGATGTCGCTCGGTACATTCAGCCGCGCCTCCATAGATAAATGCTTGTGCCGTGAAATCGCCTGCTTTGCGAAAAACAATAGTAGCGGCGTCTGCCTGGGACGGTTCCTGATAGGTTGTTGCGCAACCAGTGATGGCGAGCGCGCATGCGCCCAGCATAAGTGTTCGGCTAAATTTCATGGTTATTGATCAGGGGTATGTGCAGATTGAAATCACACGCAATCGCGCTCAAAAACGCGATCGAGTCCAATCATCCTTTACGGCACCCAGCAAGATATCTTGAGAGATAGTGCATTCTGCAGGCAGGCGAGCGCAAATCACAGTTTGTCAACGATTTGCACGCTGACGTTGACTGTCCGTTCGTGGCCGAACAGTGCCTGATGCGATAGGCACACATCGAACTGAGGGAATCTACGTCTTTCCGAAAACAGCCGCTCGACCGTCTGATGCTTGCGACGCCTCCTCGATCAACTGCCTTTCTCGACTTCGTTTCATTTCCTCGGAACGAACCATCCGACCAGCAGAAGAGAAAATCCGAATGCGAGATATATCCAGTCCATCTGGATTTGCCAGCGTAGTTCTGGGTATTGTGCCGTCGTTATGGCGTTGCAGACGGTGTGGTATTTCGGTCCAGTGCAGAATTCGGCGTGTCCGTAGACCAGCGCATCGATCAGCTGCTTAACGGCGTGAGCGATGATGGCTAGACCCGGCACGAAACGTATCAGAGCTACCCACGGCAGGATAGCGATAAACCGTTTTTGATCTATGCTCAACTCCGTGCGTATCTACGTACTGCCAACTTCGGAGCAAAGGATTTTCGTTGCATCTTCACGCTTTAAACATTGTGTCGATTGCCAGCGATGTGGGCGGCGCTGTCGAATATCCGAAACTTGCAGGTCTCTGTCTGACGTGGTCGGCTCAGATCGACCCACGGTAGCCGGTTGAACCGTCCAAAACCGGTTCTTCACCGAACGACTCTCGGCGGGAACACATCGAAGGGGCCAGACGACGATTACGGCGTTCCGTTCTTGCAGTACGCTGCAAAGCCGGTTCGATCAGCAAGGCGGTCGAAATAGTCGGAAACGGCGGCAAAGCGGGGATGCTCAAACGGAGTGGTGAACCAGCGATTCACGGACAACCCGATAGGAATGTCGGCGAGGCTGAAATGCTCTCCGGCGACAAACGCGCCCGTCGCATTGAGTCTACTTTCCAGGATGCTCATGTGCCGAGCCCAGCCCGCGAGCGACATGGAAATCTCGTCCGGCGCCTGATGCGCGGGCGATTTCCTGACGAGGCCGAGAAAAGCATAGCTCCAGGACCGATTCAAATCCGTTGCCTGCCAGTCCATCCACTGATCGATCCTTGCCCGCTTTACAGGGTCGGTGGGATAAAGCGCTTCGCCAGCATATCGCGAAGCCAGATAGCGGATGATCGAGTTCGACTCCCAAAGCACAAAATCACCGTCCTTGATGACGGGTACAAGACCATTCGGATTCAACGATAGAAATTCGGAGGTATCAGTTTGTCTGAATCCCGTGCCCCAGTCCTCCCGCTCGAAGGGAATGTGCAGCTCGGCACATGCCCACAGCACTTTGCGGACGTTGATGGACGATGCTTTTCCGAGAATGTTCAGCACGCAGGGCTCTTATGGCTGGCAATGCATCCAGTGTGGGCAAACGAATTCTTGACGCGATATCCCGCCGGGAGAAACACGTCTTTCGCTCTCGCAGGCATCAGGATTGTCGCCAATTCACGGCCTGCTGTCCAACGTCTCAAACTGGCCGGTCGGTGCCTGATGACGATCGATATCGCGCAACCCATAGGAGTCGGAGCTCAAGCACGCTACGCAGTTTCCGCGGTGATGATCGGTTGGTAGTAGCCGCTGGTGACTGGCGAAAGAATTCTTATGTTATGAAATCCAGCTCGCAAGGCGTGGGACGCTACTTCGTCAGGGGTAAGAGCCCGATACTGGCCCACAAAATGGCTCGACTGCCAGTCGACATCACTCGTCTGGCGAGTGATATGAAGGTGAACCGAGTAACGTCGGTCATCGTGCCAATCCCAGACCTGATGGACGATGCGGCGCAGACCGTTGTCCCAAAACATTGACGGCGGCATTACGCTCGGCCGTTGAACCATCAACGCACCGTAATCGCGAAGACTGATAAAAATCTTGCCACCCGCTCGTAGACTCCTACGCATTGCTGCCAGCGCCTTCGCGACGTCCTCGTCGCTATCCAAGTGCGGAATGGCGTTGTCGAAAGCCACTATCGCTCCGTAGCGTCGCGTTTCGCATGTGGCGAGCAATCTCATATCGTCCACGCGGAACTCAACATCGAGTTTTCGCTTAGTCGCCTCACGGGATGCCCGTTCGACTGCCAGCTTCGATAAGTCTGTACCTTCAATATCGTAGCCAGCACGAGCAAGGCCGAGTGCCTGAGTACCGATGCCGCATGCGCAATCAAGGACGGTGCCTAGCATATCGGGCGCCGGCATAAGTCGCGTCAAAATCGCCCGTTGACGATCGATCGCTTGATCCCAATCATCAAAGATCAAGTGATAGGAGGATGCCATATCATCGTAGAAGCCATCGGCAGATCGGCTCATGCGGCACCTGCGCAAGGAAAATCAAATTCTGGCACGGAAAAGCAGCTTTGCCTCTCGTAATCATTGGGCGAACATCGCGGATGGTCGCAATTGGCCGACCCTTGCCGGTCCGAGATCGGCGGCACGCGACCCGTTTCAGTCATCCGAGATCGCCGAGACCGGACGTTTCGGACGGCACGGCGGTCGCCACTTAGTCTTGGCCGCGAACGGGCTACTGTCCGCTTGGGATAATGCTCCCTTTCTCATTCAGATAGCGTCCCCACGCTGTATGGTTGCACCCGCAACCAACCAGTGGCCCGTAGCCTGCACGAGAAAGGCGCGGCCAGACGTAACGGCCCACGTTCGAGTCACCATCCCCGTTCAGGGCACGACACGACGGGCGCGGAACGAGACCACGCGCGATCTCTGGTCCCACAGGCTTAACAATATTCCGTCAACCGCTAGAAATCAGCAATCATCTTTTTGGCGTCCAGATGACGGCGTTCCACGGGGTATAAAGTGTCGAGGAGGTACCCGCGACCTGGCCGCGACTGTTGATTGCGCTAGCCGAACCGCCGTTGCCACCGGGGAGCGTGCCCAGGTCGGTCATCACTCCGTGTTCATACAGGAAGGCGTGAAAGTTCCCGCTTGCATCGGTCGACGAGCCGACCACCTGGCCTCGATCGTTGATTCCGGACGCAGCACTGATATTGCCACCGGGGAGTGTGCCTAGGTCGGTCATCACCCCTTTTTCATACAGGAAGGCGTGCTCGTACCCGCCTGGAGTGGCCGCCTGGCCGACCACCTCACCGCGATTGTTGATCGCGAAAGCGTCAGCGCTGTTGCCGCCGGGGAGCATGCCCAGGTCAGTCATCACGCCGTTGTCATACAGAAAGGCGTGGTCGTTGCCGTCGGTTGCGGTAGTGGACCCGCCAACCACCTGGCCGCGATCGTTGATCCCAAAAGCCCAGCAGAAGTAGCCACCGAGTGAGCCCAGCTCGGTCACCACGCCTTTTTCAAACCGAACGGCTTTGGCATCGGTGATTGCGTCGAGCGACCAACCGACCACCTGGCCGCGATTGTTGATGGCGGTAGCGATACTGGCGTTGCCACCGGGGAGCGTGCCCAGGTCAGTCATCACCCCGTTTTCAAACAGAAAGGCGCGCTCGTTGTTCCCGTTTGCAGTGGACCAGCCGACCACCTGGCCGCGATCGTTGATCCCGTCTGCGGCAGCATTGTTGTCACCGGGGAGCGTGCCCAGGTCGATCACCTTCCCGTCTTCAAACAGGGTAGCGTGCTGGTCCCCGCTCACGATGTTCGAGAAACCGACCGCCTGGCCGCGCTCGTTGATTCCACTAGCCTGGCTCGCATTGCCAGGGAGCGTGCCGAGATTCCTGATGACAAAACTTTGACCTGCGGCGGGCTGGAATGCGGCAGCCGTGAGCAGGCTGAAAACAATCAGGGCACGGTGAACGGAGTGCACACTGCAAATTGGCCTGCATGCGGTTTGCATAATAATTCCCTTTCCTGGGGCATGAACTGGATCGCCATCGGCAACCGGGCAGTAAGCATACCGAATGCGCTTTGACAAGGACGCAACCGATTAGGCACGGACTTCAGCACGACTTCGGTTCATGTGCGGCACAAGGCGGTACACCTTGTGTCTCAATGTCGGGAGAGGTCGACAGGAAGTAGAGTTTTTTTGTATTTAGAAGATGG
>Ga0209901_1000430_pt1 | contig 16633 bp, 15 predicted proteins | sample OrgsoiDNA_201058_FD_185806 | JGI IMG/M metagenome (GOLD analysis project Ga0209901, IMG submission 185806) | Permafrost soil microbial communities from the Arctic, to analyse light accelerated degradation of dissolved organic matter (DOM) -... | ecosystem: Environmental > Terrestrial > Soil >...
CATGGCCGACCTGCGCCAGGTGGTGGCCCACGCCGGCGTCCGTCGGCAGTTCGGACGGGAACGGACCCGAACCGACGCGCGTCGTGTACGCCTTGGTGATACCCAGGATGTAATGCAGCATGCCAGGTCCGACGCCGGCGCCGGCGGCGGCGTTGCCGGCCACGCAGTTCGACGAGGTGACAAACGGATAGGTGCCATGGTCGACGTCGAGCAGCGAGCCTTGCGCGCCTTCGAACAACAGGTTGGCGCCGGCCTTGTGCGCGGCGTACAGCGCGCTGGAGACGTCGGCCACCATGGGACGCAGGCGCGGCACGTAGGCCAGCGCGTCATCCAGGGTTTTCTGGTAGTCGACGCGCGGCGCCTTCAGATAATGTTCCAGCACGAAGTTATGGTAGTCGAGGGTCTCGGCCAGCTTTTCGGCCAGGCGCGTCTCGTTGAGCAGGTCGGCGATGCGGATCGCGCGGCGTGCCACTTTGTCTTCGTAGGCCGGGCCGATGCCCTTGCCGGTGGTGCCGATCTTGGCCGCGCCACGCGCCGCCTCGCGGGCCGCGTCGAGCGCCGAGTGGTAAGGGAAGATGACCGGCGAGGCTTCCGAGATTTTCAGGCGCGAGGCGACTTCGACGCCGACCGCTTGCAGCTTGTCGATTTCGCGCAGCACGTCCGGCACCGACACCACCACACCGTTGCCGATGTAGCAGGCCACGCCCGGGCGCATGATGCCCGACGGGATCAGCTGCAGCGCGGTCTTGACGCCGCCGATGACCAGCGTGTGGCCGGCGTTGTGGCCGCCCTGGAAACGCACCACGCCTTGCGCGTGATCGGTCAACCAGTCGACGATTTTGCCCTTGCCCTCATCGCCCCACTGGGTACCGATAACGACGACGTTCTTTGCCATATTTTTCTTTGACATCATGCTAACCTAAGTTTTTAAGAATCCAGTTGCTACCATTGTCGGCGAGGACCAGCGCGCGATCGCACTCGAACTCGTCCTGCTCGTTGCTGTGACCCGGCATACTCTGGATCACCACTTCGCCGGCCTTGCGCAGCGCGGCGATTTTTTCTTTCAGCTCCGGCGCATTGCCCCACGGCGCGCGGATCGAATGTTTGCGTTCGGCCGTCGGCAGCAGCCGCGCCAGCTCGCGCAGGTCGAGCGAGAAGCCGGTCGCGGGCCGGGCCCGGCCGAACGCCGCGCCGACGTGGTCGTAACGGCCGCCGCGCGCCACCGCGTTCGGCAGGCCGGGCACGTACAGCGCGAACATCGCGCCGCTTTCGTACTGGTAGCCGCGCAGGTCGGCCAGGTCGATCGCCACTTCGACGCGGCCCAGGGCCGGGTTGAGCGCGGTCGCGGCCAGCGCCGCCAGTTCGGCCAGCGCCTTGGCGACGCCCGGCAAATCGGGCAGCACCTCGCGCGCCTGTTTCAGCACGTCGATGTCGCCGTACAAATTCGGCAGCGCCAGCAAGGCCTGGCGCACCACCGGCGTGTATTGCGCGGTCAGTTCGACCAGCGCCGGTACGTCCTTGGCGCGCAGCGCCAGGTACAGCGCCGCTTCATCCTGTTGCGCGGCCGCGTCGCCGGCGATGATCGCCCGCAGCACGCCGACATGGGACAGGTCCAGCCGCACCGCGTCGAAACCGGCCAGCGCCAGCGAGGCCAGGGCCAGCTCCTGGATCTCGGCGTCGGCTTCGAGGCCGGCGTGGCCGTAGATCTCGGCGCCGATCTGCAGCGGCTCGCGCGTCGCGTGCAGGCCCGATGGACGGGTGTGCAGCACGCTGCCGGCGTAGCACAGGCGCGTCACCGACGTGCGGTTCAACAGGTGCGCGTCGATGCGCGCCACCTGGGTCGTCATGTCGGCGCGCAGGCCCAGCATGCGGCCCGACAGCTGGTCGACCAGCTTGAAGGTGCGCAGGTCGGTGTCCTGGCCGGCGCCGGCCAGCAGCGATTCCAGATACTCCAGCATCGGCGGCATCACCAGCTCGTAGCCGTACAGACGGAAGTTATCCAGCATCGACCGACGCAGCTCTTCAATCTTGCGCGCTTCCGACGGCAAAACGTCGGCGATATTTTCAGGCAAAAGCCAATTCGGCATGGGGAAACTGACTACGGAAATTAAGGAAAAATAAACCGGGCGGCGCGACGGCACACACAGCAAGCGAACGGCCGAACCTGATATTTTACGCGAAAATGCGCGGCAAGACGATAAATTTGCGCGCCGATGGGGCAGATCGCCGGCGCGGGCGCACCACGATGGCCACAAAAAAACCGGGGACAGTACACGCCATCGAAGTCTGACGACTCGAAAAGGCGGCCTGTCCCCGGCTGGGTCCTGCCTGAACCTTACTTCTTGGCCGCTGCGGCCGGCGCGCCGGCGGCGCCGGAACCCTTGAAGTATTTGAAGAAGTCCGAGCTCGAATCGACCACCATCACGTCGCCGTGGTTCTTGAACGTGGCGCGATAGGCTTCCAGGCTGCGGTAGAACTTGTAGAACTCCGGATTTTTTCCGAACGCGTCGGCGTAGATCTGCGAAGCCTTGGCATCGCCTTCGCCGCGGATGCTCTCGGCGTCGCGATAGGCTTCGGCGAGGATCACGGTGCGCTGCTTGTCGGCGTCGGCGCGGATTTTTTCGGAGTCGGCCGAACCGGTCGAACGCAGCTCGTTGGCCACGCGCACGCGCTCGGCCTTCATGCGGTCGTACACCGAGTTGTTGATCTGCTCGACGTAGTCGACGCGCTTCAATCGCACGTCGATGATCTCGACGCCGATCTGCGCCGCTTCCGAGGCGACGCGGGTGCGGATCGCTTCCATCACCTTGCCGCGCTGGCCGGAGATCACTTCACGCACGGTGCGCTTGGTGATTTCATCGTTCAGCGCCGCCTTGACGATCTGCGACATGCGGTCGCCGGCGCGGCTTTCGTCGCCGGCGAAGCTGACGTAGTACAGCTTCGGATTGGCGATGCGCCATTTGACGAAGGCGTCCACCAGCACGTTCATTTTTTCGGCCGTGATGAAGCGCTCCGCGTTGGGCGGTTCGATCGTCATGATGCGCTTGTCGAGATAGAGCACGTTCTCGAACGGCGGCGGCAGTTTGAAATGCAGGCCCGGTTTGTTGATCACTTCCTTGACCTGGCCGAGCGCGAAGACGATGGCGAACTTGCGCTGGTCAACCACGAAGATGGTCGACGACAGCAGCATCAGGGCGACAAAGCCGGCGACGAGGATGGTAACTATACGATTCATTAACGGCTCTCCCGGTCACGGCCAGTATCGCGCGAGCGGCTGTCACGCGACCGCGTAATTTCAACTTGCTGCATGACGTCCGCCGGCAGTACGGCCGTCGGCGCGGGCGCCGCCGTGGCTTGCGCCGCCCCAGCAGCCCTGGCCTGCGCGGCCGCCGCGTCGGTGGCCGCCGCCTGGGCGATCAATTTATCCAGCGGCAGGTACAGCAGATTGCTGCCCGACTTGGCGTCGACCATCACCTTGCTGGCACTGGAGAAGATCTGCTGCATCGTGTCCAGGTACATGCGGTCGCGCGTCACGCCCGGCGCCTTTTGATATTCGGTCAGCACCTGCTTGAAGCGCGCGGCGTTGCCGGTGGCGTTCTCGATCACCATCGAGCGGTAGGCGTCGGCTTCTTCCATCAGGCGGAAGGCGTTGCCGCGCGCCTTAGGAATCACGTCGTTGGCGTAGGCCTGGCCTTCGTTCTTCTGGCGCTCGCGGTCCTGGCCGGCCTTGACGGCGTCGTCGAACGCGGCCTGCACCTGCTCGGGCGGCTGCACGGCCTGCATCGTCACATTGGTCAGCTGGACGCCGGTGCCGTAGCTGTCGAGGATGGTCTGCATCAGCTTCTGCGTGTCGTAGGCGACTTTTTCGCGGCCTTCGTACAGCACGAAATCCATCTTGCTCTTGCCGACGATTTCGCGGATCGCCGTCTCGGCGACCTGGCGCACGGCCACTTCCGGCTCGCGGTTGTTCATCAGCCAGGCCACCGGGTCTTTCAGCGTGAACTGGACGGCGAACTGGATGTCGATGATGTTTTCATCGTCGGTCAGCATCAGCGATTCGTTGGTCTGCTTGTTGGTGATGTTGCCGCGATAGCCCACTTCGACGGAACGCGATTTGGCCACGTCGACGATCTCGTCGCGCTGGAAGGGATACGGCCAGCGCCAGTTGAAACCGGAGCCGGTGACGCGGGTCTGCTCGCCGAAGGTGAAGACCACGCCGGCCTGCCCTTCCTGCACCGTGAAGGCACCGCTGGCGAGCCAGATCAACACCGCCACGCCGGCGACGACGCCGATGGTGATGCCGGCGCCCTTCATGTCGCGCGGGCCGTTGCCGCCGCCGTCGGGACGGTTCTTCTGGCCGAACAGCGCCGTCAGGCGGGCGTTGAAATCGCGCCAGATCTGTTCCAGGTCCGGCGGACCGTCGCCCGGCTTCTTGCCTTCCTGGGCGAGCTTGTTGCCGGCCTTCGAGCCCCAGCGGGGATCGTTCAGCGACAGCTTCAAGCCGATTCGTTTCATGAGAGAGACAAGCATGCTAATGTGTTCCAACATGGGAGGTGGGAGTGCTATCAGGCGCGTCGTCACCGGCGTCGCCATCGTCTTCCTGCGGTTCTTGCAGATCTATCGCGTCGTCTTCGCCGTCGAGTTCCGCTTCGGCGGCCGCGTACAGGTGCCGGCTGCCCGGCGCGTTCCTGGCCGATTCGACGATCGCCGCGCGCAGCAGGTCCAAACCGGCGCCGGTGTGCGCGCTGATGAAAACGCGGGACAGCTTATCATATTCATCACGCTCGACCGACGGCTCCAGGCCGGCCGCGTCGATCTTGTTCCACACCAGGATCTGCGGAATGTGATCGGCGCCGATTTCCTTGAGCACCAGGTTGACCTGCTCGATCTGCTCCATGCGCACCGGCGACGAGGCGTCGACGACGTGCAGCAGCAGATCGGCGTGGATGGTTTCCTCCAGCGTGGCGCGGAAGGCGGCGACCAGTTGGTGCGGCAGCTCGCGCACGAAACCGACCGTGTCCGAGATCACCACATTGCCCACCTCCTGGCCCATGTAGACGCGCCGCGAGGTCGTGTCCAGCGTCGCGAACAACTGGTCGGCGACGTAGACGCCAGCCTTGGTGACGGCGTTGAACAAGGTCGACTTGCCGGCGTTGGTGTAGCCGACCAGCGATACCGAAAAGGTCTGGCTGCGGCCGCGCGCGCGGCGCTGCGTCTCGTGCTGCTTGCGCAGCTTGTCGAGCCGCGCGCGCAGCGCCTTGACGCGCTCGCCGATCAGCCGGCGGTCGGTCTCCAGCTGGGTCTCGCCCGGACCGCGCAGGCCGATACCGCCCTTTTGCCGCTCCAGGTGGGTCCAGCCGCGGATCAGGCGCGTGGCCAGATGCTGCAGCTGGGCCAGCTCGACCTGCAGCTTGCCCTCGTGGCTCTTGGCGCGTTGCGCGAAAATGTCGAGGATCAGGCTGGTGCGGTCGAGCACGCGGATTTCCAGGCGCTTTTCCAGATTGCGCTGCTGGGCCGGCGACAGGGCGTGATTGAAGATGACGATCTCGACGCCGTGATCGCGCACGGCGTCGCCGATCTCGTCGGCCTTGCCGCTGCCGACGAAATAGGCGGCGTCGGGACTGGAGCGCTTGGCCGTGATGGTCGTGACGGGATTGGCCCCTGCCGAACGGGCCAGCAGCTGCAATTCCTCGACGCTGGCGGCGAAGTCGCCCTGACCGAAGTCGATGCCGACTAAAGCTGCGCGCATACGGTCAGACGGATTGTGTATAAGCGAAAATGCTGCAAGCGCTTATTCCGTTTCAGGCGATTCGAGATTGAGGTTGACGGCGCGTGCCGGCACCACGGTCGAGATGGCGTGCTTGTACACCATCTGCGTGACGGTGTTGCGCAGCAGGACCACGTATTGGTCGAAGGATTCGATATGGCCTTGCAGCTTGATGCCGTTGACCAGGTAGATCGAGACAGGAACATGCTCTTTGCGCAAGGCATTGAGGAATGGGTCTTGTAACAGTTGCCCTTTGTTGCTCATAACAGCTCCGTTTTATGTTGTTGTGTAAGAATTGGAGGCGATGCGCTTGATTTCAAGTGCCCGGACATCACTCTCTGTGAAGAGAGCAATGTTTCGAAGCTACTGTAACCTGTTTTCGCGTTTCCTGCAGGGCGCGCCCGCCTTGAATCGTGATTTTTTACGGCTTTTTAAACGGATTCTTACCCGTGCGCAATTCAATCCGCAAAGGCGTGCCGACCAGCGCAAAGGTATCGCGGAAATGCTTCTCCAGATAACGCTTGTACGGATCGCCCACCGCTTCCAGCGCATTGCCGTGGATGACGATGATAGGCGGGTTCATGCCGCCCTGGTGCGCATAGCGCAGCTTCGGACGGATCGAGCCCTTGCGGCGCGGCTCCTGCTTCTCCACGGCCTCGATCAGGGCGCGCGTCAGCTTCGGCGTCGACAGGTCGGCCATGGCGGCGGCGTAGGCCGCGTCGAGCGATTTCATCAAGGGACCGATGCCGCTGGCCTTCAGCGCCGAGATGAAGTGGGTCTTGGCGAAGGACAGGAAATCGAGCTTGCGGTCGATGTCGATCTTGATTTCATCGCGCTGGTCCGACTGCAGGCCGTCCCACTTGTTGACGGCCACCACCAGCGCGCGGCCGGTTTCCAGCACGAAGCCGGCGATGTGGGCGTCCTGCTCCGAGATGTCCTGCTGCGCGTCGAGCAGCAGCACCACCACGTTGGCTTCCGAAATCGATTGCAGCGTCTTGACGACCGAGAATTTCTCGATGGCCTCGAAGACCTTGCCGCGGCGGCGGATACCGGCCGTGTCGATCAGCGTGTACTGCTTGCCTTCGCGCTCGAACGGGATTTCGATCGAGTCGCGGGTCGTGCCCGGCATGTCGAAGGCGATCACGCGCTCTTCGCCCAGCAGCGTGTTGATCAGCGTGGACTTGCCGACATTGGGGCGGCCGACGATGGCGATCTTGATGCCGCGGTCGACCTTTTCCAGCTCCTCCGGCTCGTCCGGACGCTGGGCGAAGGCCAGGTTCAGCGCCTCCTCGACCAGATCGGTGACGCCGTCGCCGTGGGCCGACGAAATCGCGTAGGGATCGCCCATGCCCAGCTCGTAGAACTCCGACACGACGGCGGTATAGCGCATGCCCTCGGACTTGTTCACCACCAGCAGCACCGGACGGCCGCTCTTGCGCAGGAAGTCGGTGATGGTCTTGTCGTGCGGCGTCATGCCCTGGCGGCCGTCGACCAGGAACACGACGACGTCGGCCTCGGCCACGGCCTGCTTGGTCTGCAGCGCCATCTGGAACATGATGCCTTCCTTGGCGACCGGCTCGAAGCCGCCCGTGTCGATGACGAGGAAGGGACGTTCGCCGACACGGCCCTCGCCATAGTGACGATCGCGCGTCAACCCAGGCAAGTCCGCCACCAGCGCATCGCGCGAGCGGGTCAGACGATTGAATAAGGTCGATTTCCCAACATTGGGTCGACCCACTAGTGCAATTACCGGCTTCATTTTATTACTCGACCGCGAGAGCGGTCACTGTCCCTGATTGGGTTTGAAAAATCAAATTCGTGCCGGCGATGAGAGGCACCGAACGTATCGGGCTGCCATCGGTCTTGACACGACCTATTATTGCGCCATCTTCCCGCGACAGGAAGTGGACATACCCCTCGAAATCGCCGACCGCCACTGCGCGGCCATACGAGATCGGGGTCGACAAGACGCGGTAAGACAGCTTGTCGTTTTTCCATGCGCTCACGCCGCTGTCGCGGCTGTAGGCGTTGACCGCGCCGTTTTCATCGGAGACGAAAACGAAACGCTGATCGACCGCCACGCCGACATCGGACGAAGCGGGTTTGTTCCAGTGCGGCGTGCCGTTGATGGCATCGTAGCAGGCCACGCGGCCCTGGTAGGACACGGCGCAGATATCCTTCTCGTAGACCACCGGCGCGCCGGCGATATCGGTGACGCGCTCCAGTTCGTTGGCGCCGCGCGGCTCGCCGACCAGCACCTCGAAGCGCGGCACGCCGGCCGCCAGGGTCAGCGCCACCAGCTTGCCGCCTGGCTGGGAGACGTAGACATTCGCACCGCTGATGGTCATGCCCGGCGACGTACGCAGCGACAGCGCCGGCGTGGCGCGCGTGACGGTCCATTTTTTCTCGCCGGTCTTGGCATCATACGCGACGATCAGGTTGTCGACGCTGCGCACCACCACCACGTCGGCGCCGACGGCGGGCGCCGACAGCACTTCGCTCGACGCTTGCGCGGTCCAGACAGGCTTGCCGCTGCCGTCGAAGGCCAGGATCTGGCCCTTGACGCCGCCGACCACCACCAGCGTGCCATCGGTGTTGACGCCCACGCCGGCCGTCAGGTCGGTGCCGGCCTTGACGCGCCACTGCTGCTTGCCGGTGGCCGCGTTCAGGCGCGCGATGGCGCCGTCGGCATCGGCCACGAAGACGTCGCCGGCGGCCAGCGCCGGCGAAAACACCGACGCGCCGGCTTTGCCCATCGAGTACTTCCACGCTTCATGCACGTTCAGGTCGGCCTTGAAATCGACCAGCTTGGCCGGCGGGGTCTTGCTTTCCTTAGCTCCAAACAGCGAGCAACCTGCCATCAGTGCCAGCACGCCGGCGGCAATCGCTTTTTCAGTGTTACGCATAAGTTTAACCTTGATCTTTACAATGAAGCATACAGCCGGTGCTACTCCGCACTGCGGCGGGCGCCGGCGATACCGCTGGTGAAATCGTTAAAAAATTAGGCCGCGACCTTGGTGACCGTCACGATAGGCACGCTGCCGCCGATGGCTTCCAGTTTCAGCTGGATCAGCTGGCGGCCGGGATTCTTTTTGTCGGTCGCTTCATACGCGGCCAGATAGGCGGTGCGGGCTTCGGCCAGCTTGTTTTGCGCGACCAGGATATCGCCCTTGCGGTCGGCCACGGCGCCGGCGAACTGCGGCGCCACGTCGCCACCGAGCGCGGCCAGCGCGGCGTCGTACGATTTCTCGTCGAGCAGCACACCGGCCAGGCGTACCTTGGCGATGGCCTTGAACTCAGGCTCGCCATGTTCGGCCACCCATTGCAGCTGGGCCTTGGCGGCTTTCAGATCGGTCGCGTCGAACGCGGTCTTGGCGGCGGCCAGCGCGCCCATTTGCGCATAGGCGGTGCTGCCGTAACGGCTCTCCATGTCGCCGGCGGCGCGCTGCACCTTGGCGTTGTCCTTGGCGATGGCGGCGCTCTGCAACTCGTCGTACAGCGACGACGCCTGCGCGGCCTGGCTGCGCTGGTAGTAGTTCCAGCCGGTCCAGCCGGAGTACGCGGCCAGGCCGGCGATCAACACCCACGACGTCAGATTGCCGTAGCTGTTCCACCACGCTTTAAGGGAAGCGAGTTGTTCTTGTTCTTCGAGATCGTATGCCATGTTCAGGTAAAAGTTAATGTAACGGTTTTAAGGAAAGCCTTTAGCTACGGGCCGTATCAGTGATTGCAGTGTTCGTCGTGCACGTGGAAATGCGGATGGTCGCCGCCGTCGGTGATCTGGTCGACGATGAAATCGACCACGTCGTCGAACGGCACCGTCGTTTGCTGCTGCCCGCCTTCCGCCGCGCGCATCGCCTTGACGCTGGCGGTGTGGTTGGTGATTTCGTCTTCGCCGATGATGATGGCGAAGGCCGCGCCGCTGCCGTCGGCTTTCTTCATCTGCGTCTTGAAGCTGCCCGGACCCGTGGCGGTCGACGCGTGCATCACCACATCGAGGCCGGCGTCGCGGATACGCTCGCCCAGCACGAAGGCTTGCAGCTGCGCCGCCTCGCCCTGGTGCACGAGGTAGACGTCGCACTGGCCCGGCTGGTCGGGCTCGCCGGCTTCCTTCATCAACTCGATCAGGCGTTCGATGCCCATCGCGAAACCGACGGCCGGCGTCGGCTTGCCGCCGAACATCTGGATCAGCGGATCGTAACGGCCGCCGGCGCAAACGGTGCCCTGCGCGCCCAGCGCGTCGGTGACCCATTCGAACACGGTGCGGTTGTAGTAATCGATGCCGCGCACCAGGCGCGTGTTGATCACGTACGGAATATTGTTGTGGTCGAGGATCTTGCGCACGCCGTTGAAGTGCGCCAGCGATTCCTCGCCCAGATAATCGAGCAGCTTAGGCGCCAGGTTGACCAACTCCTGCATGGCCGGGTTCTTGGTGTCGAGGATGCGCAGCGGGTTGCTGTGCAGGCGGCGCTTGGCTTCGGCGTCGAGGATGTCCTCGTGCTTTTCCAGATACGCGATCAGGTCGACGCGGTGGCGCGCGCGCTCTTCGGCGTCGCCGATCGAGTTCAGTTCGAGGCGGATGTTTTCCAGGCCCAGGTCATCCCACAGGCGGCGGCACATCATGATCATTTCGGCGTCGATGTCCGGGCCGTTGAAGCCGACGGCCTCGCAGCCGAACTGGAAGAACTGGCGATAGCGGCCGCGCTGCGGACGCTCGTGGCGGAACATCGGGCCGGTGTACCACAGGCGCTTCGGACCTTCGTAGACCAGGTTATGTTCGAGCACCGCGCGCACCACGCCGGCCGTGCCTTCGGGGCGCAGCGTGAGCTGGTCGCCGTTCATCGAATCGGTGAACGAGTACATCTCTTTTTCGACGATGTCGGTGACGGCGCCGATGGCGCGCGCGAACAGCGCCGTGTTCTCGACGATGGGCGTGCGGATCTGCTGGAAGCCATAGCTCTGCACCACCGATTGCGCGGTGTTCTGGAACAGCTCCCACAGGTGCGCGTCGCCCGGCAGGATGTCGTTCATGCCTTTGACGGCGACGATTTTTTCGGCTTTTTTATTCTCTGACATGTCGATTTTCTTTATGCATCCACGGCTTGTTTGCCGTAGTTAGTCTTGACGTAATTGAGTACGATATCCTGGAACTCTTCGACGATACGCTCGCCGCGCAGCGTGGCGAATTTCGCGCCATCGACAAACACGGGAGCGGCCGGCGACTCGCCGGTGCCCGGCAAACTGATGCCGATGTTGGCGTGCTTCGATTCGCCCGGCCCGTTGACGATGCAGCCCATGACGGCCACGTTCATCGCCTCCACGCCCGGATAAGACTTTTTCCACTCCGGCATCTGCTCGCGCAGATAGGTCTGGATGTTGTCGGCCAGTTCCTGGAAGGTGGTCGAGGTGGTGCGGCCGCAACCCGGGCAGGCGATCACCATCGGCGTGAATTTGCGCAGGCCCATGGTCTGCAAAATCTCCTGCGCCACGACGACTTCCTTGGTGCGGTCGCCGCCCGGTTCCGGCGTCAGCGAAATGCGGATGGTGTCGCCTATGCCCTCTTGCAGCAGCACCGACAGTGCGGCCGTCGAGGCGACGATGCCCTTGCTGCCCATGCCCGCCTCGGTCAGGCCGAGGTGCAGCGGATAGTCGCAGCGGCGCGCCAGTTCGCGGTAGACGGCGATCAAGTCCTGCACGCCGGAGACTTTGCAGGACAGGATGATCTTGTCGCGGCCCAGCCCCAGTTCCTCGGCGCGCACGGCGTTCTCGATGGCCGACGTGATCAGCGCTTCATACATCACCGCCTGCGCGCTCCACGGCTCGGCGCGGCCGGCGTTTTCGTCCATGATGCGGGCCAGCAGCGCCTGATCCAGGCTGCCCCAGTTGACGCCGATGCGCACCGGCTTGTCGTAGCGCGCGGCCACTTCGATCATCTGCGCGAACTGCGTGTCGCGCTTGGCGCCCTTGCCCACGTTGCCCGGATTGATGCGGTACTTCGACAGCGCCTTGGCGCAATCGGGATAGTCGTTGAGCAGCGTGTGGCCGTTGTAATGGAAGTCGCCGACCAGCGGCACGTCGACGTCCATCTTGTCGAGCTGCTCGCGGATATACGGCACGGCGGCCGCCGCCTCCGGACGGTCGACGGTCAGGCGCACCAGCTCCGAACCGGCGCGCGCCAGCTCCTTGATCTGGATGGCGGTGCCGATGGCGTCGGCGGTGTCGGTGTTGGTCATCGACTGCACCACGACCGGCGCGTCGCCGCCGACCCAGATCTGGCGGTTGCCGTGCGCGATCAGCACGCGGCGGCTGTCACGCCGTTGCGATGGTCCCGATGGTATGGCTGTCTGCGATGTCGTCATGATGATGGCTCGTTGCTGATGCTCGATGATTATTTGATGTTGACGCGGGAAATCGTGCCGCCGGCGATAGGCGGCAGGGCCAGCGATGCGCCGCCCAGCGTCGCCTCGACGCCGCCCGGTTTGCCGACGATCAGCAGGGCCGGCTCCTGGATGTCGAAGGTTTCGGTGCTGCCGGCCTTGAACAGGCGCGACACCAGCGACGGCTTGCCGGGACGGCGAATTTCGACCCACGAATCTTCGTTCACTTTCAAGACCAGCGCGGTGCCGCTGGCGGCGGCCGGCGCGGGCGTCGCCGCGGCTGGCGCAGGCGCTGGCGTTGCGGCGGCCGGCGTTGCGTTCGCGGCAGGCGTGGCGTCGGCGGCGGGCGCGCTCACCGCGGCGGCGTCGTTCGGCGCCGGCACGGAAATCAGCGGCACCGATGCCGATTGCAGCGGGGCCGCGTCATCGCCCGGCTTGACCAGCGTGGTTTCCAGCGGCGCCGTGGCGGCATCGGCCGGCTTGTCGGCCGCCGCGACTGGCGCGGCGTCCTTGTCGGCGCGCGTCAACATGGCCGGCGAAATCAGGCCGGTCTTGTAAGCGTAGGCGCCGGCGGCGGCAACGACCACCACCACGGCCACGACGATCAGCCAGCCGGCCGGCTTGGACGAGCGCTCGGTCAGCGTCGGGAAGCGCGATTCCGAAAAGGTGGTCGCGGCCATTTCGCGGCGCGGCGGTGGCGGCTCGTGGTGGACCGGCGTGCCGACCTCGATCATCGCCACCAGCGGCGTGGGGTCCAGCTTGACGACCTTGGCGTAGGCGCGCACGAAACCGCGCACCACGGCCATATTGGGCAGCGCGGCGTAATCGCCCTTTTCCAGCGCCACCACCTGGCGCGGCGCCAGCTTCAGTTGATCGGCGATTTGTTCGACACTCCAGCCCATCGCTTCGCGCTGGGCTGCCAGTTGTGCTCCGGGCGTGGCCAGGCTGCTGGCCTGGTCTTTTGGCGGTTCTGCCCACTCTGAATTCATTGGTATCCCTGTTTCACTCATCAAACGCCCCACGTTGATAAGCAGCATATTCGGACGAGCCGGAATAGTGGCGCCGCAACTGCGTCGCCCAGCCCTCTTCCGCCCCGGCGTCCCCGAGCTTATGCTGCACCTTAATAGCGAGCCACAGCACATCGGCTGTCACACTCTCCATCTTTGCCGTCTTGCCCAGCCGGGTAATGAAAAAACCGGCGCGCACATAATCGCGCCGCTCGTAATACACCCGCGCCAGATTGGCGTTGGTCTCCGGCAGGTCCGGTGTCAGTTTCAGCGCCCGCAGCAGATAGTCCTCGGCGCGGGCGTAGTCCTTGATCTTGATGGCGCACGAGCCGGCGTTGTTGAGCGCCTTGGCCGGCGCGTCGAAGGCGGGATTGCGCAGCGCCGCGTCGAAGTAGGCCAGCGCCTGCGGCACCTTGCCGGCGTCGCACAGGAAGGAGCCGTAATTGTTGGCCACGTCGGGATTGGCCGGCGCCAGCTTGAGCGCGCGTTCGAAATTGTCGTGCGCCAGCTCGGCCTGGCCCATGCCCATATAGATCAGCGCGCGCACGCCGTAGGCGTCGGCGTTGTTCGGCTCGGCCGTGATGACCTTCTTGATTTCATCGAGCGCCACGGCCGAACGGCCCTGCTGATAGTAGCCGACGGCCAGCTGCATGTGGATGTCGGCGCTGCGCTGCAAACGGGTCTGGTCGGACACCGTCTCCAGCTCGGCCTTGCCGCTGCCGCCCGTTCCCGACGCACAGCCGGCCAACAGCGCGGCCAGGCCGAGCAGGGCCAATCCGGGCAGGCGGCGGTGAGTCAGGACCGTCATCAGGAATGTATCTCCACGATCTTGCCGAAGTTGGCGCCGAACTTCTGCTGATACTCGGCCATCTTTTCCATGCGCTGCTGGACCTTGGTGCGGTCCTGCACTTCGCCGGCCAGCTGGCCGCAGGCGGCGTCGATGTCGTCGCCGCGCGTCTTGCGGATGGTGGTGACGATGCCGGCGTCCATCAGCACCTGGGCGAAGGACTTGATGCGCGGGTTCTTCGAGCGCAGCAGGCCCGATTCCGGGAAGGGGTTGAACGGGATCAGGTTGAACTTGCAGTTCAGGCCGAACTGGCGGTCCTGCACCAGCGCCACCAGTTCGCGCGCGTGCTCGTCGCTGTCGTTGACGCCGTCGAGCATGCAGTATTCGAAGGTGATGAAGTCGCGCGGGGCGAATTCCAGATAGCGCTTGCAGGCCGCCATCAGCTCCTTCAGGGGGTATTTTTTGTTCAGCGGGATCAGGCCGTCGCGCAGCGCGTCGTTCGACGCGTGCAGCGACACGGCCAGCGCCACCGGCACGTCCTGCGACAGCTTGTCGATCATCGGCACGACGCCGGAGGTCGACAGGGTGACGCGGCGGCGCGACAGGCCGTAGGCGTTATCGTCCAGCATCAGCTTGAGCGCGGTGGCGGTCGGCTCGTAGTTCAGCAGCGGCTCGCCCATGCCCATCATGACGACATTGGTGATCTGCCGTTCGCCCTTCGGGCCGGGTTCGATGCCCTTGGTGCGGCGCAGTTCGAATTCGGCCATCCACAGCTGGCCGATGATCTCGCCGACCGACAGATTGCGGTTGAAGCCCTGCTTGCCCGTCGAGCAGAAGCGGCAGTTGACGGCGCAGCCGGCCTGGGTGGAGATGCACAGCGTGCCGCGGTTGTCTTCCGGGATGAACACGGTTTCGACGGCGTTGCCGTTGCCGACGTCGACCAGCCATTTGCGCGTGCCGTCGGTGGATGTGTGGTCGCTGATGATGGCCGGCGCGGTGACGTGGGCGCGGGTCTTGAGTTTGTCGCGCAGCGACTTGGCCAGGTCGGTCATGGCGTCGAATTCCGACGCGCCGAACTGGTGGATCCAGCGCTGCAGCTGCTTGGCGCGGAACGGCTTCTCTCCCAACTCGGCGCAATAAGCGATGAGCTGCGCGGGATCGAGGTCCAGCAAGTTGGTGAGTGTGGTCGCGTTCATAATCGTTTTCAAATCAGTTCTAAAAGATCCGCTTCCGCGCGCCGGGCGCTGCGGAAACGGAGGACTACAAATTACAGTGCTGGGAAGAAGTAAGCGATTTCCACTTTAGCCGCTTCGACAGCGTCGGAACCGTGGACTGCGTTCGCGTCGATCGATTCAGCGAAATCGGCGCGGATCGTGCCTTTTTCTGCCTTCTTCGGATCGGTCGCGCCCATCAGGTCGCGGTGGGCCAGGACGGCGTTTTCGCCTTCCAGGGCTTGAATCATGACTGGGCCGGAAACCATGAAATCGACCAGGTCCTTGAAGAAGCCGCGCTCTTTGTGGGCGGCGTAGAAGCCTTCAGCCTCTTCGCGCGACAGTTGCTTCATCTGAGCGGCAACGATCTTCAGGCCAGCGCCTTCGAAGCGGCTGTAGATTTGGCCGATCACGTTTTTTGCAACTGCGTCTGGTTTGATGATCGACAGGGTGCGTTCGATTGCCATTTAAAAAACTCCAATAAAAAGAAAGGTTTAAAACAAAATTGATAGCTCAATCAACCTTTGATTTTACCATAGAACACCCCATATAGCCGATATTGGGGTGCTCGAAGGGCACGTCCAGGGGAAGAAGCTGTCGCCGGGGCCGCGGTTTCGGGCATTTTCCCGCCGCGTTTGGCTCAATTTAAGTCAAGTTTAAGCGCATTTAACGGGGATTTTGCGCATTCTCACCCCGTCGTGCTATGCTTATTTTGAGCAGTGAATTTAGCTGCAATGACACTGGAGGTACTATGAACAATATGCAAAACATCTACGACCTGTCCGGCAGCAGCCAGATGGTGCGCCACCGCGTGCTGCGCAACACTTATTGGCTGCTCGCGCTGTCGATGATCCCGACCGTCATCGGCGCCGTCGTCGGCCTGCAACTGCACCTGGCCCTCACCGGCGGCATCGGCTTCATCCTGTTCCTGGCGATCGCCTTCGGCTTCATCTGGGCCATCGAAAAGAACAAGGAATCGGGCGCCGGCGTGGCGCTGCTGCTGGGCTTCACCTTCTTCATGGGCGTGATGCTGACGCCACTGCTGTCGCGCACCCTCGGCTACTCCAACGGCGGCTTCCTGATCATGGCGGCCTTCGGCGGCACGGCCAGCGTGTTCGCGGTGCTGGCCAGTATCGCCACCGTGTCCAAGCGCGACTTCTCGGCGCTGAGCAAGTGGTTGTTCGCCGGCCTGGTGATCATCATCCTGGCATCGATCGCCAACATCTTCCTGGGCCTGTCGGCACTGGCGATCACCATCTCCGTCATGGCGATCGGCATCTTCTCGGCTTACATCCTGTATGACGTGCAGCAGATCGTCAACGGCGGCGAGACCAACTACATCAGCGCCACGCTGCGCCTGTACCTCGACGTCTACAACATCTTCACCAACCTGCTGGCCCTGCTCGGCTTCGCCGGCGGCAGCCGCGATTAAACATCGCAGCGGTCAGCAACAAGGGAAAGCCGGCTTCGCGCCGGCTTTTTTA
>Ga0209901_1000432_pt1 | contig 16557 bp, 10 predicted proteins | sample OrgsoiDNA_201058_FD_185806 | JGI IMG/M metagenome (GOLD analysis project Ga0209901, IMG submission 185806) | Permafrost soil microbial communities from the Arctic, to analyse light accelerated degradation of dissolved organic matter (DOM) -... | ecosystem: Environmental > Terrestrial > Soil >...
TGCGCTGCAGGCTGACCTGCGTTTCCAGCCGCGCGGCCAGCGCGGCGCGCACCGTGTCGAATTGCGCGGCCAGCGTGGCGTCGGCCGCCGTGATCTTCCACTGGCGATCGAGGTCGGCCACCATGTTTGGCGTCAGCTTCTCATCCTGCAGCAGCTTTTCGGCGCTGGCGATGCACGCCTGCGCCTTTTGCTGCTCGGCGAGCTGGTAGCGGATCGCGTCGAGGCGGCCCTGCATCAACTTGGCGACGCGGCGGTCGGTATTGCGCATCGCCTGCAGCACCTGCTCCAGCGCCGGACGCGATTGCACATGCTCGGCGGCGGCCAGGCGCACGCCAGCGAATTCGCTGCCGAGGATCAGCGCGACGGCGCCCGCCTCATCGCCGGCCAGCGCGCGGGCGCGTTCGGCCTGCTCGTCGCGCCGCGACGCCGACTCGGCGGCGGCATCGGTCTGTTCGGAGGCGGCCACCGCAGTTTGCGGGTCGGACGGCTTATCGGTAGCGCGCTTAAAGAGGAATTCGAACATGGTCAGCTATGAAGGGCTAAAACCACCATCATAGCAAAGCAGGGGAAATTTGCCCGTCCCGGCCTTATTCTGCGGTGGCGCGACGGTTGGCGCCGGGCTGGCGCGGCGAATGCCGGGGCGAGGCATGGCAGGCGGGATGGGCCGATGGGTGGGCTGATGAGTGGGCTGATGAGTGGGCTGATGAGTGGGCTGATGAGTGGGCTGATGAGTGGGCTGACGAGTGGGCTGATGACGGGGACCATGCATGGTCCGATGCATCGGACGCCCGCTGGCATGCCGACGGCGCGGCGCCACCATTCGGCAATGGCAAGGCCGCCAGTTGCGGCACCATGTATGGGCGGTCATCGGCGCCGTCGGGCCACACCGACAGGGCCAGCTGGGGCGCGGCCGGCGGCGCGGTCACCGAAGACGGCAGCACTTGCCGCGTGCGGCGCGCCTCATCGGCGCGGGCATCGTGCAGCATGAACTGGTTGGCGATGGCGAACCACGCCTCGCCGCAGATGACGCGGCGGGCCAGCGCGAACAGCTCCTGCTCCTCCTTTTCCAGCCGCTGCAACAGCGCCGCGCAAAAGGTCTCAATGCCGTCGCACACTTGCGCCACCTGCGTTTCAACGCCGCCGTCCACGCCCATGATGCGTTCCTGCAGCGTGCGGAACGCGTCCAGCGCGGCCTGGTTCAAACGGCTCAATTCATCGAGCAGCTGGTCGGCGCGCTCGCTGCCGCCACGGATGGCCGGTATCAGATATATCTCGATCTTGCGCCAGTGGCAGGCCTGATACAGCTGGTCCAAGGTCGCGCACGCATATTCCAGCTGGCGCAGGCTGATGCGGTTCTGCCGCACCAGCGTCGAGCGCGCATAGTGGCGCAAGGCCAGCAGGCCGACCCGCACGCTGGCTTGTTCGACCGACAGGGCAACCAGTGTATAGGTGGCTGTGAGCATTCCGACTCCCGAAGTGCAACATGGGCCACGCAGTCGATGGCTGCGCGGCGGAAGTAAGACTGTAAAGAACTCCGACAGCAGCGCTTTGACCTAGGACAAACCGGCGCCTGCTTGCAGCGGCAAGCGCAACATCACCATGCCGGCCTCGGCGTGCGGCGCCACAGTGCCGCCGAAGGCCCGCACCAGCTTTTGCATGCCGCCGTTTTCCGACAGCGCCTCGCCGATCAGCTCGCCCGTGCCGTGATCGCGGAAATAATCGACCAGCTTCTGGAACAGCAGATAACCGAGTCCCTGCCCCTTCAAATCGGAGCGCACGATGATGGCGAATTCCGCGCTCAGGTTGTCCGGATCGGCCACGGCGCGCACCACGCCCAGCGTCTCGTCCACGCCGTCGACGCCGGCACGGGTGGCGATGAAGGCCATGGCGCGGTCGTAATCGATCTGGGTCAGTTGCGCCAGCTGCGCCGGCGACAGCTCGCGCATCGCCGTGAAGAAGCGCAGCCGCACGTCGTCCGGATGCAGCGCGCGGAAAAAGGCCTGGTGCTGCGGCGCGTCCTCCGGCCGGATCGGCCGCAACATGATGGTGCCGCCGCGCCACGCCAGCTGCTGCTCCAGCTCCTGCGGATAGGGCCGGATCGCCAGACTGCCGGCCGCGCGCGGCGGCCCGAGGCGCACGCGCGCGCCAAGCGCGATCACGCCGTCGGCGTCGGCCAGCAGCGGATTGATGTCCAGTCCCGCCAGCTCCGGCACGTCGGCCACCATTTCGGCCACCTGCACCAGCGTGCGGCAGACGGCGTCGGCATCGGCCGGCGCGCGCGCTCCCTGGCCGGCCAGCAGCCGCACGCGGCCCGCGCGGGTGCGTTCGACCATGTCGCGCGCCAGCACCATATTCAGCGGCGGCAGGCCGACGGCGCGCTCGGACACCAGTTCGTCGGCGCATTCGGCCAGCGCGCCGGCCTGGCCGAACACGATCACCGGCCCGAAATTGGCATCCTGCGCCATGCTGACGGCCAGCTCGCGCGCCTGCGGCCGGCGCGCCATGCGCTGCACCGCGAACGAGGGCGCGGCGTCCGGGCGCAGGCGCCTGATGCGTTCGCGCAGCGCCGTTACCGCGGAGCGCAGCATTTCCGCATCTTCAAGGTCGAGCAGCACGCCGCCGACCTCGGACTTGCGTTCGATCGCCGCCGAACTGGCTTTCAGCGCCACCGGATAGCCGATCTGCCCGGCCGCCGCGACGGCCTGTTCGACGTCGTCGACCACGCGCGTTTCCGGCATCGCGATGCCATACGCCGCCAGCAGCGCCTGCGTCTCGGCCGCGTCCAGTACAGTGCGGCCGGCGGCCAGTACACTGGCCACGGCGGCGCGCGCGGCGGCGCGTTGCGGCGCGGCGGCCATCGGCAACTGTGCCGGTACTTCCATCAGCAAGGACTGGTTGCGGCGGTATTGCATGATCTGCAAAAAGCCATGCACCGCTTTTTCCGGCGTGTCGTAGGTCGGCAGGCCGGCGTCCGAAAACACCTGGCGCGCCGCCGCCACCGCGCGTCCGCCCAGCCAGCAGGACAGCACGTTGCGCGAGGCCGATTGCATCAACGGCGCCAGCGCCCCGGCGATGTCGGTGGCCGGCACCATCGCCGTCGGCGCGTGCAGGAACAGCAGCGCGTCGGCCTGCGACTCGCGCAGCAGCGCATCGACCACGCCGGCGTAGCGTTCGACCGGCGCGTCGGCCAGCAGGTCGAGCGGATTGGCTTGCGGCGCCGCCATCTGCGCCAGCCGCGCCAGCGTGTCGGCCGACAGCTGCGCCAGTTGCGCGCCGCCGTCGGTCAGCGCGTCGGACGCGATCAGGCCCAGGCTGCGGCCGTTGGTCAGCACCGCCAGCCGCTCGCCGCGCTGGCCCTTCGCGCGCGCCAGCGTCTCGACCGCGTCGAACAGTTCTTCGGTCGAATGCACGCGCAGCATGCCGGCGCGGCGCAGCGCGGCGTCGAACACCTGCTCGGCCTGGGCGCTGCTTTCGCGTCCGACTTTCAGCACGATCACCGGCTTTCCGCGCGCCGCCAGCCGCCCGGCCGACATGAATTTGCGCGCGCAGTTTATGTGCTCCATGCACAGCAAAATGGCGCTGGTGGCGGCGTCGTTGGCCAGATAATCGAGCAGGTCGCCGAAGTCGATGTCGGCGCCCTCGCCCATCGCCACGAAGCGCGAAAAGCCGATGCCGCGCAGGCTGGCCCAGTCCAGCACCGCAGCACCCAGCGCGCCCGATTGCGACACGAAGGCGATCTTGCCGGGGACCGCGCCGATATGCGTGAAACTGGCATTGAGCCGCGCCGCCGGTGACAGCAAGCCCAGGCTGCCCGGCCCGAGGATGCGCATCAGCTGCGGCTTGGCCGCCGCCAGCATCGCCTCCTTGACGCTGCCGCCGCCTCTGGCCTTGACCTCGCCCAGCCCCGCCGTCATGACGATGGCGGCGCGGGTGCCGCGCGCGCCCAGCTCCGCGATCAGGCCGGGTATCGTGGCCGGCGGCGTGCACAGTATCGCCAGCTGCGGCGCCGCCGGCAGCGCCGACACCTTGCCGTAACAGCGCATGCCGAGCAGCGCGTCGTACTTGGGATTGACCGGCCAGAGCGCGCCGCCGTAGCCGCCGTCGACCAGATTGGCCAGCACCCGCGCGCCGATGCGCTGCGGCTGCGACGACGCGCCGACCACCGCCACCGAGCGCGGATCGAACAAATGGTCCAGATTACGTATGCTCACGGTGCCGTCCTCCTGACGTCGCGTTTTCCTGACATGATGCGCCGCCTACCAGCGCGACGTGTGGTCCTCGGTCACGCCGGCGAGCTGCGTGACGATGCGTTTCGGTGCATCCGGAGCGCTCCTGACCCAGCCGCTGAAGGTGCCTATGGGTTGCAGGTAGCGGCTGGCGGCGATCACCAGGTTCTTGTTGTCGCGCCGCGCGCCGTCCGGCGTGAACCACAGTTCGAGCTGATCATCTTCAGTGAAGATATGCCAGCGCGACAGCGGATCGGTGGCGTCGTAAATAAAGTGTACTGGTCCCAGCCCGTACACCTGCCCGTCGAGCCACAGCGCGTTCTCGTTGGCGCCAAAATAACCGGCCTGCAAATTGAAACCCAGTTCCAGAGTATGCGCCGAAGCCCAGCGCCACGACGTATCGCGCGCCAGCAGGCCGTTGGAATAATCGAAGCTGGCCACGCCGCCGGCCAGGTCGTAGGGATCTTCGCGGAAGGTGCGCACCTCGCCCGTCACCGGCAGGCCGGACGACTTCTGCGTCGCGTGCACCGAGCCGCCGTCGACCGGCCCCGTCGCCAGCAGCAGCGGCGCCGCGCCGGGGCCGAATTCGGCGTCGATTTCCAGATAGGCGCAGCGCAGCGCCACACTGTAGGTGCCGGCGCCGGTGGCAGCGATGGCGATACTGCTGGCGCCCGCCTTGAACGTGCTGGAACCGCCGGCGTGGTCGGCCAGGCGAGCCGACACGACGGGCAAACCATCCTGCGAAAAATTGGACAGCATGTCGCCGTCGTCGCGGTCGAAGGCATAGGCGAAGGCGGTGCTGGTCCAGCCCAGATCGACGATGGCGACGGCGCAGAAAATGTGCTCGGTGGCCAGCGCCACGTAGTGCCAGCGCTTGTGATGGAAGCGCCGCCAGATGCGGCCGCGCGCGTAGGGCCGGGCCAGCGCGCTCCAGTCGATGGCGCCAACCTGGCCGGCGTAGCGGCCGAAGCGCGGCTGGCCGTCCGGCCCGATCACGCCGTCAGGGGCGGCGGGCAGCATCATGTCCGCCTCCCTTGCACGGTCGGCACAAGTTCACGTCGGCGCCCACCCATGGCAGATGCCAACTGCCGCCGCACCGCGCCGGCGCCGCAGCAGCGTTGATCACGCCGGCTCATGCCGCCCGCTCCTGCTGCAATGGCTGCGCTGCCTGTGATATCTGCGATACCCGCGCTGCCACCAGCGCCGCTTCCAGCAGCGCGCCGAAAGCGGCCGGTTCGGCCTGCGTCACGCGCACCTGCGGACAGCCGTGCCAATCGGCGCAGCGCTGCACGGCCGCCGCCACGTCGCGCACGAAACGGTCGCTGAGCCGCGGCCCCGGTTCCAGCGAAATCGCCTTCAGCTCGAACACGCCGTCGCCGCGATGGGCCTTGGCGTCGACCCGCCCCACCAGCGCGCCGCGCCGCAATATCGGCAGCACGAAATAGCCGTGGCGGCGCTTCTCGGCCGGCGTGTAGCATTCCAGCCGGTAGTCGAAATCGAACAGCTCCAGCGCGCGCCTGCGGTCCCACACCACCGGATCGAACGGCGACAGGATGGTGCACAAGGTCGGCGACAGCAAGCCGGCAGCCGCCTGCGCCAGCAGCTGCGCGTGGTCGGGATGGACATACACCGGCTCGTCCCAGCCGGCCACGCGCGCGCGCAGCAAAGCGCCCTGCGCCACCAGCGTCTCCGGGTCGAGGCGCGGCGGCTTGGTGCGGAAGTAGTCGCTGATCCAGCCGGCCTTCGCCAGGCCTAGCGCCTTGACCGCCTTCAGCACCAGCGCGCGTTGCGTCTCCTCGGCCGGCGGCAGCTGGCTGTCGTCCCAGTGCGGCAGCACGCGTTCGGCCAGGTCATAAATGCGCTGGAAGTTGTGGCGCCTGGCGATCATCAGCGCGCCGCTGGTGAACAGCACTTCCAGCGAACGCTTCTCCGGCTTCCAGCCCCACCAGCCGCCGCCGGTCTGGCCGTCGCTGCGTTCGAAGTCGGCCGAACGCGCCGGCCCGTGGTCGCGGATGTGCGCCAGGATGGCGTCGACGTCGGCGCGCCGCTCGCGCATCCACGTGGCCGAATACTTCCAGCCCATCGCCGCCGGATCGAGCATGCGATGGCGGTACAGACGGTAGTCCTCGATCGGCACGAAGCAGGCTTCATGCGCCCAGTATTCAAACAGCGCGCCCTGCTCCAGCAGCTGCTCCAGCCAGGCCTGCGGATAGTCGCCAAGGCGGCTCCACAGCACCAGATACGGGCTGCGCGCGACGACGTGGATGGTGTCGATCTGCAGCACGCCCATTTGCCGGATCGCCTCCAGCAGATCGTCCTTGCGCGCCTTGCGGCGGCGCGCTTGCAGCAGCCCTTGCGCGGCCAGGTGCAGCGCGCGCGCGGCGGCCAGGCTCAAAGTCAGTTCGGTCAAAACCAGCATCCCTTCGTGATCGGCGGCCGCGGCCGCCAGGTGAACGACTATTCTAATCGAATGAAGAACGCTCCATCCTGTGGCGCATAGTCCGGTTTACGCCACCGCCCGCCGCCGCCCCGGGCAGCGGCCGACTATTTTTCACGCTACGGGACTCAAACGCCAACTTTCCGTGCAGAATATAGGAAACGACCAGCTTAGGCATCTCGGCTATCATAGGGCGTGCCGACCTATTCGATAACTTTAGACTGACCGCGCCCAATTGATCACCTCCATACGCCACGCCGTCCGCTTCCTGCGCAAACTGTATCGCTTGATACTGTTGCCCGGCTTTGGTCTGGCGCTGCTGGTGGCGATGTGGGTGACGACGGCCTACCAGGTCAACCTCGAACGCGACAACGCCCATTACGACGCGGTGCTGCATTGCCAATCGCTGGCGCGCACGCTGTCGGAGCATTCGAGCCACATCCTGCGCCAGACCGAGCACGCCACCCAGCTGTTCAAGCTCAAATACGAGGAAACCGGCGGCGCGCTGCGGCTGCCCGAATTCACGCGTCCCGGCGGTCTGCTCGATTCGCTGCTGCCGTCCAAGCTGGACCTGCCCATCGTGCTGCTCGACGCGCACGGCGACCAGGTCGACGTGCAGCACGGCGTCTTCCCGACGGACATCGGCAAGCAGACCTTCTTCCAGACGCTGGCCAACAACAACGAGGACGCGCCGCTGGTCACCACGCCGGTCGTCGAGCCGCGCACCAAGAAATGGATGATCCAGATCGCGCGCCGGCTCAACGACCGCGCCGGCCACTTCGCCGGCGCCGTCGCGATCATGATCGACCCGGCCTACTTCGTCGAAGACTATGACCGCCTGAACGTCGACGACCAGGGCGTGGTGCTGCTGATCAGCCGCGACACCGGCCTGTCGACCGGGCGCCTGAACGAGGAGGTGGTGATCAGCGACGCGCTCGACTTCAGCGCGCCGGCCACCGCCCACCTGGCGCCGGACGAATTGCAGCTGTCGCATCCCTTCGACGCCGTGCCGCGCATCTACAGCTATCGCGACATCCCGCGCTACGCCTTGATGGCGGTGGTCGGCATCAGCTCCGACGCCGCGCTGGAGCGTTTCGTGCGCCAGCGCCGCATGTACTACGGCGCCGTCAGCGTGGCCTCGGGGATCGTGCTGGCCTTCGTGTCGCTGATGATGCAGCAGGCCGCGCGCCTGCGCCGCAGCATGCGCACCACGATAGAGGCCCAGCAGCGGCTGCGCGCCGCCTCCGACGCCAGCCTCGATGCCAACTTCCTGCTCAAGGCCTGCCGCCCGAAAACGCGCGGCGGCGCCGTCGACGACTTCATCTTCGTCGACCTCAACGAGCGCGGCGCGCGGCTGCTCGAACGCGAGCGCGACGCGGTACTGGGCCAACGCATCTGCGAGCTGATACCGACCTGGCGCGAACAGGGCTTCGTCGCCAAATACGCCGCCGTGCTGTCGACCGGCCAGCCGCTGGAAGAGGAGTTCGCGCTGGCGCGGCCGGGCCAGCGCCCGCGCTGGCTGCACCACCAGATCGTCGCCATCGCCGACGGCGTGGCCATCACCACGCGCGAGATCACCGAGCGCAAGGAGGCGGAGCTGGCGATGCGCCAGCAACAGGCCGAAATGGCGGCCATGAACGACGCCTCGCCACTCGGCCTGATCCACGCCGACCCAAGTGGCCACTGCACCTACGTCAACCGCACCTTCGAGACCATCACCGGCCTGACGCGCGCCGAGGCGCTTGGCGACGCCTGGATGCGCGCCGTCCATCCCAACGACCGCGCCGTGCTGGAAGAAGCGCTCAAGCACATCAGGGAAACCCAGCAACCGTTCCAGAACACGCTGCGCTGCGTACACCTGGACGGCACCATCGTCTGGATCTCGTTCAAGGTCGCCGCCATCGTCCTCGACGGCGGCATCGAGGGCTATGTCGGCACCGTCGACGACATCACGCTGGTGCGCAAATCGGTGATGGCGCTGCGCGAGAGCGAGGCGCGGCTGCGCACCATCGCCGACACGCTGCCGGCCATGATCGCCTACATCGACTACGACGAAATCTACCGCTTCCACAACCTCGCCTACGAACGCGAATTCTGCGAGGCCGATTTGCAGGTGCGCGGCCGCAGCGTGCTCGAAACCATCGGCGAAGAACGCTACGCCGTGCTGCAGCCCTACATCAAGAGCGCGCTGCGCGGCCAGATCGTCAGCTTTGAAGAGGAGGACGCCAGTTGCGGCTACGAGCGCGTGTTCGAGGTCAACTACATCCCGCAGTTCGACGAGGACCGCGCCACCGTGGTCGGCTTCCACGTCATGCGGCAGGACATCACGGCGCAAAAGCGCGAGAAACAGCGCCTGCTCAAACTGTCGCAGATCGACGCGCTGACCGGCCTGACCAACCGCGCCGGCTTCCTGCAAAAGCTCAACGACAGCATGGCCGCCTGCCGCGAAACGAGCAGCATGATGGCCGTGATGTACATGGACGTCGACCGCTTCAAGCCGGTCAACGACACCTATGGCCACAGCGTCGGCGACGCGCTGTTGAAGGCCTTCTCGACGCGCCTGACGCACACCATGCGCGCCAGCGACACCATCGCCCGCCTCGGCGGCGACGAGTTCACCATCATCATGGAGCGCGTCAACCGGGTCGAGGACGCGGCCGCGCTGGCCGGCAAGATCGTCAACGCCATGCAGGCGCCGTTTGAAATCGGCAGCCTCACCGTCAGCATCTCGGCCAGCATCGGCCTGACCTTCTACAGCGGCGAGGAAATCGAACCGGCCGAACTGCTCAACCGCGCCGACATGCTGCTGTACGAGGCCAAGCAGGCCGGCCGCAACACCTTCCGCGCCGGCCCGCCGCAGCCGACGCCGAACGCCGCCTGATGCCCGCAGCGCGCCGCAACCCGCTGCAAATAAAGCACGATGGTTTGCGCGGCGCCTAACATGGGACGCCGTCTTGCAGTATATTGAGCGCTTTCCCGGCCGCCCCATCACAACACCACCACTTCCATGCGTCTGCTGCACACCTCCGACTGGCATCTCGGCCAATCCCTCCACAACTTCGAACGCGCTTACGAGCACCAGCGCTTCCTCGACTGGCTGCTCGACACCGTCGCCGCCGAACAGGCCGACGCGCTGCTGATCGCCGGCGATATCTTCGACAACGCCAATCCGTCTTCGGCGTCGCAAAAGCAGCTGTATCGTTTCCTGCAACGGGCCAGGGAGCGCGTGCCGCATTTGAATTTGATCGTCATCGCCGGCAACCACGATTCGCCGGGAAGGCTGGAGGCGCCTGGGCCGCTGCTGGAAATGCACGGCACGCGCGTGGTCGGCGCCGTGCCGCGCCGCGCCGACGGCGAGATCGACATCGAACAACTGGTGCTGCCGCTGACCGGCCGCTCCGGCACCGTCGAAGCGTGGTGTCTCGCCGTGCCCTTCCTGCGGCCAGGCGACGTGCCGCGCGTAGTGGTGAGCGACAACGCCGCCGGCGATGCCGACGCGGACCCGGACGCGCCGGCCGATCCCTACCTGGCCGGCATTGCGCTGCTGTACCGCCAGGCGCTGGCGCTGGCCCTGGCCAAACGCCAGCCTGGCCAGGCCATCGTGGCGATGGGCCACTGCCACATGGTCGACGGCCAGATGTCGAACGACTCCGAGCGCCGCATCGTCATCGGCGGCACCGAGATGCTGCCGGCCGGGATCTTCGACGCCGCCATCGCCTACGCGGCGCTGGGCCATCTGCATCTGGCGCAGGCGGTCGGCCAGCGCCAGCACATCCGCTACTGCGGCAGCCCGATCCCGCTGTCGTTCGCCGAAGTCGGCTACCGCCACCAGATCCTGCGCATCGATCTTGACGGCGACATGCTGCGCGAGGTCACGCCGCTGCCGATACCGCGCGCCGTCGAACTGCTGCGCGTGCCGGCCAAACCGGCGCCGCTGGCGCAGGTGCTGGCCGAACTGGCGGCGCTCGATTATCCCGACGCCGCGCCGGAAGCGCAGCCGCTGCTGGAAGTGCGCGTGCGGCTGGACGCGCCGGAGCCCGGCCTGCGTTCGCGCATCGAGGCGGCGCTGGATGGCAAGCCGCTGCGGCTGGCCAAGATCGAGACATCGAGCGCCGCGCGCGCCGCATCGCTCGATCCGGCCCTGACGCTGGACCAGCTGGACCAGCTCAAGCCGGACGACATCTTCCAGCAGCTATACCTGCAAAAATTCGGCAACCCGGCGCCGACCGAACAACTGAGCGCATTCGCGGAGCTGATGCTCCAACACCCGGCATGAAGATTTTAAAAATCGGCGGTAAAAACCTGGCCTCGCTGGCCGGCGAATTCAGTGTCGACTTCGAACAGGAGCCGCTGGCGTCGAGCGGCCTGTTCGCCATCAGCGGCCCGACCGGCGCCGGCAAAAGCACGCTGCTCGACGCGCTGTGCCTGGCCCTGTACGACGCCACGCCGCGCTTGTTGAAGGCGCTGGGCCGCAGCATTTTACCGGACGTCGGCGCCGAGACCATTTCGTCGCAGGACACCCGCAACCTGCTGCGGCGCGGCGCGGCCGAGGGCTATGCCGAAGTCGATTTCGTCGGCAACGACGGCGCTTCCTATCGCGCGCGCTGGGGCGTGCGGCGCTCGCGCACCAGGGCCGAGGGCGCGCTGCAACCGACCACCATGAGTTTGCACCGGCTGCCGGCGCTGCAGCCGATAGGCGGCACCAAGACCGAAGTCAAAGTCGAAATCGAAAAGCGCATCGGTCTCTCGTTCGAGCAGTTCACGCGCGCGGTGCTGCTGGCGCAAAACGAGTTCTCCACTTTCCTCAAGGCCGAGGACAACGAGCGCGGCGAGCTGCTTGAAACGCTCACCGGCAGCACCATCTACACCGCGATCTCGATGCGTGCCTTCGAGCGCGCCAAGCTGGAACAGGCCGCGCTGCAAAGACTCAACGCGCGCCTGTCGGACCAGAAGCCGCTGTCGTCGGAAGAGCGCGGAGAACTCGATGCGCTGAGCGCCGCCGCCGATGCCGCGCTGGCACTGGTCGATCAAAACAAAGCCGTATTGGAGCAGGAGCTACGCTGGCACCAGCAAGCGGACAAGCTGGCGCGGGACGAACAACTGGCGCAGCAAGCGTGGCAAGCCCGCGTGGCCGAAGTCGACGCCAGCGCCGAACGCCAGGGCGCACTCGCAGGCGTGGAAGCGGTGCAAGCGGCGCGTCCGCTGGCCGACGACATCACGCGCATCGCCGCCGATATCGCCGGCACGCGCAACACCATCACCGCCAGCACGCAGGCGGCCGAGCAAGCCAGGATCGCACAGGAACAAAGCGCGGCCGCGCTGACACAGGCGGCAAGCCAATTGCAACAGGCCGAATCGGCGCAACGCGACGCCGCGCCGCTGCTCAATCAGGCCAAGGCGCTCGATGCGCGCATCGAGGCGATGCTGCCGGCGCACCGTTCGGCGGCGGCGTCTTACGAAAGCGCCGCGCGCGCCGACGCGCAGGCGCAAGCCGCGCTGCAAGCGAAACAGGAGCAGCGCCGACAACTGGAAACGGCGCAGCAATCGGGCATGGACTGGCTGGCGCAGCACGAGCAATGGCGCACGATGGCACAGTCGTGGGACCGCTGGGACGTGCTGTTCGTGCAGGCCGGGCAAGCCGCGTCGCAAGCGGAAAAACTCGCGCGCGCCTTGGCGTCCGTGCGGCACAGGGCGGAAGGCCATCGCGCCGACGAAGCCGATGCCGCCGCCAAGCTGGCCGCATCGGCCGCCGCCTTGCAAACACTGGAGGCGCAACGACAGGCGGCGACGAATGCGTGGTCGGCGTTCTCGCCGGATGCGCTGCAAAACCAGCGCCGCCAACTCGAACAACGGCGCGACCTGCTGGCCAGTGCCGAGAAACTCTGGATCGACCTCGATGCGCGCCAACGGCGCGGCCGCGAAATCGACGCGCAAACGGCGCAACTGCGCCAGTCGAAACAGGACGCGGAAACACTGCTGGCAACAGCGCAGCATGAGCACATCGCCATCATGGCCAGCTTCGCGCAGGCCGAGCGTTCGCTGAAACTGGCCGAAGCGGCATGCGCGGAAAACGTCGAAACGCTGCGCGCCGCATTGGAGGACGATACGCCCTGCCCGGTCTGCGGCGCACACGAACATCCCTATCGCCACGACGGCGGTGCGCTGCAAGCGATGCTCGCCGGCCTGCAAGCGGAGCTGACGCGTTGTCGCCAGCAGGTGCAGGATAATATCGGCGAGCAGGCCGCGCAACGCACGATTCAGCAAACCAGCACCACGCAACTGAGTGCCATCGCCGCCGAGACGCGCACCCTGCACGAGGCGCTGGAACGGGCCTCCGAAGCATGGAGCGGCCACGCGCTGGTCAGGGACGGCCAGGATATGCCGGCTGACGAATCGCAGCGCATCGACTGGTTCGACGCACAACTGCTCATCGTTCAACAAGGATTGCAGGACATCGAGCGCCGGGAGCGCGCCATGCACAGCGCCGCCGCCGCGAAAGAACAGGCGCAACTGGCTTGCGACCGCACAACGGCCGAGCACACGCGCCTGCAAGGCCTCGCGTCGCACGCGCAAACGGCGCTGGCGCAAATCGGCGCGGAGCACAAGGCGCTGGACGAGCAGCGCATCGACGTCGCGCTGCAATTGAGCGCCTTGCTCGACGATCTGGATGCCGCCTTCAGCGGCGGCGACATTCCGACCGAGGGCTGGAAGGATGAATGGAAATCCGGCCCGGCCCGATTCCACGCGGCGCGCCAGACCGAAAGCAAGCAGTGGCTGGCGCAACGCGGCGCCGTCGATGAACGCACGGCCGCCATCCACACCTTGGACGTCGAACTGCACGCGCTGTCGGAGGCGCTGGGCAAGGCGGGACGCGACGCCAGCGCCGCGCGGACCGCGTTCAATACGAGCGACGAGGCGCTCCGGTTCACCCAGCATCAACGCCAGGCTTTATGGGAAGGCCGCGAGGTGAGCACGCTGGAAGCGGCGCTGCAGGCCGCGATCGATCAAGCGAAGGCGCACCTCCAGTCGCTGCAAAGCGCGGCCGAACACGCGGCGCAAAACAGCACCCGGCTTGAAGAAGCGCTGGCGCAGGCGATGCATCGCCTGTCGGCGCTGGAACTGTCGGCCGCCACGGCGGCGCAGGCTTTGTCCGACTGGCTGGCCGATTTCCAGCTGCGCCATCCCGACGCCGCGCTGCACGACATGGCGCAGCTGCACGAACTGCTGGCGATCCCGAACGAGGCCATCCTCGCCGAACGCCACGCGCTGCAAGCCATCGCCAACGCCGCAGCCAGCGCACTGGCCGTGTGGAAGGAGCGTCAGAGCCAGCGCGAACAGCACCAATACACTGCGCCACACAATAGCGCACACTCCGCAGACACTTTGGTGTCGGCGCTCGACACGCTGGCGGCGCAACGCAAGCAAGCCCACGACACGGCCACCGCGCACCGCCTGGGCATCGCGCAGGACGAGGCGCGGCGCCGCGCGGCGCAATCGATGCTGGCCGAAATCGAGCAGCAGGAGGACATCGAGCGGCGCTGGGCGCGCATGAGCGATTTGATCGGATCGGCCGACGGCAAAAAATTCCGCAACTACGCGCAGCAGTTCACGCTCGATGTGCTGCTCGGTTATGCGAACGCGCACCTGAACCATCTGGCGCGCCGCTATCAGCTGGAGCGCATCAACAATCCGGCCAACCCGTCGCTAGGATTGCTGGTGCGCGACCAGGACATGGGCGGTGAGATGCGCTCGGTGCATTCGCTGTCGGGCGGCGAATCGTTCCTGGTGTCGCTGGCGCTGGCGCTGGGATTGGCGTCGCTGTCGTCGAACCGGGTGCGGGTCGAGTCGCTGTTCATCGACGAGGGCTTCGGCAGCCTCGATGCGGAAACGCTGCGGGTGGCGATGGACGCCCTCGACGGCCTGCAAGCCATGGGGCGCAAGGTGGGCGTCATTTCGCACGTTCAGGAAATGACGGAACGGATTTCAACCAAAATACTGGTGCAGCCGTCAGCCGGCGGAAAAAGCGTGGTGACGGTGCAGTGATCATGCAACGCTGTTGCAATGCTGCCGCAACGATATTGCAACTTCCTTGCAATAAGCCGCGCGATCAGCGGTAAACCAGTTCGCCGCGCTCCAGGCGGATCAACTCCCATCCGAGTTCGCGCCGGATCTGCTGCGGGTCTGGCGGCGGACGGCGCTCCTCGATGCGCGTCTGCAGCCACTGTCGGACGGATTCCTTGCTCGGTTGCTTGGTCTGATCCATGGTGATGCCTCTTTCGGAAAGTGGGAAGAACCTGGCGTCTCTGCTCCACAACGCGGCTGCGCCGCTTCAGTTGACGTCCCCTGCAAATAGCTTGCAGCACAACGGGTGTAAATTTGCTATCATTTGATGCGAATATAGGCAGTTCAACGTTTTTGAGTGACCGGGACGTTCCTCGCCATGAGCATCGTTGCCATTTCATCCTCCCCTGCGTCGCCTGCCACGACAGGCACCGCAGCGACGCGACCGCAGACGGCGGCCAGCGGCAGTGCCGACACCAATTTTTCCGCTACGCTCGCCAGCACCAACTTGCAACTCAACGCCAAGGCGCAGGCGCTGATCTCCAAGCTGAAACAGCAAGCTCCCGAATCAGGCCATCCTGCCGGCAAGCGGGCCGCTTCCGACGCCAGCTACACTTATAGTCCGAACAGCCTTCCCTCCGCCAGCACCGACAAGGTCCAGATCCCCTCCTTGCCCGGACAGACGCCGGAAGCAGCCATCGCCCGCGCCCACGCCATCGAAGCGGCCGCGCTGGCGTCGGCCTATCCGTCGAACGCCGACCTCGCGGTGGCGGTCCAGGCGCAGCAACTGGCGGCACAGGCGCAGTCGGACCTGGCCGCGCAACAGGCGCAGAATCCGCAGCCGGCCGGCGTTGCGGCGGCGCCGTCGCCAGTACCGGCCACCATACAGACCAATACAGCCAGTACAGTCAACACGGCCGCCTCGGTCAGCAAAGCCTATGGCGCCCAGCCGGCGACCGGGGCATCGCTCGACACCTATGCATGACAAGCGGGGGGCGGTGATAAAATCGCGCCTTCGCCCTATTTATCTTTATCGGTCAGGTTACAGAATATGTTTAAAGCGGCACGCAGTCTGACGTTCAAATGCGTCAAATGTTCCAAGGCGGTCCAGGTCTATCTGCAAAAGACTTCGGCCTGTTCGCATATCCAGCCTTACCAAGGCCTGTGCCAGTGCGGCGAATTGAAACGCCACGCCACCGGCGACAAGGACGCGGTCCAGTCCTATCTCGAATCGCCGGTCGGCGCCTGGTCGCACCACCATTGATCACGCCTTGCTCAAGAAGCCGCGTTCGCTGCCGTAAACATAGTTAATCTTTAACGGAAATCGCCATGTCTACACTGTCCTCCCTCGGCGCCCGCGCGCTGCAAACCCCGGCCTTCCCCGCTGCGACCACCCAGCAATACGGCAAGACCGGCCGCAGCCAGACCGCCGCGGCGACCGGCAGCACCACCAGCGGCAGTCCGGTGTCGCTGTCGGACGACAGCATTCTGCAAAACCGCGCCGCGACGCTGGGCAGCGCGACCGTCGATTACGCGCAAAACCTGCTCAGCAGCTTTAGCCAGCAGGCCTTCGGCGACGCCAGCAAGGGCGAAACCATCTCGTTCGACTCGGTCAGCCTGGACACCTCCTCCGCGTTTGCCGAGTCGGCACAACAGAGCTCCGGTGCCAACGGCAGCAGCAGCGCGGCTGCCGGCTTGAGCGACAGCGCGCATTTCATCGGCAAGGGCACGATCACGACCACCGATGGGCGCACCTTCGACTTTGAAGTCGAAGTCCAGTACAACGATAAACTCGAAGTCGGCGCCAGCCAGGGCGGCGACGGCACCGATACG
>Ga0209901_1000434_pt1 | contig 16545 bp, 13 predicted proteins | sample OrgsoiDNA_201058_FD_185806 | JGI IMG/M metagenome (GOLD analysis project Ga0209901, IMG submission 185806) | Permafrost soil microbial communities from the Arctic, to analyse light accelerated degradation of dissolved organic matter (DOM) -... | ecosystem: Environmental > Terrestrial > Soil >...
TCGGCATCACCGTCTATCCCGACGACGCGCTCGGCATCGACGATTTGCTGAAACACGCCGACCAGGCCATGTACGCGGCCAAGGCCGCCGGGCGCAACCGCTACAGCTATTTCACGCCGGTGCTGCAGGTGGCGGCGCTGAACCGCATGCGGCTGACCAACGACCTGCGCGGCGCCCTGGCGGCGGGCCAGCTGGAGCTGTATTTCCAGCCCATCGTCCATTTGCGCACGGGACGCATCCACAAGGCCGAGGCGCTGATCCGCTGGCACCATCCGCAGCGCGGCATGGTCAGCCCGCTGGAATTCATCCCGCTGGCCGAGGCGAGCGGCCTGATCCTCGACATCGGCGCCTGGGTGTTCCACGAGTCGGCGCGCTGGGTGCAGCGCTGGCGCAGCGAGTTCCATCCGGATTTCCAGGTCAGCGTCAACCAGTCGCCGCGCGAATTCCAGCGCGAGGACGGCGCCTACCTGGGCTGGCAACAGCATCTGCAGGCGCTGCAGCTGCCGGGCGCGGCCATCGTGGTCGAGATCACCGAGGGCCTGCTGCTCGACGCCAACAGCGCCGTCGCCGACACGCTGCTGCTGCTGCGCGACGCCGGCATCCAGGTCGCGCTGGACGACTTCGGCACCGGCTATTCCTCGCTGTCCTACCTGAAGAAATTCGACATCGACTACCTGAAGATCGACCGCTCGTTCACCCGCAACCTGGCGCCCGCATCGTCCGACATGGCGCTGTCGGAGGCCATCATCGTCATGGCCCACAAGCTGGGCCTGCGCGTGATCGCCGAGGGCGTCGAGACGCCGGAGCAGCGCGCGCTGCTGACTGCCGCCGGCTGCGACTACGGCCAGGGCTACCTGTTCGCCCGCCCGATGCCGGCCGAGCAGTTCGACATGCTGCTGCGTTCGCAGCCGGCCGTGGCGCCGGCGCCAGTTGCCGGTTAGCTCCGCGCATTCCCCCATCCAGCTTGAACCCAGCCTGGCATCCCCCACTTCTACTGCCGCGCTCCACTTCGTCCCGGAACGGGGATAATAACGTTCTCGCTATCTTGCATGATAGTCAAAGACAATTGAAAGTATTGAGACAATCAATTTTTCAAATGGTCGAGAAACCCGTACACTGCAGTCTCAATGATTCACAACCCAAGAGGAAACCACCATGTCCCTGATCAATACCCAAGTCAAACCGTTCAAAGCCACCGCCTACGCCGACGGCAAATTCATTGACGTCAGCGACGAGTCCCTGAAAGGCAAGTGGTCCGTGCTGATGTTCTACCCAGCCGACTTCACCTTCGTCTGCCCGACCGAACTGGAAGACCTGGCCGATTTCCAGCCTGAATTCGCCAAACTGGGCGTCGACGTCTACGGCGTGTCGACCGACACCCACTTCGCGCACAAAGCCTGGCACGACACCTCGGACGCGATCAAGAAAGTCAACTACCCGCTGATCGGCGACCCGACCGGCACGCTGACCCGCAATTTCGAAGTGATGATCGAAGAAGAAGGCCTGGCGCTGCGCGGCACCTTCGTCATCAATCCGGAAGGCTACATCAAACTGATGGAAGTGCACGACAACGGCATCGGCCGCGACGCGTCGGAACTGCTGCGCAAAGTCAAAGCCGCCCTGTACGTCGCTTCGCACCCAGGCGAAGTCTGCCCGGCTAAATGGACCGAAGGCGCCGCCACGCTGACCCCATCGCTGGACCTGGTCGGCAAGATCTAAATCTTGATCCAGACCGCAGCACACTAGTAGTACCGCGATGCCGGACCGGGCGTCCGGCCCGGCATTCGCTCAAATATTTGTAAGGAACCAGATCATGTTAGATGCAACCCTCAAAACCCAGCTCAAAGCCTATCTGGAAAAAGTGGTGCAGCCGATTGAGATCGTCGCATCTCTCGATGACAGCGCCAAGGCGCGCGAAATGCAGGACCTGCTCCAGGACATCGTCCAGTTGAGCGACAAAATCACGCTGACCGTATCGGCCGACGCCACCGTGCGCAAGCCTTCGTTCAGCATCAACCGCCCCGGCTCCGACATCGGCGTGCGTTTCGCCGGCGTGCCGATGGGCCACGAATTCACCTCGCTGGTGCTGGCGCTGCTGCAAGTGGGCGGCCACACCATCAAGCTCGACGAGGCCGTCATCGAGCAGGTGCGCAACCTGGAAGGCGACTTCGTCTTCGAGACCTTTATTTCGCTGACCTGCCACAACTGCCCGGAAGTGGTGCAGGCCTTGAACGCGATGTCGGTGATCAACCCGCGCATCAAGGTGACCACCATCGACGGCGGCGTGTTCCCGAAAGAAGTCGAGGAACGCCAGATCATGGCCGTGCCGATGATGTTCCTGAACGGCGAGCACTTCGGCCAGGGCCGCACCAATGTCGAGGAAATCCTCGCCAAGCTCGACACCAACGCCGGCGTGCGCCAGGCGGCCGAGCTGAGCAAGAAAGAGGTGTTCGACGTGCTGATCGTCGGCGGCGGTCCGGCCGGCGCGGCCGCCGCCATCTACGCCGCCCGCAAGGGCATCAAGACCGGCGTGCTGGCCGAGCGTTTCGGCGGCCAGGTGCTGGATACCCTGGCGATCGAGAACTTCGTCTCGGTGCAAGCCACCGACGGGCCGAAATTCGCCGTCGCGCTGGAACAGCACGTCAAGGAATACGAAGTCGACATCATGAACACGCAGCGCGCCGACAAGCTGCTCACGGTGGGCAAGCTGATCGAGATCCAGACCGCCAGCGGCGCGGTGTTGAAAGCCAAGTCGGTGGTGCTGGCGACCGGCGCGCGCTGGCGCGAAATCAACGTGCCGGGTGAGAAGGAATACCGCAACCACGGCGTGGCCTATTGCCCGCACTGCGACGGCCCGCTGTTCAAGGGCAAGCGCGTGTCGGTGATCGGCGGCGGCAACTCCGGCGTCGAGGCGGCGATCGACCTGGCCGGCCTGGTCAAGCATGTGACCCTGATCGAATTCGGCGCCGAACTGCGCGCCGACGCGGTCTTGCAGCGCAAGCTGAACAGCCTGAAGAACGTCACCGTCATCACGTCGGCGCAGACCACCGAGATCCACGGCGACGGCAAGATCGTCAACGGCCTGAGCTACACCGACCGCAACAGCGGCGTGTCGCACAAGGTCGAGCTGGAAGGCGTGTTCGTGCAGATCGGCCTGGTGCCCAACACCGAGTGGCTGAAAGGGACGCTGGCCTTGTCGCGCCACGGCGAGATCGAAGTCGATGCGCGCGGCCAGACCTCGCTGCCGGGCGTGTTCGCCGCCGGCGACGTGACGACGGTGCCGTACAAGCAGATCGTCATCGCCGTCGGCGAGGGCGCCAAGGCGGCGCTGTCGGCCTTCGACCACCTGATCCGCTCGGACGACGAGGAAGTGGTCGAGGAATCGGCCGAGAAGCAGGCGATGACCGCGTAATCAGAGAGCGGCATCAAATAAAAACCGGCAGCGATGTGCAATCGCTGCCGGTTTTTTTGCGTCTGTATTCTGCGATGGTCAGGCATCGATGCCGGCGCGCCGGGCCGGGATCAGCGCATCAAAGTATCAAATCGACGCTGGCCTGTCTGGCGCGCAGCACCATGGCGCTGCGGTGGCGCGCGCGCAGGCGCGGGTTGGTGATCAGCCGGCCCAGCGTTTCGCCGACCACCATCACCACGCCCAGCAGCGGCAGCACCAGCATCAGCCCTGCCACGCCGGCCACCGAGCCGCCGATGAAGATCATCAGCACCGTCAGCAGCGGGTGGATGTGCAGGCTGCGGCCCAAGGTCAGCGGCATGAACACGAAGTCGTCCAGCAGCCGCACCATGACGAACACGCCGATGGCGCCGTAGGCCACCAGCGCGTCGCCGGGCGCGTCGGTCGAGGCCACCATCACCACCAGCAGGCAGCCGAGTATCGAGCCGACATACGGCACCCACGCGAGGATGGCGGCGATCAGCCCCAGCACCAGCGGCGAGGACACGCCGATGGCCCACAGGCCGAAGGCCAGCACGGTGGTGTCGAGGAAGGTCAGTTTCAGCAGGCCCTGGAAGTAGCGGTGCGCGGTCTGGTCCACTTCGTGCAGCAGGATCAGGGTCTTTTCGAAGAAGGCGTTGGGCACGGCGCGGGCGAGGAATTTTTTAAAGCGGGTGCCGTCGCGCAAAAAGAAAAAGGTCAGGACGGGCGCCAGCATCAGCGACGGCAGCGACGAGGCGATCGACACCAGCACGTCGGTCAGGTGTTTTTGCACGAAGGTGGCGGTGAACGTGGCCAGGCGGTGGTTGAAGGTCCTGCTCAGGCCGATCTGGTGCAGGATGGGAAATTTTTCTTCCAGCGCCATCAGCATGTCGCGCACGAAGGCCAGGCCGCCGTTGATGTAGCGGCCGAACACGTCCTGCCACGAATCGACCGGCGCGGCCACCCAGTAGTTGGCGGCGACGCCGCACAGGCCGACCACCAGCACGAACATGACGCCGACGCTGAGCACGGCCATGTTCTGGTCCATGCCCAGGCGCAGCAGGCGCTGCATGGCCGGCGTCAGGATGTAGTACAGGATGATGGCCAGCAAAAACGGCACCGCCAGTTCCAGCGTGCGGTCGAGCACGAACAGCAGGGCGCAGGTGGCGGCGATGATGCCGCACCAGACCACCGGGCCGGCGTGCTCGTTGTCGTTGTGCTTGGCGGCGCTCATAGCGCCTCGACGCGCGGCTTGCCGGTCATCCAGTCGCGCAGCCGGCTGCCGACGTGGCGCGCCAGGGCCAGCGCGATCTTGTAGCCGATGACGGCGTCGGTTTCCATCAGCCCCATGAAGTCGGCGCGGAAGAACACGGCCAGCTCGCAGTTGTCGAGCGCGCGCGCCTGGGCGTTGCGCGGCGAGTTGTCGAGCAGCGCCAGGTCGCCGAAGAACTCGCCCGGCGACAGCTCGGCCACCACTTCGACGCTGGTGTCGAGCGAGCGGCTGATCAGCACGCGGCCGGACATGACCAGGTACAGCGCCTGGCCTTCCTCGCCCTCGTCGAAGATGATTTCCTCGGCCAGGTAGCAGCGTTCGTGCATCAGGCCGTCGACGATTTTCAGTTCGAGTGGCGTCAGCGCCGAGAACAGCGCCGACTCCTTGAGTTTCAGGCGCCGCGGCGACAAGGCGGGGGATTTCAAAAAGCCAAACACGCGGGGCGCTCCGTTCAAGGAAAGTGATTCGGGCCAACAGTGATATTGTCGCCGGTTTTGCCGGTTTTGCTTGTCGCCCACGCGCTTAGGAGGTGCTCGCGGCGCGCAAGTGTTGTTGAAGCATCACAGTTGTAGCGTGCGTGCCAAGGGGATCTGCGGGTCGAGGTGGCTGGTCAGCACAATGCACTGGCGCGCACACCGGGCCGTATCGGCCAGTTGCTGGCGCAGGTAGTCCATGGCGGTGGCGTCGAGGCCGTTGAACGGCTCGTCGATCAGCAGCAGCCGCACCGGCAGCGCCAGCGCCAGCGCCAGCTGCACTTTCTTGTGCTGGCCCAGCGACAGCGTGGTCAGCGGCTGGGCCAGCGTGTCGAGCAGTTTGAAGGCGCGCAGTTCGGCGTCGAGCAGCGCGTGGTCGGCATGCGGATATAAAGCCAGGTGCAGGTCGAGGAATTCGCGCACCGTCAGCCATGGCAGTTGCGGCGCTTCGCCGCCGCAGTAGAAGCTCAGCTGGCGGTAGCGCAGCGCTGATTGCCGGCTGTCGATGACGTCGGCGCCGCTGTCCTTGCCGCCGACGTCATTGTTGCCGGCGCTGCCCGGCGGCGCGGCATGCAGCCGGATCACGCCGGCGTGCGGCGCCAGCGCGCCGGCGGCCAGTTTCAGCAGCGTGGTCTTGCCGGCGCCGTTGTCGCCGCGCAGCCAGCTGACGCCGACGCCCAGCTCCAGGTCGAACTGGCGGAACAAGGGCCGCGTCGCGTACTCAAAGTGCAGCTGGCCGATGTGCAGCACGGGCGTCAATTCCATAGTTCGCTTCCGATGGCGGTGAGGGTGAGGATGGCGCCGACCACGATGCCGACGCGGCCGCGCGCGCTGATCTGGCGCGGCGCGATGGTGGCGAGCTGCGCCAGCGCCGCCGCGCACAGCCAGACCATGGCGGTCTTGCTGCTCAGGCCGGCCGCATTGCTGGCGCTGGCGTGCAGCATCAGCGCGGCGAAGCCGGCCAGCACGGCAGCGGCCGGCAACAGGCCGAAGGCGGCGGCCGTGAAAAACAGCCGCGCGGAGCGGATAGGCCACGACGCGATGATGGGGCGCAGCAGCGCGGTCTGCTCGCGCACGGCCTGGTCGCCACGGTCGGTCAACACCATCAGCAGCAGGCTCGACAAAGCACCCCACAGCGCCGGCGGCACCGGCGCCGGATGCCAGCGCCACGTCGCGACGCTGGCCAGCGCGCCCAGCAACAGCAGGCTCTGCTGCATGCCGACGGCGTTGTCGGCGCGCCAGAACGGCAGCCAGAAGAGTTGATGCCACAAGTGCAGGCCGAGCGGACGCAGCGCGCGCGGCGCATAGCTGGTGGCGGGCGGCGCGCCGCGTCGCGGACGGGTGGCGGCCGGCATGCGCGCGCGTTGCGCCAGCAGCAGCGTGGACGCGCCCCAGGCCAGCAGCAGCGACAGCACGGTCAGTCCAACGCTGGCCGCCGCCACCGGCCGCAGCCAGTCCGGCCATTGATACAGCCAGATGGCCGTCGAGATCGCGTAGACGATGGTCAGCGGCGCCATCAGCATGGCCGCGACGGCGGCGTCGGCCTGCCAGCGCAGCGCCGGTGCGATCGGCAGGGGACGCGACCATTGCAGCACGTCGGCCGGATGCAGGCGCTTGCGCAGCAGCAGCGCCGGCAGCGCGGCGACGAGGACCTGCGCGGCGATCAGGGCCAGCGCCTGCGGCCACGCCAGCGTCGGCGCGATCAGGCCGGGCAGCGCGAGGCAGGCGAACAGACCCAGCAGCACTGGCCCGAAGCCGAACATGATGATTTCAGCGGAACTTTTCAGGCTGGCGACGACGTGCAGCAGCGCGTGGTGCGCGAGGCGGGTGCGAAACTGGAGGTAGGGATGGGCATGTCGGTACATGGCATGAATTCTGGTCGTGGCCGCATTGCCACGAGCAGTCTACGGTGCCGTCGAAAATTGCACAAGTGAGCCTGGCGCGCGCCGTCGTCCGTACCGCTCAGCTGGCGCGCAGCATGTCCATGAAGTAGCCGATCTTGCGTGTCGTCTCGGCCTTGTCCGTTGCCATGTTCTGGTCGATGCAGATGCCGAAGAAGAACACCATCACCATGTCGGCCAGCACGGCGGCCGGCAGCCGGGTTTGCTCGGCTTCGATATTGGCGGCGATGGCCGCGCGCAGGCCGGCCTGCGAGGCCGTCATCACGTCGTGGGTGCGCGGCGGCAGCACGGCCAGGTCCGGCATCAGGCGCACCGAGAAGCAGCCCTTTTCGCCGTCGCGCGGCGAGTAGCCCAGCGTCAGCAGGCGCTCGATATTGTCCCAGCCCGGCGCTTCGGCCGTCAGCAGGCCGCGCTCCATCTGGCGCATCTGGTAGTGGGCCAGGCTGGACAGGAACAAATCCTCCTTGTCCCTGAACTCGCTGTACAGGCCGGACTTGTTGACGCCGGTGGCCAGCTCCAGGTCTTGCAGGCTGGTGTCGGCGTAGCCCTTGGCCCAGAACACCGGGATGGATTTGTCGAGCACGCTTTCGCGGCTGAAGAGTTTTTTTCTGCCCATGATGCGATTCCGCTGGCGTCTGCCCGGCCTTGTTTGTGAACTAGATAGTTCATTATAAACGCAGCGCCGAAAAAAAGCCCCGCAACGGCGAGTTGCGGGGCGCAAGATCCCATGTCGAGGAGGGGAGTGCATGCATTATTGCAGCGCGGCGTGACGGCTTGATGACGCGGCCATCAATTTGCGGGCGAAAAAAAAGACCTGAATCATCAGGTCTTTTTCTTGAATGTTGGCGGAGCGGACGGGACTCGAACCCGCGACCCCCGGCGTGACAGGCCGGTATTCTAACCAACTGAACTACCGCTCCTAATACTAGCGTTACTGCGTTTTCCATGTTTGGTGGGTGCTGAGAGGCTCGAACTCCCGACCTAAACCTTGTAAGGGTTCCGCTCTACCAACTGAGCTAAGCACCCCATGTTGAATCTGGAAAACTCTTTCAGAGCTTGTCACCGCTGCTGAACGAGGCCGTATTCTACTGTGAGGTTTTCTCATCTGCAAGGGTCTTTTTGAAATTATTTCAAAAGCGACGGGCGGGCTGTGCTTGCCGCAAGCGCCATTTCCGGCGATACTGTATGTATTCACAGTATTCTTTCTCCAGCCCACGTCCCATGTACGCGCACAACCGCCGCATCGCCCACCTGGACATGGACGCCTTCTACGCGTCCGTGGAATTGCTGCAATATCCCGAGCTGCGCGGCCAGCCCGTCGTCATCGGCGGCGGGCGCGACCACCAGCCGGTCACCCAGCCCGACGGCACGCGCAGCTTCGCCCGGCTGCGCGACTACGTCGGCCGCGGCGTCATCACCACCGCCACCTATGAAGCGCGGGCGCTCGGCGTCGGCTCGGCGATGGGCATGATGAAGGCGGCCAAGCTGGCGCCGGACGCGGTGCTGCTGCCGGTGAACTTCGACGCCTACCGCCACTATTCGCGGCTGTTCAAGCAGGCCGTGCTGCGCATCGCGCCGGAAATCGAAGACCGCGGCATCGATGAGATCTATATCGACCTGACCGACGTGCCGGGCGAGACCTTCGAGCTGGCCAGCCGCATCAAGGCCGCCGTGCACGAGGCCACGGGACTGAGCTGCTCGATCGGCGTGACGCCCAACAAGCTGTTGTCGTTATCCAGAGTGGCCTGTCAACAGTCTTCTTTGCAGGGAATTTGTAGGTTTTCGCATGTGCAAGTAGCGTGTGTTGCAAGCTCGTTGAACACTGCCCCATGCCCTGATTTTAGGCTCGGCTCGGAAGGGTCTTCCCGCTTTCAATTTTTGCTTGAGAGCTGAGAACCAGTGCGCAGAATTGCTCATCTGGATATGGATGCTTTCTTTGCCTCAGTGGAACTTATAAAGTACCCAGAATTACGTGGACTGCCGGTCGTGGTCGGCGGAGGGAAGTCGTGTCAGCCAGTATTGCTTCCTGATGGGAGTAAAGTGTTTTCGAGAATACGAGACTACGTAGGTCGAGGAGTGGTAACTACTTCTACTTATGAAGCACGGGCGCTAGGAGTGTTCTCGGCAATGGGCATCATGAAAGCGGCGAAATTGGCTCCGGATTGTATTATTCTGCCGTCGGATTTTGAATCTTATCGTATTTACTCCGGTCTATTTAAAGCTGCAGTCGTGAAGATTTCGACAATTATTGAAAGTGTCGGAATTGATGAGATTTATATCGATTTAACGACTGATCAACGTGAAACCGAAGTTATTGCCAGAGAATTGAAGAAGGCGGTCTTTGATGCAACAGGTATATATTGTTCAATTGGTATCGCGGATAATAAGCTCTTAGCGAAAATATGTTCTGATTTAGAGAAGCCGAATGGCTTAACTATATTGAATAAAGAAGATATTCCGAAAAGAATTTGGCCATTGCCCGTGAAGAAGGTTAACGGCATCGGCCCTAAATCGACTATAAAACTTTTCGAACTTGGAATCAATACTATTGGCGAGCTAGCGGGTGCCGATGTTGGGTTATTGCAAAATCACTTTGGGGTCAGATATGCGACTTGGTTGAACGCAGTTGCGAGAGGAATTGATCATAGAGAAGTTAAGACTAGTAGGCCTATAAAGTCTATAAGTCGGGAGACAACTTTTGAGCGCGATTTGCACGTTAAAATAGATCGTCCGTTGCTATCCGAAAAGTTGATCAATCTTTGCTCTCGAATTTCTGAGGATTTGAAAAAGCATGACCTAAGAGGAAAAACTGTAGGGGTAAAAATAAAATTCTCTGATTTTACTATAGTGACTCGTGATATTACATTGCCGTTGTCAACAGATCAAGTATCAATAATATTAAGTGCTGTGCGAGACTGTTTAAAAAGGATAGTAATCGAAAAAAGAATTCGTCTACTTGGTGTTCGGATACATGGCTTCGACTCTGCTTCTCCGACATTTCACAGTGCAGCGCAATTCGACCTATTCCCTTTCGAATAAAATACTTCTCATGGAAAAGAAACTCAAAAATATTGATTTACTGAGATGGACTCGGCACCACCGACTGGATAAAACTAACGTTTCGTCCAATAAAACAATTCAGCGCGCAAACGAACAGCACGGCCTATCGCAGCCCGATTTGGATAAACCGTTACCGAATATTGATCGAAAAAGGTAATATTTGAAAATTGCGGAGATGTTCCGACACTGAATATAGGATCAAGCTAGCGTGTCTATGAACACTAGTTTGATTCGATTCGGTGGCGGCGAAGCCATACCAGTAAATCGACAGGTACTCGTTAAGGTCACCTCTAGAAACCTAGCCTGCCGTTCGCAGGTTCAGTAAAATTCTAGGATCAGCCCGCCACCAACGAGTACCACAATGATGAAGCCCCGGATCAGCCTGTTTGCCGAACATGAACGCGAAGATCGGCGTACCAAGATTGGCGACCCGCTGGTCGGCTTGACCAAACACGTGGACTTCGAGGCGCTGGCCGCCGGCATCGACGGCGCCGCTCCAAGGCCGTCGCGCGCCAAAGGCGGCCGTCCGCCATATCCGACGGTGTTGATGGTCAAGATACTGGTGAGTATTCTCGTCAAAGCGGCCACTGATTCTCGTCGCAAAGCGGCCGGGCATTCTCACCCAAAGCGGACACCTCTTCGCATCGCAAAGCGGCCACCTGTTCTCACAGACCGCCGCCACCCAATCGCATTGAACGCCGCCACTCGTTCTCGGTGGTCACCGCCAGCGCTCTGCTGTGACTGCGGCCATCACCTAAAGGGCAGCGAAAGATTGAATCCGCACCTCATTGCGGACGTTCCCCAATTTCCTAAAAGTCCTATTTATACCCGTACTGTTTGGTTTAAGCAGGCCCTAAATTTTTTCCTTCGTCAGATGGACGAAGCGCCAGATTTGCAGTAGCAATCTCAATTGCTTCTTTCGCTAATTTTTTACCTATCCCGAAATCGCGAACCATTGCCTCATGAGCAGAATCCCAGTCGTTGCCAGCTTTCAATAGCTGGCGTGCCAATTCTACTGCTTCCACGAAACGGGCTTCGTTCATCTCAGGAACTACGCGAGCTACTCCACCACCTGCAAAACGTAGGGCGCTTTGTACTACTCGTCCCGATGGACGTACAAGAGCCCCGCTGTTTCCTCGATCTTCGAGCAGACGCATCCGTCGTTCCAATCCACGCGTGCTCTCCAGAATATCCGAGAGAATATCTTCCTGCTTACGAGGTTCGACTATTGTCGTCTCTGGATAAGTTTCAAGAATCGAGGAAAATTTTTGCTCAAATTGCGGCCAGTAAGTCTCGAAGACCCCTTTTAGTATCACTACGTCTAAACGACTCGCCTCTGGAAGGTTTCCGTTTAGTGTCGAAACCAGCTTCCACATACTTTCATAGTTCGGGAGGGTATGATTGAACTGCGCGAGCGGGTCACGAATGTCTTTTGTTTCAATGTCGATCAGAAATGTGCAGACACGGCTACTAGCCAGCCCCTTTGCCAAAGCACCAGCTTCAAACAGAATCCAAGGCGCTTCTTTGTTTTCCTTTGTCAGGCAGATGATCCCGAAGGTCGTATCTTGTAACTCGCTACTGATTTGATTAAACCATATTGAGCCGCTATCAATTCCGCTAGTTGAAATCCACGGGCGTGATGCTTGAACTACACATTTCACCCAATAGTCCAAGAGTTTCGCGACCTCACGGCTCCGTGCGCCAGACCAGCTCATAAAAACTTTCATTGCCCATCCCCTATGTTAATCGTTCTGGTTGCTGTTGAGCCATCTCTGAAATAGCCCATAGATTCAGAGCTGTTGCGAGACTTGTTTGCGTTTCAGCTAGCGTCTGCTCTTGGCCGGTAGCGTCATCGAGACACATCGCTGTGGAAATGATTTAATGTGAAAATAATATTGCTCTCGGCTATATCTGCAATCGATGTCTCATCCAGATGGTAGTGTGCTCCAACTACACTGCTATTAGATATCCTTAGCAACTGCAATGCCAAATGTTGTAGACCAGTCTTATTTCCTGAAATTACTACTTCACCAGTTTTGGAGCGAATCTCCACCGTCGGAATAGTCAGTTGGGTTTCAAGCGCTTCTGAGTCAATGGCAGCAAGCGCGGCAATGATTCCATCTATATTTTTCATATTTATAACTTACCCACCCCTTCTTGTGGAAGCCTGAATTTCACCGACTGCTTTTGGCCCACCTCGGACCTTCGAATTTTTCTTCGAACTTGCCCTATGTATTTTGTATTAAGCTGTAGAGTCTCAATAAAATAGATAAACTCGTCCTCATGCCGCGACTAGAGCACTAATGAGGCCGGGTTTTATTGAGTACAAAATATTTGCTTCAAAAAATTCAGCTTTATTCTAAAGGGACGGCTAACCTAATAATCAGCTCTGCGCATTTCTAAGCCGCCAAATCGTTGAAGCTTTGCTCACTTAGCGGCTAGAAAGCTGAATCGGACAGATAGTTGAACTCTAAGACGACGCGGGATGCCAGCGTCGTCAACATCAACGCCTAACAAATTTACCACCACTTCAAAAATTCAAGGAAAAATGATTTCAAAATTAGCTACTACCATCTTAAGTAGCAGTGAATTCGCACCCCTCTCTAGATGTTGCTCCCCGCAAAATAAACTTGTGATTATTGTCAATTTTTCGGGGCGTCGGGAATAGTAGTGCTAGATCTTTTCATACGTAAATTTTACCTCGTAAAAGCAAATCTAAAAATTATTTATATGACTTTCCCTTTGGCAAGGTATTATTTTTAGGAGGATAAAAAGGCTTTTTTGCCATGAGAAGCAAAAATTGAAGTCGAGCAGAATCATCGAGGATAGAATGATAGAATAAATATTCCATATTATTTAGACTTCGACATTTATCAAAAACCTTGCCCGCCTCTATACTTAAGTATCGTTTCAAAGTGAACTCATCGACCGCATTGATGGGATTCTTTCGAACATCCAAAATAAGTGCCTCCCAAAAAGCTTTAACGGTCGGCAACGCCACTTTTTTTAGTTTGATTTTTTCTGCGTGAAATTTGATAAGTCTATGGTGAGATCGATTCTTCGCAAGAATAACAAAATCAATATCATCAATGTATTCAAGAGGCTTGAATACAATATAAAAATTACGTTCACGCAAAAAAAAATCGAAGTAAGGATGCAGGATACGATCTAAGGGATTTCGTCCAGAAGGTTGGCGCTTAGGATTTCCCCCTTTTTGATAGCCAGGAAACCACTGCCCTTTTGCTGCTGGACTTTGGCAGTCCGAACAACTCGGCACCAAATTTAAACTAAAAAATGCATACTGAGGAAAGTGTTCCTTGGGTAGATAATGATCAACAGTTACGTTTTTCTGCAAACCACAGTACGGGCAAGCGGACAGGCCTTGTAATTTGGTTAGGCGTTCTTTAACCAGCTTGGAAAGCGGACTTCCTGAGGTATACCTAGCTTTTAATTTATCTCTTGTTACCAAAGGTAGTCCAATGGCAAAAATCGCTGCATCGAATGGTGCCCGGCAAACCGCCCAATAGCGCTCGTAATATTTCCTAAGAATGGAATGGATTTCGCTCGGCGCGGACTTTCCTCTGAAGTAATTTCCGAGTATTCGATAGTCTGGCCAATTCGGCTTACCGAGGTAATTTGGCATCCTTGCCCTCCGCCAAAATTTCTGGAATTCGATTAATTGCTTCCGAACCAATTAGACCAGCAAGATCATCTAATAAATTTTGATCAAAACCTGTACCTCGATCCATTACAAACTCAAGTAGTCGAGACTGAGTTAATGAGGTCGATGCATCATGCTCGAACACAAATTCCGAGATTGCAGAGATATTTCCACCACGAGTTTGCAAGGTGGGGCGCGCAAATTCAATACCCTCATCCTTATTTGGCTTGAGGACAGTTACACAACTCTTATCAAGTTCGCGAATCACATATGGTGAGTGAGTGGCTAGAACAGCTACAGATCCAGTAGCATTAAGTGCATCATATAACGAGAGCATCACCAACGAAATGAATTGTGGATGCAAGTGGACCTCGGGCTCATCAAATAAATAAACGGTCTGCCCGTGGGCTCCCTGGAATAGTCGAGTTAGGAAAGTTAGAATATTCTTTTGGCCCGAACTAATGTCAAGAATTCTTCCATCGTCATCGATAAATGTGATTGGTCGCGTTTCGTCAAATGCTCTAGCATCCATAACCTCCTGACCATTGAATGTGTTCTGAATTGTCTTCCAATGTAGATACGTTCCGTCGTTCCGAGGAAAGTGAAGCTGGTCGATAGGAAGATGTTCTCTTGTAATGCGACGCAAGGCATTCCAACTAAAATCTGAGGTATCTGCGCTTGAGCTTCGCGCTAAATCGTAGAGCACTCGCCCCAAGCTTATCCAAGCGGGGCCTACGATATTTAGTGGAAAGACTTCGACACTCGCTGCGCGAGACCTCTCCCATCTATCCGGCTCATGAGTTAGTACGACGACACGATAACTATTCCGTTCAAGTAGCTCATTGACCCACTCTGCCTCCTCTGCTGATACGCTATCCGGTGCCAATCCAGAAAGAGTATTAGCTAAATCCATAAGCAAACGAGTCTTGCCTAAGCCGTTACGACCAATAATCGCATGTATGAGATTTCTACCGAGGCGATCACTTGTGAACGGCAGCGATATCACCGAACCAGAGTTAGAAATACTTTCGAGAAATTCAAGTTCAGAGATCGGATCTGTCTCTGTTGGCTGACGGTTGGCTTTAAGAATGAGCTTATCTAAGCCAATAAAGGTTAAATACGCTTCACTAGTCCGTAAGAAAGAATTCTGTACGGCGTCCGATTGAAGTGATACCAGAAATTTCTCGTCGTTAGGCGTGAATAGCCGGCGCGCTGAAATATCATTAATAGATAGAAGAATATCCTTTGCGACCCCAAAAGGAAAGACAGACAAAATTTTAAGGTAATTTTCTTTTCGCGCCAAAAATACCGATAAATTAATAGAATATTCTGATTTTGATATCTCAATCGGACCTTGAGTTTTCTGTAGATAATAGCTGGTATTGGTCTCTCCGTTGATAAAAGCTTTGACGCCAGAGGAAAGTCTTATTTCGACTTCTCTCGTGGCAATCACTAGCTCAACCATCAAGCTATAGCCGAAATCATTCCAATTATTTTCGGATGGAATAAAATATATTTCAGTGCCAATATCTAAAACTGCTGGCTTAATATATTTATTGGAAAAATATAATCTTGTATTCATAGTTTTCTTAAAGTACTGGATTGATATACCAAGCTACATAAGCTGTGTGCCGAATAGAATTTAATCAACGATAGCTGTTTTTTAATTGATCAACACAATTTATTATTTGGCATCAAAAATATAAAACTTAACGAATCTAAGCGCAGCATGCTCTGAATCCAATATTCCTACCATGTGGCGCCCTCATTCTTCAATATTTGAGTTCCAGTGTCGGATCGATGACAACAAGACTGCTGAATTACGAACTCATTTTTCTTCTTGTAAGCCAACGAAAGATTGAAATTCCTCTATTGTTACAAGTTCTATTTATTGAGGCTTAGTAAAGTCGTACACTTCAAATAGCGCCCATAGGCGTCTACCCTACTGTTGAAAAGATACGTTGAAGACGAAAACCAACGTCCGGATATGGCCGTAATATGACATAGTGTTAGGCCGACCAGCAAAAATAGAGTCGGAAATTAGCTCCAATTTTTGCTCCAAAAAATACAAGCATCCCAAAGCCTACTAACAATGGCAGTCCGATTAAAGCGAATCCGTAGGTCACTAAAACCACCGGCAACCACAATATCAGCAGGCCGAAAAATGCGCCCATGCCCACGGCTCTATGCTCCGAGCGTTGGACAAAAAACCTTGGCACATTCCTATGACCAATGCGGACAACACGATAGCGACCAGCCTAACAATTCCGGAGAAATTCTCAAAGCCCCTGTAATTAAAAAAGGCCACAAAAAGGCTGATGACGGCGCTAGATATGCCAATAAATCCGGTCTTAATTTTGCTCATCAATGCCTCTCAAAAGGAATTACTCTACGTCAGCTCTTGGCCGGTTTCATCCGTTCAAGCCCTAGCCCCAGTTTCATAAAAATGGTCAACACAATATGCTCTTTCTTTGAGGGAAAATTGCTTCCAGTCCTTCGCCAGGCAAGGCGATGTATCCGTAAGCGTAAAGCCAGCGCCGTCTAGACTCACCACTGGCGTGCATCCATGATCTAATTTTGGCACAGCGGTTGTGCCCACAAATTAAATTATGGACACAAATTTTCAACCAGTCACCAAGCGCGGACCGCGCGGCAAATATCGCCAGCACTCGCAAGAGTTCAAGCGCATGGTTGTCGAGCTGGCGATGCAGCCCGGCGCCTCGGTGGCGCGCGTAGCGCGCGACCAT
>Ga0209901_1000435_pt1 | contig 16543 bp, 16 predicted proteins | sample OrgsoiDNA_201058_FD_185806 | JGI IMG/M metagenome (GOLD analysis project Ga0209901, IMG submission 185806) | Permafrost soil microbial communities from the Arctic, to analyse light accelerated degradation of dissolved organic matter (DOM) -... | ecosystem: Environmental > Terrestrial > Soil >...
AAAGCGAAATAGCTGAGCAGAGTGAGGCAAGCAATGACTGAACACGTTCAAGTCGGTGGCCTGCAGGTCGCCAAAGTCCTGTTCGACTTCGTGAACAACGAAGCCATTCCCGGTACCGGCCTCACCGCCGATAAGTTCTGGGCCGGTGCCGACAAGGTCATTCATGACCTGGCGCCGAAGAACAAAGCCCTACTCGCCAAACGCGATGATTTCCAGGCTCGTATCGACGGCTGGCACCAATCCCGTGCCGGTCAACCACACGACGCCGTGGCTTATAAGGCCTTCTTGCAAGACATCGGTTATCTGCTGCCAGAAGCGGCCGATTTCCAGGCAACGACGCAAAACGTCGATGACGAAATCGCCCGCATGGCCGGTCCGCAACTCGTGGTGCCGGTGATGAACGCCCGTTTCGCGCTTAATGCCTCGAACGCCCGCTGGGGTTCGCTGTACGACGCGCTCTACGGCACCGACGCCATCAGCGAAGCTGACGGCGCGGAGAAAGGCAAAGGCTACAACAAGGTCCGCGGCGACAAGGTCATCGCCTTCGCCCGTGCCTTCCTCGACGAAGCCGCGCCATTGGCCGCTGGCACTCACGTCGACTCCACCCGCTACACAATCGTTGACGGCAAACTGGTGGTCGCCCTTAAAGGTGGCAGCAACACCGGCCTGCGTAACGACGCGCAATTGATCGGTTTCCACGGCGATGCTTCGGCACCGACTGCGATCCTGCTGAAAAACAACGGCCTGCATTTCGAAATCCAGGTCGATGCCAGCACCCCGGTCGGCCAGACCGACGCTGCCGGCGTCAAAGACATCCTGATGGAAGCCGCGCTGACCACCATCATGGACTGCGAAGACTCCGTTGCTGCCGTCGATGCCGACGACAAAGTGGTGATCTACCGCAACTGGCTCGGCCTGATGAAGGGCGATCTGTCAGAGGAAGTCTCCAAGGGCGGTAAGACCTTTACTCGCACCATGAACGCCGACCGCACCTACACCGGTGTCGATGGCAAGGAACTGAGCCTGCACGGTCGTTCGCTGTTGTTCGTACGTAACGTCGGTCACCTGATGACCATCGACGCGATCCTCGATAGTCAAGGCAACGAAGTACCGGAAGGCATCCTCGACGGTCTGGTGACCTGCCTCGCGGCGATCCATAGCCTCAACGGCCACAACTCGCGCAAGAACAGCCGCACTGGCTCGGTCTATATCGTGAAGCCTAAAATGCACGGCCCGGAAGAAGCCGCGTTCACGAACGAGCTGTTCGGGCGTATCGAAGACGTGCTCGACCTGCCACGCAACACCCTGAAAGTCGGGATCATGGACGAGGAGCGCCGTACCACGGTCAACCTCAAGGCCTGCATCAAGGCTGCCAGCGAGCGTGTGGTGTTCATCAACACCGGTTTCCTCGACCGCACCGGCGACGAAATCCACACCTCCATGGAAGCCGGCCCGATGGTGCGCAAGGCTGACATGAAGGCTGAGAAGTGGATCGGCGCCTACGAGAACTGGAACGTCGATATCGGTTTGAGCACCGGCCTGCAAGGTCGTGCCCAGATCGGTAAAGGCATGTGGGCCATGCCGGACCTGATGGCCGCCATGCTCGAACAGAAAATTGCTCACCCGCTGGCCGGCGCCAACACCGCTTGGGTGCCATCGCCGACCGCCGCCGCGCTGCACGCGCTGCACTACCACAAGGTTGACGTGTTCGCCCGTCAGGCCGAACTGGCCAAACGTGCTCGCGCTTCGGTGGACGACATCCTAACCATCCCGCTGGCCGTCAATCCGAACTGGACGCCAGAGCAGATCAAGAACGAACTGGACAACAACGCCCAGGGCATTCTCGGTTACGTGGTGCGCTGGATCGACCAAGGCGTGGGTTGCTCGAAAGTGCCGGACATCAACGACGTCGGCCTGATGGAAGACCGTGCGACGCTGCGCATTTCCAGCCAGCACATCGCCAACTGGCTGCGTCATGGCATCGTCACTGAAGCTCAAGTGATGGAAAGCCTCAAGCGCATGGCGCCGGTGGTTGATCGTCAGAACGCCAACGACGCGCTGTACCGTCCGCTGGCACCGAACTTCGACAGCAACATCGCCTTCCAGGCGGCAGTCGAACTGGTGATCGAAGGCACCAAGCAGCCGAACGGTTATACCGAGCCGGTTCTGCACCGTCGTCGTCGTGAGTTCAAGGCAGCCAATGGCTTGTAACTAAACGCTGATGCTGGACATGAAAAAGCCCTGATCTTTCGATCAGGGCTTTTTTATTTGTGGATGCGCTCACCTGTGGCGAGGGGGCTTGCCCCCGTTCGGCTGCACAGCAGTCGTAAAGTCGGCGAACGCGGCCTGTCTGAAAAAAGCAGGGGGCCGCTTCGCGTCCCAACGGGGGCAAGCCCCCTCGCCACAAAAGCCCTCTCAGCTTGAAGTCTTTGTTAAGGTTCCATCCCCAGCTCATGCTTGACCAACGCCAGCAACTTAACGGTATCAATCGGTTTAAGCAGAAAATCCACCACGCTCAAATGCATGGCGGCGATCGCGTCCTTCACGTCGGCATCGCCGGACACGATGATGATCGGCATCGCCGCCCGGACCGACTCGCGCACTTCGCGGATCAAGTCCAGGCCATCAACATTCTTCATCCGCAGATCGGTAATTACCAGGCCAATCGAAGGCGTTGTGTCCAACAGTTTGAGCGCGGTTTCGCCACTGGCGGCGGTCATGCAACGTACGCCATCCAGCGCAAGGATCTCCGATAGCAGTTCTCGAGCGTCTTTGTCGTCGTCAACGATCAACACCCGCTGCGGCGGAAGATCGGGTTCCAGCATGATCGCACTGAGCGCCTCGCGCTCGGCGTCACTCAAAATATCGTGGTCGGACATGGCTTACTCTACGTTTTCAATTCAATCCCCTAGCACAATGGTCAGACATCGCTAAGCAGAGCTTCAATGTGCACTTCGTCGGATATTTTCCCTAGAGGCAAATTGAAAGGTTTTACGCACAAAGTGTGTAGGACTTCTCTCAAATATAGACATATCCACCGACTACCTAGACTTACGTCCAATGGGCACCCCGCACGCAGGGGCCGACCATGGCTGAACGATCCGACAACAACAATTCAAAAAAGACTGCGGTAATAGTTATGAGTAAAGCGGATGCCTTCACCCAGGCAGGGAAAACCGCGGTGTTGCAGAACATTCAGGGCACTTTGCAATTCCTCCAGCGCTTCCCGCCCTTCAATCAGATGGAACACGCCCACCTGGCCTATCTGGTGGAGCAATGTCAGCTGCGTTTCTACGGTCCCGGCGAGAGCATTATCAAGCCCGCCGACGGCCCGGTTGAGCATTTCTACATCGTCAAGCAGGGCCGGGTGGTTGGCGAACGCCCGCACACGGCCAAGGGTGGCACCGAAACCACCTTCGAAATCACCACGGGGGAATGCTTCCCTTTAGCCGCGTTGCTGGGTGAGCGGGCGACTCGTACCGAACACCTGGCCGCCGAAGACACTTTCTGCCTGCAACTGAACAAACTGGCCTTCATCAAGCTGTTCGCCCTGTCGAATACCTTTCGCGACTTTGCCTTGCGCGGGGTCAGCAGCCTGCTGGATCAGGTCAACCAGCAAGTCCAGCAAAAAGCCGTGGAAACCCTTGGCACCCAGTACTCGCTGAACACGCGGCTGGGCGAGTTGGCCATGCGTCACCCAGTGACGTGCAGCCTGGCCACGCCGCTGCGTGAAGCCGTGACCCTGATGCATGAGCAACAGGTCGGCAGCATCGTGATTGTCGACGAGCAGAAGGCGCCCCTGGGGATTTTCACCCTGCGCGACTTGCGCCAGGTTGTCGCCGACGGGACCACCGATTTCAGCGAAGCCATTGAGCGGCACATGACCCAGGCGCCGTTTTTCCTGACGCCGGACCACAGCGCTTTCGACGCGGCGATTGCCATGACCGAACGGCACATCGCCCACGTCTGTCTGGTCAAGGATCAGCGTCTGTGCGGCGTGGTGTCCGAGCGCGATCTGTTCTCCCTGCAACGGGTCGATCTGGTGCACCTGGCCCGAACCATCCGCAGCGCCCAGCGGGTGGAAAACCTGGTGGCACTGCGCGGCGAGATCGGCCAGTTGGTCGAGCGCATGCTGGCCCACGGTGCCTCTTCGACCCAAATCACTCACATCATTACCCTGCTCAACGACCACACCGTGTGCCGGGTGATCGAGCTGACCCTCGCCGAGAAAGGCGACCCAGGTATCCCGTTCAGTTGGCTGTGCTTCGGCAGCGAAGGTCGTCGCGAGCAAACGCTGCACACCGATCAGGACAACGGCATTCTGTTTGAGGCCCGGGACGCTGCGCATGCCGCCGAGATCCGCGGCAAATTGCTGCCCATCGCCCAACAGATCAACCAGAGCCTGGCGCTCTGCGGCTTCACCCTGTGCAAGGGCAACATCATGGCCGGCAACCCTGAGCTGTGTTTGTCCCGGGCCGAGTGGGCCCGGCGGTTCGCGGCGTTTATCCGCGAGGCGACGCCGGAGAACCTGCTGGGCTCGAGCATTTATTTCGACTTGCGGGTGGTTTGGGGTGATGAACAAGGCTGCGAACAACTGCGCCGAGGGATTCTCGATCAGGTGGCGGATAACCGGTTGTTCCAGCGGATGATGGCCGACAATGCCTTGCGCAACCGGCCGCCCGTGGGACGCTTCCGTGAGTTCGTGCTGGCGCGCAAGAATGGCGAGAAAGCCACGCTGGACCTGAAAGTCCAGGGGCTGACGCCTTTTGTCGACGGTGCCCGATTGCTCGCCCTGGCCAATGGCATTGAAACCAACAACACCCTGGAGCGCTTCCGCCAACTGGTCGCCAAAGAAGTCATCGAACGGTTGGACGGTGCGGCGTATGAAGAGGCGTATCACTTCATTCAGCAAACCCGCATGCAGCAACATCAACTACAGACCCGGGAGAACTTGCCCTACTCCAACCGCGTCGATCCCGACAGCCTCAATCATCTGGACCGGCGCATCCTGCGTGAGTCCCTGCGCCAGGCCCAACGCCTGCAAAGCAGCCTGACCCTGCGGTATCAGCTATGAGTCTGTTTTCATGGCTACGCCCCGCCGCCCCGCTGCTGCCCGAGGATCTGCAACAACGCCTGGAACGCTTGCCGGTCGGCGCCCAGTTGAGTGAATGCAGCCTGCGCGAGCAACGCTGGGTGGTGCTGGATCTGGAAACCACCGGGCTGAACCTGAACAAGGATCGGGTGCTGTCCATCGGCGCCGTGGTGATCGAGGACGGCGCGATTGATTTCAGTCAGCAATTCGAACGCACGCTGCAATGTGCTGACATGAAGTTGGCGCCGAGTGTGTTGATCCATGGCCTGGGGCCTAGCGCGATTGCTGCCGGCAGTGACCCGGCGCAGGCACTAATCGAGTTCATGGAGTTTGTGGGCGACAGCCCAGTGTTGGCGTTTCATGCGCCGTTCGATCAGCACATGCTCGGGCTCGCGTTGAAAGATCATCTGGGCTACAAGCTGCAGCATCCGTTTCTGGATGTGGCGGACATTGCACCGCTGGTCTGCCCGCAGGCGAACATCCGCGAGGCCGGGCTGGATGAGTGGATTGAGTGGTTCAAGCTCGAAGTCTTCGAGCGGCATAACGCCAGTGCCGATGCATTGGCCACGGCGGAATTGGCGTTGATCTTGTTCAGCCGGGCGCGGCAGCAGCAGATTCACAGCCCATTGAATCTGCAGCAGCGTTTGAGTCAGTGGAAGCGACGGCAGCGGGCGCCTTCGTTTTAGATATCCGGCGCCTCGTCTGACGCCAATTGCTTCCCTGCGCCACCCCAACGGTGATCGCACTGCTCACGCGCTGTTGGGCGATGGCGTGTGGGATGCCTTGAGCTAGTTGGGCCTGGGCATCCCCGCCTTCCTCGCTTTGCGCGGGTTGCTGCAACGCCGCTGACCGATCAAAACACCACAATCCTTGTAGGAGCAAGCTTTGCTCCTACAGGTTTCGAGCCGCATTTCTGATCTTGAGCTATCGGGTCAACGCGCTATGCTGCCCGGCACTGCCACTGATCGAGACACTGCCATGTCCGCCCCGAGCATGACCCTGTTCCACAACCCCGCATCGCCCTTCGTTCGCAAAGTCATGGTGCTGCTGCACGAGACCGGTCAGACCGATCGTGTTGCCCTGCAACTCAGCCAACTCACGCCGGTCAGCCCGGACCTGGCGCTCTGCGAAGACAACCCACTGGGCAAGATCCCGGCCCTGCGCCTGGCCGATGGCAACGTTATCCATGACAGCCGGGTGATTCTCGATTACCTCGATCACCAGCATGTCGGCAATCCACTGATCCCTCGCGAGGGCTCGGCCCGCTGGCGCCGCATGACCCTGGCCTCCCTGGCCGACGGGATCATGGACGCTGCGGTGATGATTCGTTACGAGCAAGCGTTGCGCGCCCCGGAGAAACAATGGGAGCAGTGGCTTGATGCCCAGCGCGAGAAGATTCGCCGTGCCTTGGCGTTGCTGGAAGCGGATGCGATTGCCGAGCTGACCAGTCATTTCGATGTGGCGGCGATCAGTGTGGCCTGTGCCTTGGGTTACCTGGATTTGCGCCATCCCGATCTGGAATGGCGCGAGGCGAATCCGAAGCTGGCCGAGTGGTTTTTTGAAGTGAGTCAGCGGCCTTCGATGTTGGCGACGATGCCGAAGGTTTAGCTCTTCATAGGCTGGACCGGCCTCTTCGCGAGCAAGCCCGCTCCCACATTTGATCGGTGGTTTGCACATATATTGTGTTCACTGGAGATCCCTTGTGGGAGCGGGCTTGCTCGCGAATGCACCACACCGGATCTAACGGAAACAACCCAAAGATAAGCGTCGCCAACACCTCCCCTTCCCGCTGATCCTCACGCAACCCCAACGACCGGCTCATTCCACCGCTCCAATATCAAACGCCAACGGCTTGGCCGACTTCTGCCCAATCCCGTACCAGTCCAGCTTGCGGGTCAGCACCATGAACACACCCAGCAACCCGAACAGCAACAACGAGCCCATCAACAGCGCGTAATCCTCGGCACTCAACAAGCCATAAAGCAAACCGTACAACGCCGCCAACCCCGCCGAAAAACTCAAGCCGTGACGCACGCTGCGCAGTACGTGGCAGACATAGAACCCGATCAACAACACACATCCGCTCGCCGACAACACATACGCCAAGGCAAAACCGATGTGCTCGGACAACGACAGCAACAACAGGTAGAAAAACGCCAGGGCCACGCCCACCAACGCATATTGCACCGGGTGCACCGCCAGGCTTTTCATCACTTCGAACAGGAAGAAACCGGCGAAGGTCAGGACAATGAACAGCAGCGCATATTTGATCGCCCGATCGCTTTTGAGGTACTGGTCCACCGGGTCGATGAAGCTCACGCCGAAGCTGCGACCGTTGAACGCGTCACAGCCAGCGCCGGAGACACAACTGTTCAAGGCTTCTTGCAGGTTGGTGGAGAAAAACGTGGTCTGCCAATTCGCGGTGAAGCCCTGATCGGTGACTTCACGCTGGGCCGGCAGGTAGTTGCCGATAAAGCTGGGGTGCGGCCAGTTGGCGGCCAACGCTACTTTGCTGGTCTTGCCCACCGGCAGCACTTGCAACTGACCGGTGCCTTGCAAACGCAGGTCGAAACCGAAGGCCAGTTCCGTGGCTTGTCTGGTATTCAACGCCGGCAGCATCACGTGCACGCCCTCCCCCAAGAAGCCGACCTGGCTGCCAGGTACGAAGTCCAGGCGCTGACCATCGAGTTCCAGTTTCAGAGCATTTTCGATGCCGCGGATGTCGCTGATGCCCACAGCCAGAAACGGCTGGTCGAACTGATAGTCGGCGAAGTCTTCCTTGATGCCCAGTTGTTCAGGGATCGTGAAATGGCCGCTGATGCGGTTGTCGGCATGGAACAGCCGCGCTTCATAAATGCCCCGGGAACGCAGCTCGGTCTGAACCTGGCCATCCAGTTCGAAGTGTTCCGGGAGGAAGTACAGACGACCGCGTTCTTCACCGACTTCCTGGTAACGCTCGTTGGTTTTCTCGTTGAGTTTCCAGGTGCGCACCACTTTGCGATACGGCACCACCATCAGCGGCCCGCTCAACTGCTGGCTGTAGCTGGAACTGCGGGCGATGTCTTCGAGCACACCGTCGCGCAGTTGCTGACGGTCCTGGATCACGCCGTTGATCATCAGCAACGGAATCATCAATAACAGTATCAGTAGGGCAATCGCCCCGAGTTTTATGGTCAGGTTGCGGTTCATGGGACTCTCCCTGTTTGGATGGGGGAAGTCTGGGATGGGTGTGTGGGGGTTTCGTGGAGGCTATGTGGGGATTGTGTGGAAATGCCTGTAAAAGCCGATTGCACCTAGGCACACTGCGGCCCCTTAAGGCCATCTCCGGGTATTTACCGGAGTATTTTCCGGCCAAGTACAGCTCAATATTTTGGCCGTTGGTTTGCTCCAAAGCAGACCAGACAAGGAGCGCTCCATTGCGAAACAACTCGTTTGACCTGATCAGGCACCTTGCCGCCCTTATGGTCCTGGTAAGTCATCACTATGTGTTAGCGGGTATGAACGAGCCCGTCATTCAAGGTTACAACTCGCTGGGCGGTGTGGCGGTGCTTTGTTTTTTTGCCATTTCCGGGTTGTTGATTACCCTCAGCTATTTGAATGCCGCCAGCCTTCAGGACTATCTGGTGAAACGCGTCGCCCGGATCTTTCCTGCGCTCATCGTTTGCTCATTCGTAATGACTTATGTAGCCGGGGCTTTTTTTGCCAGCGACTATGTCTCGGGGAAAGAAGCCCTCATCGACTTTCTGCGAATTTCAGCGTTCGGGCGGGCAACTATTGATGAAATAACCAGCGATTTCGTATTCAGCGAATCCTTCAATGGAAGCCTGTGGACATTAAAAATCGAGTTCGCTTTTTATATTCTGCTCGCACTAGTGCTGACCCTATACCGCAAAGCCATGATGCCTTGGACGCTGCTCTTGCTATTTTGCATAGCGACTTATGTGCTGGGCAACTACCCGATGAATGCCCTGGCACAGAAGCTTCTGGCCTACTGCGCAGCCGGCATCGCGTTTTTCGCCGGGTCATTGATAGCGTTTTATAAAGACCGCTTCAGTGGCGTGCGCACAAAGGCAATAACCCTGGTGGCTTGCTGTCTTCTGGTATTCGCATCACTGGGTACTTCGATGGTCTGGGTTCTGGCAACTCTGGGGATCAGCCTGGCAACCCTCAGTCTGGGTTTGTTGTACGTTGATAAAAACATCAGAGGACGGTTCGATATCTCCTATGGCATGTACCTGTATGCCTTTCCCGTACAGCAATTGGTCATCAATAAAACACAACTGGCCTTCTTCCCTTCCATGGCCGTTTCAACCGTCATTGTCATTAGCCTGGCAACTCTTTCATGGTTGCTCATCGAACGGCCGGTACTTGCCTTGGCCCACCGAAACAAGCCTCGTAAATCAGTACCTGATTCGGCGGTGTCTTGAGTTACCAAGGACCTCAAGGCAAGCGAACCCGAGCCTCGACGCCACCGCCCACATTGCCAACCCATAATTGCCCTCCATGCAACTTAACCACCTCTTCAACGAAGTTAAGCCCCAACCCAGTGCTTTTGCGCCCACTGTCCGGCCGCGGCAGCGAGTAAAACCGCTCACTCAAGCGTGGCAACGCATAGTCGGGAATCGCCTGAGCCTGGTTGAACAACCTGAACTCAACCTGCTCACCAACCCGCTCGGCACTGAATCGCAAAACACCCTGCGCCGGCGTGAAATCCAGCGCGTTCTCCAGCAAGTTGCCCAACGCCTGACGTAACAGGAACGGCTCACCGATCAAAACCAGATCCTCGGCAATCCTCTGTTCAACACACAATTGTTTGCCTTCAATCCGCGCAGCCTGAGCGTCCAGCAGTTCTTCCACTAACGCCGCCAACGGCACTTCAACTCGTTCTTCCAACCCTTGACGCTGCTCGACCTGAGCCAGGTTCAGCAACCGCTCGATCAACTGTTGCATCCGCGCACTTTCGCTGTCGATGTTGCTGACAAAACGCTGCTGCTGGGCCAACGGCATCTCGCCCTGAAGCAACTCCGCCGCGCCGCGAATCGCCGCCAATGGGCTTTTCAATTCATGGGTCAGGGTGTGCACGTAGCGCTCGACGTAGGCCTTGCCTTCGAGTTGCGTGCGCATCTGCTCCACGGCTGTCGCCAGTTGCTCCAGTTCGCCGCCGCGATAATGCGGCACCTCGACCCGTCGACCTTCACTGACCGCCTGGGCATAAGCAGTCAACCGTCGCAGCGCCGCGCTCAGCCACCACGACAGCAGCGCGCCAAACAGCAGACCGAGGCCGATCAGCCCGGCACCGTAATAGACCAATCGCCGTTCAGTGCGGTCGACGTAGGGTTGCAGCGAAATGTTGGGCTTGGCCACGGTGACCACGCCGATGATCTGGCCGTTGTCACGAATCGGCGCGCCTACGTGCATAACCGAGGAACTCGGGTCGTCGGGATCGCTGCGGGTCGAGCGCGCACCGTATTCGCCGCGCAGGGTCAGGTAAACATCGTTCCAGCGCGAGTAATCCTGGCCCACCGCTACACCGCTGGAATCCAGCACCACGATGCCTTTGGCATCCGTGACGTAGATGCGGTTGTTGACCTGATTCTTTGTCAGGCCCCAGATGCTTGCCTTCGGCTGCCGCTCGCCGTAGGCGTTGAGCAGTTCTGGCCAGTGATTCTGGTTGAGAGTGCCGGCCTTGAAGTCATCGCGCAGGATCTCGGCCATCAGGTTGGCCGTGTCTACCAGGGTTTCTTCGGTGGTCTGGCGCACACCGGGGCGGATTTCCTGCATCACGGTGTTGAGCACGAAGTAACCGGTCAGGCCGATAAACAGCACATAGACCAGAAAGATCCGGATGCCCAGCGCCATCAGCTGTGCCCCGGACTGTAGCTGTAGCCGAGGCCGCGATGGGTCTGGATCGGTTCGGCGTCGGCTCGCACCAGCCGCAGCTTGGCGCGCACGCTTTTGATATGGCTGTCGATGCTGCGCTCGTAACCGGCATCGGCCGGCACACCCAGGGCGTCGAGCAATAGCTCGCGGCTGAACACCCGTTCGGGTTGTTCCAGCAGGCATTGCAGCAGACGGAATTCGTGGCGGGTCAGGCTCAGGGGCTCGCCGCGATAGCTAATCTGCACCCGTTCGCTGTCGACGCGAAACAGCACTGGTGAAACTTCGGCCACGGCACGGGGTGCCATGCGCTTTAGAATCGCCCGGACCCGCGCCGCCACTTCTCGCGGGCTGAACGGCTTGACCACGTAATCGTCGGCGCCAATCTCCAGGCCCACCACCCGGTCGATTTCGCCGTCGCGGGCGCTGAGGAAGATCACCGGCACCTCGCTGAAGCGGCGCAATTGCTTACAAGTCTCGAAGCCGCTGATGTCCGGCAGGCCGATGTCGAGAATGATCAGATCGGCCGGGGTCTGGCGTTGATGCTCAAGCGCGGCCTCGCCGAGGCTCACCCAGGTCGTGGTGAAGCCTTCACCCTGCAACGCAAAAATCAACGTGTCGGCAATGGCCGCTTCGTCTTCGACAATCAGGATATGAGGCATAGCGTCCGAGCACGGCAGTTAAGTTGCGCAACGGTGGCCCAAGCCTCACATCCCGTCAATCAGCAGTCAGGTTTATCCGCGGTAAAGCGACGTGCCGGGTTCACCGCAGCGCCAAACTCGCGCAAGGCCTTGGCGCCGATCAGCAACGGATAGTTGAAGCTGCTGCGGTCGGTGAGATTAACCTCGACCGTGCGTTTGACGTTGCCCAGGCACAATTCCAGATCAACCACCGGACGCTTGGTCGGGGCGCTCACGTCCTTGTCGTCTTCGTCTTCTTCGGCGCGGGTCTTGATCTTGCTGATCCGCGCGATCTTGTGCTCGTAGACCTTGTTGCTCGCGTCCTTGGTGCCGAGACGGAAGCGCACCCAGTCTTCGCCATCACGGGTGAAGGTTTCGATGTCCTTGGCCGACAGCGACGCGGTCAGGGCGCCGGTGTCCATCTTGGCCTTGAGGACTTCACCGCCGATTTCCGGCAGCGCGATGTATTCGTAACGCCCGTACAGGGTCGGCTCGGCGGCCATGACCGGCAGGGCCACGAGGGTCAGCAGTGCAAGGAGGGATTTCACGTAATGGGCTTCCTTGGGGAATTGGGGCGCATAGGCCGAATTCTAGACCGCAAAAAACAATGATAGTTGAACTGGCACAGACCTTTGTGGCGAGGGAGCTTGCTCCCGTTCGGCTGCGAAGCAACCGTAAATCCGGTTCACTCGGTACACCTGAAACAGCGTGGTGTTTGGTTTTGGGGCTGCTTCGCAACCCAGCGGGAGCAAGCTCCCTCGCCACAGGTTATTTCATATGGCCTGAAGCATAACGCCGTAAAGGTGAAACATTCGTCACCCCCGATTTGGCCTGCCGCCCGAAGCTGCTTATCATGACGCGCCAAAATTCGTCCAAGAGTTACTTATGCGCCGCCTGCTCACCGGCTGTTTCGTTACCCTGCTGCTGTTACTCAACACCCTGGTCCTGTTCGGCCCGCTGATGGTGTTTGCCCTGCTCAAACTGGTCCTGCCCGGCCGTTATCGCGACTACGCCTCATGGTCGGTGATGTGGATCGCCGAAACCTGGGCCGAAATCGACAAGCTGATCTTCCGGCTGTGCATCCCAACCCAATGGGACATTCGCGGTGGCGATGACCTGCGTGGCGATACGTCTTATCTGGTGATCAGCAACCACCAATCCTGGGTCGACATCCCAGCGCTGATCCAGACCCTGAACCGGCGCACGCCGTTCTTCAAATTCTTCCTCAAGAGAGAATTGATCTGGGTGCCGTTCCTGGGCCTGGCCTGGTGGGCGCTGGATTATCCGTTCATGAAGCGCTACACCAAGGCGTTTCTGGCGAAGAACCCTGAACTGGCCGGCAAGGATCTGGAGATCACCAAAGCCGCGTGCGAGCTGTACAAACGCCAGCCGGTAACGGTGGTGAATTATCTGGAAGGCACACGGTTTACCGCGGCAAAAAGCGCTCAGCAGCAATCACCGTTCAGGCACCTGCTCAAGCCGAAGGCCGGCGGTGTGGCGTTTGTACTGGCGGCGATGGGCGAACAGCTGGACGCCATTCTGGATGTGACGATGGTGTATCCGCAGCAACGGATTCCGGGGTTTTGGGATTTGATCAGCGGCAATGTGCCGAAGGTCATCATCGATATCCAGACCCGCGAACTGGACCCGGCGTTGTGGCAGGGGGATTACGAAAACGATTCGGTGTTTCGCGAAACGATCCAGAACTGGGTCAACCAGCTCTGGATCGAAAAGGATCAGCGCATCGACGCGTTGCGCGCCGAGAGCCGCTGAATCAGCTGCCAGCGCCCCAGATCCCGCCCAGGCTTTTCAGCAGTGGACCGCCAACGCCTTGGCCACCGAGGTACTGGAGGATCACCGGGGCAAATTTGCCGACCATCCCGCTGTCCATGCCCAGGGCGCCAAACGCGCTGTTCATGTCGCTGGTGCTTTTTACATTGCCCAAGGCATTTTCCAGACCGGCCGATTTACCGGACGAACCGAGCATCCCGGCCAACGCCCCCATCTGACCGCCGCCGGACAGTTTGTCCAACCCCGGCACGTCTTTGGCCAGTTGCGAGTAATCGGTGGAGCTCAGTTGATTCTTCGCCAACCCCAGCATTGCCCCGGTGCCGCCGACGGCTTGTTGCGGGGTAACGTTCAGTTGCGAAGTCAGCGCACCGAGCAGGCCCGCTGTTTGCGAGGTCGGCGCGGCATTAGTGGCCGCATCGCCGCCCTGCATGCTCGAAGCCGCTTTGGTCACATCGTCCAGGCTGAATGCTGCGAAGACCGGGCTGGCGGCCAGGGTCATGAGCGAAGCCAGTGCAAAACCGCGTGAAATCTTCATCGAGACAACCTCTTTAGGCATAAAACCGCCCACCCATGGACGGCGAAAAACTGTGTGTTGGACTGGCACCCCAGAGGATTGTTCCCTGTCCCCTGTAGGAGCGGGCTTTATGTGGCGAGGGGGCTTGCCCCCGTTCGGCTGCGAAGCAGTCGTCGGCCCGTTGAATGCGATCAGCCTGGAAAATGCGGGGGCCGCTTCGCGACCCAACGGGGGCAAGCCCCCTCGCCACAATTGACCACAGTCAGAAAAGAATTCCGTTGTGCTGCATCCAGTCTAGCCGCCCCTGCGTATATCAAGCACGGACAGACACTCCTGGCCGATTCTCCCCCACAAGGATCACCCCCATGAAACGCACTTCGATCAAAACCCCGTTGATTGCCAGCCTGCTGACCCTGGCCCTTGGCGGCGGATTCGCCCTGAACAGCGTGCAAGCGGCGAGCATGAGTCATGACAGCGTAATGGTTGGCGGCCAAGCCATGATGCCTAGCAAAGACATCATCGATAACGCCGTGAATTCCGCCGACCACACCACCCTGGTGGCCGCAGTCAAAGCCGCCGGCCTGGTCGACACCCTCAAAGGCAAAGGCCCGTTCACCGTGTTCGCCCCGGTCAACTCAGCGTTTACCGCCCTGCCCGCCGGCACTGTCGATACCCTGCTCAAACCAGCCAACAAAGCGACCCTGACCCACATCCTCACCTATCACGTGGTCGCCGGTAAGCTCGACATGATGACCCTGGCCGAGAAGATCAAGGCCGGCGGCGGCACCGCCGAACTCACCACCGTCGCCGGCGGCAAGCTGTGGGCGATGATGAATGGCCCGCACAACATCGTGATCAAGGATGAAAAAGGCGACGTCGCCGACATCACCACCTATGACGTGAACCAGTCCAACGGGGTAATTCAGGTCATCGACAAAGTGCTGATGCCCAAAGGTTGAGCAGTGCTCGCCGACCCCGCGCATCGGGGTCGGCGTTTTCCTGAGGTATCCGCCCGTGAATGGAACAACTGCGCGCCGTGAACTAACCTCTGCCTGCAACCGGCACCGCTCGCAGCCAACCACCGCTATCTCGATTGCCCGGAGAACCGTTATTTCCATCGCCGACACCGATCAGCTCAGGCAGCTTCTGGCCCAGTGTTCATTGGGTGACCGCCGCGCGTTCGAGACGCTTTACCGCAGCGTCGGCCCGCGCTTGCACGGTGTCGCCCTGCGTTTCATGGGTCGGCATGACCTGGCCGAAGAGGTGCTGCAGGAAAGCTTCGTACGGATCTGGAACAACGCCTCGCGCTATGAATCGCACCTGTCGGCACCGCTGACCTGGATGATCAACATCACCCGCAATCAAGCCATCGACCAATTGCGCAAACACCGCGACCGGCCGCTGACCGATCTTGAAGAACAGGCCCTGGAGGATGAAAGCCCTTCGGCCCATGAATTGTTAAACCGCGCCCGCGAAGCCAAGGCCCTGAACCAGTGCCTGGAAAGCCTCGAAGGCATGCAGCGCCAATCGATCACCGTCGCCTATTTTCAGGGGCTGTCCTGCGCTGAACTGGCCGAACACCTGGCCGCGCCGCTGGGCTCGGTCAAATCCTGGATCCGCCGCGGTATGGAGCGCCTGCGCAGGTGCCTGGAATCATGAACTATCAAACCCCGACCTTGCGCCGCGCCCTTGCCGCCGATTACGCCATCGGCTTGATGCCTGCTGCGGCTCGCCGGCGTTTTGAACAGTTGTTGCTGGAGGACGCCGCTCTGCGTGCGGAACTGGCGAACTGGCAGGACAGCCTCACCAGCCTGACCGAAGCATTACCTGAACAACCGGTGCCGGATCGCGTGTGGCAAGGCATCACCGCACGCATCGATCCGCAAGAACTGCACGTGCCAGAGAAGCGTTCGTTCTGGAACTGGATGCGGGTCACGGTCGCGGTGTGTTCACTGGCGGTGATTATGTTCCTGAGCATGCTTTATAACCGTGATGAAGCACGTTACAGCGCGACCCTGCTGACGGCCGATGCGCAACCGGCGCTCAAGGTACAAGCGCACGAGAATTACCTGCAAGTTGAGCCGTTGACGTTGGCGGCAGTTGATCCGGGACGCAGCCTGGAACTGTGGGCGATACCGGCGAACGGCAAGCCGATTTCCCTGGGGGTGATTCCGGCGGGCGGCAAGGGCAAGGTTGAGCTGAGCGAGGCGCAGAAGGCGCTGATCGGCAAGCCGATTGCGTTGGCGGTGAGCCTGGAGCCGAAGGGTGGTTCGCCGACCGGGCAACCGACGGGGCCGGTGTTGTATCAGGGGGCGCTGGCGGCACTCTGAAAGTACCGATGAGCTTTTGTGGCGAGGGAGCTCGCTCCCGCTCGGCTGCGCAGCAGTCGTAAAACCACCAGACACGTTCAGCCTGAAACAAAGCGGTGTGTGGTTTTGGGGTTGCTTCGCAACCCAGCGGGAGCAAGCTCCCTCGCCACAGGGTTTGTGTTCTACCAATAAAAAACGGCGACCCGAGGGTCGCCGTTTTGCATTGCGTGAAGCCTTACGCCGCGCTGAACAGCTTGTGCGGGTCGATCACAAACTTCTT
>Ga0209901_1000438_pt1 | contig 16485 bp, 10 predicted proteins | sample OrgsoiDNA_201058_FD_185806 | JGI IMG/M metagenome (GOLD analysis project Ga0209901, IMG submission 185806) | Permafrost soil microbial communities from the Arctic, to analyse light accelerated degradation of dissolved organic matter (DOM) -... | ecosystem: Environmental > Terrestrial > Soil >...
GCTCGACGAAATGGTCGGCCATGCGGAAACCATCTTGCAGCGCCTCGGCCTGCCGTACCGCGTGATGTCGCTGTGCACCGGCGACATGGGCTTCACCGCCGCCAAGACCTACGATCTGGAAGTGTGGCTGCCGGCGCAGAACACCTACCGCGAGATTTCGTCGCTGTCGAATTGCGAGTCGTTCCAGGCGCGCCGCATGCAGGCGCGTTTCCGCAACGCCCAAGGCAAGCCGGAATTGCTGCACACGCTGAACGGCTCTGGTCTGGCCGTCGGCCGCACACTGGTCGCCGTGCTGGAAAATTACCAGCAGGCCGACGGCAGCGTCGAGATTCCGGCGGTGTTGCGTCCCTATATGGGCGGCCTGACGCATCTGAGCGCTGCTTGAAACTGCTTGCGGCGCTTGCCGGGAGCGAACTTTTTCAAAGTTCGCTCTTCCAATTTGCGGCCGACCTGCTATAATTTTGTTCCCGCGACAGGCAGTACTCGGTGGCGGGAGTAGTAAGACCATAGGAAAGGTGGCAGAGTGGTCGAATGCGCTGGACTCGAAATCCAGTGTACATCTTTGGTGTACCGTGAGTTCGAATCTCACCCTTTCCGCCAGTATTTCGAAAAAAACCCGCTACGGCGGGTTTTTTCATTTCAGCTCCTCATAAAAGAAATGCCGTTTCAGTCGTCCGATGAGGTCCATCTGCCACCGGTGCCATCCACAACTGCGGGGGAGGGGCGGAGGTGCCACGACTTTCCTCACAGCGCGGGCTGGCAGGTACGACCGTCGAAATTAGTCACATACTGCCTGCGTAGCACCTGGTATCGTCAAGAACGGCTTATTGGAGCTGGCCTTGAGCAAGGGGACCGAGGATTGATGGTGTAGCCGTTCATACGGGCTTCTTTTAACGGTGAACCTGTTTAGGCAGCTTGACATGGTTGCGTAGCCAGGCCCTATGCCATCACATAGCAATCGATATTTTTAGCAAAGAAATATCTCAATAGGTTATTATCGACTCGAGTTCTATCTGACGTACTGGGCCGTGTAAGCTGAACGCGGCTTCCGCGCGCGATGCTTGTGTCAGGTGGGAGTTTTGTGCCTCTGTGTAACCAAGGTCATGCCGCAACAGCGGAGATGATTTCATATTCTCCCTTCTCCAGAAAGAATAGGCCTCCAGTGAATTCAACTTCTCCCCGGTGGGGCGACACGGTACCTGCTGGCTGTCAAAAATGCAAAGAGGATGAGAAGTTGGGCTTTGACATAGTGTTCGCCTACCAGCCCATCGTTGATCTGCTTAGCCGTTCGATCTACGCGCACGAGGCGCTGGTGCGCGGGCCGAACGGCGAATCTGCTTTTTCGGTGCTGTCACAAGTGACGGACGCCAATCGCTACTTGTTCGACCAGGCGTGCCGTGTTCAAGCCATCCGAGGGGCAGCGGAACTGGGATTGCAGGAGTTGTTGTCAATCAATTTCCTCCCGAACGCCGTCTACCAGCCGGCAGCATGCATTCGCAGCACGTTTGACGCGGCGCAACGCTATCAATTTCCGATTGAACGCATCATTTTTGAAGTGACCGAAGGCGAGCGCGTGCAAGACCGGCCGCACCTGGTCAATATCTTCCACGAGTACCGCCGTTTTGGCTTTAGAACTGCGATCGACGACTTTGGCGCCGGCTATGCGGGCTTGAACCTGCTGTCCGAATATCAGCCGGACCTCATCAAGATCGACATGGAACTGATACGCGATATCGATACCAGTCGGCCAAAACAGGCGATCGTCAGTGGCATCGTAGCGATCTGCGCCGCGCTGAACGTGCGCGTGCTGGCGGAAGGCATAGAAACGAAGGCCGAGCGCGACTTCCTGCGCGATGCCGGCATCGGGTTGATGCAAGGGTATTTGTTCTGCAAACCGGCGTTCCGGGCTATTGGCGTCATTGACCCGTCGGCGTGGGATTGAACACATCAACCATAGCTGATGCTGCGCATTTTTTACCTTAGTCACGCCGCATGCCTGATATCTGAAGGGCAGGTGCAGGACATCCTTGCGACGTCGCATCGCAACAACCCGCATCTGGGCGTGACCGGCGTTCTGATTCACGCGGGCGGCATGTTTGCGCAGATCCTCGAAGGGCCTGAGCAAGCCGTACTTCGCCTGTACGTAAAGATCATGGCAGATCGGCGACACAGCGATTGCAGGATCCTCCACATCTCGCCTGCCAGAGAACGGATTTTCCAAAAATGGTCGATGGGGGTCATCCATACTGCGCCATTGGAATTTCAGGAAATCATGGACTTGAAGGCTCGTCGTCAAGATGTGGTGAACGCAAAAGTCTTCTCGGATGCCATGATTGGCTTTGTCCGCCAGCTCAATGCTGGCGCTTAGGTATCCAGACAATTTGAGCTTGGCGGCGGTCGTTGAATTGATCACCGGCGTACAAAAATGGGCTCGGTCCTGTTGTTGAACGGAAGACGGGATATGCCAGGCCAGGAATTGCGGCGCGCTTGGGGTTGAGGGCTAAGGAACAGACCGGCCATGCTGCGATCATCGCCCCCTCAATATTCATGGGTGATTTTTGGACTGGCGCTTCGAAAAATTTAGGTACGTTCGCCTCTTCGTTGTTGGTTCTTCGCATGCCATGGGCGGCATGAACAGAAATCCCCATCGGGATTATAGACTGCCTTTACTTGCTGTTCCGTTTCCATGCTGGGCGTTGAGTGTGGTATCTGCCGCTTGTTTTCAGTGCTGCCTACTTGTGCGCCAGAGAACAAAGGCGGGATCTGAGTTATAGTCGTTGTCAAACCGTTTAATCCGGGGACCGTGCTAGGTACCCTGGACCAGGTCGCAATCGAACTGGCAGACCTGAAGGGCCTGATCGGTTGCCGCTGATGTTCCCGCCGATGCCGCATTGATCACTACCTTTGCTCGCCAGATTCAATGGTTTTTCAACGGTGGTTTGTGTTAGCCGAATATCCGCTATTTGTGCAGGTATGGGTTCGACTTTAGGTCAAGCTATCGTGCTGTCATCAATGAAAGTTCAGCCGTGCGCCCATTCTTGTCGCTTATTTTTTTGAATCGCAACGCGTTTCGTATCGTCCTCAGTAGCGCCTTGCTGTTGATCGCGATCGCTGCGACTGTCTTCTTTGTTGGACTGCACGAGGGACAACGCAGTCTGGCCCAGCTTGAAGTACGATTGACCGGGAGAAGTGCGGCCAACGCGGAGATTCTGGCACGCCAGGTGGAGGATTTACGGCGTGATGTGGTATTTCTGGCCAGTTTGCCCCCGATAGCTGGCATCGCTAATGCCGCTGGTGCCGGCGATTTTGGTGCCGCGAAAAACACAGCTATTGCTCTTTGGGAGCAACAGCTCAAGTCCATTTTCGTTGCTTATGCGGTCTCAAATCCTGACGTTTTTCAGGTTCGCTTGATTGGTCTGATCGATCACGGACGTGAACTTGTCCGTGTAGATCGGCAAGGGGGCAAAGTCTTTGTCGTTCCTGCAAATCAATTGCAAGAAAAAGGGGATCGGGATTATGTAAAGGCTGCTGCCCGATTGCAGGCCGGTCAGACTTTTGTCTCTGATATCAATCTCAATCGTGAACGTGGTCAGATTCAATCTCCGCACGTCGCTACCATTCGCGCGGCCATGCCCGTCTATGACGCCAACGGAAACGTGTTTGGTGTACTGGTCATCAATTACGATGTAAGTACGATTATGGCTCAGCTGAAAAGCAATATGCCGGCTGGCTTTCGTGCATACCTGATCAATAGCCAAGGTGATTTTCTACTGCATCCAGACTTGGCGCGCACCTATGGATTTGATCTTGGGCAGCGATGGCGCTGGCATGATGAATTTCAGGTGACGAGTCGCGAAGATAATTTATCGACAGCACTGAGCCGCTATTCGTCTCATGGTGGACTGGTCTACGCAGCCGAGAATAGGGTGGTATTGGATCCACTTCACCCGGAGCGTGATCCGACGGTTGTTTTGGTTGCGCCCAGTACATTGGTGGTCGAGCCTATGAGGGTGGCGCAGTTCCAAGTGCTGGCCGCAATGCTGGCGGGAGCACTGGTGGTGAGTGGTGCTGGCTTTCTTTACCTGAGGCAGCGCGCCAAGGTGAACGAGTATCAAGCGCGCATGTCGGCCATCGTCGAAAATTCTCACGATGCTATCATCGGTAAAACACTGACGGGTATCGTCACCAGCTGGAATCATGGCGCGGAACAGATGTTTGGCTATGCCTTCCAAGAGGCGGTTGGCAGGCATGTAGTGGACCTGATCGTTCCCGCAGGCGCCGAAGCGGAGGAGGCTGAGATCCTGCGACGAATAGCGCAAGGCGAGGGCATTTTCGATTTTTCCACCACCCGCCGGCGCAAGGACGGCTCTCTATTTGCCGTCTCGGTGACATCCTCGCCTATCAAGGCTGGCGATGGGCGTATCGTTGGGGCAGCCAAGACCGTACGCGACATTAGTGGGCAGGTGGAGATAAATCGGCGCATCAGCGAACTGAATACGAACCTGGAGGCCCAGGTGCGCATGCGCACCGCGCAGATTGAATCCGTCACAATATTGCAGCGTGCCATCCTTGCCCACGCCTCCTACGCGATCATCGCTACCGACACGGACGGGATCATTCGGCTGTTCAACCCTGCAGCCGAGCGCATGCTTGGGTACACGGCAGCAGAAATTCTGGGCAAGCAGACCCCGGTGATTTTGCATGACGATGCAGAGGTTGCGGCGCGTGCCACCGCGCTATCGCAGGAATTGGCGACGACAATAGCGCCGGGCTTCGACGTATTTGTGGCCAAGGCGCGGCGGAATATGAACGACGAAAAAGAGTGGACCTATATACGCAAGGATGGGGGGCGCTTTCCGGTCCTGCTCTCGGTTAGCGCACTGAGAGCCGAGGACGGAACCATCAACGGCTATTTGGGAATTGCCTCGGATATTTCCATACGCGAGCAGGACAAGCGTACGCTGATTGCTGCGCGTGATCAGCTGCTAAACGCAGCGGATGTGGCCGAACTGGGCATATGGAACTGGTCGTTGGCGGACGACCTTATCGAATGGAATGAGCGCATGTACGAATTTTACGACGTGCCATTGTCACAGCGTAGTCATGGCCTGAATTACGAGGATTGGCGCTCACATGTTCACCCGGATGATGTCGATGTCGCCGTTGCTAAATTGACGGGCGCAATCGCCGGGACTGACAAATACGATCCGGTTTTTCGCATCATTAGAAGGGACGGCGAAGTTCGTTATATGCAGGCAGCGGCGTCCATCGAACGCGATGTGCAAGGCAAAGCGCTACGCGTATTGGGCATCAACCGAGATATCACTTCGCAGCATCAGGCTGAAGAGGCGCTACGAGCCGCAAGACTGGCAGCGGATGGAGCGAACCGTGCCAAGTCAGAGTTTCTAGCGAATATGAGCCACGAAATTCGTTCTCCGATGAATGCGGTATTGGGCATGCTGACCTTGCTCAAGCTGACCACGCTAGACCCACAACAGTTGGACTACACCCGCAAAGCAGAAAGCGCCGGGCGCACTCTTCTAGGTATCCTCAACGACATCCTCGACTTTTCCCGGGTCGAAGCAGGTAAGCTGGCGCTCGATCCGCACCCCTTTAGCATCGACCAGCTGCTGCGTGAGGTCGGTGTGATCTTGTCGGCCAATGTAGGCGCGAAAAAGATCGATATCGTGTATGAACTGGATGCAAATTTGCCTGACTGGGTCATGGGCGATGCCATGCGTCTGCAGCAGGTGTTAATCAATTTGGCCGGCAATGCGGTTAAATTTACGCAGCAGGGTGAAGTGGTGGTCAAGGTGACATCGCTCCCGCTAGGGGATAGTGACGAGCTGAAGCATGGTCTACACGCATTGCGATTGGGCTTCGCCATTCGTGATACGGGGATAGGCATCTCGGCAGAACAATGTCTGCACATCTTTGAAGGATTTTCACAGGCTGAGGCATCGACCGCACGGCGTTATGGCGGCTCCGGACTGGGGCTGGCGATTTGTCAACGACTTGTGGCATTAATGGATGGATTGTTGACGGTTGAGAGTTCGGTCGGACACGGCAGCACCTTCAGTTTTAGTGTCAGTTGCCAGCGCACTTCAGCCCCACAGCAGCTCACGCCTCGTGATCCTGGCACTTTGCAGGGTTTGAAGTGTCTAGTTGTCGATGATCACCAGACGGCGCGTGTATCAATGATTTCGATGTTGATGAAATTCGGCTGGGAGGTGGATGCCGTGGGAAGTGGTCTTGAGGCCATGGAGGCCATCGCCAACCATCGTGCCGGCGGCTACGATGTGGTTTTCGTCGACTGGAATATGCAAGGTATGGATGGGTTGGAAACCAGCTCACGCATTAGGCAATTGTTACCGCCAGGGCACTCGACGCTGATCATTATGGCGACGGCGCATGCTGGCATGGTTCACGCCGTACAGCAGCAGACGACTCAAGTGATGCTTGATGGCGTTGTGGTCAAGCCGGTTACTGGTTCCATGTTATTCGATGCCGTGGCTGATGCGGCTGCAGCTTTCAACAGTTTTGGGCGCGAAGGGCAGCGGCGCGACATGGGGCTGCACCGCTTGACCGGTTTGCATTTGCTGGTGGTGGAAGATAATGCGGCCAACCAGCAAGTGGCGTGTGAATTGCTCAGTCACGCTGGTGCCAGCGTTGAAGTGGCAAGTGATGGTCGCGCTGCGATTGAGGCAGTCCGGAAAGCAAATCCGGCCTTCGATTGTGTCCTGATGGACATACAGATGCCGGAAATGGATGGCTATGCCGCAGCGCGTGCAATTCGGAGCGAGCTTGGCATGACCAAATTGCCCATTATTGCCATGACAGCCAATGCGATGGACAGCGACCGCAGGGATGCATTAGATGCGGGGATGAACGATCACGTAGGCAAACCTTTCGACCTGACGCATTTAATTGCCACGATTTTGCATCACACCGGGCGTGCCCAAGCCGACATCTGCGTGAATGACGACATTGCTCCAGCGTCTGGAGGTAACTTACTACAGCCTGGTTTTAATGGAGTTTTAGCGTTGGCGCGATTTGGCGGGAACGCACTTTTCTATCGGCGCGCATTGCGTAATTTTATTGTTGAGGCAGCCGAACTGATGGCCAAAGTGCCGGAGGTGCTGCCTGATACGCCTCCGCGAACAGTCGTTGTGGCTTTGCATAGTTTGAAGGGGCTAGCCGGCACGGTTGGAGCCGAGGCACTGGCCGATGCTGCCCAGGCTATGGAGCGGTCTTTACAGGTTGAGCATACACCCGCGATGTGGGCGGTCGGACACGCACAACTCGTGGCGACAAGCGAACAGGCGGCGATACATGGCAAGGAACTGGCCGAACTGCTTGAAGTCAGCAGTCCGCCGGCGGTGGGACGGGCCGTGCTGGAGCCGTCGGGGCTTCCAGCAGCTTTGGTTAAATTGCGGCACTTGTTGGCGGCCTCCAATCTAGACGCATTGCCGCTGTTTGAGGAGCTCCTGCGTGATTATGGTGAACGGATGCATTCGGAATTTTCCGAGTTGAATAGCGCCATCGAGCAATTTAATTTTGCGGTCGCGGCACAGCAGTGCGATACGATGTTGAACCAGCTATCAACTGATCTGTCGTGAGCATGGATATTTCAATGAATTCTCTGGTACCTCCCAGCCTGCGGCGTGGGTGCGTACTTGTAGTCGACGACCAGCCGATAAATATTCACGTGATCTATCAGATTTTATCGAAGGAATATGATATGTTGGCCGCCACCGATGGCGAGCAAGCCTTCGATTTGTGCATGAAGGCGCAGCCCGACTTGGTTTTGCTGGATGTGGCAATGCCTGGAATGGACGGCTTGGAGGTTTGCAGGCGGCTCAAACAACATCCAGAGACACAAACAATTTCCGTCATTTTCGTAACAGCGAGTTCGCTTCCAGATGAAGAGAATGCTTGCTGGGAGGCCGGCGGTGCCGATTTCGTCAATAAACCAGTCAATCCTCTCACCTTGCGCAATCGCGTTCGTGCCCATTTACAGTTTAAGTTTCATGCGGATGCTCTGCGCGCGATGGCGTTCTTGGATGGACTGACGGGGATAGCCAACCGACGCTATTTGAACGGACAATTGGAAATCGAATGGAGACGTTGTAGCCGCAGTCGTTTGCCGCTGGGATTGTTGATGGTTGATGTGGATTTCTTCAAGAGGTTTAATGATCGCTATGGGCATCAAGCTGGCGATGAATGCCTGAAGCGGATCGCTGCTGCGATAGCCTTGGAAATGAACCGGCCTTTTGATTTGCTTGCGCGCTATGGTGGTGAGGAGTTTGTCTGCCTGCTGCCGGAGACCGACGCGGCGGGCGCGCTGTTGATTGCTGAGCGACTAGAAGTCGCTGTGCGTGCTCTGTGTATCGAACATCTTGATTCTACTGTTGATTCGATAGTAACGATCAGCGTGGGCGTAGCGTCTATGCAGCCAGAACGTGACAGCGTCAATGAAGCACTAATCCAGCGGGCTGATATCGCCTTGTATCGTGCCAAGCAGTTGGGGCGAGGGCGGGCCTGTCTGCCTCCTGACGATTAGTGGTCGCATCGTCTTGCTAGGTGGTAAAGCAGTCTGAGTTGCCGGACAGGTGATTTGAGGCCTTTGCTGGTACTGGCGTGGCGATGCCTGGGCACCAGGCGGGCTTCGACGACGCTGCTTTTACAGCCCGCCCAGGCAGACGTATTTGATGGTCAAGTAGTCATCCATGCCGTAATGCGATCCTTCGCGGCCCAATCCCGACTGTTTGACCCCGCCGAACGGCGCGATCTCATTGGAAATCAAGCCGGTATTGACGCCCACCATGCCGGTCTCCAGTCCCTCGGCCACGCGCCAGATCCGGCCGATGTCCCGCGAGTAGAAATAGCTGGCCAGTCCGAATTCGGTGTCGTTGGCCAAGGCCAGTACTTCCTCGTCGGTCTGGAAACGGAACAGTGGCGCCAGCGGGCCGAAGGTTTCCTCCTTGGCCACCAGCATATCCGGCCCGACGTCGGCGATCACCGTCGGCTGGAAGAAGCCGTGGCCCAGCGGATGGCGTTTGCCGCCGGTGAGCAGACGGCCGCCCTTGGCCAGCGCATCGGCCACGTGCTGCTCGACCTTTTGCGCCGCCTGTTCGTTGATCAGCGGACCTTGCGTCACGCCGCTGTCGATGCCGTTGCCCACGCGCAGCTTGCCGACGGCGGCTACCAGTTTTTCGGCGAACTGCTCGTAGACCCCGTCCTGCACGTACAAGCGGTTGGCGCACACGCAGGTTTGACCGGCGTTGCGGAATTTGGAGGCGATGGCGCCTTCCACGGCCGCGTCCAGATCGGCATCGTCGAACACGATGAAGGGCGCGTTGCCGCCCAGTTCCAGCGACAGCTTCTTGATGGTGGGCGCGCTTTGCGCCATCAGCGCGCGGCCGACCTCGGTCGAGCCCGTAAAGCTGAGCTTGCGCACGAGCGGATTGGCGGTCATCTCGGCGCCGATTTCGCGCGACGCGCCGGTGACGACATTGAACACGCCCGGCGGCATGCCGGCCCGCTGCGCCAGCGCCGCCAGCGCCAGCGCGCAGTACGGCGTCGCTTCCGACGGCTTGAGCACCATGGTGCAGCCGGCGGCCAGCGCCGGACCGGCCTTGCGCGTGATCATGGCGATCGGGAAATTCCACGGCGTGATGGCGGCGCAGACGCCGATCGGTTCCTTGCTCACCAGCAGCCGGCGGTCGCGCCAGGGCGAGGCCAGCGTCTCTCCGGCCACCCGCTTGGCCTGCTCGCTAAACCATTCGATGAAGGCGGCGCCATATGCCACTTCGCCCAGCGATTCGGCGAGCGGCTTGCCCTGTTCCAGCGTCATCAGCAAGGCCAGGTCGTCGGCGTTCTGCATGATCAGCTCATACCAGCGGCGCAGGATGGCCGAGCGTTCCTTGGCCGTTTGCCGCCGCCAGTCGGGCCAGGCGGCGTTGGCGGCGTCGATGGCGCGCCGCGTTTCCAGCGTGCCCATCCGCGGCACCGTGCCGAGTTGCTGGCCGGTGGCCGGATTGTGCACGGCCGTGGTGGCGCCGCTGTCGGCGCCGCTCCACGCGCCGTCGATATACGCCTGTTCGCGCCACAGGTCGGGATTGCGCAGTGCGGGTTTGCTCATGGCGTACTCCGTTCAGGCGCGCAGTGCGCTGTCGAGGATGTCGAGGGCTTCGGCGAAGACCGCATCACCGATGGTGAGCGGAAACAGGAAACGGATCACCTGGCCGTAGCCGCCGCAGGTCAGCAGCAGCAGGCCGCGCCGCAGCGCCTCGGCCTGGACTTTGCGGGCGAAGGCGCCATCGGGGGCGCCGCTGTGCGGATCATGGAATTCCACGGCGAGCATCGCGCCCAGGCCGCGCACCTCGGCGATCTGCGGCACGTCGCCGCGCGCCGCGTGCAAGCGCTGGGTGAGCCGCTCGCCCAGCAGATGGGCGCGCTCGCACAATTGCTCTTCCTCGATGATGTCCAGCACCGCGTGAGCCGCCGCCACCGCCAGCGGATTGGCGGCGTAGGTGCCGCCCAGGCCGCCCGGCGCCGGCGCGTCCATGATCTCGGCGCGGCCGCATACCGCCGACAAGGGCAGGCCGCCGGCCAGGCTCTTGGCCATGGTCATCAGGTCGGGCAGCACGTCGTAGTGCTGCATGGCGAACAGCTTGCCGGTGCGAGCGAAGCCGGACTGGATTTCATCGGCGATCAGCAAGATGCCGTGCTGGTCGCACAGCGCGCGCAGGGCCCGCATGAACGCTGGCGGCGCCACGTAAAATCCGCCTTCGCCCTGCACCGGTTCGAGGATGATGGCGGCCACGCGTTGCGGATCGATATCCGTCTTGAACAGTGAGTTGAGCCCCTGCAATGCCTGTGCCTCGCTGACGCCGTGCAGCGGATTGGGGAAGGGCGCGTGGTAGACCTCGCCGGGGAAGGGGCCGAAGCCGGTCTTGTAGGGTTCAACCTTGCCGGTCAGGGCCAGGCCCATCATGGTGCGGCCGTGGAAGCCGCCGCTGAAGGCGATGATGCCGCTGCGCCCGGTGGCGGCGCGGGCGATCTTCACGGCGTTCTCCACCGCCTCGGCGCCGGTGGTGAAGAAGGCGGTCTTCTTGGCATGCGCGCCCGGCGTGACGCGGTTGATTTTTTCGGCCAGCTCGACGGCGGCTCCGTAGGGCACGATCTGGTAGGCCGTATGGCTGAAGCGTTGCAGCTGCTGCTGGACGGCGGCGACGATTTTGGGGTGGCAGTGGCCGGTGTTCAGCACCGCGATGCCGGCGCCGAAATCGATCACCCGGCGTCCCTCGACGTCCCACAGTTCGGCGTTGCTGGCGCGCTCGGCATAGAACTGACACAGCACGCCGACGCCGCGCGGCGTGCTCTGGTCTTTACGTTGCTGCCATTCGAGATTGCTGCTCATGCCCTTGCCCCTGTTGAAATGTCGAGGCTTGCATGGTCGCTTGCTTTGGTTCCATTGAATAGTGCCAGATAATATTTTTTGATGGTACCAAGATGTTTCCGCCTATACTGCCGCATGCGCGCCTTCAACGTCTCCGATTATCTGCTGCTGCACCTCGACATGCAGTCTGGCCTGCCGCGCAACCGCCAGATCTACCGCCTGCTGCGGCAAGCCATCCTCGACCGGCAACTGGCGGCCGACACGCGCTTGCCATCGAGCCGCGACCTCGCCGGCGAGCTGGGGATTTCGCGCAACACGGTGTTGTATGCCTACGAGCAGCTGCTGGCCGAAGGGTATCTGGAGGCGCGCGCCAGCAGCGGCACCTACGTCGCCAACACGGTGCCGGACCTGGATGGCCTGTCGGCCGCGCCGCCGCCGCGCAAGTCCGGCGGCGGCCAGGCCAGGCTGTCGCGGCGCGGCCAGCGCCTGCTGGCGCATGCCGGCGTCGCGCAGCAGCAGTGGGGCGCTTTTGTGCCCGGCGTGCCCGACGTCAGCCGTTTCCCGCACCAGATCTGGAGCGATCTGCAGCGCCGGGTCTGGCGCCAGCCGCCGGTCTCGGCGCTGACCTATGGCAGCGGCGGCGGCTACCAGCCCTTGCGCGAGGCCCTGGCCGGCTACCTGAAGGCGGCGCGCTCGGTCGATTGCGGCGCCGGCCAGATCGTCGTCACCAGCGGCATCCACCAGTCCCTCGACCTGTGCCTGCGCCTGCTCAGCGATCCCGGCGACGTGGTCTGGGTCGAAGATCCGTGCTACTGGGGCGCGCGCACGCTGCTGGCCGCGTCCGGGGTGGAAATCCGCCCGATCGCGCTGGACGCCGAGGGCATCTGCCCCACGCCGGCGCAGATGGCGCGGCCGCCGCGTTTCATCGTGGTCACGCCCTCGCACCAGTATCCGCTGGGGATGGTGATGAGCTTGTCGCGCCGGCGCATGCTGCTCGAATATGCGCAACGCCACGGTTGCTGGATCATCGAGGATGATTACGACAGCGAGTTCCGCTACAGTGGCCGGCCGCTGGCCTCGCTACAGGGCATGGACAGCGGCGAGCGGGTGTTGTACATGGGCACTTTCAGCAAGACCATGTTCCCGGGCCTGCGGCTGGGCTACCTGGTGCTGCCGGAAGCGCTGGCGCCGGCCTTTATCACCGGCATGGAGGAGCTGTACCGCGCCGGCCAGGCGCCGGTGCAGGCGACGCTGGCCGAGTTCATCGTCCAGGGCCATTTCAATGCGCATGTCCGCCGCATGCGCTTGTTGTATGGTGGCCGGCTGGAACTGCTGCGGCAGGCCATCGCCAGCCACTTCGATGTGGACGAGCTGCAGGTCTGCGGCGGCGATACCGGCTTGCACCTGGTGCTGCGCTTGCCGCCCGGCTATGACGACCAGCGGGTCGCCCGCGACGCATGGGCGCTGGGCGTCGCCGTGCGGCCGCTGTCGCGCTACTATTATCATGCCGCGCGCGGCGCGCCCGGACTGGTGCTGGGCTATGCCTGCGTGGCCGATGACCAGATCGCGCCGGCCTTCGCCTTATTGGCGCAGGCCATACGTCAAAACGGATAGTTCCTGGCGCGGCAAGCGGGGCGCCGGGGGCACGGCTTGATTTTCGTCATCCAGCGATACCTGAGCTTCTGGCCTAGCTCAATCCCTCCGCAGGCGAGCTGCCTAAAATCACTGACTGGTCATGCGCAATTGCGCCATGGAACTTGATTTTATCGTGACACAGTTTGGAGGGCGCGCATGTTTAAAACGGTCAGATCGCTTGAGCACGTCTTGACGGCGCGCGCTCGGCACAAGGCTACGATGCTGTGCTCCCAGGCGCGGTTCCGCGGACGCCGGCAAGCAGGCGCCATCTCGGTGGTGTTTGCGCTGATGCTGGTGGTCCTGATCGGATTCATCGGCATGTCGCTCGATCTGGGCCGGGTCTATAACCGCAAGGCCGAACTTCAGGTGGTGGCCAACGTGGCGGCGCTTGCCGCGGCAAACCAGTTGAACGGCACGGCGGCGGGCGTCGCCAATGCGCTGTTGCAAGCGGCCAATGCGGCGAACGTGCTGCAATTCCAGTACAACCAACTAGCCATCGACTGGAGCAGCGCGGCGCTGTCGTTCAGTACCTCGTCGAGTGGCGTCTGGATCGATGCGGGCGCGGCGCAAGCGGCCCCCAATGGCCTGCTATTCGTGCAGGCCGACACCAGCAATCTGGATGCGTCGCTCGGTGCCGTCGACCAGCTCCTGCTGAGCGTGTTGTCGGCTGCGCTCGCATCGACCAAGGTCAGCGCGAAAGCGGTTGCTGGCCGCTCCACCATCAATGTCGCGCCATTGGCGGTATGCGCGCTGGACAATAATCTCGCCGCCAGCCGCGCCAATCCCGGTCCGCCGGCGAATACCGAATTGCTCGAGTACGGCTTTCGCCGCGGTGTGGGCTACGATTTGATGCAGCTCAATCCCAATGCCAGCACGCCCGAAAATTTCGTCGTCGACCCCTTCGATCCGCCGGGTGTGCCTGGTGTGGCGAGCAATATGGCCGCCGGGGTGGTCGGCCCCTATGCTTGCTCGGGACAGCTGGCGATACCGCGCATCACCGGCGCGTCCATCACCGTCGGCCGGCCATTCCCCCTAGGGGCGCTCTACAATCAGCTCAATTCGCGCTTCGATCAGTATGCCGGCGCGGAATGCTCCTATGCCACGGCGCCGCCGGACAGCAATATCAAAGCCTTTACCTATGCCAGCGCGGTGCCCTGGATGAGCGCCATACCCGGCGCACAAGGCGCGCAGTCGACGACCGCCTCCGGCAAACTGTGGACCATCGCCGATCCGCTGCCCGCTCCCGTGGGCAATGTCGCAGCGATGTATGGACCGCTATGGGCGTATGCCAGGGCGGTGCCTTTTGGCGCGTACGTCCCAAGAGCCCTGGAGCCGGCCGGTGGCTATGCGCCATTCAATACCAGCGACTGGGCCACGCTCTACAAGCCAGGGGCGCCAAGCGCGACGATTTCCTATCCGTCCGGCACCTCGACGCCCTACAAGGCGATCAGCGGCAGCACTTTTCAAGCGCCGTCCAGCGCCCACAAGGGCATGGCGTATCGCCGCGTGCTGAATGTGGCACTGCTGTCCTGCCCGGTACCGGCCGGGGCGATCGCACCCGCCACGGTGCTCGGCATCGGCAAGTTCCTGATGACGGTTCCGGCCACGGCGACCAGCCTTTACGTCGAATTCGGCGGACTGGCGTCGGAGCAAGCGCTGGGCGGCGCGGTGCAGCTCTACCCATGAAGGCTTTGGTCGCCCACGCCGCGCAGTGCCAGCGCGGCATCGCTGCGGTCGAGCTGGCGCTGGTGCTGCCCATCTTGTTGCTGCTGCTTGCCTACCCGCTATATCTGGGCCGGGTGCTGTGGCATTACACCGTCATTGAACGGGCCGCGCAGGATGCGGCACGCTACCTGTCGACCATTCCTGCCAGCGAAATAAAAAATACGGCGCTCGCGCCGGCGGTCGCGGCGCTTGCCAACGATATCGTCGCTGCGGAGATCGCGGAGCTTGCGCCGGGGTCTGTCTTGCCGGTTGTTACCATCACCTGCGACAGCGTCACGTGCGCGGGGATCACCACGCCCGGCACCGTCAGGGTCGGTATCCAAGTACAAGTGGACGACATTTTCTATTCCGGAGTGACGGGGCTCAGCATGCCTTTGACCGCGTACGTCTCCTACCCTTATTTGGGGAGATAAGAAGTGCTACCCCGACAGAAAAACATGCGGCCGCAGGCCGGCGTGTTCGCCGTTGAATTCGCCATGGTGCTGATGCTGTTCCTTACCATCGCCTGGGGCGTGATCGAAGTGGCGCGCGTCATGTATATGTTCAACACACTGGAGGAGGTGACACTCCGGGCGGCATCGTTGGCCGCCAATACCGATTTTCAAGATGCCTCGGCCATGAGTGCGCTGCGCCAGGCGGCCGTGTTGCGCGACACGCCGGGCAGCTTGCCCCTGGGCGATCCGGTCACGGACGCGTATGTCCGCATCGACTACCTGTCCCTGTCCAACACCGGCGCGGTCACGATGAGCACGATCCCCGCCGCCGCCTTGCCGGCATGCGCCGCCAACAACCGGATAACGTGCATGAAAAATCCCTACGACGCCAGTTGCATCCGGCTGGTGCGCGCGCGGATATGCGATCCGGCCGTGACGGGCAGTTGCCACCGGGTGCAATATAAAACACTGTTGTCGCTGGTCAGCCTGCCCTTGAATTTGCCGACGGCGACCGCCATCGTTCCAGCGGAGACGCTGGGCGCCCCGGCGGGTGCCGCGCCATGTCCGTAGTGGCTGGGGCGGCCGGGCCGGCGGTCGGTACGCTGGCCCATCAGCGTGCATCGCGCCGTCACGGATGGTGCGGGCATGGCTTAAGGACCGCAATGGATGTTTCAGCAGGAGATGCGCCGGCCGGTGCTGCGGCGCATCAGGCCGCGACGCGGTCTTCCGGCGCCACCAGCGGAATCTGGATTTCAAACACCGTGCCCTGGCCCTCCTTGCTGACCAGGCCGACCGTGCCGCCCAGCACCTCGTAGACGATGTTGTGCGCGATGTGCAGGCCGAGGCCGCTGCCGCCCTGTCCCAGCCGCGTCGTGAAGAAGGGCTCGAAGACGTGCGCCTGCATCTGCTGCGGGATGCCCTTGCCGTTGTCGATTACCTTGACGGAGACGCGCCGGCCGTCGTCGATCAGGCGTGCCGCCAGCGTGACCGTGCCGTCTGCGCTGGTGGCGTCGAAGGCGTGCTTGACGGCATTCTCCAGCATGTTGGCGATCACCTGTCCCAGCGGGCCGGGGAAACTGCTCAGCTTTATCGCCGCCGGGATGTCGAGCAGCACCCGGCACGGCGCCCGTTTCAGCATCGGCAGCATGGTCATATGGGTCTCGCGCACCACCTGGTCGAGCAGGAAGCTGCGCCGCTGCGCGCTGGCGCGGTCGACGGCCACCTGCTTGAAGCTGCTGACCAGGTCGGCCGCGCGTTGCAGGTTGCGCGTCGCGATGTCGGTGCCGG